>Ga0310342_100002581_pt1 | contig 11668 bp, 5 predicted proteins | sample S15DNA20500_MG_FD_206155 | JGI IMG/M metagenome (GOLD analysis project Ga0310342, IMG submission 206155) | Marine microbial communities from station ALOHA, North Pacific Subtropical Gyre - S1503-DNA-20-500_MG | ecosystem: Environmental > Aquatic > Marine > Oceanic | place: Pacific Ocean: North... | reverse complement strand
GCCTGTGCACGGTCGGGATCCCGATGATGCTCCTGGACAAGAAATTGGGCGCTCGACACATCCAGATGTTCATGAAGAGCAGCACGCTCGGGCTCGGCTGGATGGAGCACTACTACATTGATCTCCTTAAAGGAGACAGACGCCACAAGCGGAATGGCGACGTGGACATGTCTGCTCCCGGGGTCAACGGAGACAACTTCTACTACTACATCTATGGGCTTGAGCGCGTCGGCGCCTTCTTCAACACCGAGTTCATCGGCGAGCACCCCTGGTATCGCGATGGCGCCGAAGAGCTCCTAAAGAGACAGGGTGACCCTGGAGACTGGGGCAGACGAAAGGACAACTGCTTCGCCTTGCTCTTCCTGAGGCGCGCGTCGGCGCCCCGCCAATCCGGCAAGGCCGCGAACCGCGAAGGCAGCGTCTTCGCCGACTCCACCGGAGAGGTCCACATACGCGCGACGGGCACGAAAAAGATGACCTTCTGGCTCGAGGGCTTCGACGCCGGGATCCTCGCGGAGTTCGAGGAAGAGGGTCGCCCCTGGAAGGGTCTCCGGGTCGTGAAGACCGAGTACCTGGCCGACGGAGAGGTCGTGGCGACAGTTGCGGGAGACCCCGAGCAGCCCTGGAGCGGAGAGCGCTTCGCCTCCCAGTTCTCCTTCGGTCTCCCTGGTGAGCACACCCTGCAGGCGTGGGTGACGGTCGTGGGCCCCGAGGGCGACCCGGAGTACCCCTCCCAGACAGAGGTCTTCGAATCGGTCGCCCTCAAGATCGGCACCAAGGACTCCCCCGAGGAATGGATGGCTGAGAACCTCGCCTTCACGGGCGACAGCCTCCTGAATCACACCGACCTGGTCGCGACTGCGTCGAGCGAGCGTAAAGACTGCGGAGCCGCCCTCGCCTTCGACGAATCGCACACGACGCGCTGGGTCTCCGCCTCTGACGACAAGGCCCCCTGGATCCAGGTCGAGCTCGTGCGCCGCGCGCGCGCCAACACCCTCGTCCTGGCTCAAGCCAACAGTGCGCTATCGATGCGTGGTAGTTTCGGCGCGATCAAGCGCCTCGCCGTGAGCATCAACGGGGACAAGCCCCTCGAGGTCGACATGGGGCCCGACGAGATGAAGATGATCCGGATCGACCTTGGGAAGACTCTCCGCGTCCGTGAAATCAAGCTCTCGATCCTCGAGTTCACCCCCGGCAGCGGCGGCAACGGAGTGGGCTTCTCAGGAATCGATCTCCTCCGCCTCTGAGCCGATCCATGAACAACACCCTGCGCATCTTCGCCTTCCCCCTCGCGTTGGCCCTCGCCGCAGCCGTGTCGCTGCAGGATCCCGTGACCCACGTCCTGGAGCCCAAGCACCGTCATCTCGGCAACGACGAGACGCCCGAGTGGCCCGAGGCGCCCGCGACGCCGGAGGGCAAACGCCTCGACCTCGAATTCAGCGCGAAGCCGCGCTCGGGCGAGTCGATCCTCTGGATCACCCAACGCAGCGTCGACAACGTCTGGCGACTCAAGATCAACGGGAAGGATCTCGGGACCCTCAAGACCAACAACGATCCGGCGGACTTCTGGTATCCGGTCCCCGGGGGCACGCTGAAGAATGGAAAGAACACGGTCGCGATCACGCCTGAGGGTGACCCCAACGACGACATCGTCCTGGGGAACTTCCGATTGGTCGAGGGCTCCATGCGCGAGGCCCTCCACCTGCAGCCGGTGACCATCACCGTCCTCGACGCGGCGACCTCCAAACCCATCCCCTCGCGCGTCAACCTGTTCCGAACCGACGGCAAGGCGACGCACCTCTTCTACACCGAGCCAGCGACGACTCCGATCCGGGAAGACCTCGCCTACACCGTGGAAGGGGTGCTGAAGACCGAGCTGGAGCCCGGCAGGTACAAGGCCTACGCCTCACACGGGCACGAGTGGAGCCTGGCGACCGAAGTCTTCACGGTCTCGAACGGCCCCGCGGAGCTCACCCTCTCCATCGCGCACGAGGTCGACACAACTGGCTTCATCGCCTGCGACACCCACATCCACACGCTGCAGTTCTCTAACCATGGGGACTCGAGCGCCCTGGAGCGCGTCGTGACCATCGCCGGAGAGGGCATCGAGCTCGCGATCGCGACCGACCACAACCACAACACCGACTACCGCCCCTTCCAGGAAGAGCTCGGGCTGAGCAAGCTCTTCACCTCGGTCACGGGCAACGAGGTCACGACCGAGAACGGTCACTTCAACGCCTTCCCCCTGAACCCGAAGGACCCTGTCCCGGTCTACAAGGAACGCGATTGGGTGAAGCTCGTTGCGGGGATCCGCGCCAAGGGCGCAAAGACGGTGATCCTCAACCACCCGCGCTGGCCCGGCGGAAACAGCCCGTACGAGAACGCGAAGTACGACCCGATGACCGGCTTGCGCGGGGACAAGAGCCTGTTCCACTTCAACGGCATGGAGGTGGTGAACTCCGACACCGCGGAGAAGGACCCCTTGCTGCTCTATCGGGACTGGTTCGGGCTGGTCAACCAGGGCGAGGGGGTCATGGCCATCGGCGCCTCGGACTCGCACCACGTCGGAGTCACGGTCGGCGGCGGTCGCACCTACGTGAAGAGCAAGACGGACCAGCCGGACAAGATCGACGTGGACGAGTCCTGCGAGAACATCAACGCGGGGCGGGCCTCGGTGAGCCACGGGATCTTCTGCGACGTCTGGCTGGCGAAGGAGCGGGGAGAGTCCGTGATGGGCGAGGTCGTGCGCGCAAACGAGAGCGGTCTCGACCTCGTCGTGCGCGCCGCCAGCGCGTCCTGGGCGCAGCCGAAGACGATCCTCCTCTACGTGAACGGCTACGAGGTGGCGCGCGCCAAGATCACGCCCTCCGAGGGTCCGAAGGACATCCACCAGCTCTTCCATGTCGACCTCCCCCATGACCACGACGTGTGGATCTCCTCCATCGTCCTGGGCGCAAACCTCGACGCGCCTTGGTGGGGTGTCCGGAACAAGTACACCATGGGCTCGACGAACCCCGTCTGGGTCGATCGGGGCGGCAAGCGGGGCTATGAGAGCCCCCGAGCGACGGCGGAGCGCCTCGTCAAGAAGGCCGGCTCCAGTTCAGCGAGGCTGATCGAAGCCCTCGAGGCCGCAGACGACACCGTGGTGATCCAAGCCCTGACCATGCTCACGGACGAGGAGTTCGATGCCCTCGCTGACTTCGGCGACGACCGCGCAGATCGCTCGGACCACTTCAACGCCTACTGGTTGACCCACTGAGTCAACGCTCGACGGGGAGCGCCGCCTCTTCCCACGCAGCGAATCCGCCGCTGAGGTCCACGAGCAGCGCATCGCTCGACCGGGCGATCAGGCTCGCGGCGATGAGAGACCGGTAGCCTCCCTGGCAGTGGAGGACATGGGGGCCCTCCACGGGCGCCCCTGCGACGAGTTCTTCGGGTCGTTGCAGGGGCAGGTTGCGCGCGCCGGCGATCCGACCGGACTCGAACTCCCCCTCGGCGCGAACATCGATCACTGCGGGCTTCTCGTCCTCTCCCAAGAGGGCGGCCAGCATCTCGGCGGTCACGCGCTGCACGCGCCCGAGGTCGCCGCGGCCTGCGAGCGACGAGGGAGCGTCCTCAAGAAAACCACGGACGTTGTCGTAGCCGATGCGGCCAAGGCGGATCGCCGCTTCTTCCTCCTTCCCCGGCTCGGAGAGCAGGACGAGCTCGGCGTCCGGTGAGAGGACCGTTCCGGCCCAACTCGCGAAGCGTCCGTCGAGGCCGACGAAGACCGAGCCGGGGAGGAAGCCCGCAGCAAAGTCGTCTCCGTCACGGGTGTCGAGGAGGATCGCTCCCTCGGCCTGGGCCGCGAGAGCCTCTTCGATGGAGAGAGGGCGCATCGCTCTCCCAAGCGACTCCTCCAGGAGCGGGCGCTCCCGCTTGTTGAGGGCGGCGTCGTGCCCGAAGTAGGCGGGTGCGGGTTTCTGCCCTGCAGTGACGATGGCGACGAACTCCTCCTTCGTCATCCCCTGCAAGGCGTAGTTCGTCGCGCGCTGCTCACCGATGGTGCACGAGAGCGCCGTCGAGAGGTTCTTGCCGCAGGCTGAACCGGCGCCGTGGCCGGGATAGACGATCGTCTCGTCTGGGAGGGTGAGGAGCTTCGTGTGAACCGAGTCGTAGAGATCTCTGGCCAAGTCCTCGGCAGTGACGCCCACCGATGCCATCAAGTCCGGACGCCCGACGTCTCCGATGAAGAGGGTGTCCCCGGTGAGAACTGCGTGGGGATCCGACTCATCGGTCGAGCGCACGACGTAACAGGTGCTCTCCGGCGTGTGGCCCGGAGTCGCCATGGCCTCGATAGAGACCTCTCCGAGCTGGAGCCGCTCACCATCGGCGAGGGGCTCGAATGCGAACTCCGCCTCGGACGCCGCGCCGAGGTGGAGCGTCGCCCCCGTCGCCGCAGCGAGCTCCAGATGCCCGGCGAGAAAGTCCGCGTGGAAGTGCGTCAGCAACACGTGTTGGATCTCCACGCCAAGCCGTCCGGCCGCTTCCAGGTAGACGTCCACGTCCCGTCGGGGATCGACGACGGCTGCGACCCCGGCGGCGGGATCGGCCACGAGGTAGCTCGCCTGACTTAGGCAGGCGAGGTAGTGCTGCTCGAGGATCACCGCGCCCTAGGAGCTCGGCTGCTCCTTGAGATACAGGTCCTGCTTCGGGTACGGGATCTCGACCCCCTCGGCGCGCAAGCGCGTGAGGACTGCCTCGAGGACCGTGTCCATCGCCTTGCCGCGGTCTTCCGGGTCCTTGACCCACACGAGCAGCTGGAAATCGAGGCTCGACGGGCCGAAGGCGCGGAAGCGCACGCGCGGCTCTGGGTCCTCGCACACCAAGGGGTCCGCCTTGGCGACCTCGAGGAGGATGGCTCGAAAGCGATCGACGTCGGTGTCGTAGGCAACCCCCACGGGGACGCGCAGCCGCATCTTGGGGCTCGGCCCAGCCGTCTGGTTGATTATCTGCGCTCCACCGATGACGGCGTTGGGGATCGTGATCTCGATGTCGTCGCGCGTGACGACCCGGGTCGAGCGCAGCCCGATGCTCGTCACCTCACCACGTGTCCCGCCCGAGGCGCTGTCCAAGACGATGTAGTCACCAATCCTGTACGGGGCGTCGGCGATGATGAAGACTCCGGCGAAGAGGTTCGAGAGGGTGTCCTGCGCCGCGAAACTGATCGCGAAGGTCGCGATGCCTGCGCTCGCCAGCCACGCGCTGGTGTTGACGCCCCAGACCAGGATCACTCCGTAGATGGCCACTCCCACCAAGGCGACCTTGGTGAGGTTCGAGAAGAGCGGGAAGGTCCGGCCCTCGATGAGCTTGTACTTGTCGCGCTTGGTGCTCGCGTGCCGCAGGAACGCGCTCACCAGGTTGAGGGCTGCGAAGCTCCAGATCATGACGAGCAGCGTCTGGATCACGCGCAAGACGAACAGGCGGGCGCCGGAGTCGTCCAGTTCGAGGTGAACTGCCGACACCCAGAAGCCGTAGAGCACCGTCGTCTTGACGATTGGGCCCGAGAGGTGCTGGAGGGCGATGTCGTCGAGGGGGGTGTCGCTGCGTTTGACCCAGACGTTCAGGGTCGCGCGCAGGATCCAGTCGACGGCCTTGCCTATGAAGATCGCGACGATGATGACGAGCACTGCGCCGGCGAGCTGATTCCCGACGATCGTAGAGACTTGGTCGGAGAGCAATTTGCTCAGCCAGCCCACCGCGTCGACGGTGGTCTCTCCATCCGGATCCGTGATTGCGCCCTTGAGGGTCTCGGCCGCTCCCTCTCCGGCTCCTTGGGGACCCAAGGCGGTCTCTGATGCATGAACCATGGCCTGCAAGCTACTCCCCTCGAGGAGGGGGTTCCACGGAGACCTCAGCGGCGCGCAATCTCGTTCAGGGCCCAGACCACGCCATCCACGACGGAGTCCGGCCTCTCCGAGAGGACGTCGCTGCCGAGATCCGGGCTGATGACGTGCTTCACGACGGCGTCGTCGTGCATCGACGCGGCGAGTTGCGCGTGCAGCTCTTCCCACAGCGCGATGTCCTCGGGCCGACGGTCGGCGGCGCGCTCTGCCTCTCCATACCTCGTGCAGGTGAGGATCCAGACCGGACGGGCCGGCGGGGTGGGCAGACGGGTCATGCGTGAGGCGTCCTCCTCGATCGAGGCGTACTCGCGCCTCGAACCCTCGGACAGGAGGTTCACCTCTCTATGGAACTTGTTCCCCATCTCCCTCCACTCCACCGATGTCCGCGTGAACTTCTGTTGCTTCAGCCAGTCCTCGTGGCTCGGGTCGATGAGGACCATCGCGCCCACCTCGTCCCTGTGGAGAGCCGCGAAGGCGCGCACGTGGAAGGCGCCGAGCGCGTGCCCCACGAGGACGTAGGGCGGCTCAACCTCGAGCGCGGCCAGGACCATGCGCAGCTCCTCCACGATCCGCGGGGAACCCCGGCCGACGAGCCCCATCCCGGAGCGCCCGATGCCCGGGCGCGACCACGTGACGACGCGCGCGACCTCTGAGAGTTCTTCCACCACCTCGTCCCAGACGGAGAGGTCCTGACCTGCGCCGCTCTCGAGGATCACGACCGGCGCATACATCGGACCTGTGACGCGCGCGTGAACGCGTGTCCCCTGCACGTCGACCCAATGATCGGGGCCCGTGGTGGAGCAAGAGACGAGAAGCAGGAAGAGGGGGAGGAGGCGTGACACGGGATCAGCCTACCACCTGTTCCCGGTGGGTCACTCCCGCATGAGATGGACGCGGTGAGTCACGACTCCCTTCGCCGGCACCTCCACGGCCGTCTCCGACTCCAGATACCCGTTGATCCCGCTGAATCTCACCTGGTAGTCGCCCGGCTCGGTGAAGACGAGGCCTTGGAACCAGACCTCCCTGATCTCACCCTCTCCCTCCGCGGGTGTCGCCACGACCTCTACGTCGAACAGGCTCACGGGAATAACGACTGTCCCCTCGATGAACTCGAAGTCCACCCGGGCACAGGACTCGAGCTCGTAGCTGAGCTCTTGTTTCCCCGGCGTCAACTCCAGCTCCTCCTCTACCTCGGCGTAGCCCTCGGAAGAGAACCTCATCAAGGCGCGGCCAGCGGGCATGTGCATTCGGTGTCTGCCCGACTCCGGTTGGTACTCGGTGTTCGGCCAGACGATCGCCCGGTTCTTGGTCTTGCCCGTGTAGGCGTACCAGACGTTCAGGCCGGGGAGCACGTGTCCCGTCTCGGCGTCCTTCACCTGGATCGAAAGCTCTGCCGGATCCTGGACCGTAATGTCGATGTCGCTGGTCCCGGACACGGTGGCCTCGAAGTCTTCGTGAACTCCGAGGTGCCCCACGGTGACTTGCCAGGACCCCTCGCAAGGGAGCTCCTTCGACCAGTGGAGGAGGTCTGCGTCAGACACGTCGGCCGCAAGATCCGAAAAACGGATGTCACGGCCCAGTCCCTCCCAACGCTCCGTCTCGCCTATCCCGTGGAACCCCATGGAAAAACCCTGCTTACGCCAGAACTCGTGGACCCGGACTGTCCCGCTCACCCGAACGGGCCCGAGGGGAATCTCCGGTGGCGAAGCCTCGATGACAAGGGAGGCTTCGTCCGACTCGCCGAGACTCACCTCTCCCGAACCGAGCGGCAGGGGATCGTCCCAGTGGTAGCCCAAGTCGACGCTGACCCTGTACGACCCCGGCGGAACCCCGTCCCACCGATGGGTGAACGATCGCTCCAGCATCGCATAGGCGAGGATCTCGTCGTCTTCCAGCCGCCGCAGGTTGAGCCATGGATCGAGGCCGCCGAACCCTGCGCCCTCGAGTCCCTTCACCAACACGGCGAGTGATGCTTCGGTGTCGAGCCGCACGGTGTAGTCGCCCGTGTGTGTGTGGTCGACGCTGACCTTGCCCCACGCGTGCTCTTCGGCATGCACCCAATAGGTGCGCAGCGTGCCCCACCCAAGGTCGACCTGGGGCAGGAGTATCGGCGAGGTCCCTCCCTGCAACACGTGCTCGCACTCCTGCACGAGGGGGATGAGTCTCGCGCTGTTCTCCAGGTCGCTCTCACTCCAGATCTCTATCCCCGAGAGGTGCGCGCCGGTCGTGGCGTCGACGATCTCCAGGCGCACTTCACACTGGTCACGCGCCCTGAGCGCAAGTCGCCGGTCATGGTGTGGCCCCGTCAGCTCCTTCTCGAGATCCAGCTCCGCCTCCCTGTCCGACAAGGCAAAGTCATGGACGAAGAACCGGGACGGGTCCGGCACGCTGAACTCGAACTCCCCGTCCCACACCTCGACGATGCGACTCTGTCTGCCCTCGCCGAAGTGGGTGACCACCTCGAAGCGACCGTCGAGGGTCGTCAGCTCCTGACCGAAGCAGTCCGTCAGGACGAAGGTGCCTCGGACGGGATACTCCGGCTCGGAGGGAGCCTCCTCCGTGGCGGCGGCGGGCAGTTCCAGCGGTGGCAAGGCCGTGGACTCCCGTCCCGTGTGCGCTTCCGGGACCGGCATCGGCAGGTCCGAAGAGTGCGAGGCGCCTGCGGAATGCCCAGCCGCCAATGCCGGCGCGTCGAGCCCCTGCTCTCCCCAATCGGGGTTCAGGAGTCCAATGACGGTGAGCGCGACGGCGACCAAGAGGCCTCCGAGCAAAAGCGGGGCTCGAGAAGAGCGGTCCTTGGGCATAGGAGCCATTTGGGTGGTCTACTGCCCCAATTGAAGAGGGCAACCCGCCAATCTGTGATCGCCCTGCCTCGGGAGAATCAACCGGTCGGTCCCCCTATACTGGACCCTCACGACCGGGCCCGAGGCGCGAGCGCCTGCGGGCCCGCGCCATTCGCTCCGATCGACATCATGACTCGACCTTCACCGTTCTCCCCCACCGACACGTTCGTTCGCCGACACGTCGGGCCGACCGATGGCGAGGTCTCCTCGATGCTCGAGGCCGTCGGCGCGAGCTCGCTCGACGAACTCATCGACCAGACCCTCCCTCCCGACATCCGCCTCGGTCGCGAACTCGAGCTCGGGCGTGAGCGCGGCGAGCACGGGCTGCTGGAGGAGTTGCGCGACATAGCGCAGAAGAACGAGGTCATGACCTCCTACATCGGTATGGGTTACTCGCCATGCATCACGCCGCCCGTGATCTTGCGCAACGTCCTGGAGAACCCTGCGTGGTACACGCAGTACACGCCGTACCAGGCGGAGATCAGCCAAGGTCGTCTCGAGGCGCTCCTGATGTTCCAGACGATGGTCTCGGACCTGACGGGGATGGAACTCTCCAACGCGTCTCTCCTCGACGAAGCGACCGCCGCAGCCGAGGCCATGGGTATGTGCCACTCGATCGCCAAGGCCAAGCGACCGCGTTTCGTCGCCTCCGAGCGCTGCCATCCCCAGACCCTCGCCGTTCTCGCGACGCGCGCGAAGACCCTGGGAATAGACCTCTCCGTCTGCGATGTCGACTCCGCAGACTTCGCGGACGTCTCGGGGGTGCTCGTGCAGTACCCCGACACCTACGGACGCGCCTGCGACGACCACGCTGCGACCGCCGAGCGCGCGCACTCCGCCGGCGCTCTCTTGGTCGTCGCCACGGACCTCTTGGCCCTCTGCCTGCTCCGGCCTCCGGGCGAATTCGGCGCGGATATCGTCGTCGGCTCCGCCCAGCGCTTCGGTGTTCCCATGGGCTACGGCGGCCCACACGCCGCCTTCCTCGCCACGAGCGAGAAGCACAAGCGTCAGATCCCCGGTCGCATCGTTGGTGTGAGCCGCGACTCCAACGGAAGCCCCGCGCTCCGCATGGCGCTCCAGACGCGTGAGCAGCACATCCGCAGAGACAAGGCGACGAGCAACATCTGCACAGCGCAGGTGCTCCTCGCGATCATGGCTGCCTTCTATGCCGTGTACCACGGCCCAGACGGTCTGCGCGCCATCGCCGCGCGAGTCCACGGACTAACGGAGTCCCTGCGCTTGGGCCTGAGATCGCTCGGGCACGAGGTCGATGACGGGATGGTGTTCGACACCTTGTCTGTCCGGCCAACCGGCGGAGCCGAGGCGGTCCACGATCTCGCGCGAAGCTCCGGAATGAACTTCCGAGAGCTCGACGGCGAGACCCTCGGCATCTCCCTCGACGAAACGACGCGCCTCGAGGACATCGCCACGATTCTCGCCGTCTTCGGAGGAGACGAGGCCGATGTCGACGCCCTGTGCGCCGAAGTCCCTGCGGAGTACCCGGCGCCGCATGCGCGCGATTCCGCATACCTCACCCACCCGCACTTCACGAGCTACCACTCCGAGCACGAGATGCTCCGGTTCCTGACCCGGCTGGCGTCGCGGGACCTCTCCCTCTCGACGTCGATGATCTCGCTCGGCTCCTGCACCATGAAGCTCAACGCGACGACCGAGATGATCCCGGTCACGTGGCCGGAGTTCGCCGCGCTTCACCCCTACGCGCCCGCAGAACAAGCCGCCGGCTACGCCGAGCTCACGACGAGCCTCGAGGCAATGCTCTGTGAGCTCACCGGGTTCGCCGCCATCAGCCTCCAACCCAACGCCGGCTCCCAGGGCGAGTACGCCGGGATGCTCGCGATCCAAGCCTGGCACGATTCTCGTGGCGACACCGATCGGGACGTCTGCCTCATCCCGACCTCGGCGCACGGAACGAACCCTGCTAGCGCGGTGATGGCCGGGATGCGGGTCGTCGCAGTGAAGTGCGACGAGAACGGCAACGTCGACCTCGGGGATCTCGAGGCGCGCGCCGCCGAACATGCGGACCGGCTCGCCGCGATCATGATCACGTATCCCTCGACACATGGCGTGTTCGAGGTCGAGGTGAAGCGGATCTGCGAGGTCGTCCACGTCCACGGCGGCCTGGTCTACATGGACGGCGCCAACATGAACGCACAGGTAGGCCTCTGCCGTCCCGGCGACATCGGCGCCGACGTCTGCCACCTCAACCTCCACAAGACCTTCTGCATCCCCCATGGCGGCGGCGGCCCCGGCATGGGCCCGATCGGTGTCGCGCAACACCTCGCCGATTTCCTTCCTGCTCACCCTCTCACGGGGGGTACGGAGAGACAGCCGGGCGCGGTCTCTGCCGCTCCTTTCGGCAGCGCGAGCATCCTCCCCATCTCATGGGCCTATATCGCGCTGATGGGAGCTCGCGGCCTGCGCCACGCCAGCGAGGTCGCAATCCTGAACGCCAACTACATGGCGGCGCGTCTCGAAGAGCACTACCCCGTCCTCTTCCGCGGCGCCAATGGTCGCTGCGCTCACGAGTTCATCCTCGATATCCGTCCCTTCGAGAAGTCCGCTCACGCCAGCGTGGAGGACGTCGCGAAACGCCTCATCGACTACGGCTTCCACGCCCCGACGATGTCGTTCCCTGTCGCCGGCACCCTGATGGTCGAGCCCACGGAGTCCGAGTCGAAGGCCGAGCTCGACCGCTTCTGCGACGCAATGATCGCAATCCGCGAAGAGCTGCGCGCCATCGAGGAGGGCCGCATGCCCGCGGACGACAACCCTCTCGTCCACGCCCCGCACACGGCCGAGGTCGTGACGGCTGAGACCTGGGACCATCCCTACTCCCGAGCGCAGGCTGCCTGGCCGGCTCCGTGGACCAGGGGCCACAAGTTCTGGCCATATGTCGGCCGTGTGGACAACGGGTACGGC
>Ga0310342_100002580_pt1 | contig 11670 bp, 26 predicted proteins | sample S15DNA20500_MG_FD_206155 | JGI IMG/M metagenome (GOLD analysis project Ga0310342, IMG submission 206155) | Marine microbial communities from station ALOHA, North Pacific Subtropical Gyre - S1503-DNA-20-500_MG | ecosystem: Environmental > Aquatic > Marine > Oceanic | place: Pacific Ocean: North... | reverse complement strand
TTTAGTAAATCCACTACAGGAATAAATGAATGTTTGATAAAGAAAAATTAAGTTGGAGCGACAGATTAAGACTGTGCTGGGAAGTATTTACCAGAGGTAAATATGACCCAAGAGACTACAAGACAATCAAGGAACAGGAAGCATGGGAGAGGTGCGAACAAATGCGTAAAGACTTAGCCTCAGGAGAGAGGCCAAAGGCTGATGTAGAATTCAAAAGCGAGTGGTGGGGTTAAAATGAAATTGTTACAACTAAATTATCTAGATGGAAGTGATGTTGAAGACGTAAAAGAATCATTCAATAATTTGCCACATACGAACCATAAGGATGGTAAATACAGACTCCGTCGTCTTTCGTTCGTGGAAGTAAGAACTGAATTTTGGAACGCTAAAACAGAAGCGGTGATTACGAAATTGAAAAATCGAGTTTTTAATCAGAGCGCAAAATATAACGAACACCAAGGAGGCATGAATAGAAAGTTTGAAGATATAGAAGACTATGTTTTACAGAGCCAAACAATGAAAGAAATATGTCTTACTTTTATTTCAGAGAACAATTTAATTGGGGGGCAAGAGATAGACGTCCATCAGATGCGGGTGGCTACTCAAGAAGATGGGCAAGCTCAAGCTTCTCCAGAGGGCGTACACCAAGACGGCTTTGATCACATTGCTATGATTAGCGTAAACCGGCACAATATTAGAGGAGGGGAATTGTTAGCTTATACCTCTAAAGAAAAAGACCCGTTTATGTCTTATGCGCTTGAGAGCGGTGATATGTTAATGCTTAACGATAGAAAGTTATGGCACAACGCGACCCCCGTGGAAGCGATAGATAAAACTGAGAGCGGTTATGGAGATTGGTTTATTCTCTGTGCACGCGAATAAAAAATTATGATATACGTATTATACGGACAACCAGCATCGGGTAAGACTACTCTGGGTAGATTATTAGCCAGCCATCTCGACACACCATTCATCATTGATGGTGATGAGTTTAGAGAAATGTTCACCAACAAAAATTATGGACGAGAAGGTCGTGAAGAGAATATCAGGAACGCGAATGCCGTGGCGACTTATCTAAATAAAAAGGGCAAAGACGGCAACTGGAAAGCCGTTTACATCAACGATGGAGAAAACAGCTGGAAAAGCCACCCTGTCAATAAAGAGACACACGTGGTAATGTCTTTAGTGAACCCCTACAAGCATTTGCGAGATGAATTAAGACAAAATAATATCCGGAAGTACTCTGGACATGACGACGGTTGGGTTCGTGACGAAGTAGTCGAAGTTTTATTGCAGTCAAGTAGAGAGCTGAGAAAAGAATATCATGTAAAAGACTTTGAAGCGGGGCATACTCATGGAGTAAATACAGACGGAAAAGTAGAGGATAGCTGGGATAAATTAAAAGAGATATTACAATTATGAAATTTAGCCTGACGTTTAGTTCTTCAGTAAAATGAAGTTGCACATGCGCTCCTTGTATACGAGGAATTTGACGCAAAAGCTTAGTCGAAAGACGGCGGATGCCCACGACGGTGGCGTCAGGTGATCTTTAAAATTATGAAAAAATATGCAATGTTTATCGGGAGGTGGCAAACGTGGCATAATGGGCACCAGTGGCTGATCGACCAGCAGCTAAAGAAGGGGAAAAATGTCTGCATTGCTATTCGTGATGTGGAGCCTGATAGTAATAACCCTTGGAACGCACATCAAACTAAACAGTCCCTTGAATATAAATTTAGGAACAAAGAACAAATAAAAGTAATCATAATTCCAGACATCGAATCAATTAACTACGGCAGAGATGTTGGCTACGAAGTAATAGAACACCTTCCCCCTGAAGAAATTAAAAAAATAAGTGGAACAAAATTAAGGAGGGATGAAAGCAAACAATAATTTCAGGGCAACCAAGGCAGAGTATCTGCGAAGCCGCACCGAGACGGTAACGGTTATGAATAGTGAGGGTGAATACGAATTGAAGTCAACCAAACACTGTAGAGAAGGAGATGTGGTTTGGGTGCTAGAGGACGATGACACTTTTACAAGAACTAAAATATATTAATGAATAAAGTTTTATTAATTTTATTAATTTTATTATTCACGGGCTGCAAAACATATTATAGTCCTAACGGTAAGGCTTTTCCCCTGCTTTGGGGTAAGCCCCCAGAAATACAGACAAAAGATTACCGCCCATTACCTTACGGTTATGGACACGGTAGTAGCACACTTTACCACTGGATAACGGAGAATAAAAAATGAGCGCATACGCAAAAAAAGAAAGTGACATTTTTGGCGGCGTTCAATGGACAAAGAAGCAACAGTATAAAGAAGAGATAAACTCCCTGCTTGCTCAAATATATAATACAATAGAAAGTTACAATAAACTATCTCGCAAGAAAAAAAAGATGTTGGAACAGGACATGGAACAATTTGAATTCGCACTAATGGAGTATAACAAATAATGGCTAATAAAAGCAAATTAACAAAAGCTCCGCAATGGTGGAAACACTTACGAAAGTATTGGAAGAAAAAGTTCTGGAAGAAGGAGCGGCAGAACGAAAAGAAAGACAACTTAAATAAACTGCCCCCAGAAGGAAGCGAGGGAGGACACTATTAAATGAATATAGCATTACCAATTTTATTATTAGTATTTGGGGGATTAACCTTTTGGGTACTAACGGAGTCGTCGTTAAGATGGTACTTCAAGGCGGCTTCCATCTCTGCCTTTTGTATTTTTACAATCGTCTTTTGGTCGTCAATCAATTCGTTCTTGGGCTGGCCAGCAAGCGAGGACGATATGCCAGAAAAAATATTAATCCATTGGGTTATCATAAAAGAGCCGAATAAATTTACTAACTCTAAGGGAAAGATTTACATCCTGTTAGAATCAGCAGAAGAATCCAAATCCAATTTTGTGGTTAAGTTCTTTGGTTACAATAAAGATAAGATAGAGCCGCGTTTGCACGAATTGGAGTATAACCGCGGTTTGCATGAAAAATTACAAAAAGATATCATGCCCAAGCTCAAAAGTGGACAGCCTGTTTTTGGAAAATTAACCAAAGGGAAAAGACCACAGCAAGGTCTTAGTTTTCGTCCCGGCAAAGGCAAACAGGGGAAAGGTAAGGGAAGCGAATCTCAGGAACAAGAATGGCAATTTCATGAATTACGCCCTTCAGAAATACATAGGAAACCAGAGCGATAAAAATAGGAATAAACAACAAAAAAGTAACAATGCCTCTCCCTTTCAGAGCTGTCACTGAAGGTTTCAGGGAGGGGGGAGCGTCTGTTTTTGAGATAGATGATCCTAACGATTACCCAGAGTGTGATTTTGTTTTTGGATGTGGGATTCCTAAAAGATCATTAATACGAATGTCTGCTGGAAGAAAGGCGGAGTTTTATTATATGGACAAGTTGTTTCAGACGCAATCAGAAAGAGGAGGGTCTGTTTTAGTATTAGATGGAGGGTACATAAAGAGAGCTTCTCAGGTTGCGCGTGCCGATAAAGCCTACTATTCTTTAGGATTCAACGGTCTCAATGGCAGAGCTAAATTTGTGAATGAAAACATGTCTTCGGACAGGTGGAATAAACTGGGGGTAGAGTTAAAGCCTTGGCGAGACAAAGGGGAGCACATATTATTTTGTGCTCAAAAAAAAACCGACGCTAGCGTACAGCATATAAAACCAGCGCTAAAAAGTGCGGGGCTGTCTTACGTAAAATGGGAGAGGCAGACTCTGTTAGAGTTAGCTTTGCTGACTGACAAAAGTATAATATTTAGACCTCACCCTTGCGATCAACGCCACCCAAAAGGAGTAATTTTATCTAAAAACCTGAATGGACCTATAGAGATAGATCTTAAAAATTGTTATTTGCTTTGCTCCTTTAATTCTAACTCTGCGGTCGAAGCCACAATAGAGGGCATACCTGTTATGACTTTCGACGAGGGGTGCATGGTGTGGGAAGGCTGCAATCAACACTTATCCCCAGAGGGGGTAGCTTCCCCTAAAAATTTCGACAGGGACAATTGGAAAAATGGTATTGCATATAGCCAATGGAATCCCGAAGAGATGGCTAGTGGCGAAGCATTTGATCACCTCAAACTGGTTCTATCTAGCGGCATTAAATTAAATTATGAGGACGGTATTCCGTCAAATATGAATCTATGAACAACAACAAACAAGAAATCGTCCTAAGTAATCATATCAAGCGGTTGGAAAAAGATATCGCCAAACGTGACCCAGATAACCCTTGGGACCGAGAGTTAACTAAAGTTGACGCCAAAAATATAGCCTCTCTTAGAGAGGCTCGCATACCAGAATACGGTGACCACTGTGTATGGGGTGAGGGCTTAGAAATGTTTGAATTTGAAGACTTAAAAGGATAAATATTATGGCTAATAAAGAAAAAAGAAAAAAAGAGAAGAAAAAACCAGCAAAAAAAACACCAGCGGAAAAGAGAAAAGAAAAAAAAGAGAAGAGAAGGCGAGAAAAACGTGAAAAGAAAAAGAAAGCCTAGAGGGCAAGTAAATAGAAATCTATATCCCGAAAAGCTTCTGGGTGACTTTCTGTATGCGGAAGCCCTAAAGGAAGAGAATAAGACCTTCGTGGAAACAGGGACTTGGAATGGACAAGGCTCCACTTGGTGCATTCTCGAAGGAATACTTAATTCAAAGAAGGAAAATTATTCTTTCTTCTCCTTAGAGGTCTGCTCGAAGATGCATAATAAAGCGTTAAAATTTTTACCCAAGGTTGATAACTTTTTTCCAATGTTAGGTAAAATAACAGACGAGGCGTTAGACTTAGATAGTCAAGACGATTCTTTTTTCTCTAGGCATTCGAAAGATACGATGAAGGGGTGGCTAGAACAAGACATGCAAAATTTAAAAGACGTCCCAAATGTTCTCCATAGAATTCCCGAGCAGATAGACGTACTTTTTTTGGACGGAAGTGAATTCCAAGGGTTTCAAGAGTGGGAGATTCTTGCGCCTAGGAGTAAGACGATTCTCCTAGACGATACTCACGCGTTAAAATTTAATAGGGTGAAAAACTTAGTGATGGAAAACCAAGACCGTTACGAGATTATTAAAAACGGAGAAGGACATTGGCAAAAATTTGGCCTCCCAGATTTTCTGGTTTATAGAAATAAATAATATGAAATTTTTAGTTATAGGAGATAGCTGTACCGATAAGTTCATTTATGGAAAGTGCGAAAGGATTTGTCCGGAGGCCCCCGTGCCTGTGTTTGAGCCGATAAAAGAAGTGCTCAATGGTGGCATGGCAAAAAACGTGCAAGCCAACGTCGTAGCCTTAGGGATAGATTGTGATATAATCACCCACACAAACAAAATAATAAAAACCAGATACGTGGATATTAAAACAAATCAGATGCTGCTTCGGGTAGACGAAGACGATGAGACGGAAGATAGATTTAATTATAAGAACGTTCATTGGGGTGAATACGATGCCGTTCTGATTTCAAACTACGGAAAAGGATTCCTCAGAAGCTGCGCCGTTAGAGATGTGTGCCAATATCATGATAATGTCTATCTAGATAGTAACAAAGTTAAGATGGATTGTGATCTGCCTATTAATTTAAAATTTTTAAAAATAAACGAATATGAACTTGAAATTAACCCCCACTTGAAGTATCCTTTAGCTGGTAAGGCGTATACCCGCTTAGATCAAATAATAATTACTTATGGACATAAAGGGTGCAAATACATGAACAAAATGTATCCTCCGCCGCAAAGAGTGGTTGCCCAAGATTTGTCTGGCGCGGGAGACACTTTTCTGGCGGCACTAGCAGTATCTATGACAAGAGTGGGGGATGCGGTGACAGCGATAAATTTTGCAAACGAATGCGCTTCAGAGGTAGTCTCTAAGAGAGGGGTTTCGGTTGTGGGGAGTTAAAATTATGAATAGAAGACAGTTCATCAAGGCGGCAGTTCCTGCGGCGGCAATTCCAGCCATCGCAATTACCTGCAAATATGAAGACGACGAAAAAGGGCCGGAGAAGGAGTCCAAAAACCATGATTGGCTCTATCGAGTCTACTGCTATGAGAGACAGCAGGGAGAATGGACGTTTAGCCAAAATATCAGAGGTAGCTTTGACTATCAGAGAGAGTATATGACCTTTGATGAGGAGAATGACCTTACTTGGAATGGGTATGCTGGTTGGATGGATGGCGGCAAATTGCATTTTATGAATTTCCAAGATTCCGTAGACTTTGTTGATTGTCACGTCAGAACTAAAGACGACACTAATCTTATAGATTCTATTTATGATGTTTATTTTATCAGCAGGAAAGACCCAGAAAGAGAAGTGGAAATAAAGGTAGCCCACTACTGGTTTAATGGCGACACAGGCAGAACCATTATGTGGGAGCAAGACGGTTTCAATCACACGACAGGACAAGGACTAACGGATTGGAACAAAGTAGAAAGTGCATAACATATAAAATATATGAACACCAAGGTCCAAGCAGAAGAAATTCTGATGAGCATCGGTCGCCCAGAGGCGAGAGTATCAAGGTCAACGCAATTTTCTGATTTGTACAAGGAATATGAATCAGACTGGTTGGAGGCCAAAGACACAATCTCAAAACTTTACGGTATAGAGCCTGACATTGATGACTTTATCATGGAATTTGCAGCGGGCGTCTTATGAGAAAAATCTACAAAAAAGTTTTGACAGAAGAGGAAGCAAAAACTCTTCGCGATTTTCCGTATTCAAATCCGTTTAACACCACTGGCACTGCGGCCTTGGAGTGGGATAATCCTATTGTGCAAAAATTAACCACCTTAATTAAAAAAGATTTGCCCAAAATAAAACTTTCATTACCTAGCTACTCTAGGATAGAGCGCCAAGTTAAAGGACACCTTCCCCATTTTGACGGCTGCAAACTGGAAACCATGATTGGTCAGAGCCAACTTGTAGACAATCATATGCCGTGGTGTAAATATAGCGCTTCGGTTTTGTTAAGTAAGCCTCGCTCTTTTAAGGGCGGTATTTTTAAATTCCTTACCCCTCCCAAACAGTCTTTCAAAAGAGATGCCTATTTGAATATGGCTGTCTATAGCAGTGGCGCAGATAACGACCCGCAGGAACACATGGTCACACCACATGAAGGAGACAGATGTGTTTTGCTTATGTTCCTTGGGGAGGAAGGCAAGTGACTCCTAGGGAACACGGCGAAAGGAAAGCTGAAGCTTGGCATCATCCGCTTTCTGAAGACGACTGCTTACTTCACGAAGTCCTTGACAAAATGTTTGATTTCAAGCTATCTCCCGAGGACGTTCCCCTCGTTATCAAACTCGTAGAAAACCCAAGGCACAGGACATCGAAAATATTTACTGGTGCTGTCGATTTATTTACGCATGACTGTATTCACGTCTTGCTTGGTCGGGGCCTTTTACCCAAGGACGAAGCGTTTGTCATAGGATATACAATGGGTTCGGCTAAACGGATGAAGAGGTGGCGTAGAAATTTATTTATGTTTGTCTCTAAATATTTATATCCCGAAGGCTATAAATTTGAAGAGGAAGAACGTTATGTTTTTTATTCTGGTATAATGATGGGGAGCAAATGCCCCACAGACCTTTCCGAAGTGGACTTCAGTAAACTATCTGACTGCAATATCAAAGAGGCTAGAGAAAAATTAGGAGTAGACAAAAGAACGTTGAAGTGTTATTATTGTACTGAGAAAAGACTTTTCCCAGAGAGTAGGGAGAGCCAAAGACTGTTGAAGTGAAATCATTTTATCAACATCATGCTTTAGGTTGGCTGGGGGCCATTTTGGTCTTATATGGATACTATCTTAACGCTAACATGAATGACAACTGCTGGCCCGTGTGGCTTATCGGCAATAGCTTGGTTGGGGTATATTGCATAGAAAGAGGAGCTTATCCTACGGCAGTCATGTCTTTTGTCCTAGTAATTATGAATGTTTATGGCTACATAAATTGGCTCTCATGAAATCTAAAAAAAACAAAACAAAGAAAAAAGTTCATAAAAAGCCTGACGGGAGTTGGGACTTATCAGACCTGTACAGATCGGGCAAAAACCCCTTTGACATAGAATGGATAAAATATTTTAATCCTATGGAGGGCAGAGACCAAATAGTGTTTCTTTATTCTTCTAAGGAAACGAAGAAGATAGTAAAGCATAGGATTTTGCGATGAGTCAGTGCGGAGGATGGAGACCTATTATGCCTGAAAATCTTGGAAAATTAGAAAAAGCGAAATATATGTTTTTGCTTGTGGTCTATAGCGCGGCTTATTTTGTCCGTGCTATTTTTGTAGGAATTTGGGAGCAAATAAAAAGAATATGGCAATGAATAAATCAGCTAAACAAAAAGTAAAAGAAGATATTCTATTGGCTATGTACCGTAGCGTAGACAGGTCAAATAAACATTGGGTCAAAGGCAACAACTCTGGAGTAATTGCAGAAAAGTTTTACCAAATGAACTTGAGGAAGAACTTCGAAAGTTAAAATGAATGTTAAATTGATATCAATCACGGAGCCAAAAATAACTCCAGATACAGGCGTTTACCCTCGGAAGATGAGCGCAGAAGATATCATAGCTTACTGCGCTAGAGTTTCAAACCCGAGCAATCAGAACAATACCAAAACCGCTCCCAAGCTTTTGGGATTTCTCATTAAGCACAAACATTGGTCGCCTTTCGAGCTTGCAAGTATGTGCGTCGAAATAAAGACAAGCAGGGCTATCGCGGCACAAATACTGAGGCACAGAAGTTTTTCTTTTCAAGAGTTTAGTCAGCGTTACAGTCAAGCTACCGAGCTAGAACCACTTCAACTCCGCTCTCCGGCAGAGAAGAACAGGCAGAGCAGTTCAGCAGAAATAACAGACCACAAACTTAAGGCGTTAGCGGCTGCGACGATGTACAGTGCCAAAGCCGCTTATGACGAGCTTATCGAGGCTGGGGTAGCCAAAGAGTGTGCGAGAGCAGTTCTACCGTTAGGGACGCAAACAACCATGTACATGAATGGGACGGTTAGAAGCTGGGTTCACTACATAGGATTAAGGACGGACGAAAACACCCAAAAAGAGCACAGAGACGTAGCTAACGCTATCAAGGAAATATTTATCGAACAATTTCCAAACGTAAGCGAAGCACTGGATTGGACAAATGTATCTACATAAATATAAAGATTACGAGGATTACAAGTACAAGCAGACGTTAGCAAATAAAAAGAAAATAAACTTAACGTGGGCAGACCCCATTATTTTACATATAGTTGCTGATTTTGTCATGACTCGTAATCCAGACGTTGCATTCGGTTTGTGTCACGGCACTAGGAGAGGCGTAGAGCAAATGCAGTTAATGCAAGATTTTCGTTTTTTCGGAAAAGAAGTGGAGGTTCTTGGGACGGAAATATCAGATACGGCCACACAATTTCCATGTACGATAGAGTGGGATTTTCATGATGTTAAAGATGAATGGCTAAATAATGTTGATTTTATTTACTCTAACTCCATAGACCATAGCTACGACCCTCCGAAGTGCTTGGACGCTTGGATGAGTTGCTTGAATGAGGCTGGGGTGTGTATCCTTGAATGGGGCGACCAGCATGGAAAGCTGGGGCCGAACGACAAAATTGACTTGGAAACATTTAGCACTGAACCATCGGAACGTAGCTTAGTCCACGGAATCATTAAGGAGGCTTTACCCGAAGACGAACAGAGAGAAACGGTCGTTTTAACACGCGAAATAGACCCATTCGTTGCGTCTTTGGACGAATATAAAAACATTATTGAGAAAAAATACGACATTTTAGATATTATAGAAAACAAGCGAGAACACCATCCGCTTGGTGGTGGACGCCGCCCTAGGCGCGAGTCTACTTTTATATTTATTAAGAATAGAGAGAAATAAACATTATGACAAAACAAGAAGAAAATTGGGAAATGATGACGTTCTTACGTATTCCGTGGCAGGACGCAAATAATGTCACCGAAGAAGAGGACAGAAAGTTCCTTCTGGAGAAGTGCGACCAAATAAAAAAGCTACATGAAATGTATGCGCGTGAACAGCAAGAGCAAGAGCAGCAAGAAGAAGGTGGTATCGTCACGCCTCCAAATAACATTATTACGCCATGAGCCTTACCGAGTTAGCCGTAGCGATTTTTATAGCAAATTTGGTTGGGGGCATCATTATCGTTGTGTGGTGCAATAAAAAGATAAAAGAGTTCACAGACCCAGACAACTGGAAAAAGTGACGGAAGCTGATATAGATTGGAAGGTGACCATGCTTTGCTTCATGAAGCTGGTTGGCGAATCTGCGGATGATTGGCATCCGGAGCTTTGGGAGGATTACGGAATAACAAAAGAAGAAGCTAACATAATCCTTGATGAGTACGAGAAGAAGTTCAAATAAGATGAAGTTAGAAGAAGTCATTAGCGCGAACAGGGAAACATTAGCGAACATATATTCGTTCGTAAACGACTTTGATTACGACTCAAGCCCTGATAGCTATGGGTTGCCCAAAAGAGTCCGACATTTGATAGACCAACCAATCGATAATCAAGTAACTTACATTGATTTGTTGATGTTCTTGCGCGGGTATCTAAATAAAAAAGATATTACTTACATAGAGATAGGAGTATCCGTCTTAAAAACCTTCTACCAAGCATCAAATTTCCTAAAAGACTCCAGCTTGTACGCTTTTGACATAAATAAAATCAATCCGTCAATCGAAAAGGAGTTCCACCTGCTGACTGCTTGGCAGTCTCCCGAACAGGTAAAAGAATACGAACACGGCTCAAATAAGATAACGTATTTCCAAGGTGATGTATTTAAAGAAGAAGATTTTAATAATTTTAAAAATTGTATAGCTTCAAAAGCAAATATAGTGTTTTCGGACGCGCATCACACTGGAGAGGGGCTAAAGTCAGAGTATGAGTCCTTCATAAAAGATATATTAGACGATGAGTTTATACTTTATTATGATGATTTAGAGGACGAACAGATGAGAAATGTCTTTTTAGGGATTTGCAACGAAATAAAGTCTAAAAACGCTGGAGTTACTACTGCTTTGCTAGAGGTTAACGGTTGGTTGGGGCAGCACGAACGCCCTCATCTTAATGGCATTATTACATCATTAGACTTAACTAATATCGTTTCAGATAATCATGTTAACGTCGAATTGCGCCCATTTGAATCACATATAAAATTATAAATAAAATGAAAAATATAATAGGAGGACTAGGTGATTTTTTGCAAATAATTGATAGTGCAAAAAAGGAGGAGGAAATAAGCGTTTACACTCACCAGAGTTATCAAACTGCGTTTGATTTTTTTCAAGGTATTGACGTTAAAGCAAACATAGAGACTTTCGACTCTCTTGAAGAATTGCAGGAACTTTACCAACTTTCTTATGAAACTCCGTTAGAAAGAACCTTGCATCCGCACATCCAATTTCCAGACCATAGCTTAAATTTTGCAAATAATTTTAAGAAGGCTAACCTCCAGAATCTTTCAAAAGTTACGGTGGGAGTGCATCCTTTTGGTAGTGATTTTTCAAATAAACACTGGGGAGACTTGGGCTTGCCCACTAAAAACATACCAATAAATCTTATAGATACATTAACTATATCTTTTTCAGATTATAATTTTTTAATTTTTGGCACGGAGTCTGAAATCGCACAGTGGAGA
>Ga0310342_100002577_pt1 | contig 11674 bp, 9 predicted proteins | sample S15DNA20500_MG_FD_206155 | JGI IMG/M metagenome (GOLD analysis project Ga0310342, IMG submission 206155) | Marine microbial communities from station ALOHA, North Pacific Subtropical Gyre - S1503-DNA-20-500_MG | ecosystem: Environmental > Aquatic > Marine > Oceanic | place: Pacific Ocean: North... | reverse complement strand
CGTTTACCAATCACAACAGACTAAAACAGAGGTCTGATTGGGGTGGGTCACTTTCGCTCGATCATTCGCCCCCAAAACAGGTCACTTTTACGTTATCGAAATCAGTCTTGTGACAAGCTCGCCGCAAACATCCGTCCTGGCTGCGTTGCGCTCTGTCGGCCTCCTCGACGTACTGCACGAGTACGACTGCGGGGGACTCGGTCGCAAGCCTCGCCAGGACGGACCTTGCGGCGCCTCGCTACGACAAGCGATGAGAAATGCGGGCTATTCTTCATCGCCAGTCTTCCGAGCTGCCCGGCTCCCAATCGGGATGCGAGATCAGGCCTTGGAATGGATGGAACCCGTTTCTTCGCACAGATCCCCAAGCTCGTACTGAAGGATCGAAAGAGCGGCCACGGCAGCTGTCTCTGTTCTCAGGATCCGAGGGCCAAGACAAACCGGGCTGATGCTGTACTGGTCAAAGATGGTCCGATCCTGATCGTCCCAACCGCCTTCCGGGCCCACGAAGAGCAGCGATTTCCGGGATCCTCCGTGTTGAGACAGAAGATCCCGAAAGCAGGTTCCCCCCGACTCATCTAGTCGAAATGACGTTGAGGAGATCGTCTCTTTAGAAAGGAACTCTTGCAGAGGGACCGCTCGGCGCAGAAGTGGAACTCGGGATTGGCCGCTCTGCTTGACTGCTCCCAGCATGATCTTGTTCCAGCGCGCGATCTTGTTTTGTTCTCGACGGTCCCCCAATCTAACCTCGGTTCTCGAGGTGATGATGGGTACGATTTCCCAGACTCCCAATTCAGTGGCCTTCTCGAGGATCCATTCGAACCTGTCCCTTTTTACAAGACTTTGCGCAAGCGTCATTTTCAGTAACGGTTGCCGCTGTTTCCGAACTTCTTCTACCTTGCCCCACCATCGACCATGATCTTGTTCCAGACGGCAGCGAAACTCCTGGCCAGTCCCATCCAAGCCCCAAAACATCTGGCCCGGTTGCAGCCGGCGCACACGAACCAGGTGGTGGACTTCTTCCTCCGACAATGCGACCTGTCCATCATCGCCGACTTGAACCAAAGCTCGGTACATTTTCCCTCCCCTCGATTCCCCCGATTAGACACTGAGCTGATGGCAGCACCATCCGTTCTGAGACCAGGAGTTCACCAAAGAAAGGGCAAACTGATCCAATACCAGCTCGGCCTGATCGTCCGTGAATCCCGACACAATCAGGGTGTGCCCGGTCAGATGGACCAGATCCGAAGCTATCTGGCCGAAGATTCCCAGAGTCAGATTGGCCACAACAAGATCGAAGGATCCTTCCAGAGTCGTTAGGTCCCCGGTCAAGAACCGGATGTTCTCGACTTGGTTGCCATATGAGTTTCGCCTCGCCTCAGAGGTGGCCTCTGGATCGGAATCCATGGCCACGATTTCGAGGTTGGCACTCAGCTTCCGGGCAGCTATAGCTAGAATTCCGGATCCCGTGCCGACATCGAGTAGGTTGGTTGAGCCAGGCAGCAAGGCTGCTAGAGCATACAGGGAAAGCTGCGTGGACTCGTGAGTTCCCGTGCCGAATGCCCGGCCCGGCTTAATTCTCAGATTCAATGGGTGGAGCTTGGAGGGCTCCTCCCAAGGAGGATGGATGTAGTAGTTAGGTCTGACTGGAAACCCATGGAACTGTTTTCTGTACTCCCTCACCCAGTGATTAGGATCGACTCTGAGGCGGGTAATCTGAAACTCGGTAATCGAATGGTCCCGAGCCAAAGCTTTGAAGGAGTTCTCTATAGACTGGATTGACTGGGTGGGACCGAAGAAGGCCTTGAATCGGATGTCACTCTCTTGCGGAATCTCCTCTACACCAACGGAATCGAGTTCCCAACAAAGCTCACTGAAGACATCCGATTGTCCTACGGGAAGAGATGCATCGACGCAAATCCATTCTTGGCGCAAGGTTTACCGTGCAGACTCCTAGTACCCTGTCAACCTAGAAATTGTAGGTTCTGCACGGCCCTGGCGGCCGATCTCTGCGTTGCGCGTCCTGGACGTAGACCAAGGCCATGCCTGCGGCCGCGCGCCCTGACCTCGACCACCATGGTTGGTCCATAACCCACAATCTCCAGGATGGCAGAGTACTAGCTGAAGACTTCCTTTACTTTATCGAAGAATCCCTCGTCGTCCTGATTTTCCTCGGCTGAAATATCCGCGAGCTGTTGAAAGAGCTCTCTCTGCTCCCTCGTCAAGCGCTTTGGAATGGATACGTTTACTTTCACGAACTGATCTCCTCGACCTCCACCGTGGGGACTCGCGACGCCCTTACCCCTGAGGCGGAACACGGTACCGCTCTGGGTCCCTTCAGGAATCTTGAGCCTCTCCTTGCCTTCCAGTGAAGGAACGGTCATCTGTGTGCCCAGTGCCGCCTGTGAAACGGATAGTGGAATCTCACAGAAGAGGTGGTTCTGTTCTCTTTGGAAGAAGGGGTGTTCTTCGACCGACAAGACCACATAGAGGTCACCCGGAGGTCCTCCCTGGATGCCCGACTCGCCCTCGCCAGAGATCCTGAGCCGAGAACCGTCGTCGACACCCGCCGGGATCCTGATCTCTAGCACCCTCTCCTTTTTCTCTCTACCGGTACCCCTGCAGTGCCGGCATGCGTTTTCGACGATCTGACCGGTTCCCTGACACTGCGAGCAAGTGCGGCTGATGGTAAAGAAACCCTGCTGATAGCGAACTTGCCCGTCCCCCTTGCATCCCGGACAGGTAGAGGGTGTGGACCCGGGCTCAGCTCCCGAGCCCTGGCACACGCTACAGCTTTCCTCACGAGGTATCTTTATCTTGGTCTTGCTTCCGAATACGGCCTGCTCGAAAGGAATCTTGAAATCATAGCGCAGGTCGGCTCCGCGTTGTGCCTGACCCCCTCGGCCTCTCCGAGAGCCACCGAAGATGTCGCCGAAGCCAAAGAAGTCTCCGAAGATGTCTCCCAGGTCAGAAGATGGGTCGGCTCCAGAACCCCCGAAACCTCCCGCGTTTGAACTGACACCGGCGTGGCCGAATCGATCGTACTGAGCCCGCTTCTCAGGGTCCGCTAAAACACTGTAGGATTCGGCCGCCTCTTTGAAGCGCTCTTCAGCCTGACTGTCCCCTCTGTTCTTATCCGGATGATACTTGAGCGCGAGCCTTCGATAGGCACTCTTGAGTTGCTGCTGATCGGTTCCCCGTTCGACCCCGAGAACCTCGTAGTAATCTCTTTTCGACAACGTCCGGTCTCCTGAGTCGTTAGTCAGATGGGCGGACAGAAGTTCCTATCTCTACCCGCATTACAAAAACACGTGTCTGCGGCGATTTTCCCCCGACTGGCCTAGGGGCCTGCGCAGTAGAAATTGATCTACTGCGAAAACGGTAGAATCGGCCCATATTTCCCCAATTTTTCGACGAATAGAACAACTATGCGCCTCGAAATCGAGAAAAACTGGCCTCGATTCCCCGCTTTCTCGCTACGATCACTTCTACCGCGCAGACTCCTAGCCCGCATTTCTCATCGCTGGTCTACTGCGTCGCCGCAAACCATTTGAGGACGACACCCGAAGATGCCTTGCCCAGACCCCGTAAAAGGCCACGGTGGCCTGACTTGCCAAGCAAGCTTCTAAGATAAGATCGGCGTCCGTAGTTTTCAAGGAAGGACTTGATCGAACGAGTTCCATGCTCTATTCGCCGGTCGTTGCTTTCACCGGCGGGTGCAGGGCTACCTTGACCTGAGACGCTCGCAAGAGGCGTCCTCGAATCGTGTATCCCTTCCGATATTCTTCCACGATCTCACCTTCCTCGTGATCTGTCGTGAATTCCCTGAGGACGGCTTCGTGCACATTGGGATCGAATCGAGTCCCTACACCCGGGATCACCTCGACCTCAAACCGGGCGAGGACAGACTTGAGCTGTGTCAGAAGTAGCTCATAGCCATCGTAGTAGGGCTGCAGTTGGGAATCAGTCGAGGTCTTGCTCAGGCTCTCAAGTCCTTTCTCGCAAGCGTCCAATATTGGTAAGAGCTCATGAATTGGCGCGGACTGCGACTGTATCCGCAGATCGACCTTCTCCTTCTCCATCCGTTTGCGGTAGTTATCAAACTCAGCCTTTGTGCGGAGAAGCAGGTCGTAGTACACGTCCCGCTCGCGTTCCAGACGCTCCACAGTGGAGGCGCCAAGCAAAGTTCCATTGGTCTTCTTTTCTTTTGACTCCGGGTCGGGCTTTTTCTTGGCTCGGGTCCTGGAAGGTCCACTCTGGCTCTTTTGCTCCTTACTCATATTGTAGACCTTATCGTTCGCGACCAAATCTGGTGCAGTCCGAGAGTCAATCTTGCAAAGTGATTCGTGTGCGAAAAGAGAACTAGTACGCTGTAACACAGATTATGACGGGTTTGACGATGGGGGTTGTGGACGATCTCTGCGTTGGTCGTCGTCGAAGATGGCCAAGCATCGCCTTCCTCCTCCTGCCTTGATCTCGCCTCACAATCCCCATCGGAAAACCCATAAAAATCTGTGTTACAACGTACTAGGTCAGGAGTTGAGACGGTCGAAATGATCGAAGCGAAAAACCGGGGAATCGAGGCCAGATTGTCTCGCTTTTGGGATGCATAGGGTCTGCGCAAAAATAACTTGGCATTTTGGCATCTCATCTTCACACCATCTTCGGCCACTCCTCAATCGCGAAATCCTCAATGTAGACCCGGCTAAGCCTGCGGTTTCGCTCAATCGTTCACGGCCAAATCTGGTGCAAACCTGAGCGCCAATTCTACCAAGTTATTCTTGCGCAGACCCTTAGTTTGTTCTATTCTTCGGAAACTCTGGGAAGTATGGAGCGATTCTACCGTTTTCGTCAGTAGATTAGTTTCTGCCGCGCAAGCTCCTAGTTATTGCTGAGGATCCGTCCGAACAGCTTGGCGACCGAGCCAACCAGGCTGATCCCCTTTTCGTAGCTCATTCGAGCCGGGCCTAGAATTCCCAGGCTTCCAGCAACTTGCCTATGGTAGAGGTAAGGGCAGGAGATCACTGCCCACCCACCCATCTCGGGGATATGCTTGTCGAGCCCAATGGTGACGGTTGGACCCGGCTCCTCGGCCTGGAGGCATTCTGTAAGTATCTTGGCTAGCTGGCTCTTTTCCTCTAGCGCCCTCAGCAGCGCCGATGCCTGTTGATGATCGGCTAGTTCGGGCTTTTCAATGATCTGGGCTGTTCCCCCCAGGTAGACTCCAGATTCACCCTGTGAACTCAAATCTGAATCCGGCAAACTCGCTGAGCCGAGTAAGATCGCGTTTTTGATGGGGTTCTCTTGTGATCCCTCTCCTGAAGTAAGCGAGAGCAGTTTGTCGCGGATCTGAGGAAGTGTATTTCCTTCAAAGTGCCTTATCAGATAGCGACCTGCCTGATCTAGATCAGTTTGACTCAGATTCTTGGGGACCGCTACCAATCGATGCTGCACCGAGCCGGCGCCAGCGATAACGACGACCAAGACCCGTCGGGCAGAGACCTTGACGAACTGGATGTGTTTCATCACCGCCAGCTCGAGAGGCTGAGCCAGCACGAACCCCATGCTGTCGGAGTGAGTCGAAAGGATCTTGGAGGTCTTGTTCATCAGGTTTTCCGGATCCATTTCCCTTTCCAGGATTTCCCTGATTCGCCGGAGCTCCCGCGGTGAGAGCTCGCTGGCCTTCGACAGCGAGTCAGCGTAGAAGCGGTATCCCATCCCGGTTGGAACCCGACCCGCTGACCTGTGCGGTTGTGCCAGAAAGCCCAGTTCTTCCAAATGTGCGGTGACGCTCCGGATCGTAGCGGGACTCAAACTCTCTTGGCAAAGGCCGGCGAGTTGGCGAGAGCCTACGGGCCGGCCTGAACGGATATACTCTGGGACTAAAACTCGCAGAATATTCCCAGCACGACGGCCTGGCCTGCGTGTGGTGCTGCCCTTTGTCATGGTTAAAAAAATCGGTCTCAGATTTATAGCATAGGCCTCTGTCTCAATTCAACGAGCTTAGGAAATGCCCTTTACAGATGTTCCGGGGATGGTTACAACCTTCATTCGATCCTCTTCAGTTGGATTTCGAAGCTCTCTTCCAATCCTTGCCTCAGAGCCCGGGAAAGGGTTTCAAACGCTATTGGTCTTCCGGCAGCCGCAGAAACCGATAGAGCCTTTGAGCGCAACAGGTCGGGATTGACTCCCAGTGCCCCTGCCATATTTGGGTAGTCGATTGTCAGAGGGATAGCTCCGTGCTGTAGAAAACTCCTCTTCAACTTTCTCTGGGCACTACCTACAATTTTTCGTGAACCTTGTACCACTTCATGAAAACAGGGTGCTGTGAAGCAAGGTTTCTGAGACCCGGTTGGAGAGGAGTCTGGAGGTCGGCTACTTCGCGCTGCCAAAGTCGTCTCGATGCCTAGAAGCTGAAGCCCTCTTCTCAAGGCGAGCGAGATCTTCCGATGGGTCTGCTGAAGACTGTGAAGCGGGAAGTGGAAGGGATCGTTGGAGACGACGGCATAGGTAAGCTCGTCTGCGTGAAAGACGGCCCGTCCTCCTGTGGGGCGATGGACCCACGGGATTCCCTGTTCAAGGCAATGCCTATGGTCCAGGGCCCTTTCCGTGCGCTGATGGGAGCCGAGCGAAACCGTGGGTCGTTCCCAGCGGTAGAAGCGGACCAGCGTACATTGGCAGGGCGACGTTTCGACCCGCTCCAACAATCGCCGGTCCACTTCCATATTTACGATTCCAGGTCGAGGAGAGTGGAGCAGCCAATCCCACTGGATCGAAGAGCTCACCGAAACCTTACCTCACTCTGTTTTCCTGGCCATCGATTTTTTTGTGTTCCAGTGTCACTACTGTCCGGTTTAAAGTCCAATGATATCGATTGGTTAGCGAGTTAGCCCATTTCAGTTTGCAAGCGTGAAGGCCTAAGTGCATGAAAAATCGGGATTTCTCTAACAAGCGTAGCCTCTAGCTTACGCGAATCTTTGGCATGGCTGGGGCCACAGGCATTTGCTTTAGGAGGTCAATCCCATTGGGATTGACCTTGCTGGTTTTCTGGGCAACGCCTATTTTCCGTCCTTTTGAAGACCCGGGACTGAGCAACCTGATCCAAATCCAAGCAGAGATCGAAGCTGCAGTCGATCCGAGCCCATTATGTTTCTAACCGATTGATCATAATCACGTTACGACGATGTCTAAAAAGTTCAACCGGACACTAGTGTTCCAGTGTACTAAGGCTTTCGAAAAGACACGTAAATGGGGCTCGCAGCACTTCGCTGGCTCACCGATAACACACGCAGAACGATGCCCTCCCCGGAGCTCATTGAGTTGATCCTCTCGTAGAACTGCTGAGCTGTGGCCACAGGCTGCCCGTTGACGTGGGTCACCACCCAGTTCGGCCGCAGGCCGGCTTCATCTGCCTTGCTGCCAGGAGCTACTTCCGTAATGATGACTCCGTTTCCCCCCTCCAACCCGAGTTGGTCAGCATCGCGAGCCGTCAGGGTCCGAAACTCCAGACCGATCTGTTTGGGGCGCTCTTCCTTCTTGCGTTCTTCGAAGGACAGGCCCTCGTTCTCAGAACGCTCCTGCTGTTCGATGGTCCGCTCGGCCAGTGTCACGTTCAGGTACAGAACTTCACCCTTTCGGACCACCACCATCGGCAGTTGTTTGCCCGGAGGAGTGTTGGCTATGGTGGAACGGAGGTCCCACGCGGTTTCGACTTCGACGTCTCCTACCTTCACGACGACGTCTTCGGGGCGCAATCCTGCGATGTAGGCCGGGCCAGACTCTCCCTCTTTGGCTGACTCGTCGACCAGTTGGGTAACGATGACACCGTCTCCATCCTTGATACCCTTTGGGTCGGATCCTGCGACGCCAAAAAACTCAGCCATCTCGTCGGTCATGGGGAAGGTGTTCATAGAGACCCCCAACCAGCCGCGCTCGATCTTGCCGGTGTCGACGAGCTGATTGTAGGAATTGACGAAGACTGACGAGGGGATGGCGAACCCGACTCCCTGCGAGCCACCGGTTCTACTGAAAATGAAGCTATTGATTCCGATGACCTCACCCTTCATGTTCACGAGGGGGCCGCCGCTGTTGCCAGGATTTATGGCCGCATCGGTCTGAATGTAGTCGCCGAACATGTTCATTCCCTTGACCGCGCGGGCCGTGGCCGAAATGATTCCAGAGGTGACCGTCTTGCCCACGCCGAATGGATTTCCAATCGCCAGGACCCACTGGCCGGTACGGATTGTGGAGGAATCACCTATCTTGGCAAAAGGAAGTGGCTTGGGAGTGTCAATCTTGAGAACTGCAAGATCACTTTCAGGATCGACCCCAACCACAGTGGCTTTGAACGCTTCACCCGTCGGCAGGGTAACCGTAATCTTGTCGGCCAATTGTTGCCTTTCTCCTTGTCCAACTGGAGCGACCACGTGATAGTTGGAGAGTATGTACCCCTCGCTGTCGACGATCACCCCTGAACCCAGGCTGTCCCGTTTCTGCTCAGCGGGTCCGCCGAACCGTTCCATGAAGTCTTTCCCGAAAAAGTCACGCAAGGGGTCTGGAGTACCTCGCTGCCTCCTTTGTCGCTGGACGATAGAGGTTGTGCTGACGTTGACAACAGTAGGTTCCACTGTCTCCGCGACTCGTGTGAAACCCTCCACCAAACGGGCCTCTTGATCCAGGACCAGCGGCGAGCCGGCCCCTTGAATTTTCAGCTTGTTGATGTCGGCACGCCCGGCGCTGAAAACGCCTTCATCAACCAGCACCGTACCAATAGTGATTCCGAGGCCCAGAGTGACCAAAAGGACCAAAAAGGTCAGACCAGTACGAGATCTCAGAAGCGTGTTAATTCTTGACATCTGCATCCTCCAGTGGCTTTGCATGGCGAATCATACTCACTGCAAAAGCTTATACGCTTGATTCAGGCAAGGGTTCATTCTTTCGGAACCAACGGCTAAGAAGCAAGGGCCCAAGTCCCAAGGGACCAAATCCCAGACAAATCCCAAGTTCCAAGCACCAAAAAATTTGAAGGTTCCACTCTTTAGAGGACGCGATATTGATGAAACCGGTTCACCCCGAATCCAAAACACCCGGCATTGGGGACCTCGGGACTTAACTGGGATGTGGTCCCGCGCTTCTTAGCTTATACTAGCCTCAGTCTAGCGTAACTCTGAAGCATTTTCTTGATTCCCAAGCCGGGAAACTTAACCGTAACCTTAATATCATCTCCGGCTGGCTGCACCTGCAGGACCCGTCCCCGTCCATACTTGGGATGCTCGATTCTTGCTCCCCTGATGAACCTGCCATCGAATGCCTCTGTTGATGAGCCTTCGCCCCACGAATCTGGAGATTGGCTTCCGGAAGAATCCTCTTCAAAAAAGGGTGGGTCCGAGCTCTCAGAGGAGTAATCGTAGCTGGGGGAGGTATTCTCGACCTCGCTGCCCGAAACCCGAGTCAGGTGGGAAGGGATCTCTCCCAGGAAGCAGCTGGGCTGACCGACCTCCTCCGAGTCGCTGCCGAAGAATCGCCTTCGCTGACAATAGGTCAAGAATAATTTCTTCTTGGATCGAGTGACCCCCACGTAGCAGAGTCGGCGCTCCTCCTCCAATCCGTCTTCCGATAGGGAGCGAGAATGCGGGAAGAGGCCCTGCTCGCATCCCACCAGGAAAACGATAGGGAACTCCAGGCCCTTAGCGTTATGGAGTGTCATCAAGGTTACCGACGCCGTTTGATCGTAGTCGTCCGTCTCGGAGTGTAGAGCTGTGCTATCGAGAAAGCTCTGTAGGTTTTGACCTCGGTCGACGTTTTCTCGTGCTACGTTTACGAGTTCCTGGAGATTCAGCCGGCGGTTGCTTGCCTCCTCAGTATTCTCCTTCATGAGAGCCTCGATGTAGCCGCTGGACTCCAGGATTTGCTCGAGGAAGAGGTGGAGCGGGAGATCCCGAAATCCTCTGCAGGTTTCGATCAAGCCCAAGAAGGTCTGCAGTGCCCTCTGAGATCTTCCTGGAAAGGCCCCCGCCTCGATTCCGGAAACCAAGGTGTCCCAGAGGGAGGTCTGGGAGTCCTCAGACATCGCGTAAAGGCGGTCCAAGGTGACCTTTCCGATCCCACGAGGGGGCGCATTGATGATACGCAGCAAAGCCAGGTTGTCGTGAGGGTTGTAGACTGCGCGGAGATAGGCGAGGGCGTCCCTGACCTCCTTGCGGTGGTAGAAACCCACTCCTCCGACCAGACGATACTTGATGCCGAAGCGACCGAATATTTCCTCGAAATGACGCGACTGGAAATTTGCTCGATAGAGAATACCGATACCACTCTCGCCATCCTTGAGGCATTGCTCGGTTTGGCGCGCGACAAAGAAAGCCTCATCGTGGGCACTGCCAGCGGCGTAGACGTCGATTGGATCTCCGCAAGGGTTCTCGGTCCACAGCGTCTTGGGTTTCCGCTCCAGGTTATTGGACACAATGGCCGTAGCAGCATCAAGGATGTTCTGGCAAGAGCGATAGTTTTGTTCCAGCTTCACCACCGCCGCGCCCGGAAAGTCGCTCTCGAAGCGGAGGATGTTGCGGATGTCGGCTCCCCGAAATCTATAGATAGCCTGGTCCTCGTCACCGACCGCGGTGATATTCTGGTGAGTACTAGCCAAGTTTCTGACCAGCTGATACTGGGGTGGATTGGTATCTTGATACTCGTCGATCAGGAGGTAGCGGTATCGCCTCGAGTAGCTCTCTTGCACATCTTGATGTTCTTGAAATAGCCGCACTGTCTGCTGGATCAGATCGTCGAAATCCATGGCATTGGATTCCTTGAGTAAGCGCTGGTACCTCTCGTAAATTGGGTAGAAGGGTGAGATCTCAGAGTCATCCTGCGGCTCTGGCTCTGAGTCCCAGCTTCTGTTCTTGAGCTTACCGATGACCGACCGAGCCTCCCTGATTGGAAGATCTCCGCTCTCAAACCCCAGCAGCTCGTAGACCTTTTTCAGGATTCTGGTCTGATCCTCGGTATCGCAGATGACGAAGTCCGGCTGATAGCCAAGAAGTCGAGCGTGACGGCGCAGCACGCGTACCCCAAAGGAGTGGAAGGTCGAGATGAGAGGGATGGAAGGGAGGGGAAAGAGCAGTTGCTCGACCCGCTTCCTCATCTCCTCCGCGGCCTTGTTGGTGAAGGTTACGGCCAGGATTTGGTCAGGCTGGCAGAGCTTCTGTTTGATCAGGTGAGTGATCTTGTAGGTGATGATGCGGGTTTTTCCGCTGCCTGCTCCGGCAACGACAAGCAAGGGGCCATCGGTATGGGCGACGGCGCGTCTTTGCTCCTGATTCAGATCTTGAAGATAATTTGTAGACACGGACAGCCTACCCTGGCTGCGGCCAGGGTGTCAGAATTAAACTAGCGCCGGGGCGAGAGAGCCCATGCCGTGAGTAGCCTGCTGAACTGGGCAAACCGAAAGGCACAGGCTCCGCTGGTACAAGTGGGATACTAGGGCCGACTCTCCAAATCAGCAGAAAACTGACTCCGGATTTCTGCGGTCCACCCACTTCACAAGTGGACGAATAAAAGGGCAGCCTTTGCTAGCATCTCATCTTTACACCATCTTCGGCCGCTCCTCAATCGCGAAATCCTCAACGTAGACCCGGCTACGCCTGCGGTTTCGCTCAATCGTTCGCGGCCAAATCTGGCGCAA
>Ga0310342_100002574_pt1 | contig 11679 bp, 10 predicted proteins | sample S15DNA20500_MG_FD_206155 | JGI IMG/M metagenome (GOLD analysis project Ga0310342, IMG submission 206155) | Marine microbial communities from station ALOHA, North Pacific Subtropical Gyre - S1503-DNA-20-500_MG | ecosystem: Environmental > Aquatic > Marine > Oceanic | place: Pacific Ocean: North... | reverse complement strand
ATACTCTATTTCTGACCCTGTAGTCGTGACATTCGAAAACGATCTATTTACGAGCTTGACGTGGGAAGGCGCGACACTCCGAAAACAATGAGTAAGGGAAGGGGGCACCCCGAAGCGCCCCCAAGGTGTCGTGTGCCTGTCTATTGAATCGAGATTAGCTCAACGTCGAACACAAGCACGCCTGCTGGGTAGCCGGGGCGACCACCGTAAGCGAGATCTTCCGGGATCCAAAATCGTCGTGTTTCACCGGGGACCATCAGCTGAACACCTTCGGTCCATCCACTGATGACTCCGTTGAGCGGGAACGATGCCGGTTGACCTCTGGTGACTGAACTATCAAACATTACACCACTGGTGTGCCAGCCCGTGTAGTGGACGGTGACTGTAGAAGTTGGCCCTGGGTTCTGCGTGCCGGTCCCTGCTTCGACGACTTTTGAGGCAAGTCCCGAGGCTGTTACTTCCGCATCATCGGGCGGCCCGGCGACATCGGTCGGAGCAGGAAGATTCCGTTGAGCACTGGCGGCGGCGGCAAGTCCGACAACCAATACGGCCAAAAGAACAAAGACAAGTGATCCGTTGAAATTCATCAGCATAGTGTCGTTATCTTATCTCAGTATCATTAAGACTCGAGATGTTCCAGTTACGGCTATTAATGGTTTACTTGGTGCTGCACATTTTGTGATTTCTTAATGAGTAAAGGGGGCCTTGTGCGATTTGTTGGCTTGACCGTTGTTGCACTGAGCATATTGACCTTACCGCTGGTCGGGCAGGACGCGGGTTTATCGGGTACCCAGACGACTGGTTGGCCCCAGTGGCGTGGGCCGTTGGCTACCGGTGTGTCCCCAACAGCTGGCCCGCCAACCGAATGGAGCGAGACGCAAAATGTTCGCTGGAAGGTTGAACTGTCTGGCCATGGGTCAGCATCGCCCATCGTATGGGATGACCACATCTTTATTCTTTCTGCCATACCGGCTGGTCCCGGTAGCGCAGCTGGTCCAGGGCTTTTCGGGCGTCTGCGGGATCGTTTGCTGGGTGCCGTGAGTTCGAGCGAGGTCCAGCAGTTCACAGTGACTGCCTATGACCGGCATGACGGTTCAGTCGTTTGGGAGCGGATTGCCGTGTCGGAGCAACCGCACGAAAGGCGTCACGCGACTGGCAGTTGGGCTTCGGCCTCGGCCGTTACTGACGGGGAAGTGTTATGTGCATTCTTTGGCTCACGCGGGCTCTACTGCTATGACTTGCAGGGGACGTTGCTGTGGGAACAGGATTTTGGCGATATGGAGATCCGTATGGGGTTTGGAGAAGGTGCGTCTCCAGCCTTGCACGGTGATTCCATTGTTGTGGTGTGGGATCATCAGGGCCAGTCATTCATCACGTCGCTCGACAAGTGGACCGGGCAAGCGCGTTGGCGGACTCCACGTGAAGAGATTACGTCATGGTCGAGCCCGCTTGTTGTGGACTACCAAGGGACGGTCCAGGTCATAACAAGTGCGACAGATCGCGTTCGGAGTTACGACGTTGATACCGGGGATCTCGTCTGGGAAGGTGCAGGCGTTACGCTCAATGCGATTCCAAGTCCGGTGATGGCCGACGGCATTGTGTATCTGATGAGTGGATATCGCGGAAACCAACTGTACGCGGTTGATCTTTCAAAGGCTCGTGGCGATATCACTGGAACAGATGCAATTGTATGGTCACACGATCGTGACACTCCATATGTTCCTTCGCCCGTTTTGCACGATGGGATTCTTTATTTTACGAAAAGTAATTCCGGGGTTTTGTCAGCACATGACGCTAAAAGCGGTCGAAAGCTGTATGGCCCTGAGCGTCTTCCTGGCATTCGAGATATTTACGCATCGCCTGTGGTGGCAGGTGATTATCTGTATGTGACGAGTCGCGATGGGGTAACGCTTGTTCTTGAAACTGGCGCCCAATTTCGGGTGGTAGCTACTAATGTGTTGGATGATCAAATTGACGCATCTGCAGCCGTGGTCGAAAGTGAAATCTATCTTCGCGGCCAGCGGTATCTCTATTGCATCGCCGACTCCTAGTTTGTTTCCATGCCGGTAATGTGTGTTTAGGCGTGGTAGCGAGAGCTTGTATAATGCCGACTCTTTTCCAGTAGACCAATGCGGATTACTTCAATTACTGCCGGCGCTGGTGGCATGTACTGCGGGAGCTGTATCAGGGATAATGCGTTAGCAAAAGCTCTGTTACAGCGAGGGCACGAAGTGCTCCTTGTTCCGCTCTACACCCCGCCACGTACAGACGGTCCCAGCGTTAGTGAGCAGCGCGTGTTTTTTGGCGGGATCAGTGTTTATCTCGAACAGTACTCGCGTCTCTTTCGATCCACTCCGTGGATGATTGACCGCTTGTGGGAATCGCCGTGGTTGTTGCGCGCGGTGTCTCAGCGAGGGGTGCAGACGCAACCAGAGCAACTCGGCGAACTAACGGTGTCGGTTCTTGAGGGTCAGCACGGTCGTCAACGGAAAGAATTTGACAAGCTTGTCCATTGGCTCAAGACACAACCGATCCCTGACGTTATCGACATTTCGAATTCAATGTTGATTTCTTTGGTGCCTGCGCTCAAGAAAGCGATCGAGCGACCGATTTGCTGCACGCTCCAAGGCGAGAATATTTTCCTCGATCATCTGCCCGAACCGTATCGGTCACGCGCCCTCGGTCTTATACGAGAGCATGCTCAGTCCGTCGATAGGTTTATTGCGGTGAGCGATTACTGCGCGGGGTATATGGCCGAGTACTTGCAGATTCCAGGCGCAAAACTCGACGTTGTGCCGTTGGGGATTTCCGCAGATGAATTCGTGCCACGGTCCCAGCCTTCTGTTCAGCCATTTACTGTCGGTTATCTCGGTAGGATTGCCCCTGAGAAAGGGATTCATTTGCTTTGCGATGCGTATCATCGCCTGCGCGAGCAAAATAAATTTGAGGAGTGCCGTCTAGAAATTGCAGGATACCTCGGTCCAGAACATCGAGGATATCTTGAGGGTATCACGCGTCAGATCAATGAGTGGGGTTTGCAGCATGAAATTCGCTATCGTGGTCCTCTCGAATTTCAAGATAAGGTGTCGTTCTTTCAGGAACTCGATTTGTTTGTGATTCCGGCCACGTACGACGACCCGAAAGGACTCGCACTGCTTGAGGCGATGGCATGCGGTGTCCCAGTCATTGCGGCCAATCGGGGGACGTACACGGAATTTATTGAGCGGACTGGTGGCGGTGTATTAGTCCCACCAGAGGATCCAGAGTCTCTCATGGCTGAATTGGTTCGGCTTCGGAATGATGATGCAGGTCGTGCGGCCCTTGGCCAATCGGGGTCGGTAGCCGTTCGGGAGCACTACAGTGCCGATGCAATGGCCGTGCGTGCGCTCGATGTGTACAGTCGTCTCCACGCCGGCTCAAACTGACAGCGGGTTGTTTACCCGGAGAACGTTTCCGTGTCGTTCCACCAGATGGTGAGCAGGGCGGCGACTAGTAATAGCCCAAACCAGCGTTGGGGGCCTTCCACGAAGATGACGGCACCGTTGATAATCATAAAAAGAAAGACGGACCGTACTACGCGATTAAGACGGCTGTTCACCTTCAGGATCCAGCGTCCTGGTAGGAAACCTTCCCCGAGCCAGACGGCGGTGAATAAATAGTTCACCCACAGTCCAAGGCCACTATCAATTCCTAAAAAGTCATATGTGGTGGCCGCGGTGTATACGTACGCCGCAGAATGACTCCAGTGGTGGTGAAACGAAAAAGCGCTGATCACGTGGCAGACGTAACAGATACTCCCAAGAATCCACACGGGGCGTGTCCACGATGGCGACGGTCTGAGTGACCGTCCGAATTCTCCGACTACGTACAGAACCAGGGCTGCCCAAATGGTTCCGGTCACAAGGAGTGACGACGTGGTTGCATCGATTGACATCGACTCCCACCATACCAGTACGGCTCGGCGTTCCGTTCTGTGAAGCAATGACCGGAGGAGGGATCTATAATCGGAGCCGTTTCTGAGGAGACTGCACAGATGAAGATACATCCGCTTTGGTTGCTTGCTTGTTCGATAGTTTCTGTTCTGGCGTGTGGTACGCAAGGTGTTTTTGCGCAACAAGGCGAATACGCAGGCCCCCCGACGAGATGGCTTGACGAAACGCCCCGCGAGGTAAATCGTCGACCGACTATTCCAGAGTATCTGCAGGAAATGGAATGGAAAGAGCTGGATCAAGAGGTGTTGTTAATTGCGGGTAGTGCGACGGCGTGGCGGTGGAATGATCAGAAATGGTTTTCAGATTTCCGAACGGTCAACCGGGGTTTTGGTGGCTCACGCCTTGACGATAATGCCTACTACGCAGAACAACTCCTAATACCTTTTAATCCTTCAACAATTGTGTTGTATGCCGGTGATAATGATCTTTGGCAAGGTCAGTCGCCGAGTGTGACGGCTGATCATTTTAGTGATTTTGTTGATGTAGTACATGCGGTGTTACCGGATACCCAAATTGTCTTTGTGTCCATTCGTCCCAGTATTGCCAGGTGGAACACGTGGGATGCAATGCAGGAAACCAACGCTCTCATTCGTCAGCAAATTGATGCCAATCCAAATCTTTACTATGCAGATATTACCGAGGTGACGCTGGGTAGCGATGGTAGACCGCGCAGGGAATTCTTTATTGAGGATGACTTACATCTCACCGAACTCGGCTATCTTGCGTGGTCACGTGTCGTCAAGCCGTTCGTGCGGCGGGCCGAGGCGAGATACCGGAAATTGAAAGGTTGTGACCTTTGTGGGGCACAGCGATAGGCTACATGCGACGCGAATGGTCTTGTCGGATGTGGACGTAGTTGTATAAACGAGCAGGATGCGGAACCTATGAGTGTTCGTGTGATGGTGTTGGTGGTGACTGCAGCAATTGCAGGTATCGGTCCGAATGTGCTGTTGTCTTCGGCGCATGCCGCGGAGCGAGAGCTTGACGCCGATCGCCGAAACGCCATTGTTGCCCAACTGACGGAACTCCCGCGACTTCGCAGTCTACTTGTATCGATCGACGGTGACCTGGTCGAGGAGCATTATTTTAATGGGGCGACTGCCCGCAGTCTGGCAAATCTGAAATCAGCATCAAAGACGTTAATGTCCATTCTTGTTGGCATTGGCATTGACCGCGGCTATCTGGATGATGTCGACCAAACGATCGATGCATTTTTCCCAGAAGAACTGGCCGAAGCATCAGCGTTGAAACGCGGAATTACGATAGAAGATTTGCTCTCGATGCGGTCTGGCCTGGAGACAACGAGTAATCGTAATTATGGTCGGTGGGTACTGAGTAGGAACTGGGTGGCACACGCGCTGTCGCGTCCGTTTGTTGGAAAACCAGGTGGTCAGATGATTTATAGCACGGGGAGTACCCACTTGTTGTCCGCAATCATTACGAGAGCCACAGGCATGACGACGCGAGAATTTGGACAACGCTATTTAGCACGTCCACTCGGTGTGTCGTTGCCAGCCTGGCCGCAAGATCCCCAGGGGATCTATTTTGGTGGGAATGACATGCTATTGACGCCTCGTGCGATGGTAAAGGTGGGCGAGCTGTATCTTGCCGGTGGTTCTATAGATGGATTTGAGGTCGTTTCATCCCGATGGATCCGGGAGTCGTGGATTCCTCGCACGGTGTCGCGATACAGCCGTCGGCAGTACGGTTATGGTTGGTGGATGCGGGTACTTAACGGATTTCCTACCTACTACGCATGGGGGTACGGCGGACAGTTTATTTATGTCATACCGGATCTTGATGCCGTCATTGTCGTAACGTCGTCGCCAAATCCAGGCGATGGTCGTCGAGAGCATCGTCGCCAGCTTAATGACGTCATTGAAGACCAGCTCGTTCCTGTAATTCGAGACGCGGTTATTGAAAAGTAGAAGGGGCCAGCATCATGAGGACTGTGCATAAATACAGCGTTAGTTTGGGCGTAATCGCTGCCATCTTGGCCAGCAGCGCAGTGGGTATAGGGCAAACGGGCCAAGATCATCCCTTGGTGAGCCAGTCCCAATATGATCAGTGGCTCACCGACTTGTCTAATTGGGGGCGGTGGGGAGAGGACGATGAAATGGGCGCTTTGAACTTGATTACTCCTCAAAAGCGTCGGGCCGCTGCTCGTTTGGTCACGGACGGATTTAGTGTGTCACTAGCGTCGACAGCGCAAACAGAAGTTACGGTCGATAATCCGTGTCCGATCAGTTGGGAAATGGTGACGGCGTCACCAGGTGGTGCGAGTGATCGAGTCGCGTACCCATGTATTCATGGACCTGGCACGACTCATATTGACGGATTTGCGCATCGATTTTTTGATGGAAAAATGTGGAATGGTGTGCCGATTGCAAATACGGTCACGATGGAGGGTGGCGCCAGTCGCAATTCGATTCTCACGATGAAGCACGGCATTGTGACGCGAGGTGTTCTCTACGACATTGCCCGTCTAAAAGGCGTGCCCTATCTTCAGCCGGGTCAACGAATTTTCGTGGAAGACCTTGAAGCATGGGAAGCTATGTCTGGTGTGAAGGCTGGGTCTGGTGATGCGATCTTGTTGCGCTGGGGGCGTTGGGCGCGGCAAGACGATCTGGGGCCGTTTGATACTGGTGCAGAGGCTGCAGGTTTTGACAATACGGTCATTCCATGGCTTAAAGAACGAGACGTTGCCATCATCGGGTGGGAGACTCCGGGATACGTGCCGCAGCCGGCTGGCGACCTGCCTCGTCTTGCACTGCATGACTTTGCGTTGACGATGCTTGGCGTGCACCATTTGGACCGGGCGGATTTCGATGATTTAGCAGAAGCGGCGGCTGAGCGTAACCGCTGGGAGTTTATGTTGACGATTGCCCCATTGCCGATTCCGAATGGCACGGGCTCACCAGTCAATCCGATTGCTGTATTTTAACTTCAGAGGTTTTAATGAAAAGAAACACAGGTCTGGCGTGTGCGTGTGTTGTGGTGGCATTGCTCAGCGGATGTGGCGGTTCTGATTCCGGTACATCTACGGAACCCGTGATTGAGACTGCTAACGAAACTTCTGCGGGAACAATTCCAGAAGCTTCGATTCTGCGACTTGACCCACGTCTGGATGCGCTCATTCCAACCGATGTAGAGGTGGAAAAACTTGCTGAGGGGTTTGTATTTATTGAAGGGCCGGTATGGCTCCGTGGAGAATCTCGATTATTGTTTTCCGATGTGAGAGGCAACACCATCTACCAATGGACCGAGACCGACGGCGCCAGTCCATTTATCGATCCTGTGTTTGATGGCGAGCGTGACGGGCTACGGTCTATTTCATCGAACGGATTGACGCTGGATGATCAGGGCAGGCTGATCATTTGTGAGCATGGCAACCGACGCATTTCCAGGGTCGAGTTGAATGGCACGCGCACGGTTGTGGTTGATCGCTACGACGGCCAACGCCTAAATAGTCCAAATGATGCGACATACGGCTCGGATGGGACACTCTATTTCACGGACCCACCGTACGGACTTGAGGGACTTGAAGCGTCGCCCCTCAGAGAAGTCGACTTCAATGGTGTATATCGTTTGACAGCGGATGGTGCGCTTACTCTTCTGGTCCGCGATCAATCACGTCCGAATGGTATTGCACTGTCGCCAGACGAAACCGTCTTGTATGTGGCGAATTCTGATGCGGACAACAGGGTCTGGATGGCGTATGACCTTGATGATTCTGGTGCATCGAACGGTCGCGTATTTTTCGACATCAATGATCAAGATGCGCCTGGGGCGGCTGACGGGATGAAGGTCGATCGGGCGGGTCACCTATTCGCAACTGGACCCGGCGGGGTGTGGATCATTGGACCCGATGGGGTGCACCTCGGGACCATCATGATGCCCGAGGTGACTGCGAATGTTGCGTGGGGAGACGATGGGCGGACGCTCTACATGACGTCGAGCACTTCGTTGTATCGAATCAAATTAACGACTGAAGGAATAATTCCAGGTCCTTAGGATATTGTTTCGATTATTTTCCCTGATGTTATTACCGTAATTCTCGGAAGAACAGGCGAATGTCGTCGGTGAGTAACTCGGGCTGCTCAAGTGCAGCAAAATGGCCACCGCGCGGCATCTCGGTCCAGTGCGTCACGTTATAGGCAGCTTCGGCCCAGGCTCGTGGTGGAATAAAGATTTCGTGCGGGAAGATTGCACAGCCGACTGGGGTGTCGATATAGCCGATCGGCCGACTGGATGGTGTGTAGCGGGATTCGTAGTAGATGCGAGTGGATGAGGTAATCGTACCTGTGACCCAGTAGATCGTTATGTTGGTGAGCAGTTCGTCTTTAGTGAACTCGTTCTCGATGTTGTCCCCGCAATCACACCACGTCATAAATTTTTCAACAATCCACGCTGCCAGCCCGGCCGGTGAGTCATTAAGTCCGAAACCGAGAGTTTGTGGTTTTGTACCTTGTAGGTTGCTATAGCCTCGTTCGTCTGCAAAGAATTCTTGTCTCGCTTGTGTCCGTTCGAGTTCTTCTGCTGAGATCCCGGCCGTTGGGTTCTCTACTCCAGGTGGTGGTCCTGCCGTCACCATATTGATGTGGACCCCGACAACTCGGTCCGGACGCAGCGCAGCTTGCCATCGACTGATGATGCTGCCCCAGTCGCCACCTTGAGTACCGTAGCGTTCGTACCCTAATCGTTCCATTAGCTTTCCGATAATGCCGGCCATTCGTTCGGGGTTGTAGCCGGGTTCGGTTGGTTTATCTGAGAAGCCGTAGCCTGGGATTGAAGGCGCGACAATATGGAAAGCGTCGCTCGCATCGCCCCCGTATGCCGTTGGATTTGTCAGTGGATCGATGATTTTGTGAAATTCCATGAAAGATCCAGGCCATCCATGGGTAATGACTAACGGCAGGGCGTCTTCATGGGGTGACCTTTGATGAATAAAGTGGACATCAAGGCCATCGATTGTTGTTTTGTATTGATCAAAGGAGTTGAGCATTTGCTCTTGTGCACGCCAATCGAAGTCATGTTGCCAGTAATCCAGCAGTTCCGAAAGATATGCACGGTTTGTGCCGTAGTCCCATGCCGTCCCCGGTATTTGATCAGGAAGTCGTGTACTAGCCAGTCGGCTCCGGAGATCATTCAGCACGGCATCGGGAACGTTGATCTCAAACGGCCGAATAGCTTCCGGGTCGCCGGTCGTATTGGGTTCCGAGTCCATCACTGGAGGTGAAGCAGTTGTAATAGATCCTTCTTCATTTGATGGTGGATCGGCGCTGCAGCCAATGACCGCAATTACAAGTAAGGCAGTAATGAATTGAAGAATATTGAGTTGTTTCATGAGACTGATCCTCAAGTAACCTTAAACCTGTGCTTATAATGCCACGTTTGTTGTCAGGAGGAACCATGATGATGACTGTATGGCTTCGACGTTTGCTTGTACTCGGTTGGATCCCGACGCTGTTTGTCGTGAGTGGGTTTCGGTGGGTGACTGATCAATCCGTCGCGGCTCAAGAACGCACGCCCATTGTGGTAACTCGTATTTATACGGGCGACGATGGAAAGACGCATGCCGAAAACTATCAAATGCCACTCAATAGACCTCGCGGTGCGACTGAAATGGCTGATCCCATTGCAGTAACCAATGTCCAATTCCGTCGTACATCATCCGATTACTTTATTGATTGGCACACGGCACCTCGCAAGCAGTTTGTGATCACATTAGCTGGTGAGAGTGAAGTAGAGATCGGCGATGGTTCGAAGATTCGTTTGTACCCTGGTCATATTTTACTGGCGGAAGATACGACCGGACAGGGACATATTTCACGAGCTATTGGATCTGACGACCGTATTTCATTATTTCTTCCACTGGCGGACCAGTAGAATCTGGTCTGCGGACCGGCACGGTTATGAAGAGTGGACTTTATGCCACCGTAAGGTCGCACCGGTTCTTCTAACGCCAACGAAGAACTTCGATGGATTGACTATCTGCTACCAGTAAGTAGTTGCCATGGATGGCGATATCTCGTGCCGTTCCGGGAGTGTCGTACGTAGTTGTTACGGCTGGCGCTGTTGGATCGACTAGGTTGACAACCTCGATACCATCGCCGCTCTTAGGGATGACTATGGATGTTCCATCAGCTGCGACCATTTCCGGTTGTCCGGTAGTTTCATAGCGGCCAAGCAGGTTCGGGGTACTTGGGGACGTGATATCAACGATCTCAATCAATCCAGTTCGCTGATAGACCACGTAGGCACGTGTGTTATGGATGGTGACATTACGGGCCGGAACACGGCCAGCCGGGTGAAGACCAACAGATACGGGTGCTGTGGGTTCACTCAGATCGAAGCTATGAATGCCAGATGGTTGATCGGTGACGAACGCTAGATTACCAGCTGCGTGGACGGCTCTCTGGTACCCTGGTGTTTCCACTGTCGCGACCAGAACTGGATTCTGCGGTACTTCTAGATTGACGATTTCAAGCCCTGTCATTAAGTTGCTTATAGCTGCGTGTGTCCCGATGAGTGCGACGTCGACGGCTTGGCCTGGTGTGGGATAGAGGCCGATAATCATAACGGGAGATGATTCGGCACGTGAGACTTCCACGATGTGTACGCCTTCAAGGCCGGTTGCGAGATATGCGCGATTCGCGTTGACCGACATTCCATAGATCTGGTCAGGAACATCCACGGTTCCGATTTGCACTGGAGTGGTCGGGTCCGTAATGTCGAAGACGGTCAACGTGGTGCCGGCGGCCACATAGGCGAAACTTCCCGAGGTAGCTATTTGCTCGGCACTAACCGCAATAGATGCAACCGATTCTATTTGTGCGTTGGCGGTGGTTACGCATGTCCATAGCAAAACAGTGATAACGGTCACACGCATTTACTTTGCCTTAAGTTGATTGTCTCGTTCGCGTGCAACGAGTTCCCGTCTGAGAATTTTCCCAGACGGTACTTTTGGTATTGCGTCAATAAACTCAAGCCGACGGATCTTTTTGTGGGGGGCGACTTTCGAGGCTACGTAAGTCATTAATTCATCGGCGTTCGTGTTTTCCTTTTCTCGAAGGACGACAAATGCTTTCGGTACTTCGCCGGCCTCGGTGTCCGGACTCGGTATGACAGCAGCATCCGCGACCGCCGGGTGCGATTGAATTACGGCTTCGAGTTCTGCCGGGGCCACTTGGAATCCTTTGTATTTAATTAATTCTTTCAGTCGATCGACGACGTAGAGATATCCATCAGCGTCAGCTTTACCAATATCCCCGGTATGGAGCCACCCGTCGTTATCGACCATGTCGACGGTAGCTTGTGGATTGTTCAAATATCCTTTCATTACTTGTGGACCCCGGATCCAGACTTCTCCCAGGTCGCCTTCGGCTGCGTCGAGTCCGCTATCAACGTCGATAATGCGCCATTCGGTGTTTGGTAGTGCCGTGCCAACGGAATCGATTTTAAGCTGCGTGTCTCGTGCGTTGGTGTGTGTGACGGGACTTGTCTCGGTCAGACCGTAGCCTTGTCGAACGACCATGTCATTGCGTCGAGCAGCTTCTCGTGCAACCGATTCCGGGAGTGGCGCTGCACCAGACATAACGTTGCCAAGTGTTGAAATGTCGTATTGATCCACCAAGGGATGCTTGGCTAAGGCCAGAATGATGGGTGGGACCAAATAGGCAACGGT
>Ga0310342_100002569_pt1 | contig 11689 bp, 7 predicted proteins | sample S15DNA20500_MG_FD_206155 | JGI IMG/M metagenome (GOLD analysis project Ga0310342, IMG submission 206155) | Marine microbial communities from station ALOHA, North Pacific Subtropical Gyre - S1503-DNA-20-500_MG | ecosystem: Environmental > Aquatic > Marine > Oceanic | place: Pacific Ocean: North... | reverse complement strand
CCGACTCGAGACCGAGCCACCGGTAAGAGATAATCTGTTGGCTGACAACCGCTGATCACACCGAAGAACTGCCGATCAACCGATGCTGCAAGTGATCAAAAGAACAACGTTGCTCGTGGCCCTGGCGTTGGCTGTCATCACGCCAGGCGGCCTCGCCGAATCACCCCCGAACCGCGCGTCTGAGAGCAATTCAGCTGCCGGTTTCGAGCAAGCTGAACCGGGAGGATTTGACAGGCTCGAAACGCGCATCGGCACTTGGATTCCGACGTCCGGCACGACGATCATCGACCACAAACACGCCAAGACCGGGAAACACTGCCTGCAACTGACCGGCGGAAAGAGGACCAGCGTCACACTCCGGATCGCAAAGCCGTTGGAATCGACGAGCGACCTGACATTCTGGGCTGAACGCTGGACCAAACGCAGCCCATTTTCGTTTCGCATCGAGCGGAACACGAAGGCTGGATGGAAAGAGATCTTCAACGGCGACAAACAGATTCGTGTTGGCCGCCCGTTTCTTTCTTTCGTCAGGGTGTCCCTGAAAGACACCAACACCAGGCAATTGCGGTTCACCGTCACGAGCCCACCGAACACCGGAATTCTGATCGACGACGTCCGCATCACGCCGGCTCGGCCTCAGAAAATCGCGAGCGTCCAGGTCGTGCCCATCACCATCCCGGCACTCATCGGCAACGGTGCCAGCCCGTTGGCCAAGCTGAAAATCGTAACGACCGGTCGACTCGACCCGATTGCGTTGACGGAAGTGCGGGCAACGCTCCAAGGAACCGACGATCGCTCCGACCTCCTGTCCATCGACATCTACAACGGCGGATCCACGAGCCGCTTCGCGGCAGGCAAACACGTTTCGCGGCTGAATGTGGGAAAAGCCACAAGCAGCCCGTTGGTCGTCTCACTCCGCGGATCTTCTCTCCGGCTCAGCGAGGGAACCAACTACGTCTGGATCGCCGGCCGCGTCGCTGGAACTGCCAATATCGACCACCGGATCGGGGTGGCATGCAATACGGTCACCTTCTCGAACGGAAGCACGGTCAAGCTCAAAGCCGTACCGTCGATTCAACGCATGGGAGTCGCTCTGCGTAATGGAGGCGACGACGGAATTCACACGTACCGCATTCCCGGACTGGCGACAGCCAACGACGGGACGCTGATCGCGGTTTACGATGTCCGGAAACGCGGCGGTGGCGACCTCCCCGGGGATATTGACGTCGGGCTGTCCCGCTCGACCGACGGGGGACGCACCTGGAAACCCATGACACTGATCATGGACATGGGCAGTGACCCCAGGTGGCGTTACGACGGCATCGGCGATCCGGCCGTGCTGGTCGACCGCAAAACAGGCACGATCTGGGTGGCGGCGACCTGGAGCCACGGGAATCGGTCGTGGCGTGGCTCCGGCCCCGGTTTGAAACCAACCGAAACCGGACAGTTGATGCTGGTTCGCAGCGATGACGACGGCAGGACCTGGTCGAAGCCCATCAACATCACTTCGCAGGTCAAACGTCCCGAGTGGTGCTTTCTGCTCCAGGGCCCGGGCAAGGGAATCACCATGAGGGATGGGACGCTGGTCTTCGCCGCCCAGTATCAGGATCCACCCTCAAAGAAACGGCTGCCGCATTCGACGATCATCTACTCCCGAGACCACGGGCAGACCTGGAACATTGGAACCGGCGCATTTGACGACACCACCGAGGCCCAAGTCGTGGAAACCGCACCCGGTGTATTGATGCTCAACTGTCGGTACAACCGCCAATCCCACCGGGTCGTGATGACAACCAGCGACATGGGAGCAACATGGCAGCCGCATCCCACCTCACGAAAGTCGCTGGTTGAACCGCGAGCCTGCATGGCCAGCCTGATCAACGTCGACCAGGAACTCGGCCGCAGCAGCCGACATCGGCTGCTGTTCTCCAATCCCGACAGCACCAGCGGACGCGACCGCATCACGATCAAGGCCTCAAACGACATGGGAATGACCTGGCCGACACGACTTCGCGTGTTGCTCGACGAGGGTCGAGGTGCCGGTTACTCGTGCATGACGATGATCGATACAGGCACCGTCGGCATCCTGTACGAGGGCAGCCAGGCACACATGACGTTTCAACGAATCCGTCTCAGCGATCTCCTGCCCAAACGGCAACGATCCAGCCAATAGCCTGCCGTTTCCTGAAGACCATCCGCTCGGGTTGATCGCTCGTGCAACCCGCACGGCGTTGCCTGACCAACGCTTGAGAAACTGAACTCGGCTGTGTTAGCCTCGGCCGCACGCAGATTCGAGCCGCGTCCGGCACCGTCTGTTGCCTGCCGGACCGCACAAAGCCGACAAGGAGTCTTCGATGAACCGCGCGATTTTTCTGGCCGTGATGCTGGCCACCCTGTTGGCTGCCGATTCCGTTCGCGCCGCCGTGACACTGTCTCGCGTCTTCGGCAATCACATGGTGATCCAACAGAATCAGCCGATCCGCCTGTTCGGCTCGGCGGCACCGGGTGAAAAAGTCACCGCGGAGTTCTCGGGCAAAACGGCCACCACGACGACAGAAGATGACGGCAGTTTCCGCGTGGAACTGCCGGCAATGAAAGCCGACGGCAAGCCCCACACGCTGACCGTCAAGGGAAAGAACACGATCACTCTCAAGGACGTGCTGCTGGGCGAAGTCTGGATCTGTTCGGGACAATCCAACATGGAGTGGAGAGTCGGCGCGACGATGAATGCCAAGCAGGAGATCGCCACGGCGAATCACCCGCAGATCCGGCTGTTCAACGTCGGCGGTCACGTGGCCGGCCCGGTCCCGCTGAAAGACCCCCGCGGAAGTTGGCAGGTCTGCGGTTCGAAGAACATTTCCGGTTTCTCGGCGGTGGGCTACTTCTTCGGACGCGCGCTGCAGAAAGAGCTCAACGTGCCGATCGGCCTGGTCGGGACGAACTGGGGTGGCACGCGAATCGAGCCGTGGACTCCGCCGGTCGGCTTCAAGCAGGTGCCGCAGTTGAGAGACTACGTCGAGAACCTCGACGCGATTGATCCAGCCACACCTGCCGGCAAGGCAAACCACCAGAAGTACCTGGCCAATGTCGAGAAATGGCTGAAGCAGGCACGGCTGGATGTGCAGGCAGGCAAAGCGATCGGCACCCCGCCCAGATTGAACTTCTCACCCAAGGGCGGCGCTACGCACATCTACAACGGGATGGTGCACGCACTGATCCCACTGAGCGTCCGCGGGGCAATCTGGTACCAGGGCGAATCCAATGCGGGTGACGGCCTGCGGTACGAATATCTGAAAGAGGCGTTGGTCAAAGGCTGGCGGACGGTGTTCGAGAACAACCGGTTGTCGTTTTACTGGGTTCAACTGGCCAACTTCCAGAATCCGAACCAGAACCCTGCCGGTGGTGGCTGGGGTCCGGTCCGCGAAGGACAACGCCGGGCATTGCGGATTCCTCACACGGGCATGGCCGTGATCATCGACATCGGAGCTGCCCGCGACATCCACCCCAGGAACAAACAGGACGTCGGCGCACGCCTGGCCCAGTTGGCCCTGGCCAAGGACTATGGTCGAGACATCGTCCCCTGCGGCCCTCTCTACAAGACCATGAAAGTCGAAGGCAACAAGATCCGCATCTCGTTCGACCACGTCGGCGGCGGCCTGATGACCGCAAGGAAAGACGGCCTCAAGCCCACCGAAGAAACCAGTGGCGTGGAATTGACCCATTTCGCGATCCAGGCAGGAAACGGCAAGTGGCACTGGGCGCAGGCCCGCATCGACGGCGAATCGGTTGTCGTCTGGGCTGAAGACGTGAGCCAGCCCAAGCACGTCCGGTTCGGGTACCAATCCAACCCGGTCGGCATCAACCTGTACAACAAAGAGGGGCTGCCGGCCTCGCCGTTCACCACCGACTGATCTCGACGATCGACAACGGTCCAGCGTTCGATCCGTATTCCCTCCTCACGCATTTCCGCGAAGGATGGCGACCCATGAGACGTGTGACTCTCTGCCTCCTGGCCGGCTTGCTGTTTCTCTGGTCACCATCCACCTCCCGGGCACAGTGGCCGCAGTTTCGCGGCCCCGATGGCCAAGGTCACTCCAACGCCAAGGGAGTTCCGCTTCGATGGAGCGAGTCACAATCGGTCGCCTGGAAGACGACCATTCCCGGCGAGGGGTGGTCGTCGCCGGTCATCGCTGGAAACCAGGTGTGGCTGACCAGTTCCCAGAAGGGCGGCAAGTCGCTTCGGGCCATCTGTGTGGATCGGACCACCGGGGGGCTGGTCCACAACATCGAAGTCCTGACGACGGATGCCGTCGGTCCCAAACATGTCCAGAACGGTTACGCTTCACCCACGCCGGTTCTCGACGGCAAGCACGTGTTCGTCCATTTCGGGTCTCGCGGAACGGCCTGCCTGGATACCGACGGCAAAATCGTCTGGAAAAACACCTCGCTTCCATTCGTCGCACCGCAGGGCGCGGCGAGTTCTCCGATCCTGCACGAGGACAAGCTGATCCTCTGCTGCGACGGAACAGACAGCCAGTTTCTGGCCGCCCTCGACAAGCGAAGTGGTTCCGTCGTCTGGAAGCAGCCGCGAAAACACCTGGAGCGAGTCAGCGACAAGGGATTCTTCAAGATGGCCTACTCGACTCCGCTCGTCGTAAAAGTCGACGGAGTCACACAACTGGTGGCCACCTCTGCTGAACACGTCGCCGCCTACGATGTGAAAACGGGCAAAGAAGTGTGGTGGATGCCATACATGGGCTTCTCGCTGGTGGGCCGACCGTCGTTTGGCAACGGCATGCTGTACGTGGTTGGTTCGATCAAGCTTGATCACCACGCCGTCTACGCCATCCGGCCCGGCGGAAAGGGCAAGATCGCCGACAACCAACTTGCCTGGCACAGGTCCGGCGGCATCCCCCACGTCCCCTCACCGCTACTGGTGGGCAAGGAACTGTATGTCGTCCATGACAAGGGGACCGCCATGTGCCTGGACGCGCTCAGCGGCAAGGTTGCCTGGAAGAACCGGTTGGGTGGCAACTTCCGAGCATCTCCCATCCAGGTTGAAGATCGCATCTACTTCTGCAACCAGGAAGGAAAAACCACCGTTGTCCGGGCCGGCCGAGAGTTCAAAGTGATGGCGACCAACCAACTCGAAGGCAGTTTCCTCGCCTCACCAGCCGTCGCAGGGCGTGCACTTTTCCTCAGAAGCGACACGCACCTGTACCGCATCGAAGAGAACACAGGCCGGTGATCGCTGCCTACCGGGCCCCGGCGGCCTTCTTGCCGGTGGCTTTCTTCGAGCTCTTGGAGCCGGAGCGTTTCCGGCTTTTCTTGGACGTGGGCGATTTCAACTGACCGGCCTGCTGGTACAGCGGCAGGTGCCGGTAGTAGACCTCCAGCGTCATCACGCACAGGCTGGTCATGTACAGCCGCCCACCGGCTCTTCCGTGGCCGTCGGCCACATCCCAACTGCCGGCCGCGTGGCCCGTCCTGCGCTGGGATTTGACCAACTGCTCGCGCATGACCTTGTTCCAGTTCTGCCACTCTTCTCCACCCCAGTGATGCAGGACCTGGGTGGCGTAGTAGTTGTAGTACATGTCGTTTCGGCTTGGCCCGGTCGCGGCCAGGTATTTCACTCCGGCTTCCAATGCCGCTTCCTTCCTGCCCCAGCCGATGTACATGCGAGACAAGAGTCCCACGGCACTCGTCGAAGCCTTTCGCTGCGGGCCGGTGTACCCGTAGGCAGCCCCGCCATCGATCTGGACCGAGTCGAGATAGTAAGAGGCTTTGCGGATCGTTTCGGGCAGGATCTGCATCTTGGCCATCTGGCCACTCTTGAGCGCCATGACCTGCCAGCCCAGGACCGAGGTATCACCCCCCTTGCGAGGCTGGTACCGCCAGCCCCCATTTGCGGGGTCCTGGGCCTGCATGATGAAGTTCAGGGCCATCTGCGAGGCGGCTCTCAATCGCTTCAGGCTGGAAGTGGCCACCTTGCGATCCACTCGCTCACTCTTCTTGGTCTTCGTCCGTGACCGGGACCTTTGCTTCAAAGCCATTTCGCTCATGACCACCGCTTCACACAGGGCCATCGTCGCAAGTCCCTGGATGTACATGCCGGTGTTTCCTTCGGCCGCACCCCTCAGGTCCAGGCCACTGGATGTCTGCTTGGCGTAGGTCAGCAGATAATCAAAGCCCTTGTACACCTGCTCGCGGTAGTTGCCGACAAAGTGCGTCTCACCGGACCCCAACATCGACAGCAGGGCCATCGCCGTGGCTCCCATGGGCGACTTCTTCAGGCTTCCCGCCTGGGAACACGATCCCTGGCAAGCTGCGTGGACGTGATCGAAACTCCAGCTGCCATCGGCGGCGTTCTGGTGCCGTGACAGCCACTCCAGACCCGCCCGGACCGCCGATTCGCTGGCCGCGTTTCCTCCGTAACGGGCCACCAGAGAACTTCGCCCGGCTCGACTGCGTCCCCCGAGTTCACCGGTGATCTTGGCGACTGGGTTTCCCGCCCCTTTTGTCTTTTCAGGGATCGCCGAAGAGATCTCCAGGTCATTGATGTCGATCTCAAGCACCTTGTCGCTGTCGGTGATCAGCTCCTGGACGACTTCGGAGGTCTCGTCCTGTTCGATCTGTTCGGGTTGCACCAGAGCCATTTCCTCGAACTTCACGGCCTCCTGATCCACGTTCGGCAATGCCGAGAGGATCTCGACACGGTCCTCCATCTCGATCGGAATGATGATCGACAAGAGGATCAGCACCGCGGCCGCATGCACCAGGCTGCTGAAACCAAACACGCCCAACAACTGCCGGCGGTTGGCACTGACCACCTCCTCGTCCTCTTCACCCTCCTCGGTTTCCGTCTCCACCTCGACGTTGACCGGCAACGGCGGCGATTCGGCCACCGAACGCGTCTCACCCCCCTCGGTTTCAGTATTCACCTCGACCTTGACCGGCGGCGGTTCGGCCACCGACCGCGTCGTCAACGGGATGACGTCCACGTGGCCTGTCACCGGTCCTGCTGCGGCCGCTTCGACATCCGAGGCGACCGCCCGCTCTCCGACCAGGATGTCGCGGAACCCGTCGCGCTGAGCTTCTGCGACATCGGCCAACGGCACTTCGAACAGTTCGGTACCATCCGAGACAATGGTCCGCTGCACCTCAGCGGGAACATAGAAGCCGTCCCGCTTCGCTTCGTCCAGGTCCGTGACAGGAATCCGGTAGAACTCCTGCCCGTTGGAGACAGTGATCATCGGTGCGTTCATGTCGCCGGCTCCTCGTCGCCCGCCGTCACCTTGGCACGTCGCGACTTCCAGCCACCGATTTCAGGAGCAGGAGCAGGAGCAGGAGCAGGAGCAGGAGCAGGAGCAGGAGCAGGAGCAGGAGCAGGAGCAGGAGCTTCGATCGCCGTCACCGGGTTTCCACCGACTGACGGATCAACAACATCGACATTAATGACGGGCATCACGGCCTCCGACTGCGGCGCGGCCATCTCGCTGTTGGACTCTGCCGAAAGATCCAGCCCCGACCGAATCCTCTCCGTCCAGTGTTCGATTTCGTCGGCGGCCAGGCCAACCGCCCTCTTGATCTCGAGGTGGGCCCGCTTCTCGGCCGACGGGATCCAGGCATCCACACCCAGCTGACCGTTGGACTCGTACTGGAAGGTCACCTCAACGGGAGTCTTGGCGGGCAACCCGGGCGGAAGCCCGCTGACGACGCATCGGCCGATCTGGGTGGCGTCGTTGCCGCTGTCGTCTCCTCCCTCGATCACGTTCACCTCGACACTCGGCTGATCATCCTTGAGCGTCATGAACTGGTGGGTCGACTTGGCCGGCAACACGGTGTTGCGACTGATCATCAACTGGCGACGTTTCCGCCCCGTGGCCCTCTCGACCCCCAGGACCCCCAGGTGATGTGAGTTGACGTTCTTGACCGACATGTCCTGCAGGCAGGCGGCGTCCGACCCCAGCAACAATCCGGCGTAGATCGCCGCACCATGAGAGATCGACTCGTCCGGTGACAGGCAACGATCCACGGCCAGGCCCGACTCCGCTTCGAGCATCCGCTGCACCGCCGGCATCCGGCTCGATCCCCCCACCAGCAGCAGTCGATCGACGTCGCTCCACGAACTGTTGCCTTCGCGCATCACCTTGCGAGTGGTCAGCAGGGTGCGATCGAGCAGATCTCCTGTGAACTCCTCGAATTGGCCCCGGGACAGATCAACCTGGACGCGTTGTCCTTCATGGGCAAACCGCAGCCGCACATCCTCTCGGGCCGAAAGCGACCGTTTGCCGTCCTCGGCCTCGCGGAGCAACGACTGCATGGCGATGGCGTCCTCACGAGGATCCACGCCATGCTCGGCCTGGAAACGTTCGGCAACGAGGTCGGCGATCCGTCGGTCCCAGTCAATCCCCCCCAGGAACACATCGCCACCGGTTGCGATCGCGGTGTACGCCTGTCCGTCGATCTGCAACAGCGTGACGTCGAATGTTCCGCCACCGAGATCATAAACCAGGATCGTCTCACGCCGACTGCTGCGGCCCTGTTCGTCGAGGAACTGCTGCTGAACCCCGTAGGCAATCGCCGCCGCGGTCGGCTCATTGATGATATCCAGCACATCCAGGCCCGCCATCCGTCCGGCGTCCTGGGTCCGCCGACGTCGCGGCTCATTGAAATAGGCCGGGACAGTGACGACAGCCTTGGTGAATTCCCCCAGTTTCAGGACCGCATCCTCCTTGAGCTTCTTGAGGATCAGCGCCTGGATCACCTCCGGGGGCAGATGCTCGCCACCGATCGCGCGGTGGAAATGACGATTCCCCATGTCGCGCTTCGCGAAACTCGCCACCGAACCGGGCTCGAACTCCGACGCCTTGGCCGCTTCCGAACCCACCACCACCTGTCCGTCATCGAACAGCACAACACTGGGAGTCGTCAGGTCTCCCTCACGACTCGAGATCGTCCATGGACGCCCCTGGCTGTCCAGGTGCGCGACAACCGAGAAGGTCGTGCCGAGGTCAATTCCGACGGCGGGTGTTTGGGACTGGTCTGTCACGGTTTACGGTTCGATCCGACTTGGTGAACGAAAATCCCTTCTGAATCACGGCCTGCTTCTCTCGCCACACTCCACACCGCTGTTGGTGCGGGCAAACGTGGCCGGGTTCTACTGCCTCTCTCGCTGCCAGTTGGGTTGAATGGTCATGCGATCGTCGGGAGTCACTGTCAGGTCACGTTCGATCGACTTGTGGCCGGCCCTTCGCATGATGATCCGGTGCCGAAACCGCGGCTTTCTCTTCAGCGCAACCTCGAACTCTCTCTCGGCCAACAGCGAAATGCTCTCGCCATCGACCTCCAGCACCGCCCCTTCTCGCTGATTGGTCTCCCAGCGGATCAACAGGATGCCCGCCTCCCGATCACTCCCACCCGAGCTTCCCCCTCGCGACAACACGACAATCAGCACCACGATCAGGACGACTGAGGTGGCAATGCCCAGTCCTGCCAACAGAGACGGAGTTTTGGAGGCCTTCGCCGTGGCCGCCACCGGTTCGGCCACGGGGCTGGCTGGTTGCCGCGCTTGCAACTGCGCATCGTAGGCCTGTTTTTGATCAACATTGAGCAGGCAGCGGCGGGCCTGGGTGATTTCGTTGAGCAGCTTCTGCGTCAATTCCACCTGTTCACCAGCGGCCAGCTCCTGCAGGTAGGCCGTTCTCTGGTTGGCCGCCGCCTCGATCACGTCAGCGTCCGACTCGAACAGACCGATCCCCAGCAACCGGTAGTGGTGAGCCGGCTGTTGATCGGGTGGAATTCCCAACCATTTGTGATACGGATCAAACGAAGTGGACATGCTGTGGGGTCTTGGCCGTTGGTGAACACCACTCTTCCCCTATTTTCACCAGACCCCACCAGAAAACAACTGGGAGTTGTCCGGTCACGGGTCAACCAATCGGTCTGGGTCGACTTTTCCGGCTCAATTCGGCCTGGAACCACAACCGGTTGCCGGAGATCCCCGGAAACGGCGCTGAAAAATTCGTTTCCTGGTCTCCTGGCTTGAAATGCTGAACCACTTCGGCGGAAATTGGTCAGCCGTCGATCGCGGCACATTTTCACTACAAGTGGTTGAAAGATGGAAACATCCCGCTGCGGGCAAGGTGAGCCACAATCCGGTCTCCGACAACCGGCCGACGTCGGGTCGCGCCGCCTATCCCGGACCGTTCTCTGCCTCCTGGTCTTGCTGGCCAACCCGGTCCCGAATTCGTCTCGTGCCATCGATCCGCCGCCACAAACCCTGCTGGGGCACCGGGGATGGACCATCAGCGTCGCCTGGAGACCCGATGGGAAGCAACTGGCCAGCGGAAGCGGAGACAGAACCATCAAGATCTGGGACATGGGCACCGGCCAGACACTCCGGACACTGTCCGGCCACACCAACTATGTTTACTGCGTCGCCTGGAATTCCAGTGGCACCAGGATCGCCAGCGCCAGTTACGACAAAACGGTGAAAGTCTGGAACGCTGCAACCGGCCAACACCTCACAACTCTCAAGGGCCACAACAGCGCAGTGATGGGCGTCGACTGGAGTCCCGACGGTGAGAGACTGGTCACCGGGAGCCAGGACAAGATGGTCAAGGTCTGGAACGCCAGGACCGGTCGGCTGCTCCGGACATTCACGGGCCACACCCACCTGGTCATCAGCGTCGACTGGAGTCCCGACGGAAAGTGGATCGCCAGTGGCGGATTCGACAACACGGTGCGAGTGTGGGACGCCGTTGGCAATTCGAAGGCCCGCACACTCTCCGGGCACACCGACCCCATCGAGAGCGTCGGCTGGAACTCCACGGGAACCCGACTGGCCAGTGCCGGACGGGACAAGAAGGCCATCGTGTGGGACATCCCCTCGGGAAAACTCGTCCGCACCTTCGCCGGACACACCGAGCGGATCGAATGCGTCGTCTGGCGTCCTGACGACAGGCAACTGGCGACCGGAAGCCGTGACAAGAGCGTCAAGGTGTGGGAAGTGGCCACAGGCAAGCTCCTGTCCACGTTTGCCGAATACAAGAAACCGGTTCGAGGAATTGCCTGGAACCCGGACGGATCCCGATTGGCCACCGGCAGCGACGACAATGCGATCAGGATCTGGACCCTGAAAACGCCATCCGATCGCTAGCACCACTGTCTCTCGTCATGTCATGATTTTCGCGTTCGGGCCTCTGTTGAGGTGACAACAAACACCCGTTTGCTGAGAATGCGACCGCATTGATCCCAGGGAACCTCGCACTGTGATTTCCACACGTTCTTTCCGACTGCTCGTCCTGGCACTGTCACTTTCCTGGACTGTAGACGGCATTCTCTGTGCCGCCGACTGGCCGGAATGGCGAGGGCCCGACGGCAACGGGATCAGCCGGGAAACCGGGCTCCCTCTTCACTGGAGCGATTCGGAGAACATCCGGTGGAAGGCCACCTTGCCCGAATGGGGCGGCAGCACACCGGTGATCCGTGGCAACGCCCTGTTCCTGACCAGCCACACCGACGACGGAAAACTGCTCGTTCTACGACTGGACACCTCCACCGGCAAGATCGCCTGGACCCGTCAGATCGGTTCGGGCAAGCCGGTCGTCGGCCCCAGTCCCAAACGGGGCATCCAGGTCTTTCACCGCTGGCACAACATGGCCAGCCCCTCGGCGGTTACGACCAC
>Ga0310342_100002566_pt1 | contig 11691 bp, 13 predicted proteins | sample S15DNA20500_MG_FD_206155 | JGI IMG/M metagenome (GOLD analysis project Ga0310342, IMG submission 206155) | Marine microbial communities from station ALOHA, North Pacific Subtropical Gyre - S1503-DNA-20-500_MG | ecosystem: Environmental > Aquatic > Marine > Oceanic | place: Pacific Ocean: North... | reverse complement strand
CATCAGCCACCGAGCCGTTGGTCAACGTGTTCGGCACCGACACCTGCGCCTCCGCAACCGGCGCGTAGGCGAGCGCGAGCAGCAGCAAGGACAGAGAGAGCAGGATGCGTCGCATGGGGGGCTCCTTATCAGCGGCAGGGGGAACTGATCAACAGAATAAGTGTAGCATTGCCCGCTTGGTGCTTTCTTGCGTTGGCTGACGCCGGCAACAGGCCACGCTTATTACGTGCCTACGGCGCGTTTCCTCTCGCTACGACCCCGAGATAAGCCTCAGGCGCGAGGCTTTCGGCAAGGCAACGTTTCAGATCATTTTGCTCACGGCGTGAAGGTTTGTTCGACCCACCGTGTCGCTTTTGTCGGAAAGCGACACGCTGTGTTAAGCGGGAGAGTTGTGCGTGTCACCGCTACCGTGTCGCGCAGGCCCTCGACCTAGCTCCAGCCGATTTCGCTCTCAGGTTTGCCAGCGCGGCGCGCCCGCGGATACGCGGACGTGATCGGGGCTTTGGACGGCTCCCACACGGCTCCAGACGGAACAAGCGAACTCGGCGATGGCGACGCGGACGCGCAAGTGGCTGGAGTCGCTCAGGCTTCTCCCAGGTCCGGCACGACCATCGGCCCCAGATCCCCGATCATGCACTTCACGCTCCCGCCCCCCTTCTTCAGGAACTCGGAGACATCCACCGTCATCGGAGTCACCCCGCGCTCGCGCACCTGTCCGAGCAGTGCGTCCGAGACGCCCCCCGGCATCAGCAGGTGGGACTCGCTGCCGTGGGTGAGGGTGAAGGAGTTGGCGGCATAGCGTTGCGCGTCGGGGACCGACAGGGGGATGAGGGCGTCGCCGAAGGCTTCTTGCAACGATCGCCAACCTTGCGGGGCGATGCTCTCGCGGTAGGCGAGGAGAAAGCGGCGGCCCGGGCCGAAGGCACACAGGGCGGTGTCGCCGTGGTAGTGGGCTTCGAGAGTGAGTTCGATGCGAAGGACGGGCCTGGGGGCGACCGTGGGCGCCAGCACGGCTTCGACGTCTGCGTCGGTGCGGAAGCCGTAGACGCGCTTCCACGGGGGGAGGCCCCAGGTGGGGACGAAGCGCTGCTTTTCGAGCTTGCCGTGGGTGAGGAGGTAGACGTCGCCGGCGGGGAAGAAGTCGGCTTCGCCTTCGAAGCGCAGGCTTTCGTCGATCTCGGCGGTCGCGAGGCCAAGGGCTTCGACGATCTTCTGGGAGTGGGGCTTCTCGCCGGCGCGGCTGGGAAGCAGGTTCGCGAGGGTGAAGAGGCGCTCGCTGGGCTGCTCCTCGACATCGACGTCGCGCATGAAGCCCGCGTTGGCGGGGTAGACGCTACCCGGCCACTCGGGAATGGGCGGCACCACGGCGACGTTCACGCCGAGATCGGTGAGGGTGTCCTTCAGGCGGAGCCACTGGGCGATGGCGGTGTCGCGGTTCACACTGCGGCGCGTCCCCCAGCGGGTGCGCGTGTGGGGGTTGGCGCCGCCCTGCACGCTGAAGTGCGAGGGGTCGCCCATCAGGACGCAGCGTCGGAACTTCGCATCGCTCACGTCGTCCCCGTCGAGTCCGGCTCCGTCGAGCCCGGAAACGGGATGCCTCACGGCTTCGGCATGCCGGGCGGAAGGCTCGCCGGGTCGAAGCTGGCGTCGCTCTCGAGGTGGCTCTGGGGTACCGCGCAGTACAGCGTCGAGAGGACGCCCGCTTCGCGGTGGTTTCCGCTCTTTCCGCCGCCGCCGAAGGGGAGCTTGCCACTCGCGCCCACCGTCGACTTGTTCCAGTTGAGCAGGCCGGTGCGCACGCGACCCACGCAGCGCTCGTAGTGACTTCGGCTCTTGGTCATCACGCTCGCCGCGAGGCCGTAGTCGGAGTCGTTGACGGCGGCGATCGCCTCGTCGAGATCGTCCACGGGGTAGAGGCGTGCCTCGGGTCCGAAGATTTCCTCGCGCTGGTAGGGGTGGGGCTGCGCGCTCGAGAAGAAGCGCACGAGCCCCGGGCCCACGAAGGGGGCGGGGAGATCGGGCTCGACGTTCAGCACGCGCAGGCCCCCGGCGTCCGCGGCCAGCTGCCGGAACTCCGCGAGGTGGTCTGCCGCGCGCTCGTGGATGAGCGGGCCCATGAAGACGCCGTCGTCCATGGGATCGCCGATCCGCACGCGTTCGAGCACGTGGATGAGGGCGTCGCTGAACTCGTCGGCGATCGCGCGTTCTACGAAGATTCTCCCCGCACAGGTGCAGCGCTGGCCCGTCGACGCGCAGATCGACAGCGCGGTCTCGGCGACGGCCACGTCGAGATCGGCGTCGGCGAGCACGATGATGCCGTTGTTGCCGCCCATCTCGAGGGCGAGGAGCTTGTCGGGCTGGTCGAGCGTGGCTTCGCGCAGCGCGCGGCCGACCGCGTAGGATCCCGTGAAGAGGATCGCGTTCACGTCTTCGTGGATCGCGAGTGCGCGCCCGGTGTCCTCACCGCCCTGCACCAGCTCGATGACTCCGTCCGGAAGCCCCACCTGCCGCCAGAGGTCGACCATCCACGCGCCCACCGCGGGAGTCTGATCGCTGGGCTTGAATACCACGGTGTTGCCCGTGGCGAGGGCGGGAACGATGTGCCCGTTGGGGAGATGGGCGGGGAAGTTGAAGGGGCCGAACACGGCGATTACGCCGCGGGGGTGGAACGTCGCGCACGCGCCTGCGCCTGCGTCGAGGTCTGCGACGAAGCGCATGCCCTCGTTGAGCGTGACATCGACCTTCGCGGCGAGGAGCTTCGCTTCCCCGCGCGAATCCCACAGCGCCTTCCCGGTCTCTCTCGCGATCAGCCGCGCCAACTCTTCGACTCGGTCGGGCGCCGCCGCGAGGTCGCGGAAGCGGCGCAGCAGCGCCGAGCGGCCGTCGAAGCCGAGATCGCGCCAGCCGGGCAGGGCGGCGCGAGCGCGCTCGACCGCGTGTGAAACCGCTGTTGCGTCGGCCACGCTGAAACGCCCAACGACGTCTTCGCGGTTCGAGGGAGACGAGCTGACGAGTATCTCGCTCACGGGAGAGGTGTCACGGTCACGCGGTCGCCGCTGCACACCCCGAGGGCTTCGCGGCAGGCCTTCGAGCACAGGGGTGTGCTCTCCTCGTCGAGGGGTACCACCGTGGCGCGGTACCCGAGGTTGCGCTCGGCGGATAGGAGCACGAGCGGACCGTCGCGGTGGCTGATCGGGTCGCTGACGAGGCCCGGCAGTACGAGTTCGCGGCGCTCGGAGACCGACACGATGGCGTCGCGCGACGCGCCGTAGTACGGCCCGCCGTCGAAGGGATCGACCTGGCCGAGGTACTTGAAGCCGACCTTCTCGAGGATGCGTACCGCCGCCTTGGCGGTCTCGTTCGGTCGGCCGATCACCGCCTGCACATCCTCGGGAAACAGCGTCGCGTAGACGGGGTCGACGGGGAAGAGGTCGGTGATGAACTGCTTGTCGCGCGCGGAGAGGTGGTCGGCCTCGCGAAACGGGAGGCCCGTGAACTTCGCGCCGAAGGCGTTCCACAGCAGGTTCGCGCCGCTTTCGTCGAAGGGCGAGAGCATCTCCGCGATCACCTCGCGCTCGAAGCGCTCGGGGTGAGCGGCGATGTAGGCGAAGCGCAGGATCGAGAGGGCCTTGCCGCACTTCTCCGGGTGGCTGCGGTAGCGCGGGTCGAGGATGAGGCCGCCGATCTCGGTGGGGCCGTCCTCCGTCGACATGAGCTGCAGCTTGGTGTGTACGAAGCGCTTGCCGAGCGCCGTGCTGCGGCGTTCCTCGCGACTGACCTCGAGCCAGTAGTAGGGCGCTCCCGGGCGTCCGTGCTTGGCGAGGATCAGCGAGCTGCCGACGATACGGTCGGCCTCGGTGTCTTCGAGTACGAACACGTAGACGCCCTCGCCGCGCGACGCGATCTCTCCCGAGAATGAGCGATTCGACACTTCGATGCGCCGCTCGAGGAACTCGCGATCGCGAGGCAGGTTCATCGAGTCGAGCTGCGCGGCGAGCTCGAGAAGGCCGTCGAGGTCGGAAGGGCCGACGGGGCGCAGGATCAGCACGGGATCCCCCGGGCCTCGGCGACGCGGCGGATGGCCTTCTCGAAGATCGTGAAGCCCGCCTCGAGCTCCTCGTCGGTGGTATTCACCGGGAGCAGCATGCGGATCTTCGCGGGATTCGCACCGGCGCTGAAGGCGAGCAGCCCCTCCTCGAAGGCGGCGCCGAGTACCTCCTTCACGAGGTCGGCCGAGCCGTCGAAGGGCACGAAGGCCTGCATCGCGCCCATGCCCGTGCGGCGGCCGACGGTCTGAGGCAGTCGCTTGCGCAACACCTCGAAGCGCCGCTCGACGCGACCGCCGAGCACCGAGATGCGCCCCTCCTTCCCCAGGTAGCCCTCTTCCTCGAGCCGCTCGATGATGCGTGCGCCCACGGCCATGCCCACCGTCGAGCCCGCGTAGGTGCCCGCGACGAGGCCGGGCTTGGGGTTGTAGGCCTTCGTGTACAGCACGGCGCTGCCCTGCAGCGTCTTGCCCACCGTGACGAGGTCGACGTAATCGTCGAGGCCGAACGAGCGGAACGCGAAGAGCTCGCCCGTGCGCGCGAAAGTCTGCACCTCGTCGATCCAGACCGCGATGCCCGCCTCGCGGCAGTGCTCCATGAGGGCGGCGAAGAACTCGCGCGGCGCCGTGTTGAAGCCGCCCTCGCCCTGGATGAGTTCGAAGATCATGCCGGCCACGCGGCCCGGGTTCCGACGCAAGTGCGCGTCGAGCGCAGTGACACTCTTTTCGGTCGAATCGGGATCGGTGGGGTCGTAGAAGGGGATGTAGAGGACGTTGCCGCGCGAGGGCAGTCCGTCGCGGAAGGCGGGCTTGTCGGTGATTTCCGCCATCGCGAGGGTGCGGCCGGCAAAGTTCCCGCCGAAGGCGACGATGCGGTCCGCGGGCGCGTGCTTCTGCAGCACCATCTTGAGAGCGTTCTCGTTCGCCATTGCGCCGGATACCGATAGCCAGGCGTGGCGGATACGCGGTCCGGCGTGCTTCACGAGCAGTTGCGAGAGGCGCAGGTACTCGGGGCCGGGCATCAGGTGGCCCTGGAAGACGGTGTCCACGGCGGCGGCCACGACGGCGGTCTCGAGCAGATCGGGATCGGAGTGGCCGAAGCCGTAGACCCCGATCCCGCCGATGAAGTCGAGGATCTGGGTGCCGTCGGCGAGACGGGCGCGCGCGCCCCCTCCCGGGCCGCCGAGCACCAGGGGGAAGCCGAGCGGGCGCCCTCGAACCCGCTCGAAGTCCTTCAGCGCCTTCGCCATCGCCGTCGGAGCGAGCGCTCGTTCAGCGCTCTCCTCGGCGACGGCGTCGATCAACGCCTGGGCGGCCGCGCGGACCTTCGGCGCATCGAGCAGACTCTTCAACGGGCTGGGTTTCGCTCTCGTCATGGGACATCATTGGGTATCGGCGCTCCCTCTCCAGGGCTTTTGCTCAAGTTCGCAAAGTCGCGTGACGACGGGCTATTGAGAGTACGCCCTGCGCGGAAGTGGACGTTCGGGCACGATTGTGGGGTCGAATCCCCTCTCTCATTCGGGCGAGCGTCGGGTCGATTGAGAGTGAACCAATCCGGTTCGAGACCTCTTGACCACTGCACTGGGGCGAAATCCAGCACGTATGGCTCTTAGGACCCGAGTAGGGCAGGCGCGCGCCGTCAATCGCGAGCGAAAGCGACGCAAGGCACAGCAGCCGACGCCCCCCGCGCACCTGACGACGCCCCACCTGTGTCTGCTGCGGGCGCCGAAAGTCGGGCTCCCCGCGCTGCCCGTCCGCGGCACGATCTCGGTCGCGACGTACAACGTCCACCGCTGGGCCGGTCTCAACGGTCGCACCCGGCCCGACCCGGCGCGCGCCGGGTTCGTGATCTCGGAACTCGACGCAGACGTCATTGGACTGCAGGAGGTCCTGCGTCCACTCCAGGGATCGGATCCGCTCATCGCGCTCGCCGACGCACTGGGTCTCCACCTGGCGTTTGCGGCGACGCGCGTCCACAAGCGCGGCGAGCTCGGCAACGCCATCCTGTCGCGCTACCCGATCTCCGGGGTGGCGATGCTCGATCTGTCGTACTCGCGCCTCGAGAAACGCGTGGCGGTGGCGGCGCAGTTCGACATCGAGGGTTCGCCGTTGTCGGTGGTGACTACACATCTCGCCCTCGCCGACCGCACCCGGCACACGCAGGTGCGTTCGCTGCTCGACCACCCGCAGCTGCACGCGGGCCCGACGGTCCTGCTCGGTGACATGAACGCGTGGCGCAAGTGCAAGGCGACTCGCGTTCTCGAGAAGGAGCTCGAGACACACCACAACCTCGACTGGCCCGCGTCGTTCCCTTCGGCGCGGCCGGTGTTGGCGCTCGATCGCATCTACGCGCGCGGCGTGAACATCACCGAAGTCAATGCGCACACGAGTCAGGCGGCTCGCCGGGCGTCGGATCACCTGCCCGTGATCGCACGGATCGCGATCCAGTAGAGGTGGCCGCTCGTGTCGCCCGCATTGTTTTCGTCGCCGCGCTCGCCTGCTGCGTCGCGCTGATCGCCGGTTGCAGCGCCTGGCAGGGTGCCGTGCTGTACGGGAGCGGGACGGGCGCCCTCGACCGCGGCGAAGTGTTCCGCGCCGTCGACGACCTCGAGCGCGCCGCGGCCCTCGTCCCCCAGGCGTCCGAAATCCAGAATCACCTCGGTCTGGCCTACACTGCCGCGGGTCGGGACGACGACGCGCTGGTCGCCTTCCAACGGGCTGTCGATCTCGACTGCGAGAACGTCGCGGCGCAGCGCAACCTGAGCAAAGCGGAGCGCGCGGCGCGTTCGTCTCCCTGAAGGAGCGGCTCATGGGTGGCGACGACGAGCGGCCGGAACGCGAGAAGCGCAGCTGGAGCGAGATCGACCGGATGCGCGGAAGCGCGCGCGGGTCCTCGGAGCCCAGACCGCTGGGACCCGCCGCCAAGGCGCGCGCCGCGGCGGCGTCCCGGCAGTACATCAAGCAGATCGACGGGCTCTTCACGGATGCGAAGGGCGGCGCCGAGGGCGACGACCTCGCAAAGGCGGTGAAGAACGCCCACGGCACCCCGCAGCTCGCCGATTCCTGCGCGGCTTACGCGAAAGCGCTCGGGATGCCCGAGGATCCTTCCCTGCTCTCGATGTTCCTCGACTCAGGGAATTCCGACCTCATGGTGGGAGCCCTCGAGAAGCTTCGAGAGCTCCACGAAGGCGACGGACCCAAGCTCACGAAGGGTCAGAAGAGCCAGGTCCGCACGCTGGCGCTCGACTCGAACAACGCCGTGGCGGACATGGCCGAGGAGCTTCTCGAGGTTCTCTGACGGGCGCAAACGCGCGGAGTTCCTCGCGTTCGGGCGGTGACTCCGTTGAATCCCGAAATGCGCTCGATTACTGTGGGCTGATGGCCAACGAGGTCCAACACCGCGCGCTCGCGCGCTATCTCGAGGATCACGGCCTCAAACACACGCGCCAGCGCGACCTGATCCTCGACGTGTTTCTCGAGAAGACCGGGCACACCACGTTCGAAGAGCTCTACCAGCGAGCCCGCGAGCAGGCGTCCAACATCGGGTACACGACCGTCTACCGCACCATGAAACTGCTCTGTGAGGCCGGGCTGGCTTCGGAGCGCCACTTCGACGACGGCATCACCCGCTACGAGATCGCCCACGAACACCACGACCACCTGGTTTGCACCCGCTGTGGGACCATCGTGGAGTTCGAGTGCGAGATGATCGAGAAGGCCCAGGACCAGATTGCCAAGCGCTACGGCTTCCGGATCCTGCGCCACCGGCATGAGCTCTACGGCCTGTGCGAGAACTGCCAGAGCGCTGATGAAGGGCTCCCGACCGAGTTCAGCTGATCTCGCACACGCTCCAAGTATCCAGAAAAAATACGGTTTCTCCCTCCGCCCTCCCTCTCCACAATCTTATATGAAAATGACTTTCAAAATCAGGACAACCGGAGTATGTTTCGGTTTTTACGGATACGATTTTTATTTTCAAGATGAGGGGAGCTTCTCGTTGCGTTTGCAAAATCGTTCGAAGTTTCAGGCGCTCACGAGACGTTGCAGCAGGGGTGCGATCGCCTTTGCGGCTTGGTTGTTGTGCGTCAACGGAGTCGCTCAGGCGGCGGATGCCGACGCGGATCAGGACGATCGCATCACTCGCTTGGAGGCCACTGTCGAAGCCCTGACCGACGAACTCGAGAAGGCGGTTTCCGGTGCCGTGGTGCCTGACAGCGATGGAGCCAGCTTCTACGGACTCGGCCCCGCGGCCTCGAAGGTCTACGAGATCGACCGCGGGCTCTCGATCGGGGGCTACGGCGAGGCCTACTACTCGAAGAAGCTCGGTGACGACACGAACTCGGAAAACGACATCACCGACTTTTACCGCATGGTCTTGTACGCCGGTTACAAGTTCAACGACTGGATCGTGTTGAACTCCGAGATCGAGTTCGAGCACGGCGGCTCGGCGGCAGGCGGCTCGGTCGGGGTCGAGTTCGCGACCCTCGACTTCATGCTGCGGGACTGGGTGAACGTGCGGGCCGGCCTGATGTTGGTTCCCATGGGGTTCATCAACGAGATGCACGAGCCCGTGACCTACTTCGGGAACTTCCGTCCGCGGGTCGAGCAGACCATCATTCCGTCCACCTGGCGCGAGAACGGAGTGGGCCTGTACGGGACCCTGGCCGAGGGGCTCACCTACAAGCTCTACGCGATGAACGGCTTCGAGGGCGCCGACTTTCGGGGCCAAGACGGTTTCCGCAAGGGTCGCCAGAAGGGCGGCAAGGCCATCGCCAACAACGGTGCGCTGGTCGCGCGTGTCGACTGGACGCCCAGCGATGCCTGGGACCTTGGGGCCTCGTTCTACTACGGCGATTCGGGGCAGGATGATGCCAGCATCCCTGCGCTGAGCACTACGATCTGGGACATCCACGTCCAGTACCAGGGCCACGGCGCTCGCGTGCGCGGCCTGGTGACGGGCTCGAACCTCGATGGCGCTGCGGAGTTCAACGCGGCGAAGGTCGACCCCACCAATGTCAATATGGCCAAGGAGATGCTCGGCGCCTACGGGGAGATCGGCTACGACGTCATGCAGTGGATCCGCCCGGGCAGCAGGCAGAGCCTCGAGCCGTTCTACCGCTTCTCGTACCTCGACCTGCAGCACGAGATGGATGGCGCCGATGTGGCGAATTCCAAGTACAAGGACATGCACTATCACACGGTGGGGGTCTCCTATAAGCCGATCCCCCAGGTGGTGGTAAAGCTCGACTACCGGAACATCTCGTCGGCAGCGGGCGACGATTCCTACGCGGATGAATTCAACGTCGGTATCGGCTTTGTCTTCTAGGATCGGATCGGGCTGGGTCGGAGGTGTACTTCTGGCCCTGATCGCGTGGGCGGGTGCCGCTACCCCTGCCTACGCCAAGGTCTTCGCCAGCCGCTCGGAAGCGGTAGCGGAGGCCTTCGCCGTTGGGGACGAGATCGAATCCTCGACCCACCTGCTGACCGACGAGCAGGTGGAGCGGGTTCAGGAGCTGTCGAGGGAACGCGTGGAGAACCGCCTGGTACGGATCTTCACGGCTCGCACCAAGGGCGAGGTTTCCGGCTATGCGCTGGTGGATCTCCACCAGGTCCGCACGTTTCCCGAGGCCTTGATGGTGGTTCTGAGCCCCGAGGGCGTGGTGCGGTCCGTGCGGGTGTTGGCATTTCACGAGCCGCTCGAGTATCTCCCCATCGAGCGCTGGTATCGTCAGTTCGACACTGCGTCTCTCTCCTCGGCGCTCGGTGTGGGGAGGGATGTCCATGCCGTCGTCGGAGCGACGCTCTCGACCCACGCTGCTGCAGGGGGCGTGCGCAGGGCGCTCGCCCTGTACGAAGTCTTGATCCAGGGCGGGCACTGACCTTTTGCGCTTCGTGATCACCGGCGAGTGGAACCGCAACCGGCTTCTCCAGACCATCGTGGCGCTCTACGCGCTGTACGTTTCGGGCCTGTGGATCACCAACGCGTTGCTCTACTTCGCGAAGATGAGCCTCACCTACCAGTCGGTGGTGGAGTACTACCTGGGCTCCGAGGAACGCTTTCTCTCGCCGCGCAGCTACCAGGGATTGCTCGAAGTCTCCCACTTCCACCTGTTCGCCATGGGGATGTTGCTGCTGGTGCTCACCCACCTGGTGCTGTTCATCCCCCTGCGCAATTCCGTGAAGGCCTGGCTGGTGGTGGTCCCTTTCTTCTCGGCATTGCTCGACGAGGGGGCGGGCTGGTTGGTGCGCTTCGGTCATCCGTGGTTCGCTTATGCAAAGATCGCGGGCTTCCTTCTACTGCAGACGAGCCTCGCACTGCTCGTCATCTTGTCACTGCGGGTCGTCTTCGGAGGCAATCAGGGGCGCAACTACGCGGGGGACCCCGTACCGAATCCCGGCCCGTGAGAATTCGCCTGCTCGCGGCGTCGCTCCTGCTGGCACTCAGTTGTGCGTCGGGCGGCTCCACCACCGCGCCGGCATCCGCCCCGAAACTCGTGAGCGACGGCCGGCTCGCGATGGGCACCGTGCTCGAAATCACGGTGGTGGAAGAAGAAGGCGCCGATGCGGAGGCGCGCGAGATCATCGACGAACTCTTCGAGAAAATCGCCGAGATCGAGGGGAAGATCAGTTCGTGGGATCCCGAGAGCGACGTCAGCCGCCTCAATCGCGAAGCCCATCGTGCGCCTCAGCAAGTCGCGGAGGATGTGAGCGCGGTGCTCTCGCAATCGCTCGTCTACACGACGGTCACGCGCGGGACGTTCGATGTGACCATCGGCCCGCTCGTGGAGCTCTGGATCGACGCGGCGCGCACGGGGGTCCCGCCGACACCGGAAGAGCTCGACCGCGCGCGCGAACTCGTCGGGGCTGGCTACGTGCGCGTATACGGAGACGGGCGGGTGAGCTTTGCGCGCGAGGGAGTTGCGATCGATCTGGGGGGTGTTGCCAAGGGCTACGCACTCGACCAACTCGTGCCGAAGCTCCGCAAACTCGGCATCCGCAGCGGACTGCTGAGCTTCGGTCAGAGCAGTACGTGGGCGCTTGGCGCGCCGCCCGGCGCCCACGGCTGGCGCTTGCTCGTCCGGGGTCCCGCGTCGTCCGCGGTGGGGCTGGTGACGTTGCGCGATCAGCGCTCTCGGTGTCGGGGAGCCTGGGCGAGTTCGCTGTGATCGAAGGCGTCGAGTACGGGCACATCCTCGATCCGCGCACGGGGATGCCCCTCACCCGTCGCCGTCAGGCCGTGGTGGTCGCCAGGAGTGCCTCCCTCGCCGAGGCGCTCAGCAAGGCCCTCCTGATCGCCGGAGAGGAGGAGGGAATCGCCATCGTCGAGGCCCAGCCGAACTGCGAAGGCATGCTCGCAGACGAGGACGGCACGATCACGACCACCAGCGGCTGGCCGGCGGCGGTCGACTTCGAGCCCCTCGAGCCGGAGTCTGAAACTCAAGTGCGCTGACGGCGCTTCCGAAATCAGGGCATGGCGATCAGCGAACTCGAGTGCCCGGTCTGCAGCGCCGATATCCCCCTGAACGGCGATGAGAAGAAGCGCGACGAAATCCTCTGCGTCTTCTGCGCTTCCCCCCTTCGCCTGACGGAAGACGTCGAGTCCGAAGCGACCGTGGAATTCGAAGAAGACTTCTAGCGGTCGAGGA
>Ga0310342_100002564_pt1 | contig 11692 bp, 15 predicted proteins | sample S15DNA20500_MG_FD_206155 | JGI IMG/M metagenome (GOLD analysis project Ga0310342, IMG submission 206155) | Marine microbial communities from station ALOHA, North Pacific Subtropical Gyre - S1503-DNA-20-500_MG | ecosystem: Environmental > Aquatic > Marine > Oceanic | place: Pacific Ocean: North... | reverse complement strand
TTTTGTTACTGCTACTATATTATCTATTTGAGCAGTTTTGCCTCCATCTGTTTGAGGAAATAAAATACTAACAAGTTCGCCTGCATTGTAAGAACGTCTGCCAGCATACTTGTCGCTTCTAAAAGGTAAAATTTTGTTTGCGGGTTGGGTTTCTAAATAGGTTTGTAATTCTTTTTTAATTGCCCGTTTATCATTGCCTTCTATGTGTACAATTAAATCTATATCACCGTGATCACTTTTACCAGCGGCTACGCCTCCAGTAATTTCTGCAGACACGAAACCAGGAAAACCCGTTAACACCGAATCAATATAACTTTTCGCTGTTGAATTAACATGTTCATTGCTTATTCTATCTCCGCCTGCTACTCCGCTCATTTTTGTTGTTTCCTACGAATAACACCTGCAATACCGCCCATAGGCATAGTAGGTTTAGGTTCTACATCAGCACCAGCAATAGCCGAAATCCCATCGTCAGGCCTTCCTATGTCTGCTGTACTCAACTTGTTTATATCTCTTTTCACAGCATACTCGGGATTTTCTTGCGGTGGTTTTGTCGCTGTCATTTGTGATGCATACTGATCTTGTTGTGGTGGAGCATTCCAGTCTTTAGGCCAAAGTTCTCCTACTGGCGGGTTTCGCTTTGAATAATCAAGTGCCGCTTTTCTCATGGAACCTAACTCTGAGTTTTTTGCTTTCAGATAAGCATCATGTGTTTTAAAATGTACTCTACCGGCGGCATCAAAATATGTTTCGCCGCGTTCTATTAATATTTCTCTTAGTCTCATATTTTATCCTTTTATGCATCACCGGGATTTAGACCATGCTTCTTTCTAGGTTTGCCTAAGGCCGGAAACATCATTTGCATTGTATCCATAAAACTAGGGTCGTCCTTGCGTGTATATTTTTTTGCTCTTTCTCTAGCGGCACCGGCACCGAGCAATGATGGAAGTATACCTAATGTTCCACCAAATTTACCTCCCAGGGAACGCATACCTTTACTTCTAGTAGTTGGTTTTGTAATTGGTTTCGAAGAAGTTCCATCCTTTGGTGCTTGCCCATCAAGAGGTTTTCCTAAAGCACTCCATTTTCCACTTGGCTGTCCCTTTCTCTTTAACATTCTTTCTATGCCTTTATTTCGCTCTGCCTGCGCCTGATCTTCTGTTATTATTTCATTTATTTTCATATGTATTTCCTAAGGTTGCTATCATCTGGTAAAAATTTTCCTGTTAAACCAAACTCATCTTTATGTTGTATCCAGTACTCTTGTAAGTCATCTGGTATATCTACTCGTGTTCTATCTAGTATTTTTAAATAAATTTGCATTGTATTATCATACAATGGATGCCCTTTGATAGCATCATGTAATGTGTGGTAATTTGCTAATTGTTGTACTGATAAATTTAGTCCAAATAATTCATTTAATAGTGCTACTGTATCATCTGGTGTTCCTGCAACTACTTCACCAGTTGCTTTATCTTTAACACCTACTTTATGATCAAATGAATGATTGGTTGCTTGAAACATTGCTAACATTAATTGTGTTCTGTGTAATCCTTTTACATTAGAATCTTCAGGATAGTTTGCCGATGCATAACTAAATTTTAACCAAGGTAAATGTCCTACCATCCAATCAATTTGTATACCTACATTTAAATTACTACCTTGTTCATCATATTGCGGAAACATTCCAAATGCATTACCTGGTGTAACTTTTTTAGGATCCATGTGTATAGTAGGTGCATGTTCATTAACATATTCGCTAATTAAAACTAATGCAGTTTTCATAGCAACTTGTTCGTCACTTGATGTTCTTGCACGTTTTTTAAAAACATCAAATCGTGTAACAAATTCTTCTGGTCTAATATGCCATGCTGTGAGTGTTTTGCTTGTAATACCTTGAGGAAATAATTCTGTTGCATCTACTGCTAAGTCTATATCGCCACTTGTGCTTTTAAGACCTACTGAGCCAACTGGATGAAACTTATTAGGTGAGATACCTGCATTAGGAAATACTTGTTGCAATTCAGCAAAGTATCTTTCTAATGTAGGTTGTATATTTTCTTTAGCAATTCGTCCTGTATTTTTTCCAAATACATTACCGCCTTCTAATAATTCTGCAAAACGCATTATGTAATGTCCCCGAACTGTTTCTTATGTCTATTTTGCCGGGCCAATTTATCGTATGCTTGTACTAGTGTTTCTAATTTACCTCTAAAAACAGGATTATCTTTATTATATAACAATTTATATACTCGCCGCATGTAAAATGGGTCTGCTGGCTTATCAATATCTGCTGTTGCTATGCTTTTAGCCAAATCCATTAACTGTCTTGCAACCATACTTTGTAATGATTTTATGTCATATGTTCCACCACTAGGTGGCCATATGTCTGTTTCAAAAGGATCTTTTGGGTCTTCTGTAAGTCTGTCTATTACTTCCCGCATTTGTGCGGATTTTGTGTTCTCAGATTCCGGCATTATGGTACTCCATCTCTATATGAATATTTATCGGTTTTGCAGTATGCAAAGGGAAGTTCCAACAATATGTTGCAACGATTTAAAATCAGAATTACCCAAGTAAAGCTCATTTAATGCTTCAGTTACTCCGGGCCAATAGGGACTGTCATAGTCATGCCAAATAATATATCCTCCTCGGCGTACTAAGTTATAAGCAAGGTTAGAATCATGCATTGTATATTCGTAACTATGCGACCCGTCAACGAACATAAAGTCGATTCTATCTATATAATCAGTAAAATCATAGTCAGCCGTGTCACTAAACACCTGTGTTATTTGTGCATGGGATCGTCGATTACCATCTTTACCTAAAATATACTTTTCTTCTGAAGGGGCAAGAGGTAGTTTTGTTTTATTATTAGGTAAGTCAAAAGTTATAATTTCGCCATCTTTTGGTTGATTTAATGCCATATTAATAGTAGTTCGCCCATTAAATGTACCTATTTCTACTATTTTTTTAGGTTTTAATGTGCTTATTAATAAAGAAATTACAACTAATTCAATAGGAGTTATATTACCATCAGAGGGATTAAGATCTGTTAATGTAATTGATGTATTTGTATCTAATATATCGTCTACTAGTGACCACGGTATCATTTTCTAACCCAACCTTGAGGATGTTGTAAAGGAAAATCTAACCCATCTATTACCGAATGGATGCATTTTCTACATATTAAATCATTGTCGCCTATTTTTTTGCCATACATTTGGTCTCGTAAATGAGTTGCTTCTACTGTATTAAGTATATACTGAACACTATCTTTTGTCAAGTCCCCAATAATATTTTTTTGATAATAATCTTGACAACATAAAAATACCTTTCCTTCATAGTTTATAGAAAAATTAGATTTTAAAACATTTTTCTTACATCCATACATATAATCATTACCTTTATATTCTGTATCATATATGTCAGATTCATTTTTATCATCGATTGCAAGATTACCACTTCTATTATTATGTGGCATAAAATACCAATCTACTTTAATAGGATGACTTGTTAAAGATTCTAATTGATCTTTTATTTTTCCATTTAATACAATACCACCTTTGGGTTGACTATGTACAGAAGCAAAAGTTTTTAATAAATTAAGCAAATTATTAAAAGTTTTTTTAAATTGAGCAGACGGTAATCCATATGTAGCACACCATTCTTCTTCATCTAATGTTGTCATATTGACTTCTATCTTTTGCACTACATGTTTATAATGATGTAAAAATGCAACTTTATCTGCATCTAATCTAGTACCATTAGTATGAAGTTGCATATCTATTTTATATCTTTCTAATAGTTTAACACGCTCTTTAAAAAATTTATCTAATAATGGCTCTCCATAATGATTTAATACAACATAAAAATGTTTATATAAATTTGTTTTTCGTAGTTCTTTACATATATGTTCGAACAACTCCAAACTCATTGTATCGGCAGGAAGGGGATCCTGACTTTGCGGACAAAATACACATCGTGCATTACAATGTCTAACTGTTTCTATATCTACGTAATTTAACATGTTTAATCAAAAATTTCAGTTTCTACAAAATCTATACAATACTCTATTCTTTTTAAAATATTTTTACCATCAGCCATATAATCCATTATATGTATATGATCCTGGCCTCTAAGATTCATTAAATTACCAAATAATATTATAAATGATCTTATTGCATCATTCATATAAGACTGTTTATCAACCCAAAGAATATTTGGTTCATGGTCAACTTTTGTAAATAATTTTTGTTCTGGACAATAGAACATATTATTAGTTGTTATCCAATCTACTTCACCTATACTGCAATATTTGTTTTTACTGTTTTTATTGCCTTTAAAAATTCGTTTGCCTTCATCATTATACCATTTTAAAATTATAAGCATAGAATCTAAAAATTCATCCATTGTAAACGTCATTTTAGATTTATCTAATAAAAAATTATATACATCTTCACCAGGAACTCTAGTAGATTTTATTATCCACCAATCGTCTGTAAGATATGTTTCTATTAAATTATTAGAAAAATGTGCATTTTTATAAAATTTGTCATTTAATGTAACTCTATCTCTATACATTCCATAATAAATTTTATAAAATTCATCTTTAATTAAATCATGAATAACTACTTTTTGTTCCGATACTATCGATGTTAAATTAAATTTCGTGGATGCTGTTTTAATTGTTTCAAATTTTTCTATTTGAAATTCTACTAAAAATTTACGTAAAAAATGTTCGGCTGGTAAATTTATTTCTGCATAATCAAATAAAATGTCACCATTAAAAATCGAATAGCTCATAGTATTTCCTTATTAACAAATGTTAAACAACGATCTAAAAGTTTTGGTACTTTAAGTATAGGAAGAAAATTACAATGGGAATAGCCATTCCAATTATTAAAATGTTTTAAAAATCTATTAAATGTATGCTTTAAATATTCCTCCTTAGTACGCCAAGTCGAAGATTCTATATCTATATTAGTTGCTGTATTCATTTGTATATCATATATAATATTACCTGCAGACGAATCTCCGGCAGAAAAATCCCAAAGTTTGTTTTTTATTGGATCGGAAAAGATACGTTGTGCTTCATTTTTGGCCCATAATAAATTATCTAACATATTATCAATTATTTTATCATTTACTGTATTTTTATTTCTTAAAATGTCTGATAAAAGTACCCCTTTTGGAACACTTTGTTTAACAATCCATATATTATCTTTAATAACAGATGTTACTAAGTGGTTCGGAAAATGTGCATTATTAAGAAATACATGATCATATTTTTTTATTTCTTTTGTTATGTTAGAAAAAACTTTATAATAATAATTATTTTTCTTATCAAAAATAATTATTCTAGGATCTGAAACCCTTTGAGGGGGAGGTTGAATTACTTTATATTCTTTAAGATCATAAATTTTTAGAAAGGTTAATAATAATTCATTTTCTGATTCTGATAATTTAGTAATAGACGCCATACAATTTATACTATTTCTTCATAGATATATTCTATACAATAATTTAGTAAATTAGGATATTCTCTATTTGATGCAAATTTAAACATATTATAGTGCATCTTATGATAATTAGTTTGCCTAATAAGATCAAGCAAATGAATTATACCAGCAAATACAAAAGAAACATATCTATCTTTATCAAACCAATGATCATTCCAAGATTTAAATAATTCAAAGTCTATAAAGGTAAATTGCTTAGTAGTTACATCATACATAATATTAGTAGGAGACAAATCTGCTCGATCCCATGTTGTTGACCCCATACATATAAAATACTTATTTGTAATTTCAGGAAATAATCGTCTAGATTCTAAATGTTGCCATTTAAACCATTCTAACATTTTTATTATAAAATTTTTATCTAATGTGCTTTCCCTTTTTTTTAACATATCAAATAATAATATTCCGGGAGCAGGACTAGATTTTATAATCCATATACCTAATTCTGTATCAGTTATAGATGATACCAAAGTATTAGGAAAATGTGCGTTATTTAAAAAATAATGTAAATCATTAAACTTAGCAGTAAATGGGATATTTCTTATAAAAATTTTATAATAATAGTTATCTTCTTTATTAAAAATAACATATTTTTGATTTTTGTTTCGTTCTAAGGAATAATTTTTTATTTTATATTTTTTTAAAAAACTTGCAAATAACTCTGAATCTGTCATTTAATGCCATTAACAAGATCCGTTTCGATACTAGTTGATGCTTCTAATTCAAAATCATAATCCATTGCATCATCTAATGCTTCGGCTATTTTATCGCCTTCTTCGGGTTGAATTGAACGGGTAAGATTTACTTCGTAATTATGTTCATTGCCCTGTACATAATGCAACATAACACTATCTTCCATTGTTTGAACAATGTCGTCGGGTCCAAATGTATTAACAACATCGAAGAACAGTACTGCTAGATCATCGGGTAGCTCTTCGTCCATTTTTAATATTAGATGATTAGTAAATTCTGCCAATTGTCATTCCATTTAAATTTTAAGGAGGATTTTATCCACTGAACCAGCGACTCTATTTGTTACTTTTGCTCGTAAATAAACATAATTACCAGTAATGGTCAAGCCTCGAACGTTTGTATCCGCCGTCAGATTAAATTCAAATAAATCAAACCAATCTGCCTCAACCGGAGTATTAGCAAGAGTAGCCTGAATACTTACGAGACCAGAATAGGCAGTCGTATAAATTGCTACTGTATGCAATCCATCTGCATAACCGTAATAACCATCTGCTTGTATTTTATCGCCTGTAGTATCGGCACTAACAGTGGTCATCATTACTACACTACTAGACATTTTCGGGAACCTCGCTTACATTGGCTTCTGAAATTACTTCAACCATAACATTTTGCCTACCAGTGAGTTCGCCTATAACTGGTTCTAACGTTGCAACCATGTCGGGGGGAAGTAAAGGCTTAACAGGATCTGAGTCTTTTAACATTTCAGATATTTTAATAACAATAACTTCTTCATTTAACTTAGCCATAATACCTCTTTCTATTATTTAGTTAAAAAACATGTCTAGTTTTATCTTGTCATCTACAATATCTAATGTTGCGGTGCCCTTTTTGCCAAAGTTTTCTCGAAATAACATTTCTTTAGCAAGAGGTTTTTTGATTTCATTATTAATAACACGTTGCATGGGCCTTGCACCCATTGTATCATCATATCCTTTTTCAACTAACCAATCAATAACAGCAGGTTTGTAAACAACTTCTATGTCACGAGGTCTAGAAAGAACATTCAAATCATGAATAAACTTAATTGCTATTTGTTTAACATTTTCGGTAGACAACTTATTAAAATTAACCATTGCATCAAGTCTATTTCTAAATTCAGGTGAAAAATACTTTTTAACTGCTTTTTCATGTGCATTATCATGTTTACTACCACCAAATCCTATTGCTCGTTCTTCTGCTTTTGCCGCACCTAAGTTTGATGTCATTATTAGTGTAGCATGTCTGCCACTAACTGTTTTACCGTTTGAGGCAGTAATAATACCATCATCCATAAACTGTAATAGAATATTTAATACATCAATATGTGCCTTTTCTACTTCATCTAGTAATAATACACAATTAGTCTTTTCTTCTAGTTCATTTATTAATGCTCCTGATCCTGCTGAACCGTCTTCATAACCTACATATCCCGGAGGTGCTCCGATTAACTTAGATACTGCATGTCGTTCTTGATACTCTGACATATCAAATTTAACTAAAGGCAATTCTAAATAATGTGCTAGTTGTCTTGCTGTTTCTGTTTTACCACAACCGGTAGGTCCTGTAAACAAATAACATCCTACCGGTTTCTTTGGTTCTTTTAGTCCTGCTTTTGATATATAAATTGCATCTAATAATACTTGAAGAGCGTCATCTTGCCCAAAGACCTTAGTTTTTAAATTCTTTTCTAATTCTATTATACTTTTATCTTGTTCTACTTCTTTATGACTAATTGTATCTAATGGTATCTTTGCTATTTTTGATAATTCTACCTTAATTTCTTCTGTATCTATAATAAGTTTACGATCTGTTTCGTTAGTAATACGTTGTCTTGCTCCTGCGGCATCAATTAAATCTATTGCTTTATCGGGTAATTTTTTATCTAATAAGTATTGAGCCGATAAATCAACTGCCGAATCTAATGCTTGATCAGTGTATTTTAAATTAAAAAAATCTGCATAATGTATAGATGCTCCCCGTACAATTTTCTTTGCATCATCGATACTCGGTTCTTCTATACTAAGTTTTTGAAATCTCCGTACTAACGCTCTATCTTTTTCAAAATGCTGTCTGTATTCTTCTTGTGTAGTAGATCCAATACAATGTAATTTACCTTTTTGTAATGCAGGTTTTAACATATTAGCAACATCCATACTACCTTGTCCGCCTGCACCTGCACCCATAATCATATGTATTTCATCTATAAACAATATCGCATCATCTCGTTCCTCTAGTTCATCTAATACTGCCTTTAGCCGTTCTTCAAAGTCTCCTCTATATTTTGTTCCGGCTAACAATGCACCAATGTCTAAATTATATACTGTATTATCTTTTATTATATCTGGTACATTATTATCTACTATTAATCTTGCTAATCCTTCTACTATTGCTGTCTTGCCTACCCCAGGATCTCCTACCATTATAACATTGTTTTTCTTTCTACGAGCAATAGTTTGAGCAAGTTGATCTACTTCAAATTCTCTACCAATAAGAGGATCTATTTTTTTCAGAAGTGCAAATTCATTAAAATTATCACAAAAAGTATCTAGAGCTGTACCATCTTCGTCGTCTTCTGTAAGTTTTTCTATTAAAATTTCTTTATTAATGTTATTACGTTGCATGTAAAAACTTGCAGGGGAATGTTGTTCTGCTAAAATAGATAACAGCAAATCTCGAGGGTCTAGTTTATTTTTACCAGTAAATAAACTTTGTGTAAATGCTCTATTAAATACTCGTTCTAAGGTGTTTGTTTTCTTTGGCTTTGCATTAGAATCTATTTTTATGTCGTTCATTTCATTAATGACATAATAATCTACTTCTTTTAATACATCTTTTGAATCTACTTTAATTTCTTTTAAAAAAGATCCGATGCTTCTGTCACGAAGTAGCGAATGCAACAAATGCTCTACTGTAACATATTGATGTTTATGTTCCTCTGCTAATTTAAAAGCTCGTTTAACAATAGGTTCAATCTTGTCCGCCACGTTTTGCCTTTCTATAAAGTTTCTTTAAATACTTTTTTTGTTTTTGCCTAGCCATTTGCAAAGTTAATTTAGCAACTTTATCTGTGTACAATATGCCATTTAAATGTTCAAGTTCATGGCAATAACACCTAGCCATAATATCTGTAAAAGTCATTGTTTGCTCTTTACCTTGTAAGTCAGTAAATTCAGCAACAACTTCTTTTGGTCTACCTATTTTAAGAAACAAACCTGGAAAAGTTAAGCATCCTTCTGTACTATACACTAGTTCTTCAGATGTACTTAGTACTTTTGGATTAAAACATGCAAGTGCCTGTTCTGGATCGCCTATTAAAAACATCCGATAATCTAATCCTACCTGTGGTGCCGCTAATCCTATTCCCTTAAACTCAAACATAATTGGTGCCATTTCTGAAGCAAGTTTTTCGGGGTCTACATCTCCATTAAAATTAAAATCTACAGTAGGTTGTCTAAGAACCGGATCTGTATCCTTAACTAATTCCATTTGTCTCCTTAATTAATATTTATAGTTACTTTATTATAACACAAATATTAATAATTTACAAGAAATTTCATTCGTTTTTTAATTGATTCTTCTACAGCAGGATCTGTAGTAATTGTAGGATTCATAAAGACCGCTTTATATTTTGCTTTGTCTAATGTAACATTTGCTAATATATTATCTCTATTAAAATCTTTTGGTAAGGAATGTCTGTATGATGAAAATTTCCAATCGTCAACATTAGTAACATTTTGAATATCTCTTAATATTTTTTCCATTTTCATGAAATAATTTTTATCACGTTTAATTTCAACAAATACAAGATAATTTCCATCTTCATCAGAACCAGGAGATACTTCAGCATCTAGAATATCATAAGCACCTTGCTCAATGAAATGTGCAAGGTCTTGTGCTGGTGGTTCATATTTAAGTACTTTAAATGTTGTAACTATTGTTTCTTCTTCTTGTCCTAATTTAGGTTGAAACGTATCAATTGTAATTACATTATCAACTAGGTCTCGTAAATCGTTAGGTTCTAACCCTTCACGTACAACCGATTCTGGAAGTTGGGCCGGCATATTAGGATCAGGGGCATCTTGATATTGTTCTGCTCCTCCGGCTCCTTCATCATAGGCATCTTTAACATCGTCTAATTCAATATCTCCATCACCGGAAGTCCCAGCAGTATCTGCCAAAAATTCATCAATAAAATGTCTAGGAATTTCTATTTTAACCAACCAACAAGGAAGTTTGATAAGTTTTGCCCTACGTTTGCCTTCAGAAGGTTTCAATTGCCCTTCATCGGTTAATTTTTCTTCATTGGCTCTAGGCTCAGCATCCTCGGGATGTACAAGTTTTGCAGGTTTAAGGTAATGATCTTCTTTATAACTAATCTTAATTCCATGTTTTGTAAGACGTTTTGATGCTTCAGGATCAGGCATTAACTTATATGGATACATTAATGTACATGTAATCCAGTATTTTTCTACCTGCGGGCCGTCAATAAGTTCGCCTTTTTTCCAATTTTTAAATGCATAAACGTCTAAACTATCTAAAACATCTTCCCATTCTAACAAAAGATCAAGTAATGTTTCACTACCATGTATAGAATTTATATTGTTATTGATTGTTTCGAATTCTTGTGGCATAATACTCCCAAGCCGTTACTATATTTAGCCTGTTTTTATCTTTTCTAATTCAATTAAAGTTGCAGAAAGATTAATTTCTGGATCGGCTATCATTCCGTGTTTAACTAAACCATTACGAATTATAAGAATTGCTTCGTCTTGTTTATCTTCCTCGCCCCAAAAATCTAAATTTCTATACAAAAATCTAAACACATCTTCATATTCTTCTAATCCTACTTGCTCACAAATAAGTTTTCTTGCTTCTTTGACTTTACCTTCTCTAAACAATGCAATCATAGCAAGTTTATAATCCTGCGAATTGTCAACATCTTCAGGAAATGTAAGTTTACCTGTAGCACAATTTAGTTGAATATTGTTTATAGTTTTGCGTAAATCTGGATACGATGCTTTAACAAATGATTCTAATAATTCTACATTAAATTCTATTTCTTCTCGTGCAAGTATTTCACCTACTCGTACCATAAAATCTGTTTCATTTAAATGTTGAATATGACATGTTTGACATCGAGAATTAATTGCAGGCAATATTTTATTATGATAATTACAAGTTAAAATAAACCTAAGAACTGTATGATATTCTTCCATAAGTCCTCGTAAAACAGATTGTGCATTAGGGGTTAAATAATCTGCTTCGTCTAATATAATAACTTTAAAATCGCCCCAAGGCATAGTTTGGGAAAAGTTATTAATTTTTGTTCGCATATCTTCGACACGATTTTCGCGAGATGCATTAATATAAAATGTATCTGCTTCTTCTACTTCCATTGCTAAACATAACAATTTAGCAAGGGTTGTTTTTCCTGTGCC
>Ga0310342_100002562_pt1 | contig 11694 bp, 7 predicted proteins | sample S15DNA20500_MG_FD_206155 | JGI IMG/M metagenome (GOLD analysis project Ga0310342, IMG submission 206155) | Marine microbial communities from station ALOHA, North Pacific Subtropical Gyre - S1503-DNA-20-500_MG | ecosystem: Environmental > Aquatic > Marine > Oceanic | place: Pacific Ocean: North... | reverse complement strand
TTTCTTGCCGATCCAGATTTGACGGCCCGGCTGTGGCGGGATGACGCTGCAGCTGTTTATCTTAACGGCGTAGAGGTTTACCGTGACACCGGTCTGGTAGAGGATGCAGGTTTCGATGTTTACGCAACAGCAAGCGGCCCCATCGAAACGGCACCAGCCACTTTTTCGATTCCAGCCGATTTGACCAGCCTGGGTGCAAATGTGTTAGCAGTGGAAGTCCATCAGGGGAGTGGCGAAAGTTCTGACATCAGTTTTGATTTCGAATTGCAAGGGTTGGGTCCTGGAAACTTTGGAGCGGACGAAGCAACGGTATCCATTACGGTGATGGGCGTGAATGATTTGCCGCTTGCGGTTGACGACCAGTATCGGGTAGGAAATTCTCAGTCCTTGGTTGTCAATTCGACCTCGGGCGTTTTGAAGAACGATACGGATTATGAAAATGATCCTCTGATCGCAACAATGGTCTCTCCACCGTCTCATGGTAGTGCGCAATTGGCCAGTGATGGCTCTTTTTCATACACACCCGATCTTGGTTATGTTGGGCACGACACCTTTATTTACCAGGCTTTGGATAATGACGTTGATGATTCCACGTTGATTGAAAAAGGAAGCCAGTGGCGGTACTTCGACGATGGTTCGGATCAGGGGACTGCCTGGTATACTTTTGATTTTGATGACCAATCATGGTCCCTGGGTGCTGCTGAGCTGGGTTACGGCGACGGTGATGAGCAAACGGTTGTTGGTTTTGGCGATGACAGCGAGCAGAAGTATGCTACGACGTGGTTTCGACAAGAGTTCGACGTACAAATGGCAAGTCGCTTGGAATCGGTAGATGCTTGGATTTTACGAGATGACACAGCGGCTGTTTACTTGAATGGCACCCAGGTGTTTCGTGATATCGGTTTGTCTCCAACTGCGAATTTCGATACATATACCAGGGGGTTTGGTAGCGATAATGCAACGGCAACCTATCCTATTGATCCGAGCTTGTTGGTCGAAGGATTGAATGTGATTGCAGTAGAAGTGCACCAGTCAGCGGGCGACAGTTCAGATCTCAGTTTTGATTTCGAGTTAACAGCGGAGGCAATCGTTCCTGTTCCCGCAACTGTGAATATTGAAGTCACCTCCACACCAGCAGGAGATGTGAACCTGGACGACATTGTCGATGCATCCGATATCGACGATTTGTATACGGCAATCGGGGCCAGCAAGAGTGCCTTGCGTTATGATGTGAATGGTGATGGTGCGGTCGGATCGGCAGATATCGACTACCTGATCAACAATATTTTTAATACAACGCTTGGGGATACCGATCTGGATGGCGACGTGGATACGGGTGATTTGACCCGGGCATTCATTGGTTTTACCGGTGCTGGAAGTACTGGTAAAGGCTGGTCCGATGGTGATACCAATGGGGATGGTGATGTGGACACGGGTGACTTAACGGCCGCCATCATTCGTTTCACCGGGGCAACCAGATAAAACAATAGCTGTTGCAAAGTGGGGCCCTAATGATCATGCTTAGGAATGAGGTATCTTGTCGGGTTATCTTCTGAAGGTGAGTCTTTTCACTGGAGCTTTGAAATGTTCGAAAGCTGGATTCATCCATCTGTTTCTCGTCGAACGGCAGTACAAGTTGGAGCGACGGGGATTCTCGGCTTGGGGATGAACCATCTGGGTCACCTCCGCTCTGCTGCTGCGGCCAGTTCACAGAATAATAAGGCTTTTGGAAAAGCGAAGTCTTGCATCTATATTTTTCTCTCGGGTGGATTGGCACAGCAGGACAGCTTTGATTTGAAGCCCGCGGCTCCGGCTGAGGTACGTGGTGAGTTCAACCCGATCGCTACCAGTACGCCGGGCATTCAGATTTGCGAACATCTACCGATGTTGGCCGAGCGTAGTCATCTGTGGGCTTTGGTGCGTTCGTTAACACATCCGACCAATGGCCATACTTTGGGCCACTTCTACATGCTGACTGGACGGTCGACAAAACCGGTGGGATTTGTTGGAAACCGCCAACCACGACCACAGGATTGGCCGTCGATGGCATCGGTCATTGGTGATGCTTTACCCGCACGAAACAACAATTTACCGCCGGCGATTGTTTTGCCAGAGCGGTTAGTTCATTGGTCGGGCGGTGTCATTCCGGGGGCCTACGGTGGGACCATGGGGAAACGTCGCGATCCATTTTTCATCGATGCTACCAACTACGGAGATCCATTTTGGAGGGGAGCCTATCCGGAATACACGTTTCATCAACTACCCAAGAAAGACCCGGCGACGGATCCGCCCACCGTATTTCAGGCGCCCAGTGTTAAGTTGGCTCCGGGCATTTCGTCACAACGGTTTTCACGGCGGTTGGATTTACTGAAGATGCTTGATCGACAACGGCACGAGCTGGAGCAGTCAGCAGAAGTTGAACAGTATGATCCAGAGAGGCAATTGGCGATTTCCCTGCTGACAGGAAAAGAGGTCCGTCATGCGCTGGATGTCACACGGGCTGACGAAAAGATTCAGGAACGTTATGGAAAAAACAGCTTTGGCTGGTCATTGCTAATGGCGTTTCGGATGGTTCAAGCTGGGGTTAATTTGGTTCAGGTGAACCTGGGCAACAACGAAGCTTGGGATACCCATGGTGAGGCATTTTGGAGATTGCGCGAGAAATTACTGCCTCCCACTGACAGGGCGCTGTCAGCATTGTTGGATGATCTCAATGGTTCGGGCTTGTTGGATAGTACGCTGATTGTGATGGGAGGTGAATTTGGAAGAACGCCAAAACTTTCAACATTGCCGGAACATTATAATCGGCCCGGACGTGACCACTGGGGGGCGGCGCAAACACTCTTTTTCGCCGGTGGCGGCGTTCCAGGTGGAACGGTGGTGGGTAAGACTGATCGGGTGGGTGGTTATCCCATCGATAGCCCACAAGGGCCTGAGAATATGGCGGCGACAATCTATAACGCACTTGGTATTCCGGCCACGGCTGTGTGGCATGATGATCTCGATCGTCCGCACCAGATTTATCATGGTCAGCCAATTCCAGGTCTGACCTGACCTGAGCTAAGGCGGACAAGAAGATGGACGTCGAATTGAGTTTCGAACGGCCGATCTGTGCCAAACATTAGCTCGTGCGGTGACCGATGGTAAATACCGAGCATTGATTGACGATGTGATTGTTGATCGGGCCCATCGTGGAAAGGGATTGGGACAGCGAATCATGCACGCTCTCGGCGAGCGATTGCTTAAAGTGGAAGAAGTGTTCCTGAGATGTGACGAGGATCACGTTTCGTATTATCAGAAAATCGGATATCGTGCCAAAGCGACTTGTCTCGACTGGGTCGACAGAAACTCGTAAGCGTCTTTTTACTATTTTGGGTTGGTTGTGGGTAGCGCAGACCGCCAGCCGGCATGAAGTTGATCAGCGATTTTTGTAACGGTGTCTCTCGAAGTTGGCAAATTGGCGATGTTGGTCAATTCGAGCGGATCGACTTGATGGTCGTAAAGTTCTTTTCCTTTAACGATACCAGCGGAACTTGTCCATTCCGTATAGCGGTAACGGTTGGTACGAACAGTTTGTCCCCTGCTGTGACCATGGCGCGGGAATTGACTGAAAGCACCAGTCTTCCACGGTTGATTGGGTTGTCGCATCAAAGGGACGAAGCTCGTTCCTTCGGCATGTTTTGGAATCGGCAAATTGGCTAATTCGCAGAGTGTTGGATACACATCAATCAGTTCAACAAGTGACTTGATGCGGTGGGGTTGAAACCGTGTGGGAGCTGAGACAATCAGGGGAATTCGTGTGGACCACTCAAAGAGTGTCATTTTGGCCCATGTCCCATGCTCTCCCAAGTGCCAACCATGATCGGACCAAAGTACCACAATGGTGTTTTTTTCCAGGTGATGTCTGCGAAGGGTTGCCAGCAGTCGACCAATTTGCGCGTCGACGTAACTCACACATGCCATGTATGCCTGCCAAACATCTTTTTGAAGCGAGTCCGAGATAGGGCCGTGGGTAGGAATTCCGCGATAACTTCGCAATTCCCAACCAGCAAATTCGAGGGCTTGTTCCAGGCTTTCGGGATACTTGGGAATGTCGACATTGATGTTCCAGACTTTTCTGGCATTACGGTGCCAATAAGTTACCGTGTTGTAAATGGACCAGTTGGGAGCGTTCAAGGGAGCCTGGCGTTGCTCCGGGAGTGTGATTTTTTCAGTTGGATACATGTCGAAGTATTGCTTCGGCGCGACCAACGGTAGATGTGGCCGTCGGTATCCGACTGCAAGGAAGAAGGGGTGATCTTTCAATTTTGTCAGCGTGTCAATCGCCTGTAAGGTCATTCGACCTGCGTAAAGAGTGTCGTCTGGTACGTCTGCCGCCTGGATTGCGACACAGTCGTTTCTTGGCCGAATTTCTGTGGGGACTTTGGCACGATCTTCAAAACGGACATTGGCCACTGCCTGTGTGTCTACTGTTTCCCACATTTCGAGTTCACGACCAGGTGAGCTGGGCACTGACCACGAGCCCAGATCGCCCCATTCATCATGGCTGATTTTTCCAAAACACTGTGTGTGGTATCCCTGTTTCTCAAAACATTCCGCAAGAGTCAGCATTTCGGGATGTTTTTGTCGGTCGAATCGATTTCGGGCGGAAAACACGCCTGTTGTTTCGGGACGCAGGCCGCTGAGTAATGAAGTTCGTGAGGGAGCACATTGAGGGGCCTGACAATAAGCTCGCAAGAAGACGGCTGATCGCTCGGCGAGTTGGTCGATGTGAGGTGTGTGGATGGCCGTATTGCCATAGCAACCCAGCAACGGCCGCAGGTCGTCTACGGAGATAAACAAGACATTCGGCTGCTCGGTTCCCATAGCGTAATGCAGGTTGCCAAAAACCAATACGCCGATGAGCAGGATGTTATAAGATCGGCTCATCTGTTTGAATCCTGTGGGGCTCGAAAGAGTTGCATTTGACTTTGTGTAAGCGATTCAAAACGATGGTGTCAGACGAAAAAAAGTTTACCAAGGTCGAAGAAAAACGACACGTTGGGTTGATGATTTCAGTTAACCGTCGCCAAGTCGAAATGCCATGGTTAAAGTCAGCCATGCAAAGGGACCGTTTCAAGCTGCTCAATGCGACCTGCTGAGACGATAATTTCCCAATCCGACGGACCGTTTCGGAAGTATGTCTACACGCACCATGCGCAAAGACATAGCGAAAACCAAGACAGAAAACCGCTTGGAAATAGCCTGCAAGGAAAGGCCTTGTAGCTTTGTATCTCGAGGAATTTGGAGAAGATTATGGTAAGTGATAGCCGGCTTTTTTCACCGCGATGCGATAAAGGCTTTTTCCAGCGGTGATGTATAAAGTGCGGTCCTGTTGACCTCGACCAAAGCCCACATTGGTGGGAAGTTCTGTCTTGATCCAGGCGAGTTCTTTTCCCGAGGGTGAATAAATCCAAATTCCCGGGCGCGTTGCGTCACGGATGGCGACATAAAGATTGCCTTCACCGTCCACGATCAGTCCGTCGGGACCATCTTCGGCACCAAAATCGATCAGAACTTCGCGAAATTTGGCAGTGCCTTGGGGAGCTAAATCGTAGGCCAGGAGAGCCATGCGGCCTTTGGGAGGAGCCGGTTTGTCATCAAGAAACGCTGCGCCTCGAGTATGACCATTGTCATGGCATACGACATAAAGTGTTTTCTGATCTGGAGAAATACAGACCCCATTTGGCTTTCCAGCATCTGCAATGACTCGGTCGATTGTGCCATCGGTATTGATGCGATAGACCGCTTGCATCGGCTGGTAAATCGGTTCGTGTCCGATATAACGTGGATCACTGAAGTAGATTCTGCCTTGTTCGTCAATCGTGATATCATTGGGTGAGTTGAACGGGCGGCCCTCGAAGAGACCGGCGATGATGTAAGTCTTGCCTGTCTGCATGTCCGTTCGCGTAATACGACGTCCGCCGTGGTCTGCACCTTCGGCAACAATCATGTCCCCATTGGCATTAAATTTAATACCGTTAGACATGCCGCTAGGTGAACGGAATATCTTAGTCTTGCCCGTTTTCGGATTGAAATTCCAGATGTGGCCAGCCTCCGTCGATCCATTGGGACCGGGACAACCAAACGAGAATGTAATGTCGCTGAAATACACCATTCCATTGGTGGCCACGGCAACACCTTCGGTCAGTTGGCAACCTCCATCGAAAAGTTTTTCCAGCTTCGCATTGGGAGCAACAAATTCATTTTGCGTGGCTGGCAAGCTGGCGGCATGGGTGAAAGAACTCAGGACGAGCAGGCTGAATGCAGTGACGGCGGCGGTTAAAATTCGCATCATCAAATTTCCGTTTAGAAGTTCAAAAGGGGTTCCAATCCAGACCGATCCTGGAACAGTAAAACATGCTAAGTTAATTCATTCTGAATTACAAGTAACTTGCAATCGACCATAGGGTTAGAACAGATCAGTTCGAGTTTCACTCGGCTATGCCGAGGGTTATTCCTGGCGCAAGAATGTGAGAGAGTCGCTGGATGATAAGATGGCTAACGTGAACCGTGTCTAACGACATGAACGCCCGGCTGGATGTTTAACACAGCACGTAGGGGTTTCATCACAGCTTACGTTGTTTTAGCAGGTTGTGATTTACGTGCAGACATCGGCTTTGTCAAGCTGTCGGGCATCGCTTTGAAAAAGGACGCGTTTTTATTTCACGACAAGAATCATCCGGTGGCAATTTGCGCTTACGGGGGTGGCGTACCACCTTGAAGATCTTCCCAGGGCATCGGACGCAGGCTGCCATCGGCTGCGATGATTTGCGGGTTCGCAGTAGGAAAAAAGGCGAGCAAGTGAACCGTGTTAGAACCAATGGACCTGAGTCCATGCAGCTGATTTGCAGGAATGACAATCGTGGAAGGAGCTTCGACGTCGATGGTGTTTTCTTCAATGGTCAGTGCGATGGTACCTTGAAAAATAACAAGTGTTTCTTCAACCGTATGGTAATGCAACGGAATAAAACTTGCGTTTTCCATCCATTGTTCCCAGACAGATGTCTCATCAGCCGATATCTTACTTCCTACAAGTACGCGCGTTCTGATGCGAGGTACCTGGTGAATCGGCAAATCGTTATGTGAGACAATCGGCATGGTGGTGGAGCAAGGGGCCAGGGTGATTTGTCTTACCGTGTGAGAACATCGGCAGCTTTTGGTGGCCAAGGATCGTTTTTTACAAGCAAGTCCAACCTCCATCGACCATCAGATTTTCGCCGGTAATGTAGGTGGAGGCATCTGAAGCCAGGAACACAATGGCTCCCTTGAGGTCGTCGTTTTCCAGCATTCGACCTACCGGTACTCGCTCGGTGTAACGTTTCAGAAAACTTTCAGGTTGATTGTCCAAATACCCACCAGGACTGATGCAATTCACACGGATGCCATGCTTGCCATAGTGACAGGCCAGAGTCCGCGAGAAATTGATCATACCGGCTTTCACAAAGGTATAGGTTGGTGCGGGTTTCATGTCGGTGTCGACATACAGATTTGGGTCATTACCAACAACGCCGTAAATACTGGCGATATTGATGATCGAACCACTTCCTTGCTCCACCATGCCCTGCAGGAATTTTCGAGTAATTTCAAACAGGCCTATAAAATCTCCAGAGGCGACATCGGAAATATTTTCTACCGTTAAATCATCCAGTAGGCCCGTGTGTCCTGAACGTGTCAAAGCCGAGTTAACCAAGACATCAAGCCGCCCGAATTGACTGATCACACTCTGCTGTAATCGACCGATGGAATCGACGTCCGTGATGTCGACTTGCATGGCGTGAACATCATGCCCCAACTCTTGGAGCTGTGCGGCAAATTCCTGGTTGCGTTCCAAAGAACGTGAAGCCGTGATGACCGTGGCACCCGCTTCAGCTAAAGCCTCGGTGACGCTGCTTCCAAACAGAGGGCCTGAGCCCGCCGTTACCAGCGCGATCCGATTTTTCAGTGAAAAACGATCAAGAATTGACATTGATTGGATCTCCATGAGGCGATTTGTATTTTGAAATGACGCATAAAATATGATTTTTGCTGGAGTCGTTTCACCAGACACCGAAGGGCGACGGGACAAAGTGACTTCAGGTTGTCATGTTCTGTTGCCGAGGTGGGTTGAATTATCGAGACGCATTATACCGACATCTTCGTCGGATGTAACGGTTGAGAAGATGTGCCGGGGAAGTTTGCTAAAGAATGCCCGGGGAAGTTTGCTAAAGAATGCCCGGGGAAGTTTGCTAAAGAATGCCCGGGGAAGTTTGCTAAAGAATGCCCGGGGAAGTTTGCTAAAGAATGATTGTTCGTTAGAATGTAGGAAGGCAACGTCATAGGTTCGGATCAGGAGTGAAAATCATGGAAAAAGAATGGTTAAGTCGTCGGAATATTCTCATCGGTTCTGGTGCTGTTGCTTCGGCATCCCTATTGTCGCTCAATGTCAGGGGAGCTAAAGAAGTTCTACCAGAGGTGGACCTTCCTGGCCGTACGCCTAACACACCCTTTGCCGTGAATGTTGAGATGTGGTTTCAAGGTCCGTTTCTAGAGCGTGTTTTACGGGCAGCCGAGTTAGGGTTTCCCGCAATCGAGTTCTGGCCACATGCGAACCGAGATATCGAAGGTGTTGCAAAGATTCTGCGGAAGAACAATATGACTGCTGCGCAATTTACGGCGTGGGGATTTGGTACCGAGTTGAATGATCCTCGTAAGGGGAGCGATCGATTTATCAAAGCCATTGAAGATGCCTGTAGTGTGGCGGCGAAGCTACCGGGTTGCCAACTGTTCACGGTTGTGATTGGAAACGTAATCGATGGTTTGAGCAATGAGGAAATGCATGCGGCTGCCGTCGAGAAAATCAAACGAGCTGTTCCGATTCTTGAGCGTCATAAGAAAACCATCATTATCGAGCCGATGAACCCCTACAACCATCCCGGGCATTGTCTGTATGGCAGTCGGGACGGAATCGCAATTTGTAAAGCCATCGGATCGGAGTGGGTCAAGTTGAACTGGGACCTGTTTCACATGCAACGTTTTGAAGGGAACCTTATCGATGCCTTTCGTAAAGGTAAGGACTATGTCGGTTACTTTCAGCTTGCTGATTCACCCGACCGAAACGAACCTGGAACCGGAGAAGTCAATTACACAGAAGTCTTTAAAGCGATCCAGCAAATTGGATACACACGACCGGTTGGGCTGGAGTGTTCTCCCCGGGATGGCGATGTTGTACGGGCGGCTCGCCGTATTCATGCTGCTGACACTTGGTAGCCAGCCATTTTTATGTCAAGCATGAAGCAACGCATTATTTTACTCGGTGGCAGCTTTGGTAGGGCGTAGTTCTGCCACGCTGGAAGTCGAGGAGATGAGCAGGCCGCGATTTGATCAGATCAGGATCTCTTTGATGACGTTACCGGCGACGTCGGTCAAGCGAAAATCGCGACCCTGATGCCGGTAGGTCAAACGTTGATGATCTAATCCAAGGCAATGAAGAATGGTTGCCTGGAGATCATGAACATGAACAGGAGAGTCGGTGGCGTGGTAGCCAAGTTCATCGGTGTCGCCAAAAATAAAACCCGGCTTGATGCCGCCGCCGGCCATCAACATTGTAAATCCAAAGGGATGATGATCACGACCTTCTTTCCCCGGAGCATTGCCACGACGAACCTCGGCCATCGGAGTACGGCCAAACTCACCACCCCAGACGATGAGCGTATCATCCAATAATCCACGTTGGCGGAGATCTTTAATTAATGCAGCGGTTGGCTGTTCAGTCATCTCGCAATTTTGTTTTAACTTGGTGTTCAGATTTGCGTGATCGTCCCAGGTGTAATGATACAACTGTACGAATCGCACCCCTCGTTCCACCATGCGACGGGCCATCAGACAATTTCTCCCGAAGACACCCGTCATCTTATCTTGCACCCCGTACATTTCGAGTGTGTTGGCACTTTCTTCGGACAGGTCCAGCAGTTCGGGGGCAGCGGCTTGCATACGGAACGCTAATTCGTAAGAAGCTATTCGTGAGGCAATTTCACGATCGCCGAAATCGTCCAATCTCAGTTGATTCAAATCACGGATCGTTGCGATTCTCTCTTCCTGGAGTGGGTCGCTCACACCCGGAGGATTGGACAGATGTAAAATTGCATCCCCCTTGCTGCGGAAAGTGACACCCCGGTAAGTAGCCGGTAAAAAAGCATTACTCCAAAGGGACGAGCCGCCAAGATCTCCGGAACCATTTTTCGACAACATCACCACGAAACCAGGCAATTCACGGGATTCGCTGCCCAGCCCATAGGTCAGCCAGGAACCCATGCTGGGTAAGCCGAAGACGGGCTGTCCACAGTTCATCAGCAACTGGCCCGGATGGTGATTGGCTGTATCCGAAACGACCGATCGCAGCATGCAGAGTTCGTCAGCACAGGTCGCCAAATTTGGGAGATAATCCGAAAAGTCCATTCCCACCTGGCCATGTTTTGTGAACTTGCGAGGTGATGCAAAAACGTGGGCACTTCCTTTGATCAGTGCATCGTCCAGTCCCTCTAGAATCGAACTGGGGATGGGATCACCATGCAGGCGTTTCATCTTTGGCTTAGGATTGAACAAATCAAGCTGACTCGGAGCACCTGCCATAAAAATAAAGATGACGTTTTTAGCCCTAGCCTGGAAATGGGTTGGTTTGGGACGTAAGGGATCGGGCAGATTGGTTAACGGAGTCGCGGACCCCTCTTGAGCCAGTAATTCTCCCAGGGCCATGCCACCGATTCCGCATGCTGTTTTCTGCAAAAAACAACGCCGCTGTCGTAGCTGGTCGAGTTGTTCGTTTTCCATTAGTTAATCTCTGGTGATGAACTCGTGTAAGTTCAGCAAGACACTGCCCAGGCCAGTCCACGCGGCCAATTCGACGGACTCACGATCGGCATCTTCACGCTCCAAAATGATCTTAACCGCGTCGGGATCGTTTGCTAATAGCTGGCGATTCTTATGTAGATGCTGTAACGCACGGTGCAATTCATCGGCAGTAGGGGATCGGGACAAGCAGATTTCAAAAGCGCGATGGATACGATCTTCATCGTTTTTCAAGTGTGCTTGGAAAAGACGTACAGCCAACGCTTTTGCTGCGCTGTAGAACACTTCGTCGTTCAAAAGCGTTAGGGCTTGTAGCGAGGTATTGGATCTTTCACGCCGAGTGCAACTTCCTCCCGGATTGGGCGCATCGAAAACCGCTGACTGCGCGAATGGCGCCGTTCGTATGATGAAGGTATAAAGTCCGCGTCGGTAGGCATCATCTCCTTCGCTGACTTTCCAATCGTTGATTCCAAATGCTTCCATCGTCACACGGGCTGGCTGAGGTGGATAAACACTGGGGCCGCCCAGGTTTCTGCTCAACTGTCCACTGACGGTCAACGCCAAATCGCGTACTATTTCTGCCGCCACGCGCAGACTCGACTGGCGAGCCAGTAGACGGTTGTCCGGGTCCATGGTGAATAGTTCAGGACGAGGTCGCGATGACCGTTGGTAGGTCGCTGAGGTTACGATCAAACGGTGCAACGATTTCCTGCTCCAATCAAGTTGTACGAGCTTGGTGGCGAGCCAGTCAAGCAACGCTGGATGTGTCGGGGTCTCGCCTTGTTTTCCGAAATCCTCAGAGGTCAATACGATGCCACGTCCAAATAG
>Ga0310342_100002561_pt1 | contig 11696 bp, 8 predicted proteins | sample S15DNA20500_MG_FD_206155 | JGI IMG/M metagenome (GOLD analysis project Ga0310342, IMG submission 206155) | Marine microbial communities from station ALOHA, North Pacific Subtropical Gyre - S1503-DNA-20-500_MG | ecosystem: Environmental > Aquatic > Marine > Oceanic | place: Pacific Ocean: North... | reverse complement strand
GCCGGATCCTGCTGGATAGCCACCAGTGTCGGCAGGTAGCTTGCCAGTGCCGCCAGCAGGGGGGCCCCACCGATCGTCGCTACAAGCAGCATGGTCGGTGCCTGGAAGTTTTCTGCCGAGACTGCCAGGAACTCGGACTGGGCAAGTTGCGAGGCAATCAGAAGTCCCAGCAGGGAGCCCAGGACTCCGCCAACCAGCCCCACGATCAGGGCCTTCCCGATCAGCAGCGAGAAAATACCAGTGGAGTTCTTTCCCAGGGCACGCAGCAGGCCGATTTCCGATCGCCGCTGGCGGACATTGGACCAGGCAAGCAATCCTGCCCAGATTGCACAGACCAGCACGATCAGTGGTACCACGTAATTATTTAACCCTGCCAGCAGATCGAGAATCCGGGCGTGGCTTTCTCGCTGGCTATCCAAGACCTCCTCCCTGGTTGTTCTGTAGTCACTCATCTGTTGCTTGTAGTGATTGCTGACAAGCTGTCGTTGTTCCTCGCGTGCAATCGCCCGAGTGCTTAGCTCTACAACCCTGGCCTCGGGCAGGACCGCCTCCAGTTGCGCCATGATCTCCTCGACCCGGTCCACGGTCTTGCACTTGCACCCCAGCGCCACGATCTCGCTGATCAGGCCTTCCTTTTCCAGTAACCGCTGCGCATCCTTCAGGTGCATGGCAACAAAGATGTCCTCGTCACGTGTCCCACGTGGATCCAGGATATTTGTGATCTCAAAGGACGTGCCCATCACATCGATCGACTCTCCCACCTTGTACCCCTCGCCCGCCAGGTGCCCGAGGAAGACCGTACCGGGCTTGATCTGAAAACCCATCGGGGCTTTCTGCTCGATATGCGACTGGGTCGCCTCGGGAGCAAAGCCAACCAGCAGTCTCGGTTTCCCTTCCAGTTCTACCATCTGTTTAAGCGTGGCCACGAGGTGGACGATCTTGGTGATTTCCGGGGCCTCCGCAAGCGTCGTGACATAGCTTTCCGGCATGTCAAAGGAGACAAAACTCGCATAGAGCCTGGAGAGATCCGTGTTCTTGTGAACAATGCGGAGATTAAAACCCAGGTCACGCATGATACGCTTTGTCCGCTTGTCCAGGTTCGCCAGGTCCGTATCCGCCTTGGCCTGCATCTCGTCCAGTGTCTCGTCCGTGACCTGGCGCATGGCACGGAACTGCTCGTCCGATTCACGCTGGTAGCCTCCCATCAGCGTGGGTCCGGCAATAAAGAGGATTGCCGCGGCGGTCATGGCAACCAGGCTGAGCAGGAAGTTCATCTTGCGATGAGCTATTTCACGGCAGAGCAGCTTCCAGTTCGTCATCGAAAACACCCTTGGTTCGTGGTCTCCAGTGCGAGGGCAGACCGTCATGATATCACAACGTACTTCGACAGACCAAACTGGCGCCGGCTCACTGTCGATTGCGCGGTTCCAGCAGGGTAAAGGTAAGCAGCCAGCCAACGCTGACCACCAGGGCAACTCCGATGAAGACCGGGGAATAGTTGAACCGGTCGATCAGGAAACCAGCAATCGGTGATGCCATCAGGGGGCCGGAAATCGATAGGCTCATGATCGCCAGGTAACGGGTGTGATCCTCCGACGAGGCCATTTCCAGCGTGTAGTTATGCAGGGTTTTCATGACCACGGGAGTCAAGCCGACAAGCACGAATACAGACCAGTAAAACATCCCTGCATCGAGCGAGCTATTGGCAAGCGTGATTGCCAAAAGCGGTGTCGATGCGACAACGATCAGGAGCATCCGCAGCACAAGTCGATAGCCATGCCGATCCGCAATCGGCCCAACAATCAGGCTAAAGAGGCCCGTCCCCGCGTTTTGTACCATCACCCAGAGGACCAGGCTCTTGAGAGAAAATTCAAGTTCATCCTCTGCCATCGGCTGATAATGGGGAAACAGCATCACCGAGAAACTGAACAGTCCACCCACCAGGCAGAGGCGACGGAAGGGAGCGTCCCGGCGTAACGGTGCCAGTAGTTCCCCTAACGATTCCCTCGCTTGACCGGCCTGCCTCTGAAAACCGTCGGGATGTTCTTTCAGCTGAAAGACACAAAATGCAGCGATGGCAAAACAGATGCCGGTGAAAGCAAAGATCCACTGAAAGCTCCCATTCTCTCCCTTTAACCAGCCGGGCATCAACAGGCCGGCCAGCACGATTGCAAAGGCCGCGCCCCAGAAATTGGCCAGCTTGAGAAGCCGCCCGCGAGATTTCACTTTAATCAGCTTCCCCTGGATCGTGTTCCCTACCAGGTTATTCACGCCAACCGCGACAAAAAATAGTGCATAAATTGCCAGGAATAGTGCCGGGAGCCAGGACGTCTTGAGAGGGACAACTTTCCAGATGACAGCAAGTGTAAGAAAACAGGCTGCCATCATCCCTGTACAGATGAATACAAGCCGTTTTTTCCTGGGAACAGCGGCTATCCTCGATGCCAGTAAAAGGGGTGGCACACACATCCCGAAACGACTGATCGCCGGCAGAAAACCTCTCAGCCAGCCTTGTGCCCCCAGGGAAAGCAGCACGGCCGGCATGACGATACTCTCGGTCTTGAAGATCCATCCGCATCGCAGGATCACCTGGTAAACCACCACCACGAGAAAATTATGGCGGTGATGTTCGACCGCTTCTGCCGCCAGCGGTTCACCTGAAGCAGGGGAAAGACCGCCAGCATCTCCATCGCCAGGCACTATTTCAGGTGCTGGGAATTCACTGCGATGACGAGGAGGGAAGGAGCCTGGGGGGGGCATCCGCCCATTGTAGCGGAGACCACCCCTTCTGAAAGGTGGGATTCCTCAGCCACTCCTACTTGCCGGACCGGGCTCGCATGGCTTCCATTGCCCGTTGCCTCTCATCCGCATCCAGGCGACCATTCTTGTTGGCATCGTACTTTTCCAACAACGATGATGTCTCCAGCCGTGGTTTACGACTGCTTGGCTCAACCCCCTGGATCCTGGAGGAGTCACGCTGGCCTCCGCCCCGTCGCCGGACTTCCTCGAAAGCCGCTCGTGCCTTCTGCAGTTCTTCCGGGTCAAGGCGTCCATTTCCGTTCGCATCAAATCGCTGAAGTGCCTGCTGGCGATTGGCTCCTGACGAACGATCCCCCGGTTGGGCCGGACGCTGTGGTTGGGAAGGTTTATCCGTTTGCCGTCGCTGAAGGGCCTCTCGCATCTTTTGCTGTTCTGGAGGATCCAGCCGGCCATTTTTATTGGTATCAAATCGCTCGATCATGGCCCGATTGTCCCCGCCCGGGCGATTGTTACCGGAAGGTCTGTTTTCCGCTCCATCCCTCGTCCTGGCCATCTGGCTACGCATGGCAGCGAGTTCCCTGGCATCCAGGCGACCATCCCCGTTCCGGTCGTACTTCTTGATGACCTCCTCACGACTCGGCCGGTTGGCAGTGTCGGTGGATGCACGCTTCTGCATCTCCTTTCGCATCACCTGCCGTTCCTGATCGTTAAGGCGACCATCTCCATCTCGATCAAAGCGCTTGATCAATTCCTGGAAATTCTGGCGGGGAGCCTGGTCCTGGGCCGACGACGTGCTGAGGGCCAGTGACATGGCCGCGGTGGTCATAAGCATGAGAAGTTGCTTCATTATTCTGCTCCGTAATATGCCGCGCCCCCGCTCCTTGTCCTCTCCCCCTGGAAAACCAACCGGGGGTCTCTAGAGAAATATACCCTGCCCGACCGTTATAGTTTCGCAGGAAATCAGCCTTTGGCCAGCACCAGTTCAAGATAACTGGCTTGCTGGGCCTGAAAAAGACCGAATTCTGTTGCAAGCTTGTTAATCATGCATTCTGCATCCTCCAATCTCTCTTCCCGGACAATCGTCTCCAGTTCCACGAAACACCCAAGCGACGCGACCTCATCAAGCACCACGCTGACGTCCCAGCCAGGCAATGGAATCCTGCCAGCGCGGCGATTTTTGACGACGCTTCCTGCATGCTTAAATCCCACCAGCTGCAAGAGCTGGTCAAATTCCTCCACTGTCGATGCACCGGAAGACAGCTCTATCTCGATTTCCCGCCGGGTCTTACTCCCTGTATCGACCCTTGGGCCCTTGTATGTCATCCAGGATTGTCTTCCCACCTGACGAATTCGCAGTGCCTCGTCGGTCACCGAAAAATCCCTGGCAGGGTGAGCATAGTACCTGTCGTTTTGTTCAACAGGATCACCGATCACGATTGCCTGTTCCTTGAACTGCGCGAGGATCGAGCGAAAGTCATCCACGGGGAATTTCTGCTCGACTTCGTAAAGAGCATCATCCATGGGAGCCTTCGATTCCCGCAACCTGCTATTTCTAGGTCCATGAACTGGCTGCGGAGAGCCGATCCTGAAATCTGCGAGCAGTGTCCGCCGGAGCATCACTCCTGGCGACCGCAGCGGACACCGCCACCCGTTGCATGCCGGATTCAAGCACCTCGTCAAGGTTCTCCAGCGTGATCCCCCCGATGGCAAAGGCGGGCAGACGAATCTCCGCGCTGACCTGCTCCAGGAATGCCGGCCCGGGGAAGGCATCAAACTGCTTGGTCTGCCCCGGGAAGGTCGGACCACAGCCAATGTAGTCGGCACCGTCGAGTACCGCTTTTCGGGCCTGATCCATCGTGTGGGTTGAAACACCGATGAGGGCTGTCATGCCAACGATCTTGCGGGCTTCACTGACTGCCATATCATCCTGCCCCAGTTGAACACCGTCGGCGCCGGAGAGCCGGGCAATATCCGGACGATCGTTGATAATAAACAGCGGAACTCGTGATCCGGTTTCCCGCTGTTGATCCAGCAGGCCACGTATCACTTCGGCCCTGCCCAGGAGCACTCGATCTTCCATCTGCTTGTCACGCAACTGGATCATGTCGATCCCGGACGCCAGGAGTGCTTTCCATCGTCGCCCTAGTTCCTGGTCACTCTCAGCAGCATCCAGGATGACGTGCAAGCGGGAATCTGCCAGCCGTTGCCGCCCTCGTTCGCTCGTGGTAAGAGCCCGGTGCAGGTCATACGATTCGTAGCGTAACTGCTCCATCTGACTGGCCGTGGTCGAGGACACTAGCTTGCTGTATTCCTCGAGACAACGGAGTGATTGCTGAACCCGGTGCATGTTTGCTTCAATAATCTCGCTGAGGGAGCTGCGGTCGTATTCCCCCTTGGCAATGATGATCGTCCCTACATCGCCCCGCGTATCCCTTGCCAGCAGGAAATCCGAGCGGGGGAGATGCTGCAGGACTTCGGCCAGCTGATGCCGCAACTGCTTTAACTGTCCACTAAGAAAGGGGTCGTCTCGTCCAAATCGAAAACAATCCTCCAGGACTCTCAAGCCCTCTTCAGCCCGGTTTGCGTTCGCATCCAGGATGCGGGCAATCCGGGGCCAATCACTCTCGAGATCCGCTTCCTGGCGGGGTACGGACTCATCCGCTGTCGAGTTATCTGGCTTCTTTGACATGCTACGCCTGTCGAGGGCCATCATCCCTGGTAATTCACTGACAACCAGAACGAAATGTTCCGGCATGCCATTTGCTCTATTTATCCCCCAAGGGACAACCGGATATCATGCCATGACGAATATCCGGACATTTACGCAGTTGGTATGGATTATTATGCCAACTCGCTGCCAATTTGGCATGCACCCATTGTCAGAATACAAATTTCCAACGAGTATCAAACGAAAGGATCATCTCCCCTAACCCCAATGGGGAAAGCAACTTGGCTTGTCGCTAGGCGGGATGGGGGCTAGAATTCGCTGGCACAGACAGGATGGGGTCATTGGGACTACCCCTGAGGCAGGCAATGGATGCCGGAGTTTTGAAGGGATGCAACGTGCAAATTGGCTAACCTGTTTCTGGCCGGGACTGTCCCGGCTTTGGATTAAGGGCCACTGGTCGGGGCTGTTCGCCGCCCTGCTGTTTGCAGGGTTGTTGAACCTGGCAATTGCCAGCCGATTCATCTGGCCTGAGTTACTTCCACCAGCCCTGGCCTGGTCGCTATGGGCTGGTGTTGCCGGTTTCTGGATCTACGGTCTTTTCCAATCCTGGCGACAGATGCCGCTGTTGACCACTTCCCCGCCAGTCACGCGGGCGGCAGGCGGTCGACCCGGCGACGACGAACGAACAGAAGATGACTTTGTGGCGGACGTTCATGATCAGGACTTATTTGAATCAGCTCAACAGGAGTACTTGAAACAGAACTGGTACGAGGCAGAGACGCTTCTTCGAAAACTGCTGCTGGCCTGCGAGAGTGACATACATGCTCGACTGATGCTGGCAGCCCTTTACCGACATAACGGGCGAAGAGAAGAAGCGGAGGCCGAGTTAAAGCGGGCGAGTCGGAGCGAGGACTCCCAGAAATGGGACTTTGAGATTAAACAACAACAGATGCTGCTTAAGAACGCATTACTGGTCGACGAGGAAGAAACGGATTCCAACGAATCGCTGCAACCGGCAGCCTGATGAACAGATAATCAACCAAGGGTGGAAACGAACAGGGCAGGGGGCAACCTGTCCATGCAGGAAAAGGTGAAAGAAAATGTACGAGAGATTTACTGATCGAGCACGCAAGGTGATGCAACTGGCCAACCAGGAGGCCCAGCGATTCAACCACGAGTACATTGGCACGGAACACATCCTGCTGGGTCTCGTCAAGGAAGGAAGTGGTGTTGCAGCCAACGTGCTGAAAAACCTGGATGTGGATCTTCGCAAGATTCGACTCGAGGTCGAGAAACTCGTCCAGAGCGGCCCGGAAATGGTCACCATGGGGAAACTGCCGCAAACCCCACGAACCAAGAAAGTCATCGAGTACTCGATGGAGGAAGCTCGAAATCTGAACCATAACTACGTTGGTACCGAACATGTCCTGCTTGGCCTGCTTCGAGAACAGGATGGGGTTGCCGCCCAGGTGCTGATGAACCTGGGGCTCAAGCTGGAAGAGGTTCGGGAGGAAGTCCTGAACCTCCTTGGGCATGGCCTTGAAACCGGCGAGTCCCCTGAACGGGGTGGACGAGAAGCTGGCCATGGAGATGGCCCGTCAGGCAAGGGAAGCAAATCCAAGACCCCCGCGCTGGACAGCTTTGGCCGTGACCTGACCGAACTGGCCCGTCAAAACACACTTGACCCGGTTATCGGCCGGGAACGCGAGATCGAGCGGGCCACCCAGGTGCTCTGCCGACGAACCAAGAATAACCCTGTATTGCTTGGAGAGGCCGGGGTTGGCAAGACCGCCATCGTGGAGGGGTTTGCCCAGAGAGTGGTCAACGGCGATATCCCTGAACTGCTCGCTGAGAAGCGGATTGTGGTGCTTGACCTGGCCATGATGGTGGCAGGCACAAAGTACCGGGGGCAGTTTGAAGAGCGCATCAAGGCTGTCATGAACGAGGTTCGGCGAGCCAAGAACACGATTCTCTTCATCGATGAACTCCACACGCTCGTCGGAGCGGGTGGAGCCGAAGGTGCCATTGATGCCGCCAATGTCCTCAAGCCTGCCCTGGCACGCGGTGAGATCCAGTGCATCGGTGCAACCACGCTCGACGAGTACCGCAAGTACATCGAAAAGGATAGTGCCCTGGCACGCCGGTTCCAGGAGATCCTGGTGGATCCCACGTCATCCGGTGAAACCGTGGAAATTCTCAAGGGACTGAGGGAACGATACGAGGAACACCATCGTGTCCAAATCACCGATGATGCCGTCAAGGCAGCGGTCGAGCTGTCAGAGCGTTACATTACAGCCCGTTGCCTTCCGGACAAGGCCATTGACGTGATCGATGAAGCCGGTGCCAGAATCCGCTTGCGAACCATGACTCGGCCCCCAGACCTCAAGGATATTGACGAGGAAGTCGATCGGCTGAACAAGGAAAAGGAAGACGCGGTCGCCAACCAGGACTTCGAGGAAGCTGCCTCCTTGCGCGACAGTGCCGATAAGCTGCGCAAGAAAAAAGACACGATCACCCGCGAATGGCGGGAGAAGTCCCAGGAAACAGACGGCGTCGTGGACGAGGATGTGATTGCCGAAGTGGTCTCCAAGATGACCGGTATCCCACTCACGCGCCTCTCCACCGAGGACAGCCTGAAACTGATGCAGATGGAAGAGGAACTGCACAGACGGGTGATTAGCCAGGAAGCGGCAATCAGCGCCGTGGCCAAGGCCGTGCGGCGAAGCCGCAGTGGCCTGAAGGATCCCAAGCGACCAACAGGGTGCTTTGTCTTCGCCGGGCCGACGGGTGTCGGAAAAACACTGCTCGCCAAGGCCCTTGCGGAATTCATGTTCGGTGATGCGGATGCGCTCATCCATATCGACATGAGCGAGTACATGGAAAAACACAATGTCAGCCGCCTGATTGGAGCCCCTCCTGGTTACGTGGGCTACGAGGAGGGTGGCCAGTTGACCGAGAAGATTCGACGAAGGCCCTATGCCGTGGTCCTGCTCGACGAGATCGAGAAGGCCCATCCAGACGTGTTTAATATGCTCCTGCAAGTCATGGAGGAAGGTCGACTGACCGACAGTTTCGGACGCAATGTCGATTTCCGAAACGTGATCCTGATCATGACCACCAATGCCGGAGCGGAGGCCATCAAGAATGAATCGGCCTTTGGTTTCCAGGCACCCGACAATGATTCCTCTTACGAATCAATGAAACTGCGGGTCAGTGAACAGATCGAACGAGTCTTCCGGCCCGAGTTCCTTAACCGGCTGGATGACACGATTATCTTCCGCCACCTGACCCTCAGTGACCTCAACGAGGTTGTCGACCTGGAACTCGCCAAGGTCCGGGAACGGCTCAGTGACCGGGGTCTGCAACTGGAGCTTACCGATGACGCAAAACAGTTCCTGATCACACAGGGCTCCAACCTCGATTTTGGTGCGCGGCCGTTAAGGCGAGCCATTGAGAACCGTGTCGAGGATCCACTCTCCGAAGAACTCCTGCAAGGAACGTTCGAAGGGAAGAACATGATCCTGGTCGACGCCGTCTGGGATGACAACCATGAGCAGATCGTGCGGCTCGATTTCAACGGGCAGGAAGTAGAGTCCGAAGAAAAAGAAACCGTCGAATCGGCGGTCGGTTCGCCGGACGACGAAAAAGAGGAGGACGAGGGTGCCTCGGACTAGGCCGGCTCCACTTGGCCATGAGGCCGGCTCTGGCACGTTTTCTCACACTCTTGCCCCCCAAGTCCCCCTAACCTAACGGCGTGGGAAAGTGGACGTCCTGGGAGCGGGCGCCACACTAGCAGGCGGTAGCAGCCTGGTACCCTGCCGGGGCCCCGGAGCTGGTCCGGTCGTTGCTCCTCGTGGAGGGGCCACGATTCCCTGTTCCGCACGTCCTCGCAACTGGTTTCCACGCCGGCGAAGTTCCGTATCACTTCGAATCCGCTGGGGTGCCAGCTTGAAGTCCAGCACCCGTTCATCACGCAATTCATGGCTCAACAGGTTCTCGGTAAAAAAGTCCAGTGGCGTGATCTGGTACCAGGGAGCCCGAAATGCCCGCTTGACCGTGACTATCTCATAGCCATCCTTGATAAGCTGAATTTTCCGCGTCCCATAGAAGGTAAACGACGTGGAGACCGGGGTGATGCCAATCTCCTGGTCATCGATAAAAACCAGTGCGCCAGGAGGATCACTGCGAATCGTCAGCCGACGGCGAACGCGTCCCTCGAGCGATGGGCTGGCCAGCAAAAGAAAAAGGAATGGCAGAAGGCACCCTAGCAGGTGCTTTTGCCAAAGACACTTATTTGGCGGTACTGTTTTCATTCCAGTCTATGTCCCGGGCCTGACAGATAAGTGAACTTCTGACCAGGCGGGAAGTATAGGAGTCGGCGGGAACGAGGGCCAGATCGATTCGTTATCGACGGGAGGCAGGTCTCAATCCTTGGAGAGACCAGGGCCGACCCCGCCCGTATTGCGAAAACACTTCATGATATAAGAGATCGCCCGAGCGTACTGGACATAGGCCTGCTGTATGGCATTGTCCTGGTTGTGTTCCGCCCCCGCCAGGCAGTATTCATCAAATGTCGACCAGTCCACTTCAAGATTGGTTGTCTCGGAAACCTGGCGCAGTTCATTACAGCGGTCCACTATGGAATCCAGGAGTTTCTTATCGAGCGTGCTCTTGCAACTCGTATAGGGCCCTGCCCCAAATCGTTCACCCTCTGGAATCCTGGCTCGCTCGGGCTGGGATTTCATGGATGGATAGATCAGCCCCGCGAGCAGGGCGAGCAGACCCAGCAGGGCGACGCCTCCTCCCATGATCCCGCTGTCGAGGGCCAGGTAGATAACGAAACCGGCCAGCATGGCGAGGACACCACTCACCAGCAGTCCTGGATGCACCCTGGCGGCAACAGTCTGGGGTGCGGCAGAAGCAATGCTGGCGGCCTCTTCAGGATCCGTGGCGATCGCTTCATCCAGGATCTTGACCACGGTTGCAGTGATGTTATCGGGGCCACCGAGAATATTAGCCGTGTCAATGAGAAACTGGGTTGCCTCCGCCGGCTCGAGGTACTGCATTGCCGGACCGAATTCATTTTCCGACACGGGACCGTTAAGGCCATCACTACAAAGCAGGAAGCAATCCCCCACCTGGATTTCAAAAGGGCCTTCCAGATCCACCTTCACCGTATCGTGGGGACCGAGCGAACGGGTAATCACGTTGGAAGGAATGGCCGCATCACCACTTCCATCCTTCGGCAACTTCCCGGACCGACGCATCTCCCAGACGAGGCTATGATCGAACGTGAGTTGCTCAAGCAAGCCATTCCGGAGCCGGTAAACTCGACTGTCTCCAACGTGCCCAATGATTGCCCCCTGGGGCAACAATGCAAGGGAACTGATCGTCGTTCCCATATTGTGAAATTCCACGTTTTCCGCACCACGGCGACGGATTTCCACGTTGGTATTGGTGATTGCCTTGCGGAGTGCCTCCGACGGAGACAAATCACGGTACTTGTAATACTGGTGAGAAACACCCTGGGTTGCCATTTCACTGGCCAGCTCGCCGGCTGCATGGGCACCCATCCCATCAGCCACAATGAACAAGTGCCCTCGCTGCTGCAATGACACTCTGTCACTTACCAGGACCTCGACATGCGAATCCTGGTTATTGGTGCGGCGCATACCCTGATCGGACAATGCCGTGTAATCAAGCATCGACTCCCATTGTGGGTCCGCGTCAGCCATGCCATCCAGCACTTTGTTATAGAGTGAACCTGTAGAGCCGTTTTATTCTAGGACACTTTCCCGCCTTCTAGTATCGGTTCACCCTGCGAAGAAACAAAGCACCCAGGAAGAAAAGCAAGAGGTTACCGATCCAGACACTGTAAACCGGTAACTCTCCAATTTTTGCCCGATCCACCCCAAATTGCATGATCGGATAGTAAACAATCAGGATCGGCAGGAAACAGAGGCCAAAACTCGTCCAGATATCAGCCGTTCGCAGCAAGATTGCCAGGCTGGCTCCTACAAACACAAATGCCAGGCAGCTAAATCCATTTGCCCATCGTCGCCAGACTTCCGTGTTAAGCCGATTAAGTTTGAACTTTTCCCACGCCAGCTTTTCATACCGGCTGTTCCATTGCACATCCTGGAGCCCGCTAAAATCGCCCGTCAACATCTGGTAGGCGGCGGTTGCTGCCATGGCCTGTTTGTACTGCTGAATCTCGCTTCGCTGGATCCCGGCACGCTGTGGAATATCACGCATCGCAATCTGGGAT
>Ga0310342_100002557_pt1 | contig 11702 bp, 10 predicted proteins | sample S15DNA20500_MG_FD_206155 | JGI IMG/M metagenome (GOLD analysis project Ga0310342, IMG submission 206155) | Marine microbial communities from station ALOHA, North Pacific Subtropical Gyre - S1503-DNA-20-500_MG | ecosystem: Environmental > Aquatic > Marine > Oceanic | place: Pacific Ocean: North... | reverse complement strand
GCAAGCTGCTTCTGAAGGAACTCAGGTCGGGGATACCAAATCTTTAGAAACGTTGAAGACTGATGAGAACGAGCTAGCAGAATCCAAGTCAGTGGGGTCAATAAGTGAATCTGAAGAGGTGCGTACGCTAAATGAAGACAAACCAGCGCCTGAAGCAGCGAAAGATACTGTGGAGAAGGAGTCCGAGGAGGAAGTAACCGGAAAGGAAAAAATCGCTAAGAAGGCTTCAGTCAAGAAAAAAGCCCCGGCAAAAAAAGCCCCGGCAAAAAAAGCCCCGGCAAAAAAAGCCCCGGCAAAAAAAGCTCCGGTAAAAAAAGCCCCAGCAAAAAAAGCTGTCAAGAAAGCGACGGGTAAAAAGAAAGCCTCGGTCAAGAAAGAGGCAGCAGTTGCGAAAAAAATTACAGCTGATTGAGTTGCAAAGACTGGGTTTTAGTCTGCCCAATCGATCAATGCCGACTGAAGGAAAGCATTTAAATAAATAAGAAAAGGGGGCGTATCGCCCCTTTTTTACAGATAAGATTAGTTTCGTCACTGAAGTAGTAGTACTTCTGATTAATAGCAATGAGGCGCCCATAATGGCTAATATTACCGCGAATATGGTTAGAGAATTGCGCGAGCGGACAGGGCTCGGCATGATGGACTGCAAAAACGCTCTGTCGACCGCAGATGGTGATATAGAGAAGGCTATTGAGGATTTGCGTAAAGCCAGCGGCCTAAAGGCTGAAAAAAAATCTAAGAGAATAGCTGCTGAAGGAATCGTACTAACAAAAATTGCTGAAGATGGAAATTATGGTGTAGTAATTGAAGTCAATAGCGAAACAGATTTTGTAGCCCGAGACGATAATTTCTTAGGCTTTGCTCAACATGTATTGGAGCAGGCTTTTTCTAACAGTAATGAGGATGTAGAAAACCTACTTGCAGCTGGGCTGGAAGAGGCGCGGCAGACGCTTGTTCAGAAGATCGGAGAGAATGTTAGCGTACGGCGAGTAGCACGGCTCAAGTTTGAAAATGCGAATGAAGGTATTGTAGAAAGTTATGTGCACAGTAATAACAAGATAGCGGTATTACTTGCACTACGTGGAGGGGATGAAACTATTGCTCGTGATATTGCCATGCATGTGGCTGCCATCAACCCCATGGTGATTCGCGCGGAAGATGTGCCAGAAGATGTTTTAATGAAAGAATCTGAGATTTACTCTGCTCAGGCAAGGGAAAGTGGTAAACCGGAAGAAATTATCGAGAAGATGATTAGTGGTCGGTTGAGTAAATTCGTAACCGAAGTCAGCTTGCTCGAACAACCATTCGTAAAGGACCTTGATACCAAGGTCAGCGAGTTGCTTAAGGAAGCTGGCGCAGATATCGTTAGTTTTGTTCGCTATGAGGTAGGCGAGGGAATCGAGAAAGAAGGATTAGACTTTGCTGAAGAGGTAGCTGCCCAGGCCAATATGTAGGGCTCGCAGGATACAGGGCGGTCACACCAGACACTGATTAAACAAAAAGTTATATTGAAAGGCATGTGAAAAAGGAACGAAAATATAACCGGGTTTTGCTGAAACTAAGCGGTGAGGCTCTTACTGGCAACAGTGAATTTGGTATCGATCCAAAGATGCTAGATCGCATTGCTGCAGAAGTAGGCCAATTAGTCGAGTTAGGTGTTCAGATTGGTATGGTCATCGGTGGTGGCAATCTGTTTAGAGGTGCGCGCTTACATGCAGGAGGGATGGAACGGGTGACCGGTGATCATATGGGCATGCTTGCAACAGTGATGAATTCTCTTGCGATGAGAGACTCTCTAGAGCGCGCTAGTATATCTAGCCGGGTGATGTCAGCAATCCCAATGAATGGTGTTGTAGAACACTACGATCGCCGTAGCGCTATTCGCTATGTAAATTGTGGAGATGTGGTTATCTTTTCAGCGGGAACTGGAAATCCTTTTTTTACCACCGACTCAGCTGCTTGCTTGCGTGGAATTGAGATTGATGCTGATTTGATCTTGAAGGCTACTAAAGTAGATGGTGTCTATTCGGCTGATCCAGAAACTGATTCTACCGCTGTCAAATTCAATGTTCTTAGTTACGATGATGTAATTCAAAGAAACTTGGAAGTGATGGATCTCACCGCGATTTGTCTCAGTCGTGATCATGGTATACCTATTAGGGTATTCAATATACTTCGTTCTGGTGCTTTGCTGGATAACATCATTGGCAATGCAAATGGTACGCTTATCGAATAGTGAAGCCTGTGACTGCATGATGTACAAGCGGAAGACGTTAGGTGGTCAGAAAGCGAAGATCAGAAATAGGAAAGTAAAAAGGGGCTGCGTATGATTGACGAGATAATTACAGATGCCGAAAAAAGAATGCTGAAGAGTGTTGCCTCACTTGAGGAGGCTTTTAAGAAAATTCGCACTGGACGTGCTCATCCTAGTATTCTTGATGGAGTAGTAGTGTCTTATTATGGAGCTGATACCCCTCTTAATCAACTTGCTAACGTAAACGTAGAAGAGGGCCGCTCACTAGTGATTTCTCCGTGGGAAAAGCAATTAATTGGGGAGATTGAAAAATCTATTTTAAAATCAGATCTTGGTTTGAACCCTTCCAACAATGGTGACACTATTCGTGTGCCTATGCCTCCTCTGACCGAAGAAACCCGTCGAGAATATACTAAGCAGGCAAAACAGGAAGCTGAGAATGCTCGGGTAGCGATTCGTAATATTCGTCGGGATGCGAATTCTCGTTTTAAAGATTTCGAAAAAGGAAGAGACATCAGTGAAGACCAGCAGCACCGAGCCGAGGAGCAAATTCAGAAGCTCACGAATAAACATATTGCAGCTGTCGAATCAGCTTACCAAGTAAAAGAAAAAGACTTGCTTTCCTTCTAGTGTGCTTTTATTTGGGAGGTACACTACTGCATTGCGCTCCTTGAACTATCGCTATGTAGTATAAATTTTTAAAATGACGCCCGACTGCTCTACACATATCCCGGAACACATCGCCATTATTATGGATGGTAATAATCGTTGGGCCAGTTCCAAAGGGTTGACTGCTAAGTTGGGCCATAGACATGGGGCCGAAGCGGCTCGGGACATCATTATTTCCTGTATCGAGCGCAATATAAAATATTTGACCCTATTTGCTTTTAGTAATGAAAACTGGATGCGCCCGAGCAAGGAAGTACAGAGTTTAATGGCCTTATTTCTTGCGGTATTAAAACGGAAAGAGATCCATCAATTGAGTAATAGAAATGTCCGTATTGAGTTCATTGGCAATCGGGCGGGGTTTTCTCCGAAATTACAGAATAGAATGAATCGTGTTGAAGCTCTAACGCGCAGTAATACTGGTACTACTCTAATTGTGGCTGCTGACTACGGTGGCCGTTGGGATATATCGAATGCAACGAAGTCAATCGCTAGAAAGATAGAACAGGGTGAACTTACGAGTGAGCAAGTTGACATAGAGCTTGTACATCAGCATACCAGTCTAAGTAATTATCCTGATCCTGATTTTTGTATTCGTACTGGTTGCGAGCATCGCATCAGTAACTTCTTGTTGTGGCAGTTTGCCTACACTGAGTTTTACTTTACCGAATGTTATTGGCCTGATTTCGACGAGGTACAATTGCAGATTGCCCTAGATAATTTTGCTTCACGTCAAAGGCGTTTTGGTACACACGATAAACAAGTTGAAGGTGACTGCTAGGTGTTTAAGCAGCGGATGGCTACTGCGCTTATCCTGGCGCTTGGATTTGTCTGGGTAACTACTTTTTCCTCCTCATTTTTCTTCGCTCTGTTTATCTCATTAATAGTATTAGTTGCTAGTTGGGAGTGGGGAGAGTTTATTGGGTTGAAACATGGCCACCAAAAAATTGGCTATTTGTCTGTAGTTGCTTTCATAATCATGAGCCTTTTCATGTTATTGGAGATTACACCAAAAACGCAATCTATCAGCTCTGTTAGCGTATCAATTATTCTAGCGCTTGGATTTCTGTTTTGGCTAATTACTTTACCTTTGCTCAAATATTATCCGAGGAATGCCAATAAATGGAGTAATAAATTCAAAATCGCGGTGATGGGCATACTGACTTTGTTACCAGCTTGGGTTGGGATGGTTCAATTGAAATATCTGTTAGTTGAGGGTTATTTTGTACTGGGATTAGTGGCCATGGTTGCGGCCGTCGACAGTGGAGCTTATTTTATTGGAAAACAATTCGGTCATGAAAAGCTCGCTCCACATTTGAGCCCGAATAAGACTTGGGAAGGTGCTTTGGGAGGATTTGTACTTTGCTTGCTAGTAAATCTTCTATTAGTTTGGATATTGCACAATTTTCTGTTAACTCTGAATGGCTGGCAGATTATGCAGTTAGTGCTGTTAAGTTTTGGTGTGACCTTTTTCGATGTAATAGGAGATTTATTCATAAGTATGTTGAAGCGAAATCGCGCTATAAAACATAGTGGGTTCCTTCTTCCTGGCCACGGAGGTGTTCTTGATCGGATAGATGGCCTTATTGCTGTTATCCCGGGTTTTGTACTCACCGTATTGTTTATGGTTAGGGGCATCGAGTAATGTCTCGTGCCACTATTAGTGTTCTTGGTTCCACGGGCTCGATTGGTCGGAATACACTAGATGTAATCAGACAGAACCCAAGATTTGAGGTATATGCTCTAAGTGCTCATCGTAATATAGAGTTGCTTCTCGATCAGTGTAAAATGTTTCAGCCTCGTTACACTGTGGTAACCGATGAAATCAATGCTGTCCGATTTGCTAAGCTGTTAGAGTCAAGCAATTGCAAAACAGAACTGTTAAGAGGAAATGGTTCGCTAGAGCGCATCGCTAGCGATGACGATGTGGAAATCGTGATGGCTGCTATAGTTGGCGCAGCCGGACTCGAGTCCACCTTGGCAGCTGTTGCTGCAGGTAAACGTGTATTATTAGCTAATAAAGAATCGCTAGTTATGGCCGGCGAGCTGTTCATGGACAGCGCCCTGCACTCGGGTGCTACCATAATACCGATAGATAGCGAGCATAATGCGGTATTCCAATGTTTGCCGGCCAAGAGTCAGAGTCCGGAAAGTTCAAGGCTTAATGAAGTGGAGAAAATAGCTTTAACTGCTTCGGGAGGACCCTTTCTGACTAGATCGCTTGAACAATTCGATACCATTACACCACAGCAGGCCTGTAAGCATCCTAATTGGTCAATGGGCCGGAAAATATCGGTTGATTCAGCCACCATGATGAATAAGGGCCTAGAACTGATTGAGGCGGGCCATCTGTTTGATGTGAATTTCGATCAACTTGAAGTTTTAATACATCCTCAAAGTATTGTTCACTCTATGGTGTATTACCGGGATGGGTCAGTTTTAGCTCAATTGGCCAATCCGGACATGCGTATACCTATAGCCCACGGTTTGGCTTGGCCTGAACGCATGACTTTGGGTACCGAGCGTCTAAATTTGGCTGAAATAGCTAGATTGGAATTCCAAACACCCGATCTCGAGCGTTTTCCGTGTCTACGTTTAGGGTTCGATGCTGCTAAGATGGGCGGGTCCGCACCTGTAGTTCTTAATGCGGCTAATGAAGAAGTGGTGGCTGCATTTCTGGAAGGAGCGATTCGCTTTACTCAAATACCAGCAATTATCGAGACCGTTATGTCGAAAATGCCTTGTGAAGCAGCGGCAAGTCTCGCTATTATTCAGGAGATTGATAAACAAGCCCGATCCTTAACTAAAGGATTGATAGTAAAGGATTTTCATTGATTAGATACGGTCTTAATTCGGCCCGACGATATTCTTTATAATTATGCTCGAAATTATCGTAAGTGTATTAGCCCTAATTGTAACGTTAGGCATTCTTGTGACCATACATGAGTTTGGCCATTTTTGGGTGGCACGTCGCTGTGGGGTAAAGGTCCTGCGCTTTTCCATCGGTATGGGCAAGGCGGTTAAATCTTGGATTGGTCGAGATGGCGTCGAGTATGTCATTGCCCCCCTCCCCATTGGGGGGTACGTTAAGATGCTAGGCCAAGAAGACTTCACGGTGGCCAATGCTGGAGAAATACCTGAGAGTCAACGGGATTTTTGTTTCGCGTATAAACCCTTATGGCAGCGTATGGCTATTGTTGCGGCAGGTCCAATTGCAAATTTTCTGCTTGCAATTGTTATATACTGGATAGTAAATATATCTTATGGAATCAATGGAATAACGCCTGTTATTAATGGTATTTCTGAAAGTTCTTTAGCGGATCGCGCTGGCTTACAAGTAGGGGATGAGATACTGGCTGTTGATGGTGAAGAAACAATTATCTGGCAGCAGGTATCTCTACAAATGCTTAACCGGCTTGGTGAAACAGGAGAGCTTGTTCTCACTGTAGATCCCGAAGCTTCTTCTACCACACGTGATATTACTATTCCCATTCAAGCATGGCTGGGAAATGAAATCGAACCGGATCCAGTAACTGATCTAGGCATCGTTAGGCTAGAAATACCCGCACTTATTGCTGAAGTCTTCACAGGCGGTCGTGGAGAGGAAGGTGGACTGCAGGCTGGAGATGAAATCATCTCAGTCAATGATGAGCCGATTCTTGGGTGGTCGCATTGGGTAAAGGTTATCAGGAGTAACCCGGAACTAGCTCTGGATGTCATTGTCAAACGAGGAGAAAGTGAGATCGGATTAGTGATAAGGCCTGAACTTCAAAGGCTCAGAGACGGAGCATTAATTGGCAGTATTGGTGCTTCCGCCCAGGTTATCTCCATGTCTGAAATCGTGCGTCCGGAGATGCAGCGGCATATTAGCTTCAACGCTTTCACTGCAATTCGTCCGGCCCTACAGGATACTTGGGATAATTCGGTCTTCGTTCTTGATTCGGTTAAGAAAATGGTCATGGGTTTGATATCGTATAGAAATATCAATGGCCCGATTACGATCGCCCAAGTAGCAGGTGAAACTGCCTCATACGGTATTGAGGTCTATCTGGGATTCCTAGCTCTATTAAGTATTTGTCTCGGAGTGTTTAATTTATTGCCAATACCTATGCTGGATGGAGGCCATTTATTCTACTACACTGTGGAAGCCATCACACGGCGTCCAGTACCGGAACGAGTCCAAGCCTGGGGTTTGCAGCTGGGCCTATCGTTGATATTCGGAATAATGGTATTAGCAATTTATAATGATATTAATCGCTTACTGTAATTAAGAATGAATTACTAACCCGCCATCAAGTAACAATCATATATTTGAGCATGTATTACAAATGAAGAAACTGGTTTTCTCTCTGCTGGTGGTTTTTGGGTTACCTAATTCCCTCAATGCGCAAAATTTTACGGTTGCTGACATTATCGTCGACGGTTATCAACGCATTTCCCCCGGTATTATCTATAATCTGTTGCCGGTGGGTATCGGCGATGAAGTTGGACCTGGGTCACCTGCGCTCATTATTCGGGAACTGGTTGCGTCCGAATATTTTGATGAGATAGAGGTTTCTCGAGAAGGCGACATCCTTGTGATTACGGTACTGGAAAGGCCGTCGGTTGCCGAGATTACTATCGAAGGTAATAGTGTACTCGAGACGGAAGATATCCTGGATAACATGGCTTCCGCCGATATCGCGGAGGGTCAGATATTTACTCGGGCTGCGTTAGAGGTTATTCGACAGGGTATTCAGGATGTGTACTCTTCACGCGGCCGCTATGGAGCTGATGTCGATGTTGAGGTAGAGGAACTGCCACGCAACCGTGTTGCGATAAGTCTTGATATTAATGAAGGGGAAGAATCTAGGATTCGTAATATCAACCTCATTGGTAACAGCGCGTTTGAAGAAGAAACATTACTGGATCTTTTTGAGCTGGGTACTAAACCCTGGTATATGTTCTTTAGTCGTAAGGATAGATATTCCCGGGAACAATTCACTGGGGATATTGAGCGACTTGAATCGTTTTATATGGACAATGGGTACGTCGAATTCAATATCGATTCAACGCCCATCTCCATTACTCCTGATCGTAAGGAAGTCTATATAACTGTCAACGTGAATGAAGGCGACCAGTACACGGTCAGCGCTGTTGATCTGGCTGGCGATTTAGTAGATGCCGAGAATTTGTTACGTTCAGCAATTTTTGTCAGACCGGGACAGATTTATTCACAACAACTTGTAACAGGCACTGAGGAAATCATGGTGCAGTTTCTCGGAAATCTCGGGTATGCCTTTGCAGAAGCAGAAGGGGTTCCCGAGGTCAACGAAGAGGACGAGACAGTGGAGGTTACCTTTTTTATCCAGCCAGGAAACCGCACTTATGTGAACCGTATTAATTATGCTGGTAACGTCTCGACGGCAGACGACGTATTGCGGCGAGAAATGCGTCAGCTGGAAAGTGCGCCGGCGTCAAGCTTACTCATTGAACAATCCAAAGTACGACTTGAGCGATTAGGATATTTTGAAACCGTAGAAGTTGAGACTACGGAGGTGCCCGGTACCGAAGACCAGATTGACGTAAGCTATGATGTCACCGAACAGAACTACGGGGCGGTAAGTTTTCAGGTTGGCGCAGGCGGTATGGGTGATTTTTTTCTCAGCACAAGTCTACAGGCGCAGAACTTTCTTGGTACTGGCCAGACGGTTGGTATTGGCCTTAACAAGAGTCGATTTGTAGAAGGGGTAAATTTGCAGTATTTAGACCCCTTCTTTACCGAAGATGGCGTAAGCAGGGGGTTTAGTATTTTCGCCCAGACAATGGACTCGCCATGGAACATATCGAGTTTCAATACTAGCTCGTATGGAGCTTCGTTGAACTTTAGTTATCCATTGAGCGAAATCCAGGTGGTCGGTTTCGATGTTGGTTATACCCACACTGAATTGAGTTCAGGGTATGGATCTGTGCAGGAAATCGAGGCCAGCCCCACACTGATCGAAGGGGTCAATAAATACGTCATTAAGCCTTATAACTCGAACCCTTTCGCTGGGCCCATCGTAGACTCGGTCTTAGGCGACGTAGCGAATCTGACCGACATACAGTTGCGTAAAAATCCCGAACCGGGTTTCACAGATAAGTTCGGAGACACTTTCGATAACTTCACTATCTCGGGGAATTGGTCTAGGTTCACTCTGAATAGGGGCCAATTAGCTAATGATGGTTCCCTTCACCAGCTTGGGGTAGAAGTTACTTTGCCTGGGAGTGATTTAACGTACGCGCGTTTTAACTATACAAACCAGATTTACTGGCCTATTAGCCAGAGCAGAGAATGGGTAATTGGCTTACGTACAGCCATAGGTTACGGCATGGGCTATGGTGATTCTGACGAGCTGCCATTTTTTAATAATTTCTTTGCAGGCGGGTTAAGTACGAGTGGGGGTGTGGTTAGAGGTTATGAAGAGAATAGCCTGGGCCCTCAAAGTACAGCGGGAGCACGATATTTAACCCAGCGTGGTATCAGTCTCCTACGAGATGAAAATGGTGACTATGTGCGGCAAGAAGACGGAAGCGTGCGAGTGGATCCAAATGCGACGGGGTATGAGACGCAGCCAGTATTTAATCTAAGTGGTAACCCAATCTTAGATGCAGACGGTAACCCTCAGGTTGCTTTGGCGGTACAGAATTTCTATCTGGATGACGATTATGACAGTTTTGGTGGTAATATATTAACCACAGCGACCCTGGAACTATTGTTTCCTTTACCGTTTGTGCCGAATAGAAATCAAGTAAGGTCGGCTTTTTTTATTGACGCTGGGAATGTTTTTTCGTCAAATTGTACGGAAAGGCAAAGGATGCTACGAAATTGTACTAATTTCGATGTAGGTGAGCTAAGGTATTCCGCGGGAATAAGTGTAACCTATTTATCGCCTTTTGGGCCTTTAACTTTCTATTTGGCTACTCCATTTGGTGATAAAAAAGGTGATGACACGAAGTCTTTTGATTTTACTGTTGGATCGGGGTTTTAAGAAAAGCAGGATGTTATAAAGTTTAAGTCGAATCTGCTGAAAACCTTAAAAAGATTTGTAATTAACTATCAAGCAGATTGTAGGAATTGGAGAATTAACGTGAAAATATTCAAGAGCTTAATCATTTTTCTGAGTCTGGCTCTGTTATCGCAAGGTGCTTTTGCACAGGATACTAAGATTGGTGTCCTGAATGCGTTACAGGCTCTTTTTAACTCCGATGCGGCACGGGTATGGCAGCAGGGATTAGACGAAGAATTTAGCGTTGATGTAACCCGAGGCAATGAACTTGGAAACCAGCTGGCACAATTACAGGAAGAATTTCAACAGAATGAAGCAGTGATGACTGAAGAAGAAAAGCGTCGCGCAAATACAGATGCGCAAGATATACAAGTGCAACTGCAATTGATTCAGGAGCGTCTGCAGACATCATTACAGGAAAGGCAACAAGCGTTTCTGCAAAGCATGCAAGAAGAACTGGCTGCAGCCGTAACCGATGTTGTCGCTGAAGGTGGCTTCGACCTAATTCTAAATGTAGATAGTGCTCCTTATTTTGCACCTGTACTCGATATTACAGCCCGGGTGACAGCAAAACTTAATCAGGCAGCTCAATTTGGAGAGACTGGGGAAGAACAATAGGATATCAACGGCCATTCAGGTAGTGTCAGGTGACAGATAATAAGAGTTATACACTTGGCGAAATAGCTGAACTGTTAAATATAAAACTGGTTGGTGATCAACTATGTGAGATCCATGGGCTTGGGACTTTAAAGTATGCAGCACCAGGTCAGTTAACTTTTTTAAGCAACCCTTCGTATATCAATCAACTCTCTTCTACTAAAGCGTCTGCTGTTATTGTTGAAGAGAAATACGTTAACCTTTATTCCGGTAACGCTTTAGTTTCAGAGAATCCTTACGTTAGTTTTGCGGGTGCTACCGCATTATTTGCGACACCATCAAAAGTAGAATTAGGTGTACACAATTCGGCCCATGTGCATGACAGTGCGCAGCTAGCAGAAAACGTAAGCATTGGTCCGAATGTAGTAATAGAGGAAGGCGTTTGTATCGGAGTAAACACCACTATCGGTGCTGCCAGTTTTATAGGGAAAGGTGTAATTCTCGGCGATAACGGATGTTTATATAACAATGTAACTCTGTACCACGGTGTTACAATAGGTCGAGATGTAATTATCCATTCTGGCGCTGTCATCGGTGCCGACGGGTTTGGATTTGCCTCCGACAGAGGAAAATCGATAAAAATCCATCAACTGGGCAGCGTGGAAATCGGTGATGATGTGGAGATAGGCGCGGGAACTACAATTGATAGGGGTGCTATCGACAATACTGTAATCGAACAAGGTGTCAAAATTGATAACCAGGTTCAAATAGGGCATAACTGCGTAGTGGGGGCTCATTCAGTTATTTGCGGTTGTACAGCAATCGCTGGTAGTGTCACCATTGGGAAGCACTGTGTCATGGGGGGGGCTTCAGGAGCTGTCGGCCATATAACGATTGCTGATAAGGTCCAAGTGAGCGCTATGTCTTTAGTTAGTGGGTCCATCAAGGAAGCTGGTATCTATTCATCGGGCACTGGCCATATGAGGACTGGTGATTGGAAACGCAATATCGTTAGATTTGCGCAGCTTGATAGTATTACCAAGCGTTTAAAGGAATTAGAAAAGAAGAGCTGATTAGTAATCAGAGCCAAAATTGCGACAGGTACCAATGTTAACCAGAGACTGAACATGTTAGTAGACGTTCAAGAGATAAAAGAATAC
>Ga0310342_100002556_pt1 | contig 11704 bp, 4 predicted proteins | sample S15DNA20500_MG_FD_206155 | JGI IMG/M metagenome (GOLD analysis project Ga0310342, IMG submission 206155) | Marine microbial communities from station ALOHA, North Pacific Subtropical Gyre - S1503-DNA-20-500_MG | ecosystem: Environmental > Aquatic > Marine > Oceanic | place: Pacific Ocean: North... | reverse complement strand
CAGTTGCGGCGATTCATGCCCGGCCGAAACCGCGAGGCTCCGGCAGGTGCAGAAGCTGCTCGGGGATCGGGTAGGCCGCGACATCTTCATGTACTCGATCAGCATCGACCCGAAGCGCGACACCCCTGAGGTACTCGCCGAATACACCAAGAAGTTCGATGTCGGTCCCGGTTGGATGTTCCTGACCGGTCGAGAAGAGGACATCACGATGCTTCGCAAGAAGCTGGGCCTCTTCATAGACGAGATCCAGGACGGATCGGGAGACCACAACGTGAGCCTCATCGTGGGGAACGAGGCGACCGGGCGCTGGATGCGGCGTTCGCCCTTCGACAACCCCAAGGCACTGGCCACCACGATCGGCGACTGGCTGCACAACTGGAAGGTGAAGAAGGCACGGAGGAACGACTACAGGGACGTGAAGGCGCGGCCCCAGATCGCACGCGGGGAGTACCTCTTCCGCTCCCGCTGCAGTTCCTGCCACAGCCTGGGCGCTGGCGACGGAATGGGCCCGGATCTGATCGGTGTCACCCACAAGCGCGATCCCGCGTGGCTCGCGCGCTGGATCGCGGTCCCGGACGAGATGCTCGCGGAAGAGGACCCCCTCGCCGTGGCGCTCTTCAACCAGTATCGGCAGCTCCCGATGCCGAACCTGGGATTGAACGATGCCGACGTCGCCGCCGTGATCGACTTCATCGAGAAGCGGAGTGGAGGCGACACCAGCGGCCCCGCCAAAGCGCGCGCACACTACGACCAGTAGGTCTCCGACCGCGCCGCCCGGGGTCTGAAGGGACCCCGGCAGCCTCGCAGGCACTGGGAAGGGTCCCTCTCCACCTGGGGGCTTTTCATTGGACATCCCGCCCATTAGTGCGTAATTCAGGGGCGAGGACCGATGGATTGCCCAGCGGCGGGCCCGCCCGTTTGCCGCGCGCCGCGAGGCAAGACCCGGTGAGCGGTGGATCGTGAAGCCGAACAAGAGAGGGTTGGTCGCGACGCTTGCGAAGTCGTGCGCGTTGCCTTGCGCGCTGCTCTGGCCCGCAATCGCGCTTGCGCAGGCCGGACCGCCCGAAGATTGGAGCGGTGTCGCCACTCGCATCGAGACCGACGGCAGCCTGGGGCCGGCTCAAACCATTTCTTCCGATGGCCTCGACGTCTACACCATCGGCGAGGATCTCGGCACGCGCGCCGGCAGCAACCTCTTTCACAGCTTCTTGCATTTCGATCTCGGCACAGGCGATACCGCGTTCTTCACGGCTAGCGAGTTCACCGACAACGTGGTGAGCCGCGTCACCGGGGGCTCGGCCTCCAAGCTGAACGGCACGCTCGCGTCCGACATCTCCGGCGCCGACTTCTACTTCTTGAACCCGAGCGGCATCTTCTTCGGCCCGGCTGCCAGGCTCGACGTGGTCGCCGCCTTCTACGCGAGCACGGCCGACCGCCTTCGCTTCGACGATGGGGAGATCTTCGCCAGCGGGCTGGGTGGGGCTCCTGACGTCTTGTCGCTCGCCACGCCGGACTCCTTCGGCTTCTTCGGCACGGCGCCCATCGGACGCATCGCGGTGGAAGCGAGCACCCTCGAGGCACGAGCCGGCGAGGCTCTTGCGTTCGTGGGAGGCGACATCGACGTGAGCGGCGGATCCATTCGGGCTCCGAACGGAACCCTCTCCGTGGTGAGCGTCGCCTCGCAGGGCGAGGTCGTCTTCCATCCCGATGTCTCGTGGGAGTCGATGGATGCGAGTTCCTTCGAGGCCTACGGTGCTTTTAGGCTGCGGGATTCTTCGCAACTCGTCAGCACCGGTGACCCCGCTGGTGCGATCTCGATTCAGGCGGGGTCGATCGAAATAGGTGGCCAAAGCGTGCTCGAGTCCAACGCCCAGGGCTCGCTTCCCAATGCTCCGGTCGCAATCGACCTTCGCGCCGATACGGTCACCCTCGCGGACGGGGCCGCAATCCTCGCGGAGGTGGAGGCGGGCGCCACCGCCGCGGGTGGCAACATCGCCATCACCGCCGGCGAGATCGTGCGAGTCAGCGGCGTGGGGTCTTCTGGAGAGTTCAAGTCGCGAATCATCACCAGCACGTCGGGCGCGGGGGACGGAGGCTCGATCAGCATCGAGGCTCCGACGGTCGCCGTCGAGGATGGAGCAACGATCGAAGCCTCGACCTCCTACATCGGGGATGGTGGCGACGTCGTCATCCTGGCGGCAGAGGCCGTGCGGGTCAGTGGCTTCGATCCTACGGCCACCGGCACCAAGGATTCCCAGTCGCGGATCGATGTCAGTGTCTCCGGCTCGGGGAACGGAGGCTCGATCACGATCGAAGCTCCGACGGTCAGCCTCGATGCGGGTGGTTCGATCTTCGTTTCGGTCGATGAAGGTGGCACCGGGGCAGCCGGCGACATTTCGATCGAGGCCGGAGGAATCGTTCAAATCAGCGGCGCGTTTTCTCTCGGCGACGCGGTCGAGGTTTCATCGCAGGTCAGTGCCAGCACCTTCGGTGACGGGATGGGCGGCTCGATCGAAATCACGGCTCCCGCGGTCCGGGTCGAGAACGGGGGTGCAATTCTTGCGACGGTCGATCCGGGCAGTGCCGGCACGGGGGGCGGCATCACCATCAGCGAGACCGACGCGGTAACGGTCATCGGCAGAGATCCCGGCACGGGCTTGGCAGCCCAAATCAATACCAGCACCCTCAGTACAGGCGACGGAGGCTCGATCACCATCGATGCTTCCGATGTCACGATCGCAGACGGGGGCGCAATCGAAGCTGCAACGCGGTCCAGCGACGGTGCTGGTGGCGGAGACAGCGGCAATATCACCATCACGGCCGAGCGGGTCGTCGCCGAGGCAGGTGGAACGATCCTGGCTCCGACGCTGGGTGACGGGGCGGGCGGTAAGATCGCCATTACGGCTGGCGAGTTCGTGCGCGTCAGTGGGCGAGAAGGTCAATTTTCGTCCCAAGTCAATACCAGTACAGCCGGCGCCGGACCGGGGGGCTCGATCACAATCGACGCTCCAACGATCGCCGTCGAAGACGGGGCTGCGATCTTCGCGGCAACCGGTGGCGCAGGCACAGGCGGCGACGTCGTTCTCACGGCTAGCGAATCCGTGCGAGTCAGCGGCGTGGGTTCCGTTCCGTCGGTCGTGGGTGCCAGCACATACGGTGCGGGAGACGGAGGCAGGATTCTTATCGACTCTCCCACCGTCAGCCTCGAGGACGGCGGGGCGATCCAGGCGGCAACGACCGGCACCGGCACCGGGGGCGACATCGTCATCACCGCCAGCGAGATGGTGCGGCTGAGCGGCGTGGACTTCGTCGCCAACCAGAGCTTCGTCGCCAACATCAACGCCAGCACTCTGGGTGCGGGAGACGGAGGTGCGATCACCATCGAGGCTCCCAGCGTCGAGATCGAGGACGGAGCCGTGATCGCTGCGACGACAGCCCGTACTGGCAGAGGTGGCGAGGTCACCGTAATTGCGGATCAGCTACGTGTAGATGACGGTTCGATCAATTCAAGCTCCAGTCCGGCCGTTCTCTACCGAGAGAATGACTTCGGGTTCGTCACTGGCCTGGCCTTCTTCAACCACGAGCACTTCCTCGCCGTGCAGGAGGCGTATCTTCGGAGCCTGGGCGTCTACCTTCCCGCGCAGGCGACTGCCCAGCAGATCCTCGCCGCGGCCCGCGGGCTTCTTCAACTTTCTCCTACTGCCACCATCGAACAGATCCGGGATGGCTTCTTCCCGAACACGCAGATCCTGCCGGATGGGCTCGAAAGCCTCGAGGCGCTGAGGGACGAGATCGGGGGCGCGGGGAACATCGGGATCGACGTCGAGCGACTCATTCTCGCGAATGGCGGGAGTATCCAATCGGGTACTTCCGATGGACCGGGCGGAAGCGTGAATATCTCTGCGTCGAACTCCGTCACCCTTTCCGGACGATCCCAGACCGGCGCTGGGTCCTTCATTCAGGCCGCGAGCGCTGGCGCCGGCGATGCCGGAACGGTCGGCGTCACCACGCCGCGCCTGTCTCTCTATGATGGCGCCGTGATTACGACCGAGGCTCTGGCCAGCGGGGCCGCGGGGGATCTGGTGCTCGCGGTTGGGCAGATCCTCGCGCGCGGTGGTTCGGAGATTCGTTCCAACAGCACCGCGACACCGGATTCTCTGCTCGAGTCCTACGAAGACTTCTTGGTGTTCCGCCCGGAATTCGAGGGCCATCTCGGCCAGCTCGCCAATCCCGGCGCGGCCGGCTCGATCCGCGTTGACTCCGACAGCCTGCAGCTCTCCGGCGGGAGCCAGATCAGCGTGTTCGCCGGCGTGGGCGCCGAGATTCCGGAAGGGCTCGGGCCGGGTGCTTCGTCCGCGGGTAGTGCCGACGGCAACATTGCAATCGCGGTACGCGACCTGTTGCTGCTGGAGGGCGGGAGCAAGATCGAGGCCAGCGTCGAGAGCGGCCTCGGGGGCAGCATTACGATCGGTGGGACACTCGCGGAAGTCCCGAACGCGACGGAGCCCAGCGCCGCCATCTTCCAGGCCGTCGAGCCCAGCCAGGGAGTGGTGCTGCGCGAAGGCAGCGCGATCCTGGCGCAGGCGCGGGCGGAGGAGGGCCAGGCTCAGGGTTCTAACCCGGGCAAAGTGCGCGCCGCCAACGCTGATCCTGCGCAGAGTCTGGCTGCGCGGGGTGGAGACATCGAGTTGAATGCCCTCTCGGTACTGGTCTGCCCCGACTGTGAAGTCAACGCCGATGGCCCCACCAGCAGCTCAGAGGGCAGTGTCGTCCTCGACAGCCCCGAGACGGCTATCGAGAGCCAGGTGCTCCCGCCTAACATCTCTTATATAGACGCCTCGTCGATGCTGCTGGCCGAGTGCGGCCACCAACCCGGGGGCGAAAAGGACGGAGGCGGGCGCTTTACCGCGGCGCGCTGGCCGGAACCGCCCGCTTCGGCGGAGGATCCCCTGCTCGCGTTCCCGCCCTTCGGCTTGGAGTTGCAGAGCACACAGGGCACGGGGCCCGCGCTGGCTGCATACCAGCGGCGTGCGCGTGAGGCCCGTGCAAGTGGCGAACTGCTGCTGGCCGCACGAGCCGAGACGAACGCGGCCCGCAAGGCACTAGCGCTCGACGAACCCGACGAGGTTCGCAGTGCCCTCGCCCGGGCCCGCCAGGCACTCGACCAGGCCGAGGCCACGCCGGCACCGAGCGCGCCGATCTACCTCCAACTCGCTTATGTCGAGGCTGCGCGTGCGCGCCAGGATCCAGCGGTCCGCCGCCAGGCGTTACTCGCCGCGCACGCCGACTTGCTCCGGGCTCGCGAGAGCGCCGAGCACCAGGGAAACCGCCGTGCAGTCGCCCAGGCCCTCGGTCAGCTAGGGGCTCTGTATGCCCAGGAAGGCGGGCGTGACGAAGAGGCGCGCTACGTCACGCGACGCGCCCTGCAGCTGGCCGAGCAGGAGCAGGCCGCAGACCTGCTGGCCCGCTGGTACGCGCAGCTGGGCCGGCTCGACTGGCGCAACGCGCGGATCGACGATGCTCTCGACGCCTATCGTCGCGCGGTGATCCTGCTCGGCGAGACGCGGCCAGAGGCCGCTGCCTCGACGCATGCCGACTTCGCCTTCCGCCAGGCAGTGGAGCCCGTGTACCTGGCCCTGGTGGACCTGCTGTTGCAGAGCAGCGCGCGGGCACCCACGCCCAACGATCGCCAGAGCCGGCTCGCCGAGGCCCGCCAGGTGGTCGAGCAGTGGAAGGCCGCCGAACTGCGCAACTACTTTCGCGACAGCTGTGCGGCCGAGTTCGCGGCCACCTCCCGAACGGTCGAGAGCGTGGATCCACAAGCTGCGGTCATCTACCCGATCGTTCTGCCCGATCGCCTGGAGTTGCTCGTGAGCCGCGCCTCGGGAATCGCGCGTTTCACCGTGGCGGTCTCGGCGGAGCAGCTGCGGGGTGAGATCGCGCTCTTTCGCAACCTGCTCGGCAAGCGCGTGACCCACGAGTACAAGACGCCCGCTCGGAAGCTATACGGCTGGCTCGTCGCACCCTATCTGCCACTGCTGAAACAGGAGGCCCTCGACACGCTGGTCTTCGTGCCCGGTGGGGCGCTGCGCACGATTCCGATGGCGGCTCTCCACGACGGCGAGCGATTCCTGATGGAGCGCTACGCAGTGGCTATCACGCCGAGCCTCGACCTGCTGGCCCCGAAGCCCCTCGACCCCCACGAGACGAATCTGTTGCTCGCAGGCTTGAGCGAGCCGGTTCAGGGTTATCGCGGCCTGCCCGCTGTGCCTGACGAACTCGCGGCCATCGAAGCACTCTACGGTGGCGAAGTGTTGCTCGATGAATCCTTCGACCGGGCCGGTCTCGAGAGCGTGCTGCGCAACGAGCACCCCGGGGTAGTGCACCTGGCCTCGCATGCAGAGTTCACGGGGGACCCGGACACCAGCTTCGTGTTGACCCACGATGACCGGCTACCCATGGAGGAGCTGGCTAGACTGGTGCGCACGGCGCGCTACGGCGACAAGCCCGTGGAACTGTTGCTGCTGTCGGCATGCGAGACGGCGGTCGGGGACGAGCGGGCTGCGCTCGGGCTTGCGGGGATGGCGATCCGGGCTGGAGCGAGAAGTGCCATGGGGAGCCTGTGGTGGGTGTCGGACGAGGCCACCTCCAAGCTCGTGATCGGCTTCTACGAGGCCCTGGACACGCCTGGGATCAGCAAGGCCCGCGCGTTGCAGCAGGCACAGCGGGTGCTGCTAGAGACCTCTAATTTCCAGCACCCTTACTACTGGGCGCCCTTCCTCGTGATCAACAACTGGCTGTAGGAGGTTCTTCGGGGCGATGAGTCACGCGAGCCCGTGAAGAGGAACACTTGGTGAAGATGGCTTCAGCGAGCAACCAGAGCCCCGGGGCGGAAACCGGCGGCGTCCGATGCCGTCGTTTCCGCGGCTGGACGTGGATCATCGTCGGTGCCTGGCTGTGCAGCTTCGCCGCCACGGCCGCGGCGCAGCGCATCCTGCCGGACGAACGACCCGGCGACCAGCGGCAGCAACTGCCCCCGTTTGCGGAGACGCCGTCCTCCGACACCGTTCCGATCTTGCCCCCTTACCCCGTTCCGGACGAGAAGGGCAGCGACGAGTTCTTGGTCGGTCTGCGGGTCGAGGTCCGCAAGGTCATGATCCTCGGTAATACCGTTATCCCGAGCGCCATTCTGCAGGAGATCGCGCGGCCCTACGAGGGTCGCAGGCTCTCCTACGCCGATCTCCAAGGGCTGCGCGATCAGCTGACGCTGGCCTATGTCGACCGAGGTTATGCGACCTCGGGGGCCAGCCTGCCCGAGCAGAAGCTGTCCGATGGCGTGCTCGAAGTGCAGATCATCGAAGGGAAGCTCGAGGATGTGCACGTCGTCGTCGACGGCCGCTTCCGCCCTGCCTACTTCCAGACGCGCCTGGCCCATCTGCAAGAAGGCGTGCTGAACATCCGGGCGCTCCAGCGCCAGCTGCAGATCTTTCAACAGGATCCCCAGATCGAAGCCGTGCAAGCGCGGCTCGAGCCCACTTCGACGCGGGGAGTGTCCCAGCTGAACCTGATCGTGAAGGAGCCGCCCTTCTACTACCTGGGGGCGGACTTCGACAGCTACCGCAGTCCGTCGATCGGATCTCTTGGCGGTACGGCTCGCGCTGGATTTCAGAATCTGGCCGGCGTGGGGGACGCCGTTCACGCTCGTTTCACCGGCAGCGAGGGGCTGCGCCAGGCGGAGGTTCGCTTGGAACTGCCCTTCACTCTCTGGGACACCCGCTTCTCCGCCCGTTACCAGTACAGCGAAGGCAAGGTGGTGGACGAGACCTTCGCCGCGCTGGGGATCGAGAGCGAGTCCCAATCGGTCACGTTCGAGTTGAGCCAGCCGCTCTACCGCACACTGCGCCTACAGATCGCCGCGCACGTCAGTGCAGATTGGCGTCGGGCGCAGAGCTTTCTCTTCGACGGGGTGGTCGGTCTCCCCACCGCGTACGCCGAGGATGGAAGGTCCGGTGTGAGCGTGCTGCGCTTCGGTACCGATGCTTTCTATCGAACCCGCACACAGAGCCTGGCCCTGCGGTCGCTGGTCAGCTGGGGAGTCGACGTGGCGGGTGCCACCGTGAACGCGCGAGATGTCCCCGACGGGCGCTTCGTGGCGTGGCTCGGGCAGTTGCAGTGGGCCAGGCGACTGCCATGGCTCGACGCCCAGCTGCTGACCCGGTTCGATGTCCAGCTCTCGAGCGACCCGCTACTCCCGCTCGAGCAATTCGCCATCGGCGGGCGCTACACGGTGCGCGGTTACCGCGAGAACACTCTAGTGCGCGACAATGGTCTCGTGGCCTCGCTCGAGTTGCGAGTGCCGGTGTTCGAGCGCAATGATCCGGCCATCCGATTCGAGTTGGCCCCTTTCGTCGACATCGGTCGCTCGTGGAACGAAAATCGCGCCGACCCGCTCGAGGGGACTGCGGCCAGGACCGTCGCCAGCGTCGGCTTGGGCGCTCGGGTGATGCTCAGGCGCTGGGGTTTCGGCGAACTCTATTGGGGCCACCGCTTGAAGGACATCGCCGACCTGGGAGAGAGCGACTTGCAAGACGACGGAATTCACTTCCGCATCAGCGTCGACTGGCCATGATGGCTGGTGCGCGTGGGCTTTCCGGGCGTCCGGAAGACCGTTCGGTCAGCAAGCTACGACGTCGGGCTCTGCGACACGCTCGAATCGACTGCATGGTAGACTCGAGCGAGGCGTTCTCTCGAGGCGCGCACGCTTCGGATCTGACACAGAGCTTCGTGATTTCGCGTTCGATCCGGCGTAGAGGTCTCGCTATCCGAGGCTCCAGCTGATGTCCCGCTTGCGTCGCCCGCTACCCGCCATGTCCGCCGCCTTCGGGGTTGCGGCGGTCGTGCTGATCTTGCGCAGCTTCGGCGGATTCGAGCGCCTCGATCTCGCGCTCTATGACGCCTTCCTCAAGCGCGCGCCGGTCGCCGAGCGTTCCGATGTTCTGCTGGTGCAGATCACCGAGCAGGACATTCGCGACGAGGGGCACTGGCCCATCAGCGACCGTCGCCTCGCAGAAGCGCTCCAGGCCCTGGTGGATAGCGATGTTCGCGCGGTAGGACTCGATCTCTTCCGCGATCTTCCGGTCGCGCCGGGTGTCGGGTTCCTGCGCCAGGTGTTGCGGGACCACGGCAGCATCGTCACGGTCTACAAGTTCGGTGATCCCGAGCGGGAGGGTATTTCGGGGCCCAGCGTGCTCGAGGGATCGGGTCGCACGGGCTTCAACGATCTGCTCCCCGATTCCTTTGGCGAGTCCATCCGGCGGGTTGCACTCTTCATGACCGACGACGAGGGGCCCCCCCAGACCTCGTTCGCCATGCTGCTGGCCGCCATCGCCCTGGGCACAGACGGTATTTCGATGGATCCCGAGCGGCCTGAATGGATGCAGCTCGGTGCTCGCTCGCTGCCCCCGCTGGATACCCACTACGGCGGTTATCGCGATCTCGATGCGCGTGGCTACCAGTTAATGCTGGACTACGCGGCGCCCAGTACCTTTGAGTCTGTCACGCTCGGAGACGTGCTCGGCGGAAGCGTCAACCCGGCCCGGTTGCGGGATCGCATCGTCATCCTCGGAGCCAGCGCGAAGAGCCTCCGCGACGAGCTTCCGGTACCCCTCGGAGGTCGGCGCGACGGCATGGAGATCCACGGACAGATCGTGGACCAGTTGTTGCGCACCGCCCGCGGTCAGAGCGCGCCGCTGCGGGTTCTGGGGGAGTGGCCCGAGGCGCTGGCGGTCATGGTGGTCAGCCTGCTCGGTGCATTCCTGGGACTCGGCAGCGGGCGAGCTCCGATGCTCGGAACGGGTGCCCTCGTCAGTGGCGTCCTGATTGGTGCGCTGGCCCTGCTCGGATCGAGCTACATGGCCTTCCAGGCCGGCTGGTGGATCCCGATGGCGGCGCCGGTCGCGGTCTGGCTCGGCTCCGCCGGTGTGCTGACTGCCTGGGTCTCTAGCCGCGAGCGCGCTGAGCGCTCGCAACTCATGAGTCTCTTCTCACGCCACGTCTCCCCCAGTGTGGCCGACGAGATCTGGGCACACAGCGACGAATTTCTCGCCGAGGGACGACCGCTGCCCCAACGTCTCGTGGCTACCGTGATGTTCGTGGACATGAAGGGTTACACCGCCACTGCCGAGCACATGGACCCGGCCGACCTGATGGAGTGGGTCAACCTGTTCATGCAGCGCATGGCAGAAGAGATCGAACGCCACGGTGGCGTAGTGGACGACTACTTCGGGGACGGCATCAAGGCAAATTTCGGGGTGCCGGTGCCGCGAACGAGCGAAGACGAGATCTCGGAGGACGCGTGCCGAGCAGCGCGCAGTGCGCTGTCGATGGCGGAGGTGCTGGTCGGGCTGAACGCTGGCTATCGTGCCCGGAGCCTGCCCGAGTGCGCGATTCGGATCGGCCTGCATACGGGTACGGTGGTGGCCGGGAGCCTGGGCGCTGCGGATCGGCTCAAGTACACGGTGGTGGGGGACGTCGTGGTCACCGCCCAGCGCCTCGAGGCCACCGATGCGGTCGAGCACGACTACACGGCCACGCCGTGCCGTATCCTTGCCAGCGAAGACACTTGCAGACGGCTGCCGCCCGAGTTCGAGACCGAGCGGCTCGAGCCAATTTCGCTCAAGGGAAGGAAGGAGATGCTGGTGGTGCGTCGTCTCACGGGGCAGAAGCAGGTGTGAACCACTTCACACCGGTCTGCCGGGAGCGCCCCTAGAGTCGTGCGAGCCCGCCAAGGAGAATTCCCCGTGTCGCATCTTGTTCGTCTATGTCTCGCCTTCAGCCTGGTCCCTGCATTGAGTTTTGCGCAGGAGGGCCCTTCGCAGCAGTCGCCGCCTCCCGTGCGTTCGGCCGACGCCGTCCTAGAGCAGGAAGCGGAGTCACCGCGCCACGCTCGGCAATTCTCCGAGGTGTCACCCGAGCCGGCCCCGATCTTCTGGAAGCCGGCAGGTGTTGGCGCTCCGACGCGGCGGGTGGCCGGGGGCGTACGGGGCAACGTCGCCCTGCCCAGGCCCACCGCTCTGGTGCCGCAACGCATGGGACTGACGAGTCGCGCCGCCCCCTCTCTCTTCTGGCACCTGGACGGAGTCGCACCCTCCGAGGTACGACTCTTCTTCACGCTGACCGACGAAAAGGGGGGCATGCCGATTGCCGAGGTGGAGCTCTCGCCGCCTTCGCGGGCCGGCGTCCAGCGCATCCGTCTGGCAGAGCACGGGGTCGAACTCGCCAACGAGCAGCCCTACATCTGGTCGATCGCGCTGGTCTCGGACATGACCAAACGCTCCCGGGACCTCGTGACCCTGGGGTCGATCCAACGGAGGGAATGGCCCCGGGACAGGCCCCAGGATGCAACTCACTTTGCCGAGTTCGGCTTCTGGTACGACGCCCTCGAGGTGCTCTCGGATGCCGTGGAGGCGAGGCCGGCCGAGGTCGGTCCCCGCACCCAGCGGCTTTCGCTTCTCGAGCAGGCCGAGCTGCAGATCCCGATGGATTGACGGGCGCGCCGCCCTGCAGGCATCCGCCACGGTGCTCCGCTGTGTATCCATGGCGGGGAAGTGCCTATACTCACCCTGCAACGGCTGGAACGTTCCTTTCAACCCTCGACCGGTGATCGTGCGGCTCCCCGTTCGGCCCGAAACGAGCGAGAAATCGG
>Ga0310342_100002555_pt1 | contig 11709 bp, 8 predicted proteins | sample S15DNA20500_MG_FD_206155 | JGI IMG/M metagenome (GOLD analysis project Ga0310342, IMG submission 206155) | Marine microbial communities from station ALOHA, North Pacific Subtropical Gyre - S1503-DNA-20-500_MG | ecosystem: Environmental > Aquatic > Marine > Oceanic | place: Pacific Ocean: North... | reverse complement strand
AAAGGAGGGATCTTCTGCAGAAACAGGGTCCAAATCGTCATCGTTAAAATAGACAATGACCTGGTCACGTGCCTGGCTGAGGGTGCCATCGGCCGCGCGCTGGATCGGCTGCGGCACGACCGAGATGATCTGGGCACCAAGATCCAGATCCAACTGCAGGCTGAGTGACTCGCCGGCGTCAATTCCATCTTCCTGCGGATCCTGAAATGCCTGGTTATCTTCATTGCGCAGGGCCAGGTTACCCTCACCATAAATATCGATCTGGTAGAGATCATCAGGCAGTGTCTCGGCAAAACGGACAAGGATCTCGTTATCCGAGTCTCCCGGGCCAACAAACCCGGGCTCGATGACCACATCGTTCGCGCCGGAAAGTTGCAGCGGCGAGTAGTTGATCGGCGGAGTCGCAATATTGGTGTCAGGGAACGTCGTTCCTGTCCCGTCCGGTACCAGTTCTGCCAGCACCAGGTTCCTGGCATCAATGTCAGTGTTGATCGCATCGACCAGCTGCTGCGCGGTGGTCTCATTTTGTGGGGTAATATTCAGAGTGATATTGACCCTTCTTCCGTCGACCACTTGAATTTCCGGCGCACCGGCACTACCCTGGTCGCGCTTGGCGATCACCAGCGTGATCCCGTTCTGCTCGACGCCCAGCTTGCGGGCGGTAAAACGGATCGTCGATTCGCCGGTATTGAAATCGGATTCCACCGAGGCGGCTGCAAACTGGCCATCCAGATTCGACCGGGTAATCTGGATACCACCCTGGCCGCTCGTGATGACGCCCAGGTTGGCGGGACTGAATTCCTGGTTCTCATCAAAGCGGAAGAGCAGTTCACGGGGTGCCGTGTTCCGGATCTGGTCTGGCTGGTCGAACAATAACAGGTCGCCATCATTCGGCTGGATACCGATGATCTGCGGGCCCACGGCCAGCAGACGACGATCCTCCAGCTGTTCCAGGAACAGCTTCCGGTTGGCATCCTTGCCGGCGGAACTTTTCCCCGTTCGCCACCCGCGTGCGGGCGACGGGCGAGATCGTCGAATGACCATAAACGAATCCTTAAGAATCAAGCTGCGCAGTAACAAGTCAAGTCATGGGACCATGGCAACTTACGGCAAGCAAGCTTGCCGAAATCGCCCATCCATGACCGGGCGCGCATCAGCACAGTCGCAGCAGGCACAAGCCCACCGATTGGACGATTATAATTTTGCCAAAAGGCCATGCAAACATATACGGGGGGTATATTGCCCCCCAAAAGAAGTAATTTTAAGCCTGCCGGTAATGGATCCCTTCCTGGTACCCTGCTGCCGCCAACAGCGGCAGCGCCGGCCGGCATCGACAGATGCCTCCGTGTTTCTGAATGACGAAAAACTCCCATATAGGGCGTTCGGTTACATACAACCGCCCCCATTCTAGACAGAAACACCTTTTCACGCATATACGAGTTTTTCACGGGTTCGTCTCACTTGCTGGCACTAATATCGGGCCTGTTTTCCCTCCCGGGGAAGGTAATTTTAAATCAAAAAGCCCAAAAATATCCTGCTGAGACAGCCCTGATGACTCAGGAACCGAGGTGCGAGACAGGATTGCATCAAAAAGCTGTCGTTTTTCAATCAGCACCTGCTGAATTCGTTCTTCTATGGTTCCCAGGCAGAGCATGCGGGTGACTGTCACCGGACCAGCAACACCAATCCGGTGGGCCCGGTTGATTGCCTGGTCCTCGACCGCCGGATTCCACCAGCGATCAAAAAGGAACACGTACTCGCAAAACTGCAGGTTCAGCCCCACGCTTCCAGCACCGTAACTCATCAACATGACCTGGTGGCGGGGATCCTGCCGGAACTGCTCAATCACACCATCGCGTTTCTTCGATGGCACCTTGCCATGGTATTCCAGCGGGTCAAAGCGGTCGAGCTTCTCACGCAATCGTTCAAGAGTTCCCACCCACTGGCTAAAAATGATCGCTTTCTTCCCACTAGCTGCCACTTCTTCCAGATCGGCTTCCAGTCGGTCCAGCTTGGCACTGGCCCCGCTGGTTGGATCAAAGTTACAGATCTGCTTGAGCCGCAATACCAGCTGGAAAATGTGGTGAATCGTGATTTCCTCCCCCATGCCCTCCAGTCGCACGACCCCTTCCTTCTCTGCAACCCGGTAGGAATACAGCTGTTCCTCACTGAGCGTGAGCTCGGCGTCCCGGTACAACCTTGGCGGCAGGTCAGCGAGCACCATATCCTTGGTGCGGCGAAGGATATAGTCGCTGACCCGCGTGGCCATCTGGCGGGCAGTCATGTCCGAGTGAATGTAGCCTGGCGAGAGAAACTCGAAGATCCCCACCAGGTCATCCAGGCTGTTCTCGATCGGTGTGCCGGTCAGGGCCCAGCTCCGACTGCGAGAAATCCCACGGGCAACCTCACTGGTCGTACTGGAATAATTCTTGATCCGCTGTGCCTCGTCCAGGACGACCAGGTCAAAATGCGTTCCGGCGGACTCCAGGATCTCCCGGTCCCGGACAAGAAGCTCGTAATTGGCCACCTGCACGGGCGGAAGCGACTGCTGCCACTGCCAGCTGCGGCGGGTCTGGTTCCCCTCGATCACCGCCAGCGGAATCTCACCAGCCCAGATCCCGAATTCCCGTACCCAGTTGGTAACCAGGGGTTTGGGACAGACAATCAGCACCCGTGACAGCTCACCGCAGCGAAGCAGCATACGGATCGTCGTGATCGCCTGCATCGTCTTGCCCAGCCCCATCTCGTCAGCCAGGATCCCCGAGTAGCATGGGTAAAGGAAGGCAACCCCCTCGAACTGGTACGGAAACGGTTCAAACGGAAATCGCAGCGTGGAGGAACTAAAGAGGGTCTCCAGGGGGGGCTGCAGCATGTAATAGAGCCGGTCCTGAAGTTTGACGAGATCCCCCGGCGGGCGAATGCGGGTCACGGTTCGCCGCGAGGGTCGCACTCCCGGCTGCCCGGAGGAAGAACTTGAAACAACCGGCGGGTCGGCCGCCTGGCCCAGCAGGGTGACATCCCGGGAAAAGCGGAAACCGCGGCAGCGCGGCGGGCGAGCGGCCAGGGGAATCGACACCACGCGAGGTGCAGGAGCATGCCAGTCGCTGGTCTCCAGCTGGACGTTCCCCAAGCGGCCAAGGGCAGCCTGCCAGCCTGTGGCAAACAGCGTGGCCGCAGGCGACAGCGCATGGTCGGCGCCACCCCGGTCATGCCATTGGATGACCGACACCGGGCTCGGCGTCTTCTCTTCTATTCGTCCCTGAATTTTCAACTTTTCCATCCCTGGAAAAAATTGGTCACGCTGCTCGTGCCGACCGTTGTGCTTCCTGGATCGCCTCGCGAATTCGCTCGAAAGGCTCATCCAGGTCCACGGTCTCCCCAAACAGCTCGACCAGTTGTTCGATCTCAGCACGGTGCTGTTCACGACGATGATCGATCGTCAACCGGAAGGAGCCTGTCTGCCAGCTCATTCCGGCTGTTACCTCGCCGGCCGTGTCCTTGGCCAACGTTATCTCCTCTGCTTTCTCCTCGCACTGGACAAGCACCACCGTCGGATCGACATGTACCTGCACCGCCAGGACGGGAGCCTTGTCCGTGCAGATCACGACTGGAACAAGTTCCATCCCTGCCAGTAGTGCCTGTGAAATCTGTTCTCCGTAAACAAATGCCTGCAGCGTTCTTCCAAACAGGATCTGCTGTGCCCGGTTTGCTCGTACCGGAGCGGTGCAATGAAATTCCAGTGGCCGGCCACTGAGATTCACTGCCAGCAGGCCTCCAAAACAGTTGCCATCCTCGCCCTCGCTTACGGTCAGGAAAGCAAGTACGGGAGTCGATTGAAGGTTCTGCCCTGTCATCCGTAACGCCTGGTTAACCAAAAAAAACCTGTCTGCGCACCCTCCCCGACCCGGAGGGAGTTCCGTATCAGGTGAATCGGGATTCCAAGCCCGTGGACTCCATAAATTGTTCCCCCTCAAGTGTTTATTGTTGCTGGCCGGCCCCACCAGGGTCGCCTGGGAACCGGGCGATGGCACCAAATGGGAGGAAAAAGAGCCTGAAACGAAGGCGTGCAGGGTTCTCGATTTGGACTATAATGGTGACTGCAACAATAAGAGGAGCACTTCATGAGCCAGGATCCGCAACAACTTCCCCCGATCTTTGATCCCATTGACGTGTCGGCAGAGAACAATACTCCGCCTGCGGATCAGAAGGTGGACAACAGTTACAACCAGCTGGCGCCGATCCTGCTTCAGATGCTGGAGAAAATAGACCAGCAAAATACGCTGCTTGAGAAACTGCTCACGCAACAGGCCTCCCAGCAAAACCAACGCTCGGGGGAACTTGACCAGTGGAAAGAGGCCAACCCGGAGCTGGCTCGCAACTGTCGTTCGGCGGCCGAGACTCTCAGCCGAGCCCAGACAGAGTTCCTGGAGCAACTGACTACCGATGTCTGTGACAGCGATGAGACGCTGCTCGACAGCAATTTCATGCTCGGTGAATTCGTGGACCGCTATGGCCCTCGGCTGGCGCACCTGAACGGTGTCCTGCAGGTTCTTTCTCAGCTCAGCAGTTCACCGGCCGGCGAGTAAGCGGGCAGGGTGCTCATGGCCGACCCCTCTTGATCGAGCCGGACCTTCGCATGCACCTCCAACTTGTCCAGACCACCACCCCCGACGGACTTCGACTCTGGGGAGCCCTCACCCAGTCCACTTCGACCCCGGCCGACCGCCTGGTGATCTGCCTTCATGGCGTGGCAAGCAACTTCTACGCATCCACCCTGATGCAATCCCTCTCCACGGCACTGGAGCAGAAGGGCCTGGACGTGTTGCGTGTGAATACACGGGGCCACGACAACATCTGCACGATCGGATCGGAGGACGGCGCCCGCCGCCTGGGAGCGGCCTTTGAAATCGTCGACGACTGCCGCCACGACATTGCCGGCTGGTTGAAACTGGCCAGCAGCCTGGGTTACCAGGACGTCATCCTGCTGGGCCACAGCCTGGGGGCCCTGAAGGTCATCTACAGCCAGGCTCACGAGCCACTCGATCAGGTCAGTGCCATCGTCGCCATCTCCCCTCCACGGCTCTCCTGCCAGGCCTTCATGGAGGCAGAGACAAGCAGCCTCTTTCTCGAGTCCCTCGAACGTGCCCGGCAGCGAGTCGACCAGGGGCAGGGCGAGGAGTTGATCGAGATCCGCTTCCCCCTTCCGCTGCAGATCAGTGCCCGGGGTTACCTGGACAAGTACGGTCCCGGTGAACGTTACAACCTGCTCGAGTTCATCAGCCAGATCCGTTCTCCCCTGCTGGTCACCTTTGGCAGCCTGGAAGTCGAGCGGGGGAGTATTGCTTTTGCCGGCCTGCCCGAGGCAATTCAGCACGCCACGTCCGGCACCCCTGGCTGGCCGGGATCGATCGACCTCGTCCAGGGAGCGGGCCATCATTACAGCGATCACCGCGAGAAGCTGGGAAAGCTGGTCGGCAACTGGCTAACCTCATAACCCCTCACCCCCATCCATTGTATTGCCCTCTCTTGTCCGTTATTTTCAATGCTGAGCCCGCCCTCCGGTGGCCCGCAGATGCCCTCTCCGGCCACTCCACCCCGGGCACCTGACTGCTGTACCACAACCCGATACTGGAAACCAGTTCATGAGTTCAAGCGAGCCGTCAGCCCCTGAATCGTTGGTCGAAATGGAACAACAGGCCCGTGAACGCCTTGATGCCCATACCGTGGACATTGTCCAGTGGCATTTCAGCGAGCAGACCGGATGTCCCTTCTGGCTGGAGAAAAAATCGGAACTGGATTTCGATCCCCTGACGGACGTCAATTGTTATGACGACCTGAAAAAATTCCCTCTTTTTGAAGACGAGTGGCTTCGGGGAGGACCGGTTCGGCGCTGGGTTCCCAAGGCGTATGACGACAAGGCGACCTATGTCTTTGAAACCGGCGGCACGACAGGGATTCCCAAGAGCCGGGTCGTGATCGATGATTTCCGTATCGACTACGAGGTCTTCAGCGAGACGTTGCCCGACGAGTACTTTCCACGGGGCTCCAACTGGTTGATGCTCGGCCCCTCCGGCCCACGCCGCCTGCGGCTCGCTGTGGAACACCTCTGCCAGCATCGTGGCGGCATCTGCTTCTGCATCGACCTCGACCCGCGCTGGGTCGTGAAGCTGATCAAGAAGGGCTGGATGGAACATCTCGAGGAATACAAGAAGCACTGCATCGACCAGGCGATCACCGTGCTCACAGCCGGCCATGACGTGAAGTGCTTGTTTGCCACTCCCAAGCTGCTTGACTCGCTCTGCCTGGGGCTGGAGGAGAGGGGAACCAGCCTGCCGGAAATCGGTATTACCGGTATCTTCTCCGGCGGTACCGAGTTCACCCCCCAGTGGACCCGCTACGCGGTCGAGGAGCTGCTGGGGGGACCTCCGGCAAAGAGCGGTGTTTACATGACACCGACCTACGGCAACACGCTGATGGGCCTGGCCTGCAGCAAGCCGGTGACAGCGGAGGATGGCTACAAGATCTCGTACTACGCACCCCAGCCACGTGCCGTCACGGAAGTCGTCAGTTTTGACGACCCGGACGAGAAAGTGGCTTACGGGGAGACAGGTCGAGTGAAACTGACAACCCTGACCAAGGAGTTCTTTGTGCCTGGATTCCTGGAACGGGATGAAGGAGAACGCGAGGCACCCTTTGAGACCTATCCCTGGGACGGTGTCAGTGGCGTCCGACCGTTTCATGAACTGGCCACATCGACAACGGTCGGAGTCTACTAACGAACTGGCTCACGTTTCTATCTATATAAGGACACGCCCCCTGGGCATCCGGTAATAACTGCAAACCACCGAACTGCCGGGGCAGCGAACAAAGGAGAAAACGGTGCTCAACATTCCCATTATCCGCTGGGGCGAAAGTTACGAGTCGCTCGAGATCGACGAGGTCCTGCACTTCAGCACCGGGGAACCCATTGCCCGGGTCAGCCAGACCAATGGCGGGATCATTTCCCGGGACATGAAAAAAGCTCAAAACGCCCGCAAGGTGCTGAAGGATTTCACCTGCGAGCAACTGCTTGAGAAAATGAACACGGTGGCGGACCTCTACGAGAGTGGCACATTGCCACTGGGGGACGGAACCCAGTCGCCCGACGACTTTGTCCACCAGCAGTCCGCCTCCACCGGCCTGCCCGAGCACATGTGCCGGGGCAACATGGGAAAAAACTCGTTCGTACTCAGGAACATGACCAAGATCCTGGACTGCCTCACACGCGGGCTATCGCTGGATGTCCTCAGCCGCGGCTACGGCATTGAGGACCGGGGGGTGGTATTAAGTTACCAGTCCCAGACGCCGGTGCTGGGTGCGGTCCTGCCCTCCAACTCTCCCGGAGTCCACACGCTCTGGCTCCCGGCAATCCCGCTGCAGGTGGGACTGGTACTGAAGCCAGGCCCGCAGGAACCATGGACCCCCTATCGTATGCATGCCGCCTACGTCGAAGCCGGCATTCCGCCGGAGGCATTTGCACTTTATCCCGGCGGTGCCGAGGCAGGAGCCGCCCTGCTTGGTGCCTGTGACCGTTCCATGATCTTCGGCGGGACCGCCACGGTGGAACAGTACAAGGGAAACCCCCGCGTGCAGGCCCATGGCCCCGGTTTCTCCAAGATCCTGCTTGGCGATGACGTCGTCGACGACTGGGAAAACTATATCGACATGATGGCCGAGAGCATCTACATCAACAGTGGCCGAGGCTGCATCAACTGTTCCGGGGTCTGGGCTTCCCGGCACACCAAGGAGATTGCCCAGGCACTGGCAGCACGGATTGGACCGATCGAGGTCAAGAAGCCGACGGATCCCGAAGCCGGGCTGGCTGCATTCACGGTTCCTGGCATGGGCTCTGCCGTCTGGGACATGATCGACAGCGACCTGGAAGAGGACGGTGTCACGCACATGACCGAGCAGTACGGTCCTCGACTGGAAGAACAGGAACTCTGCAGTTACCTGCGGCCGATGATCGTGCACTGTGAATCTCCCCAGAACGCGATTGCCAAGAAGGAGTACATGTTCCCCTTCTCCACGGTGGTCGAGTGCCCGGAAGACAAGATGCTATCAAGCATCGGCCCCACGCTGGTCTGTACGGCAATTACCAGCAACCAGGCCATCATCGACGAACTCACGAATGCGACCTTTATTGACCGCCTGAACATCGGGCCGATCCCGACCAGCAAGTTGAACTGGCTTCAGCCACACGAAGGAAGCATCATCGATTTCCTCTTCCGATCCCGCGCTTACCAGGTAACCGAAGAGGTCGAGGCTACTCTCTAAGTTCCTACACCCCCGAGACTGTCCGCCTCCTACCAACGGGCACCGGCCAGGCCAGAGTGAAACCCTTCCCCGGCCCGGTCCATCCCCACGAGATACTCATGACGCTGATCGACTTTGCACCGCGAACCCGTATCCTCCACGGTCCCGGCACCATCGAGCAGCTCGGGGCCCTGGCGGCAGAATTCTCTGTCGAACGGGCACTGGTGGTAAGTGACCCGGGAATTGTTTCGGCGGGGCACACCCGGATTGGATGCGACGCCCTTTCGGCAGCCGGCATCGAATCCCTTGTCTTCTCCGACCTGGAAGAGAACCCGACCACCGGGGATGTTCAGAACGGTCTGTCGGTGGCACAGCAATTCCAGCCACAGTTGCTCGTCGGGCTTGGTGGAGGCAGCTCCATGGATTGTGCCAAGGGAATCAACTTCGTCTACTCCTGCGGCGGCCAGATGAAGGACTACTGGGGGACCGGCAAGGCGACAGCCGAGATGCTGCCAATGATCGCCGTACCCACCACGGCAGGGACTGGCAGCGAGACCCAGTCGTTTGCACTCATCTCCGATGCCGACTCACACGTCAAGATGGCCTGCGGGGACAAGCGAGCCAGTTGCCGGGTCGCGATTTTAGATCCGCAGTTGACACTGACCCAGCCGGCCCAGCTCACCGCCCTGACGGGGATCGATGCCATCGCCCATGCCCTGGAAACCTCGGTGACCACCCGCCGCAATGCCATCTCGCTGGTCTTCAGCAGGGAAGCCTGGCGGCTCCTGGCCGGTAATTTTCCTCTCGTGCTGGAGGATGGTAACTGCCTGGAAGCCCGTGCGGCGATGCAACTGGGAGCCTGCCTGGCCGGCGTGGCCATCGAGAATTCGATGCTGGGGGCGACCCATTCGCTGGCAAATCCGCTGACCGCCAGCTATGGCATCGTGCATGGACAGGCGATCGCCATCATGCTCCCCCATGTGATTCGTTTCAACGGGAAACAATGTGGCGACCAGTATGCCGAGTTACTGTCCGGAACCCATGCCCTGGATGACCGGCTCCCGAAGGGCACTCCTGATCAACTGGCCACCTTCATCGAAGGGCTGATCGATAAAGCGGGATTACCACGGCAACTGTCCAGTTGTGGAGTCGAAGAAGAACGGCTGGAGGAGCTTGCCTCCCAGGCAAGTCAACAGTGGACAGCCCAATTCAACCCACGTAAAGTATCAGTGGAGGACTTCAAGGCGCTTTACCAGGCCGCCTTCTAGCCGATCCTGCCGCTTGTCAAGCCAACCCCATACTCCCCGCCACTGCCATGCTTACAGACCCCCGCACCAGCTTCCGCATCCCAATCGCCGCAGTCCTGCTGCTGGCCATCGCCGCCGGCGTGTCGATCGTTCCGGCCGGGGAGAGGAATAGGCCTGAGACAAAACAGGAGTCCGACAGTAACTGGCCGTTGTTTCGCGGCAACTCTCTCTCCCAGGGTGTGGCCAGCGGGTCACTGGTGGAGAAACCGAAGCTGCTCTGGAAGTTCCAGGTCAAGGATGGCGCCTTTGAAGGGACACCGGCCGTGGTGGACGGGGTTGTTTACATTGCCGACCTGGACGGGACGCTTTTTGCACTGCGGCTGGACAACGGCAAGAAAGCCTGGGAATACAAGATCGAGGGTGGCTTTATTGCCTCGCCAGCGGTCCACCAGAAGCGGGTTTATATCGGGGATTACGACGGTAACTTTTACTGTGTGGATGCCACCAACGGCAAGGCTCTCTGGGCCTTCAAGACCCAGGCAGAAATTGATGCCAGTGCCAACTTCTACAAGGACAAGGTACTGATCGGTTCCCAGGATGCGGCGCTCTACTGCCTCGACGCCGCCGACGGGACGCTGGCCTGGAAACACGAGATCGCCGACCAGATCCGCTGCAGCCCGACGATCGTCGGCAACCGCTGCTTCCTGGCCGGCTGCGACGGACGGCTGCACATCATTGATATCGACGAGGGCAAGGCGGTGTCGGACGTGGAACTGGATGGCCCCACCGGGGTCACCCCCGCCGTGCTCGGGGACCGTGTGTTCTTTGGAACCGAGGGGGGCGTCTTTTTTGCCATCGACTGGCGAAAGGCTGAAATTGCCTGGAAATATGCCGATGCGGAAACGGCACTGCCATTTCGAAGCAGTGCGGCGGTCACCAAGGGTATCGTGCTTGTCGGGGGTCGCAACAAGCAGATCCTGGCCCTGGATCCGGACAATGGCAAGCAGCTCTGGCAATTCACCACTCGTGGACGTGTGGACTCCTCTCCGGTCATCGTCGGCAGGCGGATCTACGTCGGCGGTACCGACGGGCGGATTTACGGTCTGAACCTGGATACCGGGAAACCGACCTGGGAATACGAGACCGGGGACGGCTTTGTCGGCTCCGCGGCTATCGCCGGCGGCCGGCTCCTGATCGCCAGTGACGAGGGAACCGTTTACTGTTTTGGGGAAAAGAAATAAGGATCCTGGCAGCCTTTCAGGGGAACCGTCCAGGCCCTTTCATCCAGATGACTAGTGAACCAAGCAAGACCGAGGTGGGGAGTTATTTCATCTCCAATTACCCCCCTTTTTCCACCTGGGACCAGGATTCCCTGGAGGAGGTGGAACGTGCCCTGCAATCCCCACCGACAGTGCAGACGCCGCTTGGTCTCTACCTTCACATTCCCTTCTGCCGGAAACGTTGCAAGTTCTGCTATTTCAAGGTCTTCACCGAAAACAAGGCCTCGGATATCGAGCTTTATGTCTCCGCGCTCTCGCGGGAAATCGAGCTGGTGAGCGAGTTGCCGATCATGGGAGGACGTCCCTTCCGCTTCGTCTACTTCGGTGGCGGCACCCCCTCGTTTCTCAGCCCCAGGCAGTTAACCAGCCTGGTCGACCGGCTGCGGGCAAACATCAACTGGGATGATGCCGAGGAGGTGACTTTCGAGTGCGAACCGGGAACGCTCTCCGAACCCAAGATCAAGACGCTCAAGCAGCTAGGCGTGACCAGACTCAGCCTGGGCGTGGAGAACTTCAGTGACGAGATCCTCGAGGAGAATGGCCGCGCCCATCTCTCACCGGAGATATACAAGTCCTGGGAGTGGATCAAGGCGGCAGATTTTGACAATGTCAATATTGACCTGATCTCCGGCATGGTCGGCGAGACGGATGAGAACTGGCAGGAGAATATCCGCCGCACGATCGAGCTGGATCCGGAAAGCGTGACGATCTACCAGATGGAACTGCCATTTAACACTGTCTACTCCCAGGACATCCTCGGCAACCGGATCGAGACGCCGGTCGCCGACTGGCCCACCAAGCGGGACTGGGTGGACCAGGCTTTCCGCCAGTTGGAAGAAGCGGGCTACCATGTCTCCAGTGCCTACACGATGGTCAAGAACCCGGAT
>Ga0310342_100002554_pt1 | contig 11713 bp, 11 predicted proteins | sample S15DNA20500_MG_FD_206155 | JGI IMG/M metagenome (GOLD analysis project Ga0310342, IMG submission 206155) | Marine microbial communities from station ALOHA, North Pacific Subtropical Gyre - S1503-DNA-20-500_MG | ecosystem: Environmental > Aquatic > Marine > Oceanic | place: Pacific Ocean: North... | reverse complement strand
GTCACGGCTCGGATTACGGATGACTGGAGCGGGGTGAATTATGTGAGGATTTCGTTTGAACCGGATGTAGGGAGCCACCAATCGGTATCGGAAGAATTCAATCATCAGGATCGCATCAGCGGGGACCACTGGGATGGGGTTTATCAAAGCTCTTTGACGGTGCCTCAATATAGTGCGGGGGGGCGATGGCATCTTCGATCTGTGAGCCTGCGCGATATTATAGGGAATTATCAGGGTTTATTATCGGCATCGACCTCAACGCTGATAATGAACCAGTTCTGGAATAATTATCCGCAGCACCTGTACGTGCCGGTGGTGGGGCGATAATCATCCTTATCTGTCGGGGAGGGGTACTCGCATGGCTCTCCTCTGGCGTCTGTGCCCCTCTTTGCGGCCTGGGTTGCCCAGTAGTGTCGGCAATCATGCGCAGACAGACCAAACACGCCGATGGCCTTTTCCAGGGTCAACACGCGGGTGGTGATGGCCCGCTCCGACATTCCCGATTCAGTCAGACGGCCACCTTTGCCACTTTCCCGCAGGACTGGCCCAAATGGGGCGCAATCGCCAGAGGAGAGCCATGCCGCTACAGCCGTTTTTAGGTCAGCGGGTAGGGTGTGTGTCTGGTCAATCCCCACCTTTGGCCGGTCGAAGTGCAGGATGTTTTCTTTCAGATTGAAGTCTGCCACTTCCAACAGGACCACTTCCCCCACTCTCAAGCCCAGGTCTAGTAGCAGCGCCATCAGCAGCACATCACGCCGGCCCTGTGGGGTGTCTGGCTGGGTTTTCAGTTCCTTGGTTTGCTCCATTATCAGCGTGACGTGATGCTCTTTCTTCGTTCCAATCCGGGTCACATCGCGTCGTTCGTTCACCCGTTTGGCTTTTTCCTTTTGTTGCTGGTAATAGCTTATGGGAATAAGTGTTCCCAAAACCTATCGCCGGGCTAGGCTCTATAGCTTCTCCATAAACTCCCGATAGCTTGCCAGTCCAGAGCGGTCATAGCGGGCGGTTGTGGCCGGATTACTGTGACTGGCTGGAGGTTGACTCTGACCGGTTGCGTTCACAGATTACAGTAGACGAAGGATGAACAAACGCGGGTGATTCATCGATAACCTGACATACTAAAAGATAGCCGAGAGTGCCGAGGGCGTAAGGGACAATTCTCCACTCAAGTTGTTAAGTTGTGATTGGAAATATTCGCTATACTGTAGATCAGGGGATCATGATTATTTCACTCGGTTCCCATCCTCCTCAGTTGTCTTTTCTTTTCATATCTTCGTCGTTCCAAAGGTGGGTTCTGTATGAAAAAGCGCAATCCGATTGTCTTTTTGACAGTTACCGTTACGTTCATGGTTTTGTTGGTGATGGGCGGAAGCACGCTGCTCCCGGCGCTCGCGCTCGAAGCACCCCCTTATTACCATACTCAATTGGGCAGTGGCGGCAGCGGCGACGGAGAGTTCAATTACCCCTCTGGTGTGACCGTGGACAGTAGCGGTAATGTTTATGTAGCAGATTCTAACAACCATCGCATCCAAAAGTTTGATAGCGATGGTGTTTTTGTGACCAAATGGGGCAGTAAGGGTAGCGGCGACGGTCAGTTTCAACAACCCTCTGGTATAGCCATAGACAGCAGCGGTAATGTTTATGTAGCGGATACTCACGGCCATCGCATCCAAAAGTTTGATAGCAACGGTGTCTTTGTGATCAAATGGGGTAGCGGCGGCAGCGGCGACGGCGAGTTCCAGTACCCCTACGGTATAGCCGTGGACAACAGCGGCAATGTTTATGTAGCGGATTCTAGTAACCATCGCATCCAAAAGTTTGATAGCAATGGTATCTTTCTAACCAAGTGGGTCAATGAGGGCAGCGGCGATGGTCAATTCCAGACTCCCTTGGGTATTGTTATAGACAGCAGCGGCAATGTCTATGTAGTGGACTATAGCAACCATCGCATCCAGAAGTTTGATAGCAACGGTGTCTTTCTAACTAAGTGGGGCAGCCGAGGCGATGGCGACGGCGAGTTCTTCTACCCCTACGGTGTGGCCGTAGACAGCAGCGGTAATGTTTATGTAGCGGATACTTATAACCATCGCATCCAGAAGTTTGATAGCGATGGTGTTTTTGTGACCAAATGGGGCAGTAAGGGTAGCGGCGACGGTCAGTTTCAACAACCCTCTGGTATAGCCATAGACAGCAGCGGTAATGTTTATGTAGCGGATTCAGACAACCATCGCATCCAAAAGTTTGGTACTGCGCCACCAACTCCCACTCCAACATCTATGTGGTTTTTCTTGCCCTCTATCATCAACGCGTCCACGCCTACAAACACGCCTACCACTACATCCACACCCACAGCCACACCGACACCGACAGTTACACCGACGAACACACCAACGCAGACAGCTACACCGATGACAAGCGGACGGGTTTCTATTGTTGCCATACACTATGACGGAACAGGTAACTCAGAACCAGACGAATACATAGCATTTCAGAATGTTGATAGCTTTCTCATCCAGATAAAGGGTTGGACGATGAACGACGACAATGGACATGTTTTTACATTTCCAACGTTTTTGATGCAACCGGGCCAAGTATGTCGTGTCTACACAAACGAGTTTCATCCTGACTGGTGTGGGTTCACCTATCGGAATAGCTTTGCTATCTGGAATAACGAAGGTGACTGTGCGTTCCTGCGCGATAAATGGGGAACACCGATAGATACCTACTGCTATCCGTAGAACGGCACGTTCACGAATTGAGGCGACGCTATAAAAAGACACCCGGCGCAATGATGGCCGGGTGTCTTTTTGTTCCTGTGGGGTTGTGGCTAGGCTCTATAGCTTCTCCATAAACTCCCGATAGCTTGCCAGTCCAGAGCGGTTGCGTTCACAGATTACAGTAGACGAAGGATGAACAAACGCGAGTGATTCATCGATAACCTGACATACTAAAAGATAGCCGAGAGTACCGAGGGCGTAAGGGACAATTCTCCACTTAAGTTGTTAGGTTGTGATTGAAAATATCCACTATACTGTAAATCAGGGAACCATGATTATTTCCTCGGTTTCCATCCTTCTCAGTTGTCTTTTCTTTTTATATCTTCGTCGTTCCAAAGGTGGGTTCTGTATGAAAAAGCGCAATCCGATTGTCTTTTTGACAGCTACCGTTACGTTCATAGTTTTGTTGGTGATGGGCGGAAGCACGCTGCTCCTGGCGCTCGCGCTCGAAGAACCCCCTGATTATCATAGTCAATGGGGCAGTCAGGGTAGTGGTGACGGTGAGTTCCAGTACCCCTTCGGTGTGGCCGTGGACAACAGCGGCAATGTCTATGTAACGGATACAGGCAACCATCGCATCCAGAAGTTCGACAGCAACGGTGTTTTTGTGACCAGATGGGGCAGCCGAGGCGATGGCGACGGACAGTTCCAGTCCCCCCACGGTATAGCCGTGGACAGCAACGGCAATGTCTATGTAACGGATACAGGCAACCATCGCATCCAGAAGTTCGATAGCAACGGTGTTTTTTTAACCAAGTGGGGCAGTGAGGGCAGCGGCGACGGCTTCTTCTTCCGCCCCTACAGTGTAGCCGTAGACAACAGCGGTAATGTTTATGTAGCGGATAGAAGCAACCATCGAATCCAAAAGTTCGATAGCAACGGTGTTTTTTTAACCAAGTGGGGCAGTGAGGGCAGCGGCGACGGCTTCTTCTTCCGTCCCTTCGGTGTAGCCGTAGACAACAGCGACAATGTCGTAGACAACAGCGACATTGTCGCTTATGTAGCGGATACTTGGAACAATCGCATCCAGAAGTTTGATAGCAACGGTGTTTTTGTGACCAGATGGGGCAGCCGAGGCGCTGGCGACGGACAGTTCCAGTCCCCCCACGGTATAGCCGTGGACAGCAACGGCAATGTCTACGTAACGGATACAAGCAACTATCGCATCCAGAAGTTTGATAGCAACGGTATCTTTCTAACTAAGTGGGGCAGACATGGCAGCGGTGATGGTCAGTTCCTGCAGTCCTCTGGTATGGCCGTAGACAGTAGCGGTAATGTTTATGTAGCGGATGCTAACAACCATCGCATCCAGAAGTTTGGTGTTGCGCCACCAACTCCCACACCGACACCCACATTTTCACTCACACAGACACCAACTCTCACACCGACATCGGTACCGATGTCGATGTGGAGGTTTTTCTTGCCCTCTATCATCAACGCGTCCACGCCTACAAACACGTCTACCACTACATCCACACCCACTACATCTACACCGACACCGACAGTTACACCGACAGTTACACCAACGCGATAGATACCTACTGCTATCCGTAGAGCGGCACGTTCACGAATTGAAGCGACGCTATAAAAAGACACCCAGCGCAATGATGGCCGGGTGTCTTTTTGTTCTTGTGGGGTTGTGGCTAAGCTCTATAGCTTTTCCATAAACTCCCGATAGCTAGCCAATTGTCCGGTATCGTACTTTGACCGGCTCACGGTCTTTGATTTTGTTTCGCCGTGGAATAGTTGGAACGTTTCGTGGGAGATATACCCCATCTTCCAACAGGTTTCCAGCACAGCACGAAGGGCGGCCATATGGCGGTTGACTGTAGAGCAGCTATAACGCTCACTGAGGGCTTGTCGAATCATCCCCACGTGGGCAGGCTGTAGGCTTTCCCATCGAAGAAGGCTATTTTCACTGCCAATTAGTAGGGCTGTGATAGTACGCAGAGATTCCGCATACTTGCGCCGGGACTCCTGGCCCTTGCTGCCCAGCATAGCCACAACCGGGGAACTGTCGGCGGACAGGTAGAACTGAATCGTCAATGGGCTTGATAGTGGCCGGGATATTGTGAGCGGGCTTATCATGGTCGTTCCTGTGCGTTTTGGAAAGCAGTCAGAGTACTCAACTTGCTCGCCTCCTGCCCCTTGGGCGGATCATCGCCCCTAAACCGTATCTTCATCGGTCTCCCACCCTGCTTCGAGAACCGCCCTCTCCATCTCGTCGGCCTCAACCTGGGCCTGGCGCCTGGCCGCCACCAACTGGTCGCCCGACAGCGTCACCGCGGCCCTCCCACTATGTTTTAAATCGACACTATCCCCATAATCCCGATCCTTGCCCAGCTTACTAAGTATCCATTTGGAATCGGCAAAATCGCCGTTTTCGATATTCTTGAATAGCACGCTTTCGGCCATATCCAAGATACTTTCCCGTTCATCCTTCCACATCCGGGATAGGGTAGCCGATGCATCGATATGCCTTTTCGCCGTGTACCAGTCGCAGCCAACGCGCTTGGCAATGGTTGATATAATGCTGCCACTGCCCGGAATAGCTGCTTTGAATTGTGCTACAGTATAAGTCTTACTCATTTGGATATTTTATCTTTTTACTTGCAGAGCCAGTCGTGCCCCGTTTCATTCTCAATCATATGCAATACACCCTAGGTACACCCTAGATATGCCCTAGATATGCCCTAGATACACCCTATTTTTCTATCAGCCGTTGCAAAAATTCATGCAAACCGCCCTTTTGTAACCAATCGTTAGCGTCATTGTCTTGTGGCGACTTTAATCCCACAGCGCCAGGCAGAGCCGCCATATAATTCTTTGCTATCCCCCCCCTATCCATCCACACAATAACCCGTTCGTATTTGAGAATGGCCTGGATTGCTGCTTTTGTCAGGTGTGCCGATTCACTACCCAGGGATAGTACGTCAACCGCGCCCATTGTGTCTTGCCAAACTGACATAGCATTCAATTCACCTTCACACAGTACCAGCGCAGGAACGTTATCTGGCCCGGAAAGAGCGCAGCCACCAAAGAGATGCCCGATAAACTCGCTTGCAAATTGCGCCGTCTGTTTCTCGGAACGTTCCTGCCCGTCTATGTCCGTGTATGTCTGAACACTCAAAAACCGATAGCGGATCGCCGGTATCTTCCCATTGCCCAGTATCCAGGGTAGGCAGATCGCCGGTTGCTTTTGCATTGTGTGCTGCTTTGTCTCGCTATTCCAAGTGCCAGGCAGTGAGGCCAGATAGAACCCCAGCCCAAACAATTCCCACATTTCAGGAAACAAGCCCCGGCCCGTCAGATAATCCCGGCCCGGTTGCCCCTCTGGACTGTCCAGAAGCGCCACAGAAGCGCTTTTGGCTATGCTCTGCGCTTTGGTATGCGATAGCGTCTTACGTTCTGTTTTGGCCCGTTTGGGTGTCGCTGGTGAGCCTGTAGTCACTGGCAAAGAGCCATCCGACAACGCCGCGCACGCTTCAAGGAATGACAACCCATTCAACCATTGCAAAAGCTCGATAGCATCTCCGCGCTTTTCGTGACATTGCCGACAGAAGAACCAATCAGCTTGACAGTGGAAACGGTCATCACCTCCACACTTGGGACAAGGCCCGGCCATCTCCCCCGTCGATTCTTTTCGCAGAGTCGTGTAATGCCCGGCCAGATCACCCAGGTTGACGCCCTCTTTGATTCGTTCGGTGTCAATTGTCTGTGTGTTCATTTTTCCAACCGTTCCTGTAAACAAATGTCGAAGTATAGACGTGTAGACGTGTAGACATGTAGATACTATGCATTTTTTGTCTACACTTGCTAAATATAGGCAAAATAAACACTAAATAAGCGAAGTGTAGACGTGTAGACGTGTAGACATGTAGATACTATGCATTTTTTGTCTACACTTGCTAAATATAGGCAAAATAAACACTAAATAAGCGAAGTGTAGACATTTTTTATAGTTGTCTACACGTCTACACCGTCTACACGTCTACACTTCGTATCAAATATTTGGCAAAAGAATGAAGAATCCCTCATGTCTACACCGTCTATGTCTACACTTCGTATCAAATACACCGTCTATGTCTACACTTCGTATCAAATATCTGGCGAAAGAATGAAGAATTCCTCACGTTTACCTATCTGCCTAGTTTCCAAAATGTGTGCCCTGATCAAGGAATCTAAAATTTCGGCTGCTTTCTTTGTATCCAATCCCCGAATTGCCTGCGTTAATTCCCGCTTTGTCACGCCCGCGCCGGTTTTGGTAATTTGTTTGGTAATTTGCCAGATGATTGCATCTTCATAGCCCCGGTCCTTGGTTTGCGATACTTGGGATGTGAGTTGGGTATAGAGATTGTGGAGATTCAGCCGCCATCGCTCTGCTATGCCCTGCGCTTTGACCCAATGTTTCATCTCGATCTGTCCATCATTTTCCAAACTGGCAAAGAGCATAGCCACACGTAGAGCCTTTTCACTCAACCGGCCATAGTTCCCTAACAAATCTTTGATTTGGAGTTCCTCATTTGACGCCATATCTAGCAGAGCACTGTCATAAGCGTAATAGGCATCTACAACCCCACTACCCAGGATGCAAGGGTTGACCGGGTGATGTTCGCTATCCCGCCAGAGTCTGATACCCTCTGGCGTGCCTTCGTTCTCGTTCTTGCCCTCCTTGTTTACGTCCATCTGTGTAATGTGGGGTTCACCCAATCGCTTGTGCCACTCGCGCAGAGGATCAACAATTGCGCTGGGTATTATCCGCTCCCCTTCTGGAAAGCGGCCGCGCTTGCGTTCTGCGTTTTCGGGTGGCGTGAGAAATACAAACCGTGCCCAGAATCCATCTAACCAAAGAGGAGCGCCCCGCCCGGCAAATGGTTGCAGATAGGCGGGTGTCATGTTTGCTAGTAGAGCCAAATAGGGACTTTCCACAATATCAGAACCGCGGCCGATTGTCCGGTATTCGTACTTTTCCGGGTTATCGTCAAAGCGTAGGAAGATCGCCCGATACTCTGCCATCGATGAACCAGCTCGCATCATCGATGAAACCTTTTCGCCGAATTCCTCAAATATCCATCCTCGCTGTCCAGAGAATAGCAAGCGCTGCTTTTCCGCTTCTATCTTGTCTTTTGATACGTCTGGATTCAGAGTGATGCTGTTTTCGGCTAGGGTCTGGATGAACGCTTGGGGCGTGCTATCGTCTGGCGTTAAGAGGCGAGCCAGGCCAGCCTCCCGGATTGTGTCACCGGCAATCTTTGACGTTGTGGTTTTGCCGTGCAGAGTGGTAGAGGCTGCGAAGGAAATATAGAGGTTTGTATATTTTTCACCGCCAAAGGGGAGCATAACCCGCCGCGCCGCTACTGTAGACAATGCCCATAACCCCGCCGCTGCGTGAAAATCATCCCATCCACGCGGTGACCACAACTGGCTGAACCGTTCGTACTTGTCAAGCCACGGGCATGCGCCCGTTCCCAATCCTTCGTCCAGTTGCGCCGACTTGGGCAGTTCGGGCATAGCGCCGTTTGGGTGGACAATCGGGGTGTCCTCCAACGTCACCAGGCTTTCTTTCAGAATGGCGTCATAGTCCCGGTTTTCCGGTTGACTGCCCTCGTTTTCCGTGCTAAAATTAGAGGCAGAAAACGACTGAGCGTTGCTTTCTACCTCTGCCCCCAGTTTGCCGCTGGGGGTGTTTTTTTGTTCTGTCATTGTTACACCGCCGTTGTTTCTGTGTTAGGACCTGCCCACACAATAGACCAGACACCCGGCTTTACGTCTTGTACATCGTCAACCAGTAGCCGGAGAATCTCCGACATATTCATCCCGGCCCGATCTGCGATACCTGCCACTTTTGCCGCTTGCTCGCTTGTGGTCCGAAAGCCCAAAATCACCTGTTTAGGTTGTTTCATTTGTCCATCCTTTCGAGATAGAAAAACATTTGTTTATCGTTGTCAAATGGCCTACACTGGACATGAAATGCAAAACGGACTACTTGGAAGATTCCAGGTAGTCCGTTTCGCTTGATAGAGAAGTTTTATCGGAAACGTCCGGTGAAAGACGTATTACCGCAAAGAGGCAAGAGGATTCGTAAGGAATCCTCAATGACCATAGTCTTTCTATGTTATTTTGACAATTTGTCAAAAAATAGCATAGAATGATAAAACTTCCGCTGTCAAGCGGAAACTACTTGGAAACCGTCACCCTCTTGCCTGCAAGCGAAAGGGGTGGCGGTTTTTGTTTAACCAGTTGATTCATTATAAGTGATATTCTCGGTTCTGACAAGTCCAAGAGCCCATAATTACGGCCAAATTTGTTGGACTGTTTGTACATTCGTTCTACGTCATTACTAGCAAGGCCAGTGGGTCACGGCCCACAACATCCCATACCTTCTATATCTCTTTGTCATATTTGTCAAACCTAATCAACGCATATCCCCCCTTCGCCCTTTCGCGGTCCGTTTTCGACGGCAACATCTTCCGATATTGTAACAGCTGCCGTCTTTTTCATCACCCACCACCCACGGAATATCCCCGCCCATCCTTCGCAAAAATGACAAAGTATTTGTTTATCGTTGTCAAATGGCCTACACTGGACATGAAATGCAAAACGGACTACTTGGAAGATTCCAGGTAGTTCGTTCTGAGGATTCTCCACAAGCCAATGATTGAGGCTGTTTGAAAAGGACTGCAATGAGCACATGGAAGGGTAGAGATGGAATGAGGAAATTAGCAATCAACGGCGGTGAACAAGCAGCTGGTGAGCTCGCTGTTCCTCCCTGGCCTTACGTCACTGATGAGGATCGCAAAGCAGTGATGGAAGCACTGGAATCTGGGCAATGGTGCCGGCTGATGATCCCCAACTCCCGCGCTGAGGCTTTCGAGACGGCATATGCTCAATATCATGACGCCAAGCATGCCATCGTCGTCAGTAACGGCACCGTTGCGATCGAACTCGCACTGATTGCAGGAGGTGTCCGACCGGGCGATGAGGTGTTGGTTCCTGCAGTGACTTTCATCGCCAGCGCAAGTGCAATTGTGCGCGTCGGTGCCATCCCCATCTTCGTGGATTCGGACCCGGAGACACTCTCGGTTGCTGCTTCCGCTGTCGAAGCGGCCATTACCTCCCGCACGCGGGCCATCCTGGCAGTTCACTATGGAGGATATCCCGTCGATCTGGATGCGCTGCTGCCGATTGTGGAAAAGCACGACCTGCTCCTGATCGAAGATTGTGCCCACGCTCAAGGAACGGAGTGGCGGAATCGTAAGGTGGGAAGTTATGGGCACTTCGGCACGTTCTCGTTTCAGAACTCGAAAGCACTTACGTCTGGGGAAGGAGGAGTTGTCCTCATCAACGATGATAGCCTGTACAGGGATACACTCCTGTACGGTAACATCGGCAGGGACTGGAGCCAGCCAGGATATGACCACTGCGTGCTTGCTTCCAACTACCGACTGCCGGAGTTGACGGCTGCGCTGCTCCGGAGTCAGTTAAATCGACTGCAGGAACAAGTAGAACAGCGGATGAGAGCTGGGAACATTCTGGGCGAAGGGCTAAAATCTATCGGAGGAGTCAAGCCACTGAAAGCGGATCTCCGGATCACACAACGTGGTTACTATTTTATGGTGTTGCGTTACGACCGTTCGCAGTTTGCTGATGTACCGGTGTCCCGATTCATTGAGGCTCTCCGGGCTGAAGGTGTACCATGTAGCTCGGGTTACGGCATGCCACTATATCGACAACCTGCATTCGGACGAGAACATGTTGCCGATCTGCTGGGCCGTAAAATAGACGAAGTGCCTGACTATCCCAATCTATTCTTACCAGTCGCCGAGCATTTTTGTACGGAAGAACAGATCACCATCCCACACCCGGTCCTACTTGCTGACCGAGACGGAGTCGAAGCGGTTTTGGAGACCGTACTCAAGGTTAAAACGCATGCCGAGGAATTAAGCGAACAACAGGCGCTTTCTTGAGGCCAATTTGGTACCCTGAAGGCGCAAAACCTAGCAGGCTGTCGGAGAGAAAACCTACTATGCCGTCTTTTTCATCACCCACCACCCACGGAATATCCCCGCTCATCCTTCGCAATAGTGGCTGAGTAGTAACCTTCGATCTACATCGGCTGGAAAGAATCCCTCTCACCGTTGGTCGAATTCATTTCCTCCGCTTCGTCGATCCTCAGGCTGCTTTTTACATCCTGAACGAAAAGTGGACTTTACCCGTTGAACTGGCCAACAAGACTATTTGGGCCACAATGGACTACAGGCAAAGAACAACTTCTAGTCTATACATCAGGCTTCTACCGATGAAACGCCCGATCTGGTCTGCACCTGGGATTATCCGCTTGGCGAGATCGTCCAACCGTTGGACCCGGCCTATATCCGACCCAAACCGATCTTCTGGCCCGATCTTTCTCACTCTGCTGATGGGTAACTGGGCCTTTTCCCATCAAAATGGAGCGGAAGGCACAGCTAGACTCGCAATGAAGCAAGCGCTGAGAGCTGTTTTCACAGAAATTCGCCAGATTTCTTAAGATTTTTACGCCCATTCTTACGTCAGAATGGCTCTGAATGGCTCGAAAAACACTGAAAATCTGCCTTTTGTGACAGCTGGCGGCCAACTCTGTACACATTGCGCTCTCCGGCTTCCGGGAGAGCGCCTCATCCGATCCACAACTCGTCTCAACCCAAGTGTCACCGATGTGCTGACACAACCCGATCTGTACTTCCAGTTCAAAAAATGTCAACTATGTGCTGGCACTCGCCACCTAAAAATGACAACGCCAGCCGTTGATTGTTTCCCCTCAATAGAAATATAATAGCTTATGGGAATAAGTGTTCCCAAAACCTATCGCCGGGCTAGGCTCTATAGCTTCTCCATAAACTCCCGATAGCTTGCCAGTCCAGAGCGGTCATAGCGGGCGGTTGTGGCCGGATTACTGT
>Ga0310342_100002553_pt1 | contig 11714 bp, 6 predicted proteins | sample S15DNA20500_MG_FD_206155 | JGI IMG/M metagenome (GOLD analysis project Ga0310342, IMG submission 206155) | Marine microbial communities from station ALOHA, North Pacific Subtropical Gyre - S1503-DNA-20-500_MG | ecosystem: Environmental > Aquatic > Marine > Oceanic | place: Pacific Ocean: North... | reverse complement strand
TGCAGGAAGTCGACGTCGTTGCGGCTCGTCGCGTCGCGGCGCGTATGGGCCCCCCGCGATTCCTTGCGCAGCGCCGCGGAGTGGGCCACTGATTCGGCGACGTCGAGCATGTTCGCGAGCTCGAGCGCGGCGACGACTTCCGTGTTGAATACCCGGCTCGAATCCTCGAGTGAAACCTCGGCGAAGCGCTTCTGGAGCTCGGCGAGGTCGCGGCAGGTCTGCTGCATGGAAGCCTCCTCGCGGTAGACGCCGCAGCCGCGCTCCATGGCCTCCTGCATCTCGGTCCGGATCTGGGCCAGCTTCTCGCCGCCCTTCTTGCGACCGCGCAGCGCGTCGATGCGACCCTGCTCTTGCGCGGCCTGCTGCTCGATCCGCTCCGGGGCGCCGTCGCTCGAACCCCGGGCGTAGGCGACGGCCGCGTTGCCCGAGCGGGCGCCGAACACGAGGCATTCGGTGAGCGAGTTCGAGCCCAGGCGGTTGGCTCCGTTGAGCGAGGCGCACGCGGTCTCGCCCGCGGCGAAGAGGCCCGCGAGCGGCGTCGCCCCGTCGATGTCGACGTCGACGCCGCCCATCATGTAGTGAACGACCGGCCGGATCGGGATCGGCTCGTGCACCGGGTCGACTCCCGCGTAGATCTTGCAGAGTTCTCGCACCATCGGGAGCCGACTGTCGATCTTCTCCTCGCCCAGGTCGGTGAGATCCAGGTGGGCGTGTTCACCGTAGGGACCCTGGATGCCGCGGCCCGCTTCGATCTCCTGGACGATGGCGCGGGAGATCATGTCGCGGGGACCGAGTTCGGCCTTGCTTCCGACGCCGTAGTCGCGCGTCACGAGGAAACGCTCGCCGTCGGCGTTCTTGAGGTGCCCACCCTCGCCGCGCGTCGCCTCGGTGATCAGGATGCCGGTGCCCGGCAGTCCCGTCGGGTGGTACTGCACGAACTCCATGTCCTTGAGCGGGACACCGGTTCGATACGCCAAGGCCATGCCGTCGCCGGTCTTGATGTTTCCGTTGGTCGTGAACGGGAAGATCTTGCCGGCGCCCCCGGTGCAGAGAATGACGGCGCGCGCCCGGATGCAGCGCACCACGCCCTCGCGGACGTCGAGCGCCGCCACACCGCGCACCTGTCCCTCGTCGACCAGTAGCCTGGTCACGAACTGCTCGTCGTAGCGCACGATGCGATCGAAACGCAGCGAGTGCTGGAAGAGACTGTGGAGCATGTGGAAGCCGACCTTGTCGGCGGCGTACCAGGTGCGCTTCGTCGTCATTCCGCCGAAGGCGCGGGTCGCCACCGTGCCGTCCTCGTTGCGGCTCCACGGACAGCCCCAGTGCTCGAGGCGCGTCAGCTCCTTCGGAGCCTCCTCGACGAAGTACTGGATGACGTCCTGGTCGCCGAGAAAGTCGGAACCCTTCACCGTGTCGTAGCCGTGCATCTCGAGCGTGTCGTCTTCGCGCGCCACTGCGGCGGCGCCCCCCTCGGCGGAGACGGTGTGGCTCCGCATGGGGTAGACCTTCGAAACCAGCGCCACGCTCGCGTCGGGATCGGCCTCGACGGCGGCGATGGCTGCGCGCAGCCCCGCGGCGCCTCCGCCGACGATCAGGATGTCGTGCTGGAGTGTTTCGACCAAGCTCGCGGTCCTTCCCGCCCTTGGAAAGGCGCAAGGTGTAACGAATCCGGGCGTCCGGGGCTACGCGAAAGGCGCAGTTCCAAGGCTCACGCCGGCTCCTGCTGCGACAGACAGTGGAGCGCGCCCAGGCCGAGCACCAGTTCTGCCGAGGGAACCCCGACGACGTCTCGCTCGGGCAGGAGTTCGCCGAAAATCGCCAGGGCTTCTGCGTCCTGGGCCACACCGAACGAGGGAACCAGCACGGCAGCGTTGGCGAAGACGAAGTTCGCGTAGCTGGCCGGACAACGAATCCCGTCGATCACGAGGGGCGGGGGCATCGGAAGTTCGACGACGGCGAGCGGCGCACCGTCGGCGTCACGCATGGCGCGCAAGCGCCGCAGATTTTCGGCGAGCGACGCGTGGTTCTCGTCCGCCCCATCGCAGACCGCGGCCACCACCGTACGCGGCGCGACAAAGCGGGCGACCTCGTCGACGTGTCCATCGGTGTCGTCCCCGGCGATGCCGGCGGCGAGCCAGAGCACCTGCCGCGCGCCGAGCCACTCGGCGAGGCGGGTCTCCATCGCTTCCCGGGTGCGGCCCGCACCGCGGTTTTCGTTCAGCAGACAGGACTCGGTGGTCAGCAGCGTCCCCGCCCCGTCGCCGTCAACTGCACCGCCCTCGAGCACGAAATCGGCCTCGATGCGGGGCAGTCCCGTCTCGCGCTCGACGGCCCGGGGAACGGCGGTGTCCCGGTCCCACGGCGGGTACTTCGCTCCCCAGGAATCGAACGGGAAGTCGACGAGCGTTCGCCTCCCCGCGCGCACGACGAACACCGGGCCAGTGTCGCGCAACCAGGCGTCGTCAGTGGGGACGGTGTGGAACGCGACGCGATCCGCGTCCGCACCCGCCGTCGCGATCGCGCGCCGCGCCGCGTCGCGCATCTCCGGATTCCCGACCAGAATTCTCACGGGCTCGCGGAACGAAAGTTCCCGCACGAACACCGCAAACTGGGACTGGGCCCGCTCGAGCCGACCCGGCCACGTGTCCGGATTGTGCGGCCACGCGAGCCACGTCGCCGCGTGCGGCTCCCACTCCGCCGGCCACCGAACCGAGGTCATGTGTCGCGGAAGCGTTTCCCGAGCTCGTCGTAGGCGTCGATGCGGCGGTCGCGGAGGAAGGGCCAGTCGCGGCGCACCTTCTCGATGAGGCCGAGATCGCATTCGACGAGCAGGGTCTCGTCGTCGGTCGACGCGCGGGCAAGCACGCGGCCGAAGGGGTCCGCCACGAAGGACTGGCCCCAGAAACGGATGCCCCCCTCCTCGCCCACGCGGTTCACCGCCGCCACGAACACGCCGTTCGCGATGGCGTGCGCCCGCTGCACGGTCTCCCAGGCGTCGTGCTGCGCGGCGTCCACCTCGGCGCCCTCGTCGAACTGCCAGCCGATCGCCGTGGGGTAGAAGAGGATCTGCGCGCCCGCCAGGGCCGTCAGGCGCGCGGCCTCCGGGAACCACTGGTCCCAGCACACCAGCACACCGAGCCGTGCGCCGGCGGCCGCGAAGCTTCGGAAGCCCAGGTCGCCGGGCGTGAAGTAGAACTTCTCGTGGTAGAGCGGGTCGTCGGGGACGTGCATCTTGCGGTAGCGGCCGAGCAGGCTTCCGTCCGCGTCGATCACCACCGCGGTGTTGTGGTAGAGCCCCTCGGTCCGCCGCTCGAAGAGCGACGCCACCACGGCGACGCCGCGCGCGGCGGCGACCTTGGCCAGGGCCTCGGTCGAGGGCCCGGGGACGGGCTCCGCCAGCGAGAAGCGGGACGCATCCTCGGTCTGGCAGGGATAGGGGGAGCGGAAGAGCTCCTGGAGACAGACCACGCGGGCGCCCGCAGCCGCGGCCTGCTCGATGCCCACCAAAGCGCGCTCGAGGTTCTCGCGCGGGTCGGCGGAGCAGCGCGTCTGGATCAGGCCGATCGGGAGCATCACGTGAGGGGGAGTAGCGCAGGCTCCAGGAGGGTGCAGCGAGCCCTGGGCGCGCAGATTCGAGCGGGCCGGCGCTGGCCGTGACCGCCGCTGTCACAGAGGGACCCCAGGTTGCGACCCATGGAATTCATGCGGAGCGCGCTCGGGACCCTGGGAGTCGTGGCGGCCTTCGTGGCCTTCGGCCTCCTGTGGTCGAGCGGGCTCGCCGCCCGCGCGACCGCGCCGGCCTATCCTGCTCCCATGGGCACGGAAGAGGCGCCGCGCATCTGGCTCGTCGACGGCTACAACGTCGTCTGCTCCGGCCTGCTCGGCGGGCGCGCGCGCGCGGGCTGGTGGCAGGAGGAGCACCGCGCCGAGCTACTGGAGCGACTCCAGCGCTTCGACGACCCCGCAGTCGAGATCTGGGTCGTCTTCGACGGCGACAGCGGCGACAGCAGCTCTGCGCAGGGTCGCGTCCGGGCGGTCTTCACCCCCTCGGCCGACACGTGGCTCGTCGAACAGGTGAGGGCGCGCGGGACGGATGCTCCCGTCGCCGTTGTGACCGCTGATCGCAGCGTTGCCGACCGCGCGCGCCATCGGGGCGCCCGGATCGTGACGCCGCGCGCGCTGCTCGGAAGGTGCACGGGGTGACCTCCCCACAGGTCCGACATCTTGACTCGCGTCTCCCCAGGCCGGCGTTCCCCTTGCGCGGGCGCGGGCCAAGATGTCAGGACCGCCCCCCGCCTCAGCCTCGACCCGACTCGGCGAACTCGGGGTTCGCGCAGTGAGACATCGGTCGCTCCGCGAGCCCCGCCAGCAGGTTATCGACCGCGAGATCCGCCATGCGCGCCCGGGTCGCCAGGCTGGCGCTTCCGATGTGCGGTGTCAGCACCAGGTTGGGCGCAGTCAGGAGCGGGCTGTCGGCCGCGGGCGGCTCGCTCGCGAAGACGTCTAGGGCCGCGGCGGCGAGCCGCCCGCTTTCGAGCGCGGCGACGAGCGCCGCTTCGTCGAGGATCCCCCCGCGGGCCGCGTTCACGAGCACGGCGCCCGGCTTCAGCCTGCCGATCGACTGGGCGTCGAGAAATCCGCGCGTATCCGCGGTAAGTGCCAGGTGCACGCTCACGAAATCGGCCTCGGCGAGCAGGTGCTCGCACGACACCCGCTCGACTCCGGCCACCTCGCGGCCGCTGCGCGACCAGCCCAGCACCCGCATTCCGAAGCCTTGCGCCCGGGCGGCGACGGCACGCCCGATGGCGCCCAGCCCCAGGATCCCGAGAGTCGCGCCGTGAACGTCGCGTCCCAGGAAGGCCTCGGGGTCCCAGCGGTGCTCCCAGGTCCACCGACCGGACCGAACCGCACGGTCCGCCTCGACCACGCGCCGCGCCGCAGCGAGCAGGAGCGCAAATGCCAGGTCGGCCGTGGTCTGGACGAGGACCCCCGGGGTGTAACCCACCGGAATCCCACGCCGGGTCGCAGCCTCGAGATCGACGTGGTCGAATCCCACCGAGCAGCTCGATACGACCCGGAGGCCCGGACAGCGTTCGAAGAGCCCCTCGTCCACCGGATCGGTGAGCAGGCACAGCAGGCCTTCCGCGCCCGCCGCACCCTCGGCGAGGACCTCCGGCCCGGGAGCCCCGGAGCCCGACCAGACCTCGAGATCCACCCAACGGCTCAGGCGCTCGAGCGCGATCCCGGGCAGCCGGCGGGTCGCAAATACGCGCGGTCGACTCGACATGTTCGATGTTGCACGTAGCGCGTCTTGACCCCAGGGGGCCACACCCGAATAATGGGTGCCCTTCTGAGATTAGACTCCGGGTGCCGGCATCGATTTATCGAACGAGTGACCTTCCCGTGCCGCGGGAAGGTCATGCTGCCGCCGGCCCCGGATGCCAGTCGGACGAGATGAGGAGCCCATGGCCGAAGCACACCAGCCGCGCGAAACCCGGACACTGCAGTTTGCGCGCTTCATCACGCGGAACCGCTTCCCGGTCGCCGTATGCCTAGTCATCTCGACCTTGTTCTTTGCGTTCCCGATCTTCAACACGGTTCTCTCGTTGTTCGGAGCCGAGCTGAGCGACAAAAAGGTCCGGATCAACACCAGCGCGCGTGCTCTGTTCCCCGACCACCCCTACATCCACGCCCAGGACAAGTTCGCCCGGGTCTTCGGGAGCTCGTCGCTCGTGGCGGTGGCCGTGGTCGTAAAGGACGGGACGATCTTCACGCCCGAGACCATGCAGAAGATCCGGAAAATCACCCAGGAACTCGACGGCATCGGGTTCGAGAGCCACACCGACGAGCGGGAAAAGATTCGCGACATCCTGGAAGAGGAGAACGAAGCGGCAGAGGAGGCGGGGAAGGACCCGGTCTACACGATCCAGCAGATTCGGGACCTCCTGGACCAGAGCTACGCGCCCTACCCGGTCAACCACGACCAGATCAATTCGGTCGCTCACCGCAGTACGCGCGTGATCCAGATCGAGGCCGACGGCGCGCTCGCCCAAGAAGTGTTGATGCCCAAGGCCCCGAAGACACAGGAAGAAGCGGACGAACTCCGCGAACTCGTACGCCAGAACCCCCCACTCATCTTCGGCCGTCTCGTGTCGAGCGACGAGAAGGGCGCTCTGGTGACAGCCGGCTTCGTGACCGACCGGCTCAGCAGCATCAACGTCTACCGTGCCGTCTTCGACCACGTCCAGTCCATCAAGGAACGCTACGAGGACTCCGCCTGCCGACCCGCCGAGACCGGGAACTTCCTGACCCGCCAGGGCACCCGCTTCAGCGGCGCGTTCCGCCGGATCTTCCTCGGCGCCTCGTCCGAGAGCATCTGGCCCGAGGGCTGCAACCTCCAGATCTTCGTCTCCGGACAGCCCATCCAGGTGGGCTGGGTCGCCAAGCACGCCCAGGAGATCCTGCTCTTCGTCGCGCTCACCGTCGTCGCGATCTTCGCATTGCTGTGGCTCTACTTCCGCCGCTGGCACGGCGTCGTGATTCCCGCCATCGCGGCGCTCATGACCGTCATCTGGGGGCTCGGCTTCACCGGCTGGATGGGGTACGACTTCGATCCGCTGATCCTCGTGATCCCGATGATCATCACGGCGCGAGCCGTTTCCCACACGGTGCAGATGGCCGAGCGCTTCTTCGAGGACTACGAGGTCCACGCGCCGCGCATCGGCGACCCGGAAGAGGCGAAGATCTACTGCGCCACGATCGCCATGGGAGAGCTCGTGGTACCGGGCACCCTCGGCATCGTCACCGACGTGGCGGGTCTGCTGGTGATCATGGTGACCTCGATTCCCCAGATGCGGGACCTCGCCGTCTTCGGCGCCTTCTGGGTGGCCTCCATCATCGTCACCGTCGAGATCCTGCACCCGATCCTCATCTGCTACTTGCCCGCCCCCGGTGAATCGGAGCACTTCCTGCCCGATGTCATGGTGAAGTTCACGCGCGCGATCGGAAACGCGACGACTCACCCGACCGGGAAGTACATAATCGGCGCCACCACGATCGTGCTGTTCGTGGTCGCGACCTACATCGCGCTCTTCCACTCGAAGATCGGCGAAGCGACTCCCGGGACGCCGCTCCTCTGGCCCGATCACGAATTCAACGTCGCGACCAACGAGATCGCGACACGCTTCGGCGGCGTGGACTCGATCGTCATCTACGCAGACGGCGACCGGCCCAACGCCGCCGCAGACTCCGGCCCCGTGAAGGCGCTCGAGCGCTTCGAGCGCAACCTGCGCGTCAACACGAACCTGGGCGCGACGATCTCGTTGGTGCCGCTGCTGCGCCAGTACTGGAAGATCAACCATTACGGGGATCCCAAGTGGTACTTCGTGCCACAGCACGACGGCACCGTGCGCTCGGCGATCTTCCAGCTGCAGCAGAACGGTCCACCCGGCGCGATGCGCCCGTTCATGACCGACGACGGACGCAAGGCGAACATCATGTTCTTCTATCCGGACCACAAGGGCGAGACGATCCTCTACGTCACGCACTTCGCCGAGAAGTTCATCGAGGAAAACCCGCTCGGCGAGGTCTACGTCCGGCTCGACATGGACAAGGCAGAGCCGGGTGCGGGCTTCTTCGACTCCGACAGCATGAAGGACATGGGCTACTACATGTTCGGCCCGCTGCTCCCCCCGCGCGACCACACGCTCAACGTCCGCATCCGCCAGGACGACGGGAGCTACGAGGACGTGAGGGTACAGAGACCCGAGGACGGACTCCCCGAATGGATCGAGGCATTCCAGGAAGAGGCAATCTACGACTACGAAGACACCCGGGATGCAACGGAAGACGACGAGATCTTCACCTGGCCCGACAGCCTCGCCGACTGGAATCTCGACGACATCGATTTCTGGTGGGAGGACGAAAAGCTCGGCATCCGCGCGGTGGCGGTCAACACGAAGAACCTGATCGTCGCCGACACGAAGGCCGTCGATCCGACCCCGAAGTACCAGCCCACGAACTCCTGGACCCGGGGCGTTCAGTTCGTGATGGCGGGCGGCGTGATGGGCATCCTGGCGGCGATCAACGACGAAGTCGAACGCAGCCACGTCGCCAACATCTCGCTGATCTTCATCGTGATCTTCGTGCTCCACTCGGTCACCTACCAGTCGATCCCGAGCGGATTCATCGTGTTCCTCCAGATCGCGACGGCGACGATGGTTTCGCTCGCCTACATGGCGATCAAGGGCGTGGGTCTCAACATCAACACGCTTCCGGTGCAGTCGGTCGGTGTCGGAATCGGAGTGGACTACGCCATCTACATCGTGGACCGGATACGCCAGGAGGTGGCGGACACGGCTGACATCGATGAAGCGGTGCGGCGGGCGGTCCGCACCACCGGGATGGCGGTCACCTTCACCGCGACCACGGTGGTGGGCGGCATCTTCCTCTGGATGTTCTCGAACCTGCGCTTCCAGGCCGAGATGGCGCAGCTCCTGGTCTTCTTGATGATTCTCAACATGTTCGGCGCCATCACGATCGTCCCCACCTTCTATTCGATCATGCGACCGCGCGTGGCCACTGCGCTCCTGGACGATGCGAAAATCGAGGCGATCCACCTGCAGAAGGAGCGGGAGCGAGAGCGGGGGCTGAGAGACGACTAGCGCCCGCCCGGGGGGCGGCCGGCGGGCTATGGTTCCGCCACATGCCGTACGACCCGAAGAGCATCGAGGCAAAGTGGCAGGCGTACTGGCGGGAACACGGCGTCTTCCGCGCTGAAGTCGACCCCTCGAAGCCCAAGTTCTACGCGCTCGACATGTTTCCCTACTTGTCCGGCGAGGGGCTGCACGTCGGCCACCCGAAGGGCTACATCGCCACGGACGTCCTGTCCCGCTACAAGCGCATGCGGGGCTTCAACGTCCTGCACCCAATGGGATGGGACGCCTTCGGCCTGCCGGCCGAGCAGTACGCCATCGAGACGGGCACGCATCCCCGCGAGACCACGCAGCGCAACATCGAACGGTTCAAGGGGCAGCTCGAGGCGCTGGGGCTCGACTACGACTGGTCGCGCGAAATCGACACCACCGACCCGGGGTACATGCGCTGGACACAGTGGATCTTCCGCAAGCTCTACGAGCGGGGGCTGGCCTACGAGGCCGAGGTGCCCGTGAACTGGTGCCCCGCGCTCGGCACCGTGCTCGCCAACGAGGAGGTGATCGACGGCAAGAGCGAACGCGGAGATCACCCCGTGGTGCGCATGCCCATGCGGCAGTGGATGCTGCGGATCACAGCCTACGCGGACCGCCTGATCGACGACCTGGAGGAGGTGGGCTGGCCCGAGTCGATCAAGAAGATGCAGCGCGACTGGATCGGACGATCCGAGGGCGCACGGATCTTCTTCGATCTCGAGAATCAGCCGGGCGAGCGGATCGAAGTCTTCACCACCCGGGCGGACACGCTCTTCGGCGCCACCTACATGGTGCTGGCGCCCGAGCACCCGCTGGTGGAAGGCATCACCGCCGACGCGCAGCGGGCCGAAGTCGAGGCGTACGTCGAGCAGACCGCGCGGCGCAGCGAGCGCTCGCGGATCGCCGAGACGTTCGAGAAGAGCGGCGTCTTCACGGGCGCCCACGCCCTCCACCCGGTCACCGGCGCCAGGCTCCCCATCTGGATCGCCGACTACGTACTGGCCGGCTACGGCACCGGCGCCATCATGGCGGTACCGGCCCACGACGAACGCGACCACGCCTTCGCGACGCGTTTCGGGCTTCCCATCGTGGAGGTCGTGTCCGGGGGTGACGACGTGCAGGCCGAGGCCTACGTCGGCGAGGGCGCATGCCTGAACTCCGACTTCCTGGACGGGCTCGAAACGTCCCCGGCCAAGCGGCGCATGTGCGAGTGGCTCGAGGGCAACGACCGGGGCGGCTTCGCCGTGAGCTACAAGCTGCGCGACTGGCTCTTCAGCCGGCAGCGCTACTGGGGAGAGCCCTTCCCGGTGCTGCACCTCGAGGGCGGCGAGACGCGACTCGTTCCCGAAGCAGATCTCCCCGTTCTGCTTCCCGAGCTCGACGATTTCAAACCGAGCGGCGAGTTCGAGCCACCGCTCGGCCGGGTCCCCGAGTGGGTCGAAACCACGGATCCCGAGACCGGGCGGCCCGCCCTTCGCGACGTCAACACCATGCCGCAGTGGGCCGGGAGCTGCTGGTACTACCTGCGGTTCGTCGATCCCACCAACGAGGAGGAGCCCTGGTCGGCCGAGGCCGAGCGCTACTGGATGCCGGTGGATCTATACGTCGGGGGCGCGGAGCACGCCGTCCTCCACCTGCTCTACAGCCGCTTCTGGCACAAGGTGCTCTACGACCTCGGTCTCGTGCACACGAAGGAGCCCTTCCAGAAGCTCCTCAACCCGGGGATGATCCTCGGCTACCGCTACCGCTACTACGACGACAACCTCGCGGACGATCCGGACGCCGAGGTTCGCGCGGTTCCGTCGGACGAGGTCGAGATCGTCGAAGGGGCCGCCCGGCACCGAGACACCGGCGCGGCGCTCAAGGCGCGCTGGGTGCGGGCGCCGGACGTCTGCTTCGACGGGGAGTCGCCGCGCCACCCGACTCTCGACCTGCCCCTCGAGAAGGTGACGGAGAAGATGTCCAAGAGCCGCGGCAACGTCGTCAACCCGGACGACGTGATCGCGCGCTGGGGCACGGACTCGATGCGCCTGTACGAGATGTTCCTCGGACCGCTCGAGAAGGGGGCCCCGTGGTCGGACGAGTCGATTCCGGGGCTGTACCGCTTCCTCCAGCGCACCTGGCGGCTCTTCTTCGGAGAGGACGATCGCCGCGTCGCCCTCGCCGAGGGCGAGGGCAGCGACACCCAGGCCCACCTGCTGGCGCAGACGATCCGGGGGGTCACCGACGACTTCGAACAACTGCGCTTCAACACGGCCATCGCGAAGCTCATGGTCTTCGTGCGCGACGTCGCGGAGGAGGAGCCCCTCCCTGCAGAGGCAGCCAGCGCTTTCGTGCGCCTGCTCGCTCCCCTCGCCCCGCACGTGGCCGAGGAGCTCTGGCAGCGGCTCGGAAACCCGGAGAGCCTGGCCCGCGGACCCTGGCCCGAACCCGACCCAGCGCGCCTGGTGAGGTCGACCGTCACGCTCGTGGCCCAGGTCAACGGCAAGCGCCGGGGCGAGATCGAGGTTCCCGCGGACGCAAGCGAGGAGACGATCCGCGCCGCTGCGCTCGCCTGCGAACGCGTCCAGCGCCACCTCGGTGGGCGCGAGCCGCGCAAGATCATCGTCGTACCCGGGCGATTGGTAAACGTCGTCGGCTAACGTCGTTCTACGAGCTTAATCGGGGATTCTGAGCCCGTAAGATCCGGTTTTGGACCGGTCCGGACGTAATCCGGGCTTTTTTTCTGGTCCCCCTTGCGGAAGTCCCAGTCTGTGCTATGTTTCTTCTATTCAACTGATTGAGACTGCCGCCACTTGGCGGCCTTTTTTTTACCCCCAAGTTTCGTCTTTTATTCGCCCATCGCGATTCAACTGAACCTCAGAGTCGAACCTGCCGATTCGTTTGAACGTCCAAGTAGACGGGACGAAGAGGAGGAGACGCGGTGCCGGATAACAACACTCGACGCGGCGCAACCAAGGGCAAGGACGAACAGGACTCCCGGGGGGAGGTCCGAGGCGCGGATCTCGACCCCATCCGCCATGT
>Ga0310342_100002551_pt1 | contig 11718 bp, 5 predicted proteins | sample S15DNA20500_MG_FD_206155 | JGI IMG/M metagenome (GOLD analysis project Ga0310342, IMG submission 206155) | Marine microbial communities from station ALOHA, North Pacific Subtropical Gyre - S1503-DNA-20-500_MG | ecosystem: Environmental > Aquatic > Marine > Oceanic | place: Pacific Ocean: North... | reverse complement strand
CGGGCCCGGCATCTGCGAGGCCAGGTTGATCGGGTTCAACTTCACCTCAGAGCTCTTACCGCCGAGGAGGTTCTTGCATCAGCCGGCCCGCTGGCGGTGGCCATCTCCGAACAGGAGTTCCAGGCCGCGATGTCGCATTCGGATCAACGGCGACGAACGCACCTGAAGTTCGAAATCGACCACATCACCGAGTTGTCCGCTCGATGGAACACCTGGAAAACGTATGCGGTCTCGCCGCAACCTCCGGGAGTGACGCACGTGCTGACTCGAGGCAACCCCACGACCCCGGGTCCAGCCGTTTCCCCTGGAGGAGTTTCGGCAGTTCCCGGAGGACCGGTCGACTTTCGGGTCCAGCCCGATGCTCCCGACCCTCCACGGCGTACCGCGTTGGCCAGTTGGATCACACATCCGCGCAACCCGTTGTTCAGCCGGGTCATTGTCAACCGGATCTGGCTGCACCACTTCGGCGCCGGGCTGGTCGAAACCCCCAGCGACTTCGGTCTCAACGGCGGCCTCCCGTCGCACCCCCGACTCCTCGACTGGCTTGCCAATCAACTGGTTCAGCACGACTGGAGCCTCAAACACATCCATCGCCTGATCCTGACCTCCGCCACCTACCAGCAGGAATCCCGGTTTCGCCCCTCCGCGGCATCCAAAGACGCAACCAACCGTCTGCTCTGGCGGCATTCGCCCCGTCGACTCGAAGCCGAAGCTCTTCGAGACAGCCTGCTGGCGGTTTCCGGTTCGCTCAACCACGAAATCGGTGGGCCCGGCTTCTACGACTTCACCACGTTCACCAACAACTCGCAGTTCTACGACGTCGGCGATCCGATCGGCGCCACCTTCGCTCGGCGCAGCATCTACCGCACCGTCGTCCGCTCCGGACGCAGCCGCTTCCTGGACGCCTTCGACTGCCCGGACCCTTCGACCAAGACACCTCGCCGCGCGGTCACCACCACTCCTCTGCAGGCGTTGTCGCTGCTCAACAGCGATTTCGGCCTGCGGATGGCCGACCGTCTGGCCACACGGGTGCGGCTCGAAGCCGGCAACACCCTGCCGTCCCAAATCCACCTCGCTTTTCGTCTCTGTTTCGGGCGTCGTCCCACTGCTGACGAAGCCAAAACCGCGCTCTCATTTTCCACGCGTCACGGCGTACCCGCCCTGGCCCGGGTGCTGTTCAACGCCAACGAGTTTCTCTATGTCGACTGACCACGGCCCGCGACCATCCCTCTCGCGGCGTCAATTTCTGGACTTCGCCCAGGCTGGCATCGGCAGCACGGCGCTGATGTCACTGTTGGCCGACGATCGCCCGGCCCCCGCTTCCGGCACCTTCCCCAACACGGCTCCCCGGGCCCGTCGTGTGATCCATGTGGTGGCCACCGGGGGTTTCAGCCAGGTGGACAGCTTCGACTACAAGCCCCAACTCGCGAAACTGCATGGCACACCGCTCAAAAGCGACGAGCAGCCCGACGTATTTTTCGGGAAAGTCGGGCTGCTTCGCCAAAGCGACTGGTCGTTCCGTCAACGGGGTGACAGCGGGCTGTGGATCTCCGAGATGTTTCCTCACCTGGCCGGCGTGGGCGACGAACTGACCGTCATCAAGTCAATGGTCGCCGAAACCTCCAACCACACCCCGGCCACGTTCCAGGAGAATTCCGGTTTCCGGCTCAACGGTTTTCCCGTCCTGGGTGCCTGGCTCTCCTACGGCCTGGGCAGTGAATCTCGCAATCTGCCAACCCACGTGGTGATCCCTGATCCCCGCGGCCTGCCGGCCGGGGGCTCGATCAACTGGACCAACGGCTTCTTGCCATCCGAACACCAGGGTGTGCCACTGCGTGCCCGGGGCACGCCCCTGGACGATCTGTTCCCCACCCGGACGATCCCGGCAGAAACCGAACGCGACAGCCGACGTCTGCTGGAACACCTCAACCAGCGGCATCTCGAGCAACGGGGAGGAGACGATGCGTTGCTGGGCCGCATTCGCAGCTACCAACTGGCAGCTCGAATGCAACTGGCCGTTCCCGAGGTGGCCGCCCTGGATTCCGAGACCCGGGCCACTCAACAACTTTACGGCCTCGACCGCCAACCGACCGCCGACTTCGGTCGAGCCTGCCTGCTGGCACGGCGACTGCTCCAGCAGGGGGTCCGCTTCGTACAGCTCTTCAGTGGCGGCGCCTTCGGACGACCTCGCCACAACTGGGACGGGCACGAGGACATGGTCAAAAACCACGGCCGCGAAGCGGCTCGTGTCGACCAGCCGCTGGCGGCCCTCCTGACCGACCTCCGACGCACCGGCCTGCTCGACGACACGCTGGTCCTGTTCACCAGCGAATTTGGCCGCACCCCCTTCACTCAGTCCAATGCCGGCGTGCTGGGCACCGGTCGCGACCACAACCAGTACGGTTTCAGCGTCTGGATGGCCGGCGGCGGCCTGAAAAGTGGCAGCAGTTACGGCTCAACCGATGTCTATGGCTGGAAGGCCGAGGAGAACGTCACCACCTGGCACGACTTCCACGCCACGATCCTGCATCTGCTGGGAATCGACCACGAACAACTGACCTTCTATCACAACGGAATCGAACGCCGCTTGACCAACGTGCACGGAGAGATCATCGACGCCATCCTCTCCTGAACCGACCGTGTGCTACACTTGCCAGCCACGAAGGCCCCGCCCACCCATTGCCCTCAGTCCCGGCCCATGACATCACGCATCCCACCGCAGTTGGCCTCGGCCGCCCTGTTGGCCCGGCGTGAATTTCTGACCACCGCCGCCAGCGGACTCGGTGCGATCGGCCTGGGTGCCACCCTGCACGACGACGGCCTGTTGGCCGCGGCCGCGTCCTCCGAAACCTCGCGTCGGACACACTTCGCACCCCGTGCCAAGAGCTGCATCTTCATCTTCATGGCCGGTGCTCCCAGCCATGTCGACCTGTTCGACCCCAAGCCAATGCTCGCCAAGCAGGACGGGCAACCGATGCCCGAATCCCTGCTCAAGGAAGTCCGCTTCGCCTTCATCAAGAAGGACTCAGCCAGGCTGCTTGGGCCGAGCTTCCGATTTCGCCAGCACGGCCAATGCGGCATGGAGCTCTCTGAGCTTCTCCCACATCTCGGCGGTGTGGCCGACGACCTGCTGTTGGTTCGCAGCCTGCGATCAACCCAGTTCAACCACCACCCCGGCCAGTTGCTGATGCAGTGCGGTCGCAGCGAGTTCGGACTGCCCTCGATGGGTGCGTGGATCAACTACGGCCTCGGAACCGAATCCCGCAACCTGCCCGGCTACGTCGTGCTCTCCAGTGGAGTCGGTTCCAGCGGCGGCGCGACCCTCTGGCAAAGCGGGTTCCTGCCAACCAGCTACGCGGGTGTTCCATTCCGGAACCAGGGCGAGCCGGTACTCAATCTCAAGAACCCGTCCGGACTTCCCGCCGCCCTGCAGAAAAAGGGCATCGACCTGCTCGGCCGGATCAACTCGTCTCGCTATTCGGAGATCCGGGACCCGGAGATTTCCAGCCGGATCGCCAGCTACGAGTTGGCCTACCGGATGCAGATGGCCACACCGGAGCTGATCAACCTCGGCAGCGAATCCAAACAAATCCAGGACCTCTACGGAATCAATCGCCCCGAGCCCAAAGGTCTGACCAGCCGTGGCAAGTCCGGCGACACCTTCAAGAACTTCGCCCGCAACTGCCTACTGGCACGCCGGATGGTCGAGCGAGGGGTGCGTTTCGTCAACATCGTCTACGCCAGCTGGGACCACCACTCCAACCTCGCCAAAGAACTCCCCTACAACGCCGGATGCGTCGACCAACCGATCGCCGCCCTCATCTCCGATCTCAAGCAACGCGGACTGCTCGACAGCACCATCGTCGCCTGGGGTAGTGAATTCGGCCGCACCCCACTGGCTGACAACGGGGGCGGCAAGAACACCGGCCGCGACCATCACCCGTTTGCCTTCAGCATGCTGCTGGCCGGCGGCGGTCTCAGGGGCGGCCATGTCCACGGCAAGTCTGACGAACTCGGCTGGGGTGTCGTCGAGAAACCGGTCGAGGTCAACGACCTGCAGGCCACGCTTCTGCACCAGCTCGGCCTCGACCACCTCAAGCTGACCTACCGTTTCCAGGGTCGTGACTTCCGCCTGACCGACGTCGCTGGAAACGTGCAACGCGAATGGCTGGCATGACCATGGTCACGTCGCCGCCGATCACCTCCGAGGACCTCGCCCATTTCGACGAGCATGGCTTCGTCGTCATCAACGGCCTGCTTGATGTCGAACAAGATCTCGGCCCGGTCGTGGCCGAATACGAAACGGTGCTGGAGAACCTGGTCGACCGCTGGGACTCCGCCGGCCACCTGTCGAATCGACACCAGGCCCTGCCGTTCACCCAGCGGCTGCTTGCAACCGTTGCCGAGGCCCAGCAACCCTACGACCAGGCCATGGACATCTCGCTTCCCCAGGCCAACATCCAACCCGACACTCCGATGCATCTCGGGCCGGCCGTCTTCGGCCTGCTGCACACTCCGGCGTTGCTGGACGCAGTCGAGCAGTTCATCGGTCCGGAGATCTACTCGAACCCGGTCCAGCACACACGGATCAAGTTGCCCGAATCGATGCTGCCCAAGGCGGCCTGGACCGGCCTGACGGCCCGCATCGATTGGCACCAGGACCAGGGCGTGATCACCGACGACGCCGACGAGTGCCAGATCCTGACCGTCTGGTTTCCAGTCACCGAAGCCGACCTGGAGAACGGCTGCCTGGCCGTTGTCCCGGGCAGTCACAAACGCGACCTGGTGACTCATTGTCAAAGCGTCGATCCGCTGACCATGGGCCAGGTCGCGATCCCCGAAACACTGGTCGAACCCAACCAGTCCCCCCTGCCCATGAACCCCGGCGACGTGCTGTTCATGCACCGCCGCACACAGCATTCCGGATTGCCCAACCGCAGCACTCGTATCCGCTGGAGTTTTGATCTCAGGTACCAGCCAATCGGCCAACCGACCGGCCGCGAATGGTTCCCGGGATTCGTGGCCCGCAGCAAGGCCAACCCCCAATCGGTCCAGGACGACCATCTTGCATGGGCCGATTCCTGGCGAGACGCCCGCGAACGACTCGCCTCCGGTGATGATGTGCGATTCAACCGCTGGACCGGCGACAGCCCGTACTGCGCCTGAACCGGACGTGTTGCGGTGAAAGCTGCGGACATCCCGACCCCTTTCAGTCCGGCATTTCGGGTGTGTCTCTCCCGTCGCGCCGCCGCACAGCCGCGACGCCCAACCAGACCAGGATCGCCAAGGCCGAGGCGACCGAAACCACATGCAGCACAGCCACGAGCCAGACCGGAATCACTCCGAATCCTCCGTCACTTCGGACAGCGTGGACGACAGCACCGCCGGCCGCAGCCAGCGACCGGATGACGGCTGCCTGAACAACGGACAGGCCAACACAAAGACGACCACGGCGATGCCGAACCCAAACAGCGCGGGACTGACGTCACCTGGCGAATTCAGCACAAACCGCCAGAGAATCGTCCCCAAGGTTCCGCCGATCATCGACAACACAACCGGAGTGCTCCTGGCCGGCCGGTACCCAAAGGCCCCGACCAGGAACGGCAGCACCATCGATGGCGCCCAGAAGTCATACACGAATTCGAGGATGTCTGCGATGTTGCTCCACACCAGCGCACACACCGCCGACAAGACTCCGGCCAGCACGGTCGTCCATTTGGCAACCCGCAGCAGGCTGGCGTCGCCGGCTGCCGGGTTGATGTGCACCCGGTAGATGTCCTCCATCACGCTGGTGGCCAGACACGACAGGCAACTGTCTGCCGAGGACATCACGGCGGCGATCACCGCAGCAATCATCACCCCGGCCAACCACGGTGGGAAGGTGGTTCGCATCAGCTGGGGAAACGCCACTTCCGCAGCCCCTGCGCGAGCCGACTGTTCATCGTCGGGCGTCCACCGGGTGACCCGGTCCTCTCCGGACGCAGACTTGCGTTCCACCTCAATGCCCTGGCGTATCGACCGGTACTTGCTCGCAACGGCCGCCTGCACCTCGGGCTCGACTCGTGCCGCCATCCCCAGCGTGAAGGTCGCCACCGGCAGGAACAGCAACAGGAACAATCCGCCACCTGCCACTCCTCGCCGAGCATCACTCTCGCTCCGGGCGATAAAACAACGGACGGCATACGGAGGAACCAGTGTCTCTCCCAACAGGAACGCGCCAAAGAGCGTGGTCACCCGAACCCACGACCAGTTGGCCGCCACATCGAAGCTCCCCAGCCCCACCTCCGACCGTGCCGCCAACTCTGTCCAGCCACCGTTCTTCCAGACCAAAAAGGCCGAGGCTCCTCCGATCCCGGCCACCAGCACCACGAACTGGAGCACATCGGTCTTGACCACGGCCCGGATGCCCCCGACGGTCGAATACACCACCACCACCGCGGCGCCCAGCAGAACCGCCCAGTGACTGTCGAAGCCCAGAACCAGTTCTGTCACCTTGCCCATCGCCGCCATCTGGGCCACCAGCGCCCCGACCAGGAACACCGCGCCACTGACGACGGCGATTCGACGGGCCAACTCGCCGTAGTGCCGGTCGATATACTGGGCGACGGTAACCAGCCCCATGCCGCGAAGGCGGGGAGCCAGAAACAGCCCCGTGAAGATCAATTGCAGGTGCCATGCACACGTGACCACGGCGGCGGCGATGCCGATGGCGTAACACTTGCCGACAAATCCGACCGAGGCGCCCCCACCGACCATCGTCGCAGCCGTTGTCGCCAACACCACGATCCAGGGCATCTGTCGACCGGCGACGGTGTAGTCGTCGACCGTGCGAATCTCCCGGGCGCTCCGCAGCCCGATCCACAGCAGTCCGCCCAGATAGATGGCCAACGTGGACAGTTCCCAGACACGGCCCTCCGAGGTCGTTTCGGCCAGCAGAGTGTCAAACAAACCGATCTCTCCTCCAAGCTCTCCGAACAACCACGGGTGCACACAACAGCCCGTTTCGCGTCAACTATTCCGATCGCGCGGCCCCGAACTTCACCTTCGAAATATTCTGTGAAAGAAGAGGAACATTCGCGCACACGATCGAGTCGATTATACTGCCGACGGGTCTTCATTGAAGAGTGCCCGACGCACTTCGCACAGGACAACAACGCGAATGGCAACCACCACCCGAGCCGGACAGCCCCAGTACGTCGAATTCGACGAATTCGTCGACTCGAAACTCGTACGAACCCGAGAGGCGATTCGGTCCACCGACATCATGCTGGCACTGGTCGTTGCGACCGCTGCGGTGCTGTCCTATCTTCTGCTGTTCGTCGTCGCCGACCACTGGCTGGGAATGGACTTCATTCCCGCCGTGGCCCGCTGTGGGATCGGTCTCACGATCGTTGGTGGCTCGCTGGCCTGGGCCGCTTGGCGAATCGGGCTTCCCCACCGTCGACGGATCAACCGACTGTTTGTGGCCCGCGAGATCGAAACCCACGAAGCGACACTCGCGGGGAATCTGCTGAACCTGGTCGATCTCCAGCAGTCCGACAGAACAATCGGCAAGCCGGTCATGCGATCGATCGAAAAACGGGCCGCCGTCGGACTTTCGCAAACCGATGTCGATGGCACCGTTGACCGTCGACCGTTGATGCGATCGGCCTACACGTTGCTCGGGCTCGTCGTCACCGCCTGCCTCTACACCCTGCTGACTTTTTCACTGGGCCTGAAACCGATCGGGCCGTCGCTGCTACGAGCCTTCGGAGCCACCGCGACAGCTCCAACCCGCATCCAGTTCGAATCGGTCGAGATTCAGGTGGCCGACGGCGACGCCTTTGTCGCCGCCACAGACTCCCCCCGCGTCCCGGCCCGTTTTCAGCCACGAATCAAGGCCACGCTGAACAAGGCTCTTGAAGCCGACGAACACGTCACGCTCTACTACTCGACCGCCGACCAGCGGTTCGTCGACCAACCGCTGGAACTCCGGCCCATCGACGACTCACAACAGCGCGTTTATCCCGAGTACTCGGTGACGCTCATCGGCGAGAACGACCGAGGACTGCTCCAGGATGTCAGCTTCCGCCTCGAAGCGGGCGACGCCACCACCGACACTTTCACCATCCACGTCTCGACGGCTCCCTCGGCCACGGTCGATTCGGTCGACTACAACTTCCCCGCCTACATGAAACTGGCCGCCGAATCGCGCGACGGCGGGAACATTGACGGCTGGGAAGGCACCCACGTCACCGTCCACGCCACTGCCTCCCGGCCGGTTCGCTCGGCACGCCTGGTTTTCTCCGACACCGAGGACACCTCACAGCGTGCCGAGGAATATCCGATGCACGTCAAGGACGGAACGCAACTGAGTGTCCAGTGGACGCTGTCGTTCCGCAGTGATGACCCCGATGACCACCCGAAGTACTACCGAATCGTTTGCCAGGACAAGCAGGGGGCGACCGACCTGCACCCGACACTTCACGCGGTTGCCATCCGGCCCGACCTGCCGCCAGTGGTGGAATTGCTCGACCCGCGCGCCGACCTGGAACTGCCGGCCAACGCCGTGGTCCCATTGCTGATCCAGGCGCGCGACCCCGACTTCCAACTCAAGCACCTCACGCTGCGTGTCGAACAGGACGGCAAACAGCTTGTCGAGCACAACCGCGAGCTCTTTGCCGGAGAACAACCCGTCTTCGGCCCCACCTCCGTTGATTTCCCACTTGAACCACTCGGCCTGCAGCCCGGTCAGACGATCAGTTACTGGATTGAAGCGCGCGACAACAAGATGCCACTCGGCAATCGCACCAACACAGCACCAAAACTCAACATCCGGATCACCGAACCGGTCACTCCTGAGGAAGCCAAGAATCAACGCGACCAACGGCACCAGCAACAGCAGGAGAAGATCCGGCAGGACCAGGAGCAGCAGGAACAACAGAACGCAGACCAGCAGGAGCAACCACCACAGGAAGGTGACACGACGAACCCGGACGGTTCGGACTCGACGGACAAGTCCGACGACAACGGCGGCACCGACAACGACAAGTCCGGGCAGGACGGAAAGCCCCAGGAAGGCGACAGCCCCGCCAAGGGAGACAAAGGCAAACCGGGCGACAAAGACGGCGACGCACAAACCGACCGGCCCAAGGGAGGCTCCGGAGACAAGCCTCCCAAACCGTCGGACGACCAGAAGGGCGACTCGCCGGGCCGCAAGTCCGGTACTCCCAGTCAGGATGCAAACGGTCAAAAAGGGGACTCACGGAAAGACTCCGAGTCCAAACCCGGCTCCGGTCAACCCGACCCCGATGCCGAAGCCAAGCCACTCAGCAACGACGGAACCGACGACGACGAAGCGCTTCAACGCATCCGTGATTTTCAGAAGCGGCAAGACGGGCAAAAGACCTCCGGCGAAGCCGATGGCTCCGAGTCTCCCGACGACAAGACCACCTCCCCGGATGCCGATTCGCCCAAGGGCCAGCCACAGGGACCGAAGCCCTCCCCTGACGCATCACGACCCCGAAAAGACAAAACGAAGCCAAAGGGGTCGGCCCAATCGCAGGAGACTCCCGACAAACGATCCGCTGACAGCAAGAAGGGCGGTGATGCCGGTTCGAAGAAGCGCGAGGGCGCGACCGACCCCAAAACCGGAGCCAAGAAGCCCTCCGGTCAATCCGCCGACAAGAAGGCCGCCTCAAAACCCAAAGGCACACGCGGCACCGAGCCGGATGGTTCCAAGTCCGATCCGAAGCCCGGTCGCGGCAAGCAGTCTCCCAAAAAGGGTTCGGGGAAGTCGGGCGGCAGCAAGACGAAGAAGGGTTCGGGAGGGCAGAAGGGTGAGGATGCCCCCAAGGGCGGTGGCAAGCCCAAGGGGGATGACAAGCCCAGTGACGGATCGGATCCGTCGCCCAAGACACCCGGCGGCGGAAAGAAAGGGTCGCCCTCTGAGAACGGTGACCCCAAGAACGCCAAGCCCGGCGACGCAAAAGGCAAAACGGGTCGCTCGCAGAAAAAGAAGGGCGGCGGCGATGGGAAGAAGAAGGGCGGAACAAATGGCAAGAAGGGTGGGAAAGGCGGAAAGAAGGGCGGCAAGGGTAAGCAGGATGGCTCAGAGGCGTCGGCCGAAAAGCCGGGCGGCAAACCCGGCGACCAGCCCTCAAACAAACCGGGCAGCAAGGGGGGCAAAGGCGCATCGGGCAAGGAGGCTGTCGAGGGAACCGGCGGCAGTGGTTCTCGGCCCGGGTCGGCCCGGCAGGGCGACGACCCAGGAAACGACACGGACAAGGGCGACGGCAAACGCTCCGGTATCCCCGACTCCGAACCCGCCAACGAGGCGTTCAGCAAGGAAGCTGCCAACTTGGTGCTCAGACGCATCGAAGACCAACTCCAGCGAGGCAAGGTCGACCCCGACCTTTTGAAAGAACTCGGCTGGAACGCTGGCGACGTCAAGAAATTCGCCGACCGGCTGCGAGATCAAGTCGATACTCCGGCGGCCGACGGATCTCCGGAAGCCCAGGCCAAACGACGGCAGTTCGAAGATCTGCTCAAGAGCATCAACATCAAGTCCGGTGGTGCCAAACGAACCGGCCGCTCCAAACGCCAGCGCAAAACCGACTCGATCAACGCTCAGGACGTTCCGGTGCCGTTGCAGTTCCGAGAGGCCGTCAAGCTCTATCGCCGCAACCTCTCTCGCCGTTCGACCCGCAGCCCCGTGCGGCCAAGTGGTCCGTCTCAACCCAAACAGTGAGTCGGGCCAGCCGTCCCGCACACCACACGCTGCACTTTATTCCGGAGGAGCTGATCACGGATGGAGATTTCAATCACCTACTGCATGCAGTGAAACTACGAGCCCAAGGCGTCCGGTCTGGCCGCCGCAATCAAGGATCACTGTGGTGTTGACTCGAATCTCATCGAAGGCGCCGGCGGGATCTTTGACGTCGTCGTCGACGGCAAGATGATCTTCAGCAAACACCAGGCCGATCGGTTCCCCGAACACGACGAAATTCTCGCGCAACTCTCCTGACGTCGATCGGGGTCGTTGGCCGACTCACAACGGCTAATCGAGTTCGGCGTCGGCCATGACGCCCTCGTCGAGCAGCCGCGGCAAACGGATTGGCCCCGCGCTCGGCACCGGGTCGCCCTCGCCATCCCCGGGAACCTGTCCCGAGGCCAGGCGTTGCCGCGGACATCCGGCTCGACGCTTCGAGCATTCCCATCTCGGTCGCTTGCGGGGTTTATTCGTCGGTCCCTTCGTCGTCCTGTTCAACCATCGAATCGGGCGGAAGACTCGGGGCGTGCCCCGGTGATGGTTCCACACCCCGCCACCTGGCCCAGGCCATCCCGGCCAGAAACACCGGAATTCCCGACAGGCTCATGGCAATTCCAATTCCTGCTTCCATCGGCTTGCCGATCAGCACATGGAAGAGAAACCAGGAGTAGAACACGAGGTAGGCCATGGGGATCGACCAGTGCACCCGGAAGGGCCGCTCCCATTCGGGATGTTTTCGCCTCAGGATCACGACCGCCCCAACCGCCAGCATATAGAAGATGCTTGACGAGAAGATGATGTAGCCGGTCATCAAGTCAAAGACGGACGTTGTCGCCCCCTCCCCTCCGAGGGTGTCAACCAGCACGGTTGAGGCGACCAGCAACAGCACGCCCATGGCTGCCTGGACGGCAATCGCTCGAGCCGGCGTGCGGAATCTCGGGCTGACGGCTCCCAACCAATGCAGCAAC
>Ga0310342_100002549_pt1 | contig 11722 bp, 8 predicted proteins | sample S15DNA20500_MG_FD_206155 | JGI IMG/M metagenome (GOLD analysis project Ga0310342, IMG submission 206155) | Marine microbial communities from station ALOHA, North Pacific Subtropical Gyre - S1503-DNA-20-500_MG | ecosystem: Environmental > Aquatic > Marine > Oceanic | place: Pacific Ocean: North... | reverse complement strand
GAGAGAACGTGCACTGCACGCGTGTGCTGCTGCGCAAGGGCAAGCGCATCGGAGAGGGGCCCGACGGCACCGAATCAATACTCTGGACCGACCCGGACGGCACGCCCCGATTTCTCCGCATCTCGGAAGTGGCGATGAAGTCGAATGATTTCCAGGAGGGCCGGGTCAAGCACGTCCAGATCGCGGTGAAGGCGGCGATGCACGGCGGCGACGACGCGCAGGACGGGTTCGACTACCTCCGGCATGTCGTGGACCGGCAGGTCAACGCGGGTGTTGATTTTCTCGACGTGAACACCGACGAGATCGGCTACAAGCACGAGGAACAGCAGGCCGCGATGGCCTGGCTCGTGCGCACTGTGCAAACCATGACACGCACCCCCCTTTCCGTCGACTCCTCCCTGATGGAAACGATCGCCGCAGGCATGACGGCCTATGATGCGACTGTCGGCCAGCCATTGCTCAACTCCGCATCGCTGGAACGCGCCGACGCCCTTGACCTGGCGGTCGAACACAACGCCTGTGTCATCATCACCGCGGCAGGCGCCTCCGGCATGCCGGACGACGACGTCCAGCGTGTCGACCATGCGTCAAAGATGATCGATGCCGCCGTCGGCAAGGGCATCGCCCTGGAAAACATCCAGGTCGATCTGCTCGTATTTCCCATCTCCGTGGACAGTCGGTTCGGACTTCACTACCTGGACGCCGTCCGGAAGATTCGCGAGAAGTACGGCTCCGCCATTCACATCACGGGTGGCATGAGCAATGTCTCCTTCGGGATCCCCGCTCGACGCCTCGTGAACGACGTCTTCGTGAACCTTGCCATCGAGTACGGTGCCGATGCTGGCATCCTCGACCCGGTCACACGCAACATCGAGAAGATCGTGGCCCTTGACCGAAATACGGCCCCGTACGAAATGGCGAAGCAGATGCTGCTCGGCGAGGACCGCAGCTGCAAGCAGTTCCTGCGGGCGTATCGAAAAGGCGAACTGGAGGTATGAGCGGGACAGGGGTGTCGGGTTTTATCGTATTTTGGCGAGTACGTTTGCGTCGCCGCCCTGCGCGTTTTCCCCATTTCCCTTCCCCGCAGGGCATCATGTACCGTCGCCAGTCGCCAGGGCCTGCATCGCGGCGCAGCCTTGCCCGGTGGATACCCTCCGGGCGTGTCATGAGGCAAGGTCTGACCTGGATTGCATCATGCTACGGTCTTTGGATCTTCCTCCGCCTCCCCTGCGTATCCTCCTGGTCACCCCAACCGCTTTCGAATCATCTCCGTGACCATCTTCGCGTTCGCCTGGCCCTTCGACTTCTTCATGATCTGACCCATCAGCGCCCCGATCGCCCTGCTCTTGCCGCCCTTGATGTCCGTCACCGCTTTCGCGTTGGACGGGTCGGCCAGGACTTCGTCGACGTACTGCTCTAGCGCCGAACTATCGGAGACCTGAAGCAGCCCGTGCGATTCGGCCAGCGTCGCCGCATCCTCATCGGTGTCGGCGCAGAGTCCGAACAGCTCGTCGGCTCCGCGCGAACCGAGTTTGTCGCCGACAAACAGGTCGACAATGCCCTTGACCTGCTCCGGCAAGACGCCCAGATCGTGCACCGCGCAGCCGCGGGCGTTGGCATGCTTGGCGGCATAGTTCATCAGCATGGCCATGGCACGCTTCGGGTCGACGCCTGTATCGACCACCCGGTCGAAATAATGGCAGAGGGCCGGTTCGTCGATCAGCGTCTCCACGTCGACGGCAGCAAGACCGTGGGATTCGCCGTAGCGTTTCCGCCGCCGATCGGGCAACTCCCCCATGCGCTGTCGCACTTCGTCCACCCATGCTTCATCGACGTGCAGGGGAACCAGGTCGGGATCCGGTAAGTAGCGGTAGTCGTGGGCTTCTTCCTTCTCACGCTGAAGAACCGTCACCATGCGGTCGTCGTCCCAGCCACGGGTACTCTTGGAACCGGACTCGAGGCACTGCCCGGCACTTTGCCAGTCGTCGACCTGGCGCCGGCGTTCATACAGCACAGCGCCTTCCAAGGCCTTGAAGCTGTTCAGATTCTTGATTTCGACGATTGGCGTAAAAACTTCTTCACCGGTGGCCGGATCGTTGATCGCCACGTTGATGTTCGGTTCGAACCGCATGTGCCCTTGCTGCATGATGCCCCCGGTCACGCCAAGGTGCCGGCAGATATGCCGCAACATCTGCGCGAAGGTCACGACCTCCCGCGCCGAGGCAAAGTCGGGTTCGGTAACGATCTCCAGCAAGGGCGTGCCGGCGCGGTTCAGGTCCACGATCGAATGGTCGATCGCAAGGCCTCCCGGCGCCTCGTGAAGCAACTTCCCGGCATCTTCTTCGAGATGAGCCCGAATGATACGAATCGACTTGGTACCGGCCGATTCGCCGTCGTCGTCGGTAAGGGGGATGTCGACGGTACCGTCGAGGCAAAGCGGTTGGTCGTACTGGCTGATCTGGTAGTTCTTGGGCAGGTCGGGGTAGTAGTAGCTCTTTCGATCCCATTTCGTCCGGGCGGCGATACGGCAGTTCAGTGCCAGTCCCACGAGCATCGACATCTCGACAGCGCGACGGTTGACCACCGGCAGCACCCCGGGCATGCCGATCACCACCGGGTCGAGCAGTGTATTGGGTTCCGCATCGTGATGATCCACACAGGCGACGTTCGGCGCCGCGGTGAACATCTTGGTCCGCGTCGCCAGTTCAACGTGAATCTCCAATCCGACGATCAGTCGTACTTGCAGGTCTTCGGCGGGCATGGGTCGATCATCCTGCGGTGCGGGGGGCGGCCCCGCACCGCGGCGGGTCAGGTATCAGGGCACGGCATCGTTCAGCGGAGGGCCTGCCGGCTTGATGCCCAGGGTTCGCTCCAGTTCGCGTGCCAGGGCCGTAGCCGTTTGTGGCAATCCGGTGGCAATGCCCAACCGATGAATCAGTTTGGGCAACGTGGCATTACGATTTTCAATGCCGGAGGTCCGTTCATGCAACATCACGTCGGCGCGAATCTGCCGCTTGACCCAGGGGTCCGCCAACGCCTCGGCCAGTGCGTCGGCGTCCACGAGATTCTCGGCGTGTCGGCGTGCATCGGAAAAGCCAGGCACCTTTTCCGATACCATGAGCCATTGGTGCATCGGTTCAAAGGCGTCGGGGTCGGACAACCATACGGCCAGCGCCAGTTCGGCCAGCTTGCACGCATCACTGAATCCAGATTTGTAGTCTTTGATATTCGGGTTGCAATCTGGATTCAAGGGCACGGGTAGAGTCAGGATCGCAAGCGCCGCCCCGAACCGCTTACGCACGGCATCCAGCCGGTGGTGCATATGTCGACAATGCGGACAGGCGTAATCAAACAGTTCAATGATCACATGCTCCGCCTCGGAGTTGCCCAGCATCGGCAGGGGAAGCGTCACCTTGATTCGACCGCCACCCAGCACGACCTTCCGCGGGGGTCCCGCAGGCCGCCGCGCCTCGGCGGGCACGTCGACGGCAAGTCGGCCTTCCGGGGCTTGGGCAACCGGCATCGGAACGGCAAAGGGATCCACCACAGTGGCCACCACGCTGTCACCGGACGATTCGGTCCAGGCCGTGCGGTGTTCTTCTTCGACGCGAGCCAGGTGTTGACCGGCGAAGACCACTGACACCGCCCCCAAGGCGGCGACAGTCACCACAAAAACCTCGCCGTAGCCCAGGTTTTCCGCATGCCGCCGGCCCCAGGGAGCAACCGCGAGCAACAGCACCGCCAGCACGGCGGCCGTGGCATGATCGATCATGCACCAGAGACAGAAACTGCCAATGACCGCCACCTGCAGCCCCGTCAGCCACGCCGCTCCGGCCAGCGTGACACCGGCCAATCCAACCAGCACACGCCACGTCCGGCGGCGGGCGGCGAGACGCCGACACCGCGGCAACATCAGCAGCGCTACCAGAACTGAGCCGTAGAGCAGGACGCCAAGCGCCGCCACCGGGAGGGGCCCCCATCGGGACCACGGGCTCGAAAGCACCTCGCTGCAACCCCCTTCGCCGCTGCAGCCGAGAGGACGGGCGCCACCGATCAAAGCGACGCTCGCCAAATAGGCCGACACCGCCAGCGCACCGACAGCCAGCAGCACCAACAGCACGAACAGCGCAGTGGCCGGCCTCGTCCCGAACTCTCGCTGTGATGGCGGTGGCGACATGGCTGCGATCCTCATCCCAGGGAACCGTCATACGACGATCCGACCGTGCCGGAAAGCAGTGTCCCGGTGGGGGCGAGACACCGGGATTCTACTGGGCCGCGCGACGATAGCGCCGGTAGGAGACCACCCGTGAGAAGCCCAGTCGCTCGTAGAACGCAATGGCCGGACAACCGTCACCCCGATCAACGATCACATGCTTGAACAGGGACCGCCGGCAGTGCTCCAGCACACTGGCCATCAGGGCCACCGCCACGCCTTTGCCGCGATGGGCCATGCGGCAATAGGCCGGACTGATCACGCCGATCTCGCCGAGCGTGAACACGCCCGCCACGGCGACAGCCTCGCCGTCGCAGCGCACGAAACTGAGTTCCAGCCGCGGTTCATCGAGCCGATCGATCGAAGCGCTGGCCAGGGCTTCGACCAGGTCCGATTCGGCCTCGGGATCGGCGACGTGCGCTTCCACCGCCTTCGTACGATAGAACCGCCAGGCATCCTGGTAAGCCGCACGGACGGGAATGATCTGCACGCTCTCATCGGCGGACAGGCGTGGTGCCGTGGGATTCAACACCAGCACATGCCGCACCACGTGCCGATGTCCTCGCCGCATCAAGGCCTCTTCCAGGTTCGCAGGCACCTCGCCGTCAGACGTCCAGGCATGACAGACAGACCCGTGATCCGCAAAGGCGGCGTCGATCCGATCCAGTAGCGGGTCCGGATTGGCGTCCGCGTCGATCACCACGTGCTCGGCAAAATTCAGGGCACGCACACCGGGTCGTTGCGAACTGATAAGACAGGTCGCGCCGTCGACATCGACCTCCACGGCACCGGTGCGGCCCAACGCGACAGCCACCCGCCGCACCGCGCGGACCAGCGCGGCGTGCGGCAATTCACCTCGAGCATCAACGACTGGCAGTTCCATCGGCAGCATTCCCACGCGTGTTACGGATCAGCGGATCGACCCGTCCCAATGCCTCGAACGCGTCTTGACGCAGTTGGCACGCATCGCAGCGGCGACAGGGCCCCCCTTCCGCCAGCGGGTCGTAGCAACTGTGCGTCAGCCCGTAATCCACCCCCAACGCCAAGCCTTGTTCAATGATACGCATCTTCGGCCAGGTGATCAGCGGCGCATGTACCGTCAAACGCCGCCCGGACACACCCGCCGCGGTGGACAGATTGGCCATTGTCTCGAAGGCTTCAACAAATTTCGGCCGGCAATCCGGGTAGCCCGAGTAGTCCACCGCGTTGACCCCCAGAAAGATGTCGAGTGCCCCGACAACTTCGGCCACCGCGGTGGCGAAGGCGAGGAAGATGGCGTTGCGAGCCGGCACATAGGTGACCGGAATGCCGTCACCCATCGCATGCGGGTCGCGGTCCTTGGGCACCGGGCGGTCGCCGATCAGGGCCGAACCGTGAAAGTCAGACGCAGCGTCCACAGGTGGGGCCGCAAATGCGGCCGGATCGATACGAATCCATCGATGTTCCACGACCCCGAGGTGTTCCGCCACCTGGCGGGCTGCCGCCAATTCGACCTGGTGACGTTGCTGGTAGTCGAAACTGAGGGCGTGGCAACGAAACCCCTCCGCACGGGCAATGGCCAACGTCGTGGCGCTGTCCAGTCCGCCAGAAAGCAGCACGACGGCACGCCTCGACTCCGCCTTCTCCTCCAGGCCTGTTTCCACACCGGTCACGACGTTTTATTTCCCCTTGGCATCATCGCCGGAATCGCGCCCTGCCTGGCCCCCTTCGGACATACCCTTGGCCGCATCGGATCGCGTCACCACGACCGTGCGTGCCACCATGTCGCCAAGACGTTGCCGTTGTGGCCCCGCGAGCGGGAGAATCAGCAGCGGTGGCGCGATCAGATCCAACAGCTTCAGCACATTGCGCAACAGCGTCTGCTTCAATTCGGGCCGCCGTCCTTCCAGGTTCACGACCTGCAATCCGAGCATGGCCTTCCCGAGGGTCCGGCCAGTGAAGATCTCCGAGACCATCGTGTGACCGACGAAAACGAGGATGACCAGGCCGCTGGGCGCCATCCGGGCCACGCTACCGGCATGGCCGGGCCAACGCGCAATGAGTTGATCGAAATCGACACCCAACGCGATCCACGCGATACCGATGCACGGCAACATGTCGATGGCACTGGCACTGAAGCGGCGGGCCAGGTCACCCAAAGCCATCCCCTCAGGCAGCACGACGCGGTTGGACTCGGGATCCCGCTTCCAGAACAGGAACATGATCATCGTGGCCGTGACCAGCGTTCCCATCCAGAGCACGAAATCGGTCGCGTGATCGATGTCAATCGAATAACTGACCGCCAATTCAGTCGGCGAGGTGACCCGCTCGCCCTGAAGGTTCATCTGCGACCAATGCAGCGTGCCGCCATCAAAATCCACGAGCGTGGCCCGCCCCGCCGTGGCCGTGAAGTGCCACGCATCGGCTTCGCCCTGCCGCGGCAACGTGCCGAGCCGGGCGAACTGGTCACGGGCCAGAAACATGGCAACCTCGGCGCTGCCCGGCGACGCCACGGCGACCACAACCTGCGAGTCAACGATCGCGGCCTGGAAGACGGAGGGCGTCTCCACGGGCCACGGCATCTCCACACGGCGCCAGGAAAGGCCGTCACGGCGAAAAACCTGGCAAGGGCCCTGGGGGTCCGCGGGGGAAGGCGACGCGATTAGACGAGGCTCGCCGTGCTCGGCCACGACGAGTTGGGCTAGGCCTCCATGAGGCCACGCCTCGGGCAGTTCCGTTTCCTCCCAACGTGTGCCGTCGAGGCGAAAAAGCCGGTCTCGTCCCACGTCGTGGAGTCGCGTGACGGAAGGCGAAACGTCGTCAGGCCCATTCGCCACGGACGTCGAAGGGCCACGCATCAGCGCCCACAGATCCCGGCGATCAGCGGCACTGTCGAGCAACGCCAGTTCGGTCGGCAATGTCGGCCGGATCGATGGGGCGATGAACCGAGGCGTGCCAGACATCTCGTCACGCTGGTAACGCACCAGTCGAACACTCAAATCCGGCTGAATGATCCAGACCCGGCTGATACCGGCGGCAAATCCATGGGGGTGGACCCCACCACTGAGAATGCCAGCGCGACGCAGGGCCGCGGGCGGATCATCACGGCTGCGCTGAAACAGCACCCGCTCGTCGCCGACATCCTGCAGGATCCAGAGATCATCTCCAAATCCGCTGGCATGCATTGTCACGGCATTGGCGGCCGCCGCCGTCGCCGTACCGACAAGCATGCAGACCAGGATCATGGCAACACGCATGGCGAACGAACTCGGGAAGGATTCAGTACGAAGAACGCGGGCCCACCGCGTCCCCGTCGGCCTCGTCACGCAGTCGATGCACCGAAGAGGATGGGTTCACCAAAGCTTCCGACCCTCACTCGGAACCGGGCCACTATACCTCCAAGCCACCTTGGCGCGTCAACGACGTTCCTAGTCACGCCGTATCCGCCCGGCCCCTGGCATCCAGGATTCCTGGAAGCCGGTGATCCTCGACGGCCGACTCCATCGCAACCGATGCTCGACCGTGGTGCGTAGTTCAATGCTCTCTATCCCATGCCCCGATTCGGGGCTTGACGAACCCCGTTGACGCAGGCTTCAAGGGCCGGACGCGCAGAGGTTTGGGTGCTTGCGTAGCATGGCACGATGCTCAGACATCGCCTCGCCTACGGGGCCATGATGTTCGCCGCCCTCGCCGGGCTCGTCGTTGTCGACCACCGCCTTGAAGGTATGGCGGTGGCGGGCACGTGGCTCGAAGGTTTGCTGCCACCCGATACCCAGTTTCCGCCAGGCATGCTCATCCTGCCCATCATGCTGGGCCTGATCGGCTGGGCGGCCGGCGAGTTGCACGCCATGCTGGTCGCTGCGGGCCTGGGCTGCAGTCGATTCGGGGTCACGATCGCCGCACTGGGCGGATGCCTCACCACCACGACCGTTCCTTTCATGACTGGTCCCGCCAACGGGATGGCCGCAGCCTTGGCGACAATCGCGATCATCACCGCCCTGGGGATGATGGCCCCGGCAATCCGCCATCGTCGGGTCGACGGCGCGATTCGCACCGGCGGAGCAACGCTGCTGGCGGCCGTCTACCTCGGCATCCTTCCGGGGTTCCTCTTCTTGATTCGGCGCGACGGGGGTGCCGTAGCGATGGTCGCGGTGATCACAGCCACCAAGGTCGGGGATTGCGGGGCCTACTTCCTGGGACGCCTCATCGGACGCCACAAGCTCATCCCCTGGCTGAGCCCGGGCAAGACGTGGGAGGGCCTGGGCGGGGCGGTGCTGGCCGCGACGCTTGCCCTTTGGGTCATCGATGTCGCCGCAGGGGGCATCATTGCCGCTCCGGCACCTTCCGATGCCGCCACAGGACCAACCCCACTGCCCTTGGTGCTCGGCTTGGGGATTCTGATCGGCCTGATCGGTCACGCCGGCGACCTACTGGCCAGCCTGATGAAGCGTGATGTAGGGATCAAGGACACCGGGGCCACCGTCCCTGGCTTTGGCGGGCTGATTGATGTCTTCGATTCGCTTCTGCTGGTGTCACCGGTGGTCTACCTGCTGCTCATAAGGGCCTGATGAAGGAGAGAAGCCGTGCACACCGGGACGCGGCACCGTTTATATCTTCCAGACCGGGAAGTCCCCGGCTATAATGGAAACCGACGTCACGCCGCAGCCGATTGGCCTGGCCGGCAAGCGACGTGGACGCAGCCCATGCGACCGCAGAAAGGGATCAGCGCGGGCAGCGTACAGCCCGCACCGGCACGACCGCCAGCTGATCGTGGAACCAATTCGATGAAATCCTTCACCCCATGGAGACACTACCATCGCTAGACGCTTCTATTCGCAGCAGCGCGACACCGGGAAACGGTTGCGCGTCAATGATTTGATCCGCATTTCTCCAGTTCGCCTCATCGACGAAAATGATGGCCAAATCGGCGTTGTCGAACTGGACGACGCCAAGGAAAGGGCCCGGACGGCCGGACTTGACTTGGTGGAAGTTGCACCGACCTCCACGCCACCGGTCTGCCGGATCATGGACTACGGCAAGTGGAAATATCACCAGAGGAAAAAAGAGCAGAAAAACCGCAGCCACACCAAGCAAAGTGAATTGAAGGGCATGCGTCTGCGACCCAAGATCGACACGCACGACCTGAATATCAAGGTTGCCAAAGCACGGGGGTTCCTCGAAGACGGGCACAAAGTGCAATTCACAATGATCTACCGGGGCCGCGAAATGGCCCATCGTGAATTGGGCCACAAGACGATGCACGCGATTCGCGATCAACTGGCCGAACTGAGCAAGGTCGAGTCGGAACCTCGCATGATGCATCGGCGCATGACCATGGTCCTTGCCCCAGATCGCAAGCCTCGCAAGGCTGTGTCGGATACCCCATCCGAGAAAGAGAACGCCCCCACCCCAGCCACCACCGGATCTTCGGTGCAGGCGGTCTAAGCGAAGGGAAAAAGGTCCTTATCGATGCCGTTGACGCGAGCGGCCCTACCGCACTGCGTCACGCGGTGACGCCGCATGCGCACCACGGCCGATCCGCCAACCCCCTCTGCCATTGCCCGGCCCAATAGCGCCATCACACTTCGCGGGGGCCACCGACAGTGCAGTCACGGCGTGGATCAGGTGACGACTTCCACCTTTTGCGTCCCTCGTGACTTGGCATGCACTCGTCCAAATCCCAGTTGCCTCCTACCCCTTGACATGCCAAGGAGGTCTGTTAGACTTGTGTTGCATTGTGGGGCAAAGTGTTGTAAAATGGGCATTCGTGTCACGAGGCAGATGGATTGGTCTTCACCGGCGAATACGAGCATTCGATCGATTCCAAGAACCGCTTGGCCATCCCCTCCGAGGTCAGGTCCCGGATCCAAGGATCGACGCCGGGAGGCAGGAAATCCGGACTTCGCTTCTATGTGACACTCGGCGAGGGGCAATCTCTTTGTCTCTACACCGAGCAGGGGTTCCAGGAACAGGCCGATGCACTTCGCAACAGTGACAGCGACCCGGATGAAATACTGGCCTTCGAGGCGTTTTGGTTCAGCCTGGCAAGGCTTGTCGAGGTCGACGCCGCCGGACGCGTGCGTCTGCCTGAGAGCTTGCTCAAGCGGGCCGGCTTGGGGGCGTCAGTGGTCCTTCTGGGCATGAACGATCATCTTGAAATTCGCGACCGAGATACCTGGACGACGTATGTGGACCAGATGCTGGCCAACCAACGGCAACACCTGATGAATCCACGCCGTGCCCGGCGAAGAAGATCCGGGCGGGATACATGAGCAACGCTGTGGCACCGGCGACTTGTTTGGTGTCGCCATAAACACGTATCACCCAACCACTTGGGAGCAAACTCCCCGCGACGACAACCCACCACCCCAAGAGACCGCAGCGAAGGTAGAACGGACTCGTGCCGTCTACCGCCCGCTGAGCAAAAGTTCTGGTCCTGCCCAAGGACGGGCAGCGGAACCGGGGGGCCATTTGAGGCCGAGCATCAGTGATTGGGTGCACGACCGAGCAAGATCTGGCCCCGCTCATCGGCGGCTTGACGGCGCCTTCGCCTTTTGGTCATTCTACATTCTATTGGTTCTATCACCAAGCCTGCCGACGCCAGCCACGTGAAAAAAGCGGCCTTTTAACGGCTGGCCACTGCGACCGTGATCTGACTCTCCATCACCTGGGAAAAATGTCTCAAACACATTTTTCAAAACCACTTATGTTGCATCATTTCGCTAGCCCGTAGCACCCTGACATGGGCCGCTTGCGGTGGAAACCTCGCCGGCCAGTAACACTGGTCCATGCGTCCGGCAATCGACATATTGCCCCTACAACAACGAGTCGACAGGCTGTTCGCACGCCCGGCCACGCCGATGGGATGCCCCACCAGCGACAGGTAAGGGCCGCCTATCTCCCGCCAAGCCCCGTGGCCACCAACGGCTCATTGCGATGGCGAATCGCATGGTCGATGCAGGCAACACCGGTCGGAGACCTCGTGGCACAGCGTCATCTCTCGCAGGTGACGGGGGGCGGTCCGGGATCTGGAACGGACAGACGACGTCGCCTGATACCGGGCCCTCACGCCATGGCGACTAGGTCATGACCAGGCGGACCGGCATGACCCGTGGTCGTAGCCATGGGGCGCGGAGTACGGATCAGATGTCGCACGATTCCGGTCCCGGCGAAGCGCGTCACGCCACCGGCGGTCTCGGCCCGGCGAACAGTGCAAGCCATCGTGTCGATCGATTCAACGGAACGGTGCCGCGTGAGACAACAGTTCCTGAAAATGCAAACCACGCTCCTTGATAAACCGCCGGCTACGTCACCGCTTGCCGTCCCTAGCGTGGCGTTCATCTTCGTTGGTAAGGATGCCGAGCAAGCAGGGACTCGACCTCATCGTCATGACCGGTTGCATGCGTGCGTTCAACGTGATCGGGACCGAATCGGGGCTCACGAAGCCACCTATCAACCCGTCATAAGTCAACCCGCCGGCGCTGATTGTCCTGTCTTCTTTCCGGCTGGAACAGGTGAAGCGACCGTCCG
>Ga0310342_100002548_pt1 | contig 11724 bp, 10 predicted proteins | sample S15DNA20500_MG_FD_206155 | JGI IMG/M metagenome (GOLD analysis project Ga0310342, IMG submission 206155) | Marine microbial communities from station ALOHA, North Pacific Subtropical Gyre - S1503-DNA-20-500_MG | ecosystem: Environmental > Aquatic > Marine > Oceanic | place: Pacific Ocean: North... | reverse complement strand
CGAAATAGATGTCAAATATTCTTGTATATCAGCAGAAACTACTGGCATATGTTTATTAATAAGACTGGTGGAACTGAATACAATATCGTCATCGGTAAATTCAATTTGTCCGCCAACAGATTTTACCGCTTCCTCTTCCTCTCCGATTTTGTTAGTCAGGTCGTTTTCTGGGTCTTTATATTCCGCACCCTTTACGTAAACATTAGGACGCAATTGCCCTATGACTTCCACAGATGAGACGGCCCTATTTACCGCTACATAATCAACACATTCCAGAGCACTGACCGCAGCTGATCTGAGATCCTCCGTGAAAGCGGGACGATGTGGCCCTTTGTTCACATATTGATCAGCTGTCAACGTCACAACTAATATATCGCCCATTGACTTCGCTTGCTGAAAATGATGAATATGGCCTATATGCACCAAGTCAAAAACGCCATGACAAAGCACTACGCTTTTACCTTTACCCCGTTCTAACTCTAATATTTCAACAAGATCTTCTACGGCGAAAATTTTGCTTTTAGTAATCTTTTTACTTTTCATAGAATCTATTATAAACGTCTGATTTATCCCCTCTTAAGTCCAAAATCCAATCAATAGCTTCTCTAATTGCACCATGCCCTCCGGTTGCTCTAGTCACATGGAAACAACACTGTTTTACTTCTACGACCGCATTTTGCACAGCGATCGGAAGGCCGACTTTTCGCATTACTGGGATATCTGGGAGATCATCTCCAATATAAGCTATATTTTCCGCACCAAGCGATTTTTCCAATAATATCTGATCTAACACCTCGTTCTTATCGCTTATACCTTGATGAAGATCAGTTATGCCTAACTCGGCGGCCCTGTTCTCCACTACCGTCGACCTTCGCCCAGTAATGATGCCTATAGCTAATCCTACCGACCGAGCCAAGGCTATACCCATTCCATCTTGAACATCAAAGCGCTTTAATTCAATATCCGGGCCTAAGATAATTCCCCCGTCCGTGAGGGTCCCATCTACATCAAGAATAATCATCTTAATCTTCGACACTCTGGCTTCCAGATCCAATTCAGAGCACCCATCATCATTATTTAAAGACAATTGCTCTAATACCCATGGCTTGCGTGGACTGCCAATGCCATCTCTAACAATTCTCTCATCTTATCTGTGGGCACCATTGTCGAACCATCTGACAAAGCAGCATTTGGATCTGGGTGAGTTTCAACAAATAGTGCATCTATTCCTACCGCGACAGCTCCTCTGACCTGCGCTGGTATGAATTCAGTAAGACCTCCGGATGAACCTCCTGCGCCTCCCATCTGCTGAACACTGTGAGTAGCGTCAAATACTACTGGTATACCTAATGATCGCATAATAACTAGACTCCGCATATCGACCACCAGGTCTCTATATCCGAATAACGCCCCTCTCTCTGTCACAAAAACGTTTTGGTTACCCGTAGATGACACTTTCGCCACAGCATATGACATGTCTGCAGGAGCCATAAATTGTCCCTTTTTAATATTAACAACTTTCCCGTACTTACCAGACTCTATCAATAAATCAGTTTGTCTACTTAAAAAAGCAGGAATCTGTAGCACATCTACTATCTCAGCCACCATCTTAACTTGAGATGTTTCATGAACATCAGTAAGCAGAGGTACCCCTACAGTTTCCTTGACCCGTCGTAAAATCCTTAACCCATTATCAATACCATTACTTCTGAAGGAATCAATTGAAGTTCTATTAGCTTTATCAAAAGATGATTTGAAAATATACCCGATACCTAATTCCGAACACACTTGAGCCAGTTGGTCAGCGACCGATAGGCAAAGATCTTCGGATTCGATAGCACATGGACCCGCTATTAAAACCAAACCACCATCCCCAATAATTACATCATTCACTACGACTGGCTTTTCCAAAGGACCAAATGGCTGTAACGCAGTTGTCCATTGGTCTAAATTATTCAACGATCTTCCTCAAATAAGTGTTAGGATCTATTAGATTTTTAACCCTCTCTAAATCTTCAGGGACATCGACCCCTATTGGCTGATAATTGATTTCAACTGTCTTAATTTTCACTCCGGCCTCCAACAGTCTAAGTTGTTCTAGTTTTTCCACTAATTCGAGCTTACCCTGAGGAATCTGCAAATATCCCTCCAGAACTTGTCGTCGATATCCATAAACCCCCATATGCCCCCAATATTCGGTCTCACTGAGCCAATTTTCTATCCGAACATCTCTCACATGCGGAATCGGTGAGTGAGAGAAATAAAGAGCAGTCTGATCCGTAGATCTAACCACTTTATTAATCGTCACATCAGTCAATTCTTCAAAAGTGTTGAGACGAAACACCGGAGTGACTACGTCAGCTTCACTGGATTCAAGGGCATCTACCATAGATTCCACGATTTCGCTTTCTATCAAGGGTTCATCCGCCTGCACATTAATAATAATATCGCCTTTTAGATGTTGAATGACTGACGCAATCCTGTCAGTCCCAGAGGGACATTGCTGAGCGGTCATCATCGCCTGCCCACCCCAAGAAGTAACTTCTTCAAAAACCTCTGCACTATCAGTTAACACCCAGATCTCATCTATAGACTCTGCTTTTGCAACTCCGTGATAAACATACCAAAGCATGCTCTTGCCGTGAATATCCGCTAATACTTTTCGAGGGAACCTGGTAGATTCAAGACGAGCTGGTATCGCTACGATCGAAGACAACAGACCACTCTCATTCCAGTTCACCAACAACCCGACGCTCGTGAACCATAATTTTTAGACTTAGTTTCATCCAATTGATTGGAGTTTGTATAGTTTCGCCAATACTCCTGAATCGGCAACAAGGCTATCCCAATCTCCATTTTCTACTACCCTCCCTTCCTCTAAAACGACTATTCGATCGGAGTTTTGGATAGTTGATAATCTATGCGCAATAACTATAACAGTAGTACTACCTTTGATATGATTAATATAATCCTGTATTAACACCTCTGATTCAGAATCGAGAGAACTGGTCGCTTCATCCAAAATCAGAATGTCCGGTCTTTTTAAAATAGCCCTAGCTAGTGAAAGCCTTTGTCGTTGACCTCCGGATAAATTCCAACCTCTATCACCCAGGTGGGTATCATAACCATCTGGCAATTGCCGGATAAATGAATCAGCTGACGCATTTTTTGCCGAGTCAATGACATCATCATCACTAACATCATTGCGCCCCAGAGATATGTTGTATAACACCGATTCATTGAATAAAAAAACATCTTGACTAACCATACCTATGGCCCCAAGCCATGTGTTGACTTGAAAATCTTTAATATCACTCCCATCTACCCGAATATTCCCAGTTGAATATTCGTAATTTCTCAGAATCAACTCAACTAATGTAGTTTTGCCGGCACCTGACAGCCCTGTAATCGCAGTCATTTTGTCTTTTTCGACGATAAAACTAACGTTATCTAACACGTTATTTACACCGTCATAAGAAAAGGTCAGATTCTCAATTCTGATTTCTTTGTGAAATCCTTCAAACGGCATGATCCCGTTTTCTTGGCTAGATCTGGAGTGATAATCTATAGTCGCCTTAACGGCCTCCAAAGAGCCGAGAGCTACAGATAGTGCCTGCCGTTTTGCATTTATTCCTGAAACATGCGGAGCTAACCGATACAAGATAAACAAAACTGCCACGATGACAGGTATAGTTACGCCCAGTACAGCTACGCCTATATATACTAAAGCCGCTATCAGTCCAAATAAAGCTATTTCTTGGATAACCGCCATATTAACTAAGTTTTTAGCTATAGAGTATCCAATCTCACCTGCATCTTCGGCTCTTGCCCGGAACTCATCGGACCTTAAACTTTTTATATTGAAAGTCTTTATGACATGTATCCCAGCTAATGTCTCAATCGCTGAAGAAGCAAGTCTATTTTCTCTAAGCACTCTTACAGTCCCCATTTTTCTAGCACTGATCATGAACCATCTAAGACCCATGGTAACAATTGCTATTAAGCAAATTGACACCAAAGCCAAATATGGAGCTAACAGAAAGGACGCTATTACGTACGTAACCGCTATGCCAAGAGACGAAATTATCTCAATGGAATTACTAAGGGTCGCTCCTGCTCTACTAGTTTGGTTGGTCAATGTATCTGTGAGTGTCCCCATTTTTTCCTGATGAAAGTATGAAAGATCGGCTTCCAACAGCAAACCCATACTTCGAGACCTCAACCAAACTATGAACCCTTCCCGCTGTTTTACCGTAAGTAATTTAACTAAATATTTTAATGCTGAGGTGAACAGAAACAATGTCGTCAACACTATCAACACAGTAACCAAATTATAGGACAGCCCTACTGATTCTAGCAGTAATGTGATATCTCTAGTGAGCCAGTGATTTTGCCCAGACGAAGCAGCGTCAAATGTTTCTAGCAATGGTACTAATAGACCTACATTGATACCCTCCAGCATTGCGACCACCATAGACAGAACGCAAATCGATGTAAGGAGAGGTATCTTCCTATAATCTTTTACAATAGTTGACCACAAACTACGATACACTTTTAACCCTCAGAGGCAGTTAACCATTCGACGACGGTTTTCAAAGTCCAAACGTTAACTCTGGTCAATAGCCTAGCTAATCCTACGATTGGCCTATTTTACGAACTTACCGAATCTCCGTTAAGTGACACACTAGTGCATTTGGGATATTGATACCGCATACCCGATATCTGAATATAGTTTATCAACCCCCCCAAACACAGCACGGTCGGCCCTCCACCCTCTCGGGAGGATCAAGACCCTTGCAATTCTCTCGGAGCACAGGCTACAACAAAAGAATTCATTTTATTTCCAGATAAGATATTCTAGAGGCTATTCGTCACAACCTTATGATTACGAATAACCCTCCCTTTTCCTCGAGTACGCCTTGTTCGAGGTGTTACTGTTTCCAATTTACTATCAAGTGCTCTTATATCTTTCCACGGAACCTTAGCTTCTACCAATCTTCCTAAAAATTGAAGCAAGACTTTAGCCTGTGATTGTGGAGATCTACGTTCCTCCATAATCTCCCCCATACTTTCAATTCCATTGGAAGTGATATTCACTTTTTCTCCTACTAGAAACCTTCTCCAAATGCCGTTATTAGAGCTTAATTGTTCAACCTGGTACGTTAGTTCGGCAATAGTTTGATCCGACAAAGAAGGTACAAATCCATCAAAACTTACCCACCCAGAAAACCAACTAGTAGATCGGAACCGAGGCAATTCTCTTGTCTCGTTGTTGCATTTAACAAACAAATACCCCGGAAATAATGGTGAATAAGACTGCTCATAACCAATTTTGTTAGACTTAGTTTTAGGCAGATAGGTCTCTAGGCCATTTGTAGCTAAGGCCTGAACTGCCTGTTCTTCGGCCCTAGGATAAACCCGCATGACGTACCAATTACCAATCATCAACTATGCCTCCGAACTTTATCCATCCAAAAACGTAATTACTTTATCCAATTGGGAGACATCCCCCACCCATTTCTGATACCTTTTATGCGACCCGGCAAGCAAAACCTTGTGATATTCCTCAACTTGTAAAGTTTCGATCCCGTGCACTGGGTTCCCTAGAAATTGTTGATCTGCACCTAGCTCTATAGCGAAAAAATCGATCTCACGTATATTCAACTCTTTAAGCGCCAGATAAATTAATTCAGCGAACTCACCAGTATCTAAAATTGCCACACGCGATTCCTCATGTAATTCCAACGGCTCAATTTGTTTCCTGAGAATCTCACGGACATTTTGGTAATGATCCATGAATCTCCTGACATAATTCACCGTCAGACGAAATTTTAGGGCAAATCCTTCGGGTGTCAGAGAGTAGGCCCATCTCCTCCATCCAGCTTTTTGAGATCTTAAATATCCTTTTTTGATAAGATTTCTGACCACCGTATTCGTAAGGCCTAAAGAAATGCCTATCCGTTGAGATAATTGCCGTTGAGAAACACAGGAAGAATCTTCGACTTGCAGCAAAACCTGTAACTCTTTTTCCTCAGAATGCAATTTACTTAATGCCAAAGGTTTGGAATCAATTCCCATGCGTTCATCCTATGAACATGCTAATGTTATGTCAAGAGCATTTCTTCACGACTTTGTCGCAAAACACCAATTGCCCACATTCAATTACCGAGCAGATTGTGATCCCTTTGGATGTACAAACGCGAGAATTTGAAGAGGAATAATGAGTTAAACAGTTTGTTCAATAAGTCCACACACTTCGTCGTCCTCCCCTAACCCCCTGAACCAACCGACTCCGGACACTATGGACCATAGAGTAACGGTCCGAAGCCGCTTTTTTTCAGACAAACACCAATGGACATCTGATGCGGTTGAGATTGTAGTAGTAAAACTTGTCTCGGTCAAGTACAAATTTTAGCATCTCATACAGTCTATCATACGCTGAAACTTCGGACGTGCTTGACATCTCCTAAAGTATTTAACGACGATTCATATTGAATGATCAGTTACGGACAATTAACCTACTAGGCTCAGTGATTTATATATTTTACGAACCATATATGTGCTTTATCAAAAAATATACATCAGCGGAGCAATGCCCCGGCCATACTGTGTTGTAATGATAAAATTCTATTCCAATTTACCTCGGTGCCATTTATAAAGTACTAATATGAACCTCACATTTAAATTCAACATATATCATTTTGATTTAGGCTCGATATGTATATATAGACAAACTGCTCAGACAATAGCACCGATTAATCGGGTTATTTAATAATATCCATTAACCCATATTATTCCCCTAAATCAATTCATCCCAAAGCTTGACCTAGTGGTTAACGTTAAAAATTCACAGGCTATTACTTATCTAAAATAACCCTCGGATATTGAATCGTTATCCTATACTGTTGGTTTGAAGGCAGATATTCTATCATTCCAATGATCCGATACGTAGACGTTGCCATCGCCGTCTATCGCCAGACTGTGTGACCATCCGATCTGTTCATCTCCAATCCCATCATTACCCCATCTCCGCAGAAATTTACCGTTTCGGTCAAAGAGTTGCAGTCTATCATTTCCATATTCTGATACGTAGACATTGCCGATCCCGTCTATCGCCAAGCCTTGAGGCTGGTTGAACTCACCATCTCCACTGCCCCGCGCGCCCCACTTACGTAGAAACCTGCCCTGTGTGTCAAAAACCTGAATCCTATTGTTCCTATATTCTGACACGTAGACATTACTGTAAAAATCTATTGCTAGACTGTGAGGCCCACTGAATTGACCGTCTCCGCTCCCCCTAGTGCCCCACTTACGTAGAAATCTGCCCTGGGCGTCAAAGACCTGGATCCTATCATTCCAATGATCTGAAACATACACATTACCATCGTAGTCTATCGCGAGGCCTTGTGGACGACTGAACTCACCATCTCCTATGCCTCTGCGCCCCCACTTCCGCAAAAATCTGCCCTTTGAATCAAAGACCTGAATCCTATTATTCCCATATTCCGACACGTAGACATTACTGTAAAAATCTATTGCTAGACCCTGTGGCTGGCTCAGTTCTCCATCTCCGCTGCCCCTCATACCCCATTTGCGCAAGAAGTTGCCTTGCAAGTCGAAGACCTGGATCCTATCGTTCCAATGATCTGAAACGTAGAGATACATGGAAGCATCTATTGCTAGTCCTTGCGGCTGACTGAATTCTCCATCTGCTACGCCCCTCATACCCCACTCGTGGAGGAATCTACCATGTGGATCGAAAACCTGAATCCTATCATTACCATACTCAGACACATAAACGTTGCCGTCATCATCTATCGCGAGACCCTGCGGCTGGCTGAATTCTCCATCTCCATTGCCTCTCATACCCCATTTACGCAAGAAGTTACCCTGTGAGTCGAAGACCTGAACCCTATGATTTCCCCGATCTGAAACATAGATGTTATCCTTCTGGTCTATCCCCAGTCCCTGGACCCAACTGAACTCCTCGTCTCCTATTCCATCCTCACCCCATTTTCGCAGAAACCTACCATATGCATCGAAAACCTGGATCCTATCGTTACCTTGATCTGACACATAAACGTTGCCGGACCCGTCTATAACCAAACTTTGCGGCCACCTGAATTGCCCATTTGCCCCTCCACTCATGCCCCATTTACGTAAAAACCTTCCGTGCGAGTCGAAAACTTGGATCCTATCGTTACCTCTATCTGATACGTAAACATTTCCTGAGCTGTCTATACCAAGACCCTGGGGCCATGTGAACTCACCATCCTGACTTCCTCTAGATCCCCATTTACGCAGGAATCTTCCTAGTTCATCGAATACCTGGATTCTATTATTATCTCGGTCTGACACGTAAATGTTGCCGCAACCGTCAATTGCAAGGCCTTGGGGTCGAATAAATTCCCCATTTCCACCTCCCTTAGATCCCCATTTTCGTAGAAACCTTCCATGTGAGTCGAAAACCTGGATCCTATCGTTACTACATTCCGAAACGTACAGGTTTCCACCACTATCGATCACTAAGCTCTGTGGCCATCTAAACTCCCCTTCCCCACTTCCCCTCACCCCCCATTTACGCAGAAACTTAACGTGTGAGCTGTAGATACCATTCATCTGAGACCAATCCTCTACCCCGGTCTAAACTCTGGTTGTCTGATGTCATAGCCGGCATCACTACCACTTGTCGCAAATGAGTTTTGATTTCTCTTCATCTTCTGCAATCTTGGCACATTAGTCATCGAGATGAATGTGCCTCTAAGGGCAGCGTATACTGTGCAACCTTAAAATTTAGGGCGCCGTTCCACATCCGTAACCAACCATTCCTCTAGTACTACCAGCATCTCGCATTGCTAAGCCATTAGGTTGAATTCACATGATCGGATCATCCAACAAACTCCCCTGTAGAACGACCTCTCTAAACACCAGGATTTTAATCCGCCGAAAGGCCTTAACATGGTCAGTTCAATCAAGAAGAAATTTATCTTTGACACCAAACGTCATAATAAAAGTCTATATAACAGACTAGGCGCCAATAATAACATAGGTCTGTACAGACCATTAAAAAGACGTTTTTGATAATCAATCAACCTACATAAAAATAATACCCTGAAAGGTTAATTCAACGGGGTAGTGGATCACAAATATTTAGAGTTTCCCCAATTGAATGAACATTTATGAACGATCTTGAACTGTATTGAACTACAATATAGACTTATGCCCCTACGGACGGTTAGCTCATCTGGTGAGAGACTGGTGCTGAACGGCTAGGGATGTTGAGAAGTTTATATTTAATTGCCGGATTTGTGGTATTTGCCATATTAACGATAATCTCGTTAGCTGTAAGTATACCCGGAACTCTGCGTTATGCCTTTGAAGTAAGCCATGATTATGGGTCACTAGTAGAACTTTTATCTATAACAGTTGCCGCCTTACCAATTTGGGTATGCTTCTTGATTGCTACTTTAAGTAACCTCAAAGGCAACCAAGAGTCTTCATGAAAACTACCTTGTTATCATAGGATGCCAAATCAATCGATGCAGATTTCCGTGAATGATGTATTCAGTGTAGATTGGTTGTTCAGATACTTGTTGGTCTCATAGCGTTATTAATGCGCCCAGTCAAAAGCAAGTTCCCGTTTTACGAATCTTAATCGAAAATTGTTGAGTCATCACAGATTCAACATCTAATGGCCTGGAGAAATGCTATTAAGTAGGTTCGGCCCAGTTATCAGGATCGGTAGGATCGCTAGGATACAGTTCTATCACTTGTCCTGTCTCCAACCAATGGACTAACCTATCTTTAATTAACGGCGTACTATTTAAACTACTCCACAATTGTTGCCAGGCCGAAATTCCTGTTTTAGTTCCAGACAGTTCGTAACCAAATCTCGTCATTAAATTACCCATAATACTCTCTGAAAATAAGAGCTCATAGGGGCTTAGAGAAGACCGCCACCGTCCCACACTAGTTGAAACTATTTGCTGAAATATATCCCCAAAAGAAGAATCTCCTGACCATGGCCTAGATCTAGCATCGACGAACTTAGAGGCATCTAACATCACAGGATCATATCGTATGCCCAGGAAATCCGATATATCCATACAAGTAGTTTGAGGCGTGGTTACCAGATCCTCGTGTCTAACTACTTTGTATCTATCTTTAGGTAAAGATGAACCTATCGTTTCTGCCCAATTCAAAGAATGTAAGCAACAAAATATTGCATCCAAGTAACGATGCGGTTCTTCGTTAGTAGCTTCTCGAAAAGAAGCTAAAACATCTCTGGGATCACGTATAATATGAAGTACTTGACCATCTCGATACATCTGCAAAAACAGGGGTATGTTAGTCCATTGTAATAACGATTTTTCCCCCCACCTAACGTCATCTCTTCCGTTACAAAAAGTTTCAACCATTAATGCTTGATAAACGTCCTTAAATTCTATATCGGGAAGAGTTTCTAACCGTTTAATGATTTCGTACTGCGGAACTTTCACATCATATCTCACGGACAATCTGTTGGCCGTGTCGGAAACTATCGATTTATAGCTCTCATTTATCGGTCTATATTTCTGGGACAAGAAATATCGGAAAAAATGGAGCGAATCCGAAATTACACGAAGATCCGGGTGATTATTGAGCACTTGAGCAATTAAAGTAGTACCACTACGATACACACCTGTCAAAAACAAAGGTTTATCAGTAGATTTATTTCTCACACTTTAACTCCCACCTCTCCGGAAGAAATATTATCTTATTTTTTTTGCTATAGAATCAACTATGTTGATGACTGCGACCGGCCAGAATAATATACAAGGCTTCTTTATAAAGACAGATTCGGCCATAATCTACATCTGCCTCTTAACAAACAGCACTCGTGAGATATTCAGGTTGAATCCGCGTTGGAGGCATCGGTTTGATCGTCGGTTTATATTCGTAACTAGCTAGATGCTTAACAGTATCCATGATCCGAAAGAAAATCCAACACTTTCCCCACGCTTTGATCTTCCGATTCTATTCCAGTTTGGAGGATTAATTCAGGATTATTTGGAGGTTCATATCTGTCAGAAACACCCGTAAAATTCGTGATCTCGCCGGCGAAGGCTTTTTTATAAAGCCCCTTAACGTCTCGTTTAGCACAGATTGCGATGTCACATTCCAAGTACGTTTCTATAAAATTAGGAATCTCTTTCCGTAAATTCGCACGGGCATCAGAATATGGGGAAATCGTAGCGACTATGGTGTTAATTCCATTCGCGGATAATAGTTCTGCGACATAACCAATACGCCTGATATTTTCATTTCGATCAAATTCAGAATAACCCAAATCACTAGTTAACTTTGCTCTAATTACATCCCCATCAAGCACTTGTACTTTTACCTTTAGCAGTTCTAGTTTTCTTGATATCAACTTGGCCAACGTGCTCTTTCCCGAGCATGGGAGACCAGTGAACCACATCACAAATCCCTGGCCTTGTTGTACGGATACTGTCTTAATTTGTCTCATCCTAAGCGGTACCATCACTAAATATGATCGATACGGCACTCCGTCCAATTAACATTAGATTGGACACCATAACAGCGCTTGTAGCATACCACAATTGATATGAATCATTGGCCACACGCAACACCCCAATTTCACCACACTAACTGATTCTAAACACAAATACGCGCCATTTCTATCCCTGTTACTGATCGGGAAATATTGCTAACCTCCACCCA
>Ga0310342_100002547_pt1 | contig 11724 bp, 12 predicted proteins | sample S15DNA20500_MG_FD_206155 | JGI IMG/M metagenome (GOLD analysis project Ga0310342, IMG submission 206155) | Marine microbial communities from station ALOHA, North Pacific Subtropical Gyre - S1503-DNA-20-500_MG | ecosystem: Environmental > Aquatic > Marine > Oceanic | place: Pacific Ocean: North... | reverse complement strand
TAACCTGTCTACAATACGGTCTGCCTCTTCACGAGTGAGTTCCTCACCACCCTCCTTTTTTAGAGATGATAAAAATTTACTGACAAATGTATCATCTGATAGGGAAATTGTTATCTCCATTGATGAGTCCCCCGTTCCCTCAGTCGCCATAGTATCCGCATCTTCATTTTCTGGTTCATATAAGTTACAATAGTCTGTTGGTAGGAACTTACCGACCACCGTATCACATGTACCATCCTCTTCATTAAAGTAAGTACACGAGCCACACATAATATTACTCGTGATCTCGGCAGGGGTGGCACTCCTGTACCCACATTGTTCTTTAGATATCTTTCCGGTTTGAGGGAGTTCTGCTTTCAAGATGTCAAATGCCGCTCCTTGATTAACACCCTTTTCACACACAGTTACTTCTGCCAATTCCATTTCGTCTACCTGCATATAGGGAAGTAATCCCTTCTGCATGTTTTGTACTTTTATGGCTGTTCCAGCAATACTGTATGATCTTAATTTACCACCATCTATTTGTTCCCTCACCCGTTCCGATACTTTTGTATCCTTCCGAACTTCGGTAATAAAATATAGTCCATTATTTGTCGGGCCACTTTTAAATATCTGTCCAGCTTTATTAATGTAAGCAGGTAATGCCCAACCTACTTGAACGTCCGAATGTAATACCATTGCATTACGTGTCCGAAAGTTCTCCATGTATTTATCAAATGCTTTAGTTAAAGCAACTGTTGTGATTAAATGCCCCTCTCTATCAATCATTTCGATTGAAGCGGGGCCTCCTACAACCATTAATGTATCTTCTCCAATTACAGCAGCAGCTTTAGCAAACCTTTTATCTTGTGGAAATGCACGAGCTAGTGTTAATATTTCTGCATCAGACGCAAACCCAGCTTTAAAAAGTCTAACGTATTCATCTAATGCTTTAGTGATATCTTGGACAGTAACTTGTCCCCCCGTATCCTTCATAGCCTTTTCCAACATAAATAAAGATGCATCACTCGTAACAGTTTTATACTTATTTAAAAGTGATGCAGTAGTCGTAGCTGCTGGAGTTCGTTTAATACTACTCAATGCTTGCATTAGTTCTGATGTACTCCCCAAATCGCTCCATGATATTTAGTTGATGCTGAAGACGCTAAAAGACTTATTGTGTCCGAAGCATCTATAGGCCAATTTGTTTCAAACGTTTCACCACCATAGATTGGTATTCCATTGGTAGCAGTAGCAGCTCCATCATCTATAGCCACATAAAGTATGTTATTCGTAGCATGATATGATTCTTCATTTACAATTCGTAATCCCCGTACACGGGAAATTCCTGCCTTCTTACGAGAGATTGAAGCATTAGATGCCTCTGTCCATTCGTATGTTGCCCCCGCACTACTAGCCAAACTACCATCTACATATGCAGATTGTACTCCATCAACACGTACTTCAACCATCAGTTTATCTAACCAGTATGGATATGTATTCATAGCCCATGCTGTGTCTGCTACAACTCCAACACGTACATCTTTAACAAGTGTATGTTGTGGAATCTTATATTCAACAGTTAAACTTTGCCATGCTGTAGTTAAATTAACTGCAGTACTCTCAGCCAAAGGAGCGGCAGACGTGCTTCCCGTAGTTCCCGCATCCCATATTTTCAATTTAATATTACCAGCCGTATTATTTAAAGCAGCTGCTTGAACCCGTGCAAAAATAGATGTTGCTCTACCACTAGGGACTGCTTGTACAGGCCCCATAATATAAGCAACTCCATCATAATGTTGTGTTGAATTCCCCGTACTTCGGGAAACCTTTAAAAGTTTGTCGCCTCCATCGGCCTCTGCTGCGGGACTAGAAGTAGCTTCATCATCTTGTTCAAAGGTTAGTTGTGAAGCCGTACCAGTCGCCACCTTCTCAAATTCAGTTAGATCAGCTGCTTCAAAATTTGGGTTGCGAATGAGATTCACAGCTGGTACACCCTTAGCCACCGATAGTAACGTTGCTGCCGTAGTACCTATAGTTCCTTTAAGCGGCATATACTTAGTCCATAAATGTACACTTGATCGTGTACTAGGGTCTACCTCCCAAGATGCCCATTCATCTCCTCGCATAGTAGTCATATAATTATCTCCTATTTAATCCAGCGAACCATTCCCATAATAGAGACGAGGATTACAGTAGTGTGGACAATTAAAATCCCAAGCCCTCCTGTAATCCACCTAGCTCCAAAGAATCTTGATTGCCAGTTTTGTAATGCGTCTAAATTCTCTCCATGCTTTTCTAAACGTCTACCAATAGTTTCGTTTAAGGTAGCTTGGCTCTCTATGTAGTTATCTAATCTTTCCATATATACAGCGAGTTTGATGTTTAAATCAGGTGTCGCTGCCATAACTTAGATTTGACCCCAAGCCATACCTTTAATATTCGTAATTGCTGCTGGTGCAGCATCACCTTCTTGAACTAATGGAGCGTCAGCAGAATCGTCCGATTGCCACATTAGAATTTTATCTGTTGCTATATCATAGTTAAAGACGAAACCACCTTTAGCTTCTATATCGCAATGATCTACCCTAGCCAATCCAAACTTAGAGTTGGCTACACTAGTATGTGCTAGCGAAATGCCGCCGTCTGCATAGGCGGGGTCATTATTTGCTACTGTGTTAAATTCAAATTCTTTATACCACATGTTACCCTGAACTCCAGTACGGAAATCAGTTCCTACGTTAACAGAACGAGTCGCAGCAGTATTAAATGTAAGTCCCATATTAATTCCTCCTTACAAATGAAGGGGGGCAAGGCGTGAGAACCCTACCCCCGAAAAGTTAATTAAGCATTCAAGTCCATTATTTTGGCTTGAGTAATAAAGTTACGGCAACGTAGCTCACCCATCGTATACAGCAAACCACGTATGGTCAACTGATCAACCGCAAAGTAGTCACGGTTCTCGATGTATTGAGTAGGCTGTGCAACCGCCATTTCAAGATAGTCTGTATCTAGTACTAGAACGTTAGAACCACCTTCAGAACCATCAGCTAAGAGAGTTGACTTAGCAACGTCAGCATCAGGTAGAATTGGGATTCCCATATAAGTAGCAAGGACTAGTCCAGTTTGAGTACCGGGGAAGGTTCTTTCTGAACCTACACCAACTTGGAACTCTTCCTGTCCCATATATCGTTGCTGGGAATTCAATAGTCGCTCTAGCTTGAAGTACTGATCGTGACCCATTATAATTACTTTAGGCTCACCACCATTTGATCGTATAGTCTGTATACAATCATCTATCAAGTTAAGCGAGATATCTCGTCCTACACCACTATTAGCTTTAACAGCTGCAGCAGCAGACCAACTACCAGCAACTCGTGCTGTGGTTGCGGCAGTATAGGCTTTAGGCCCTGCAATACCACCAGATACACTACCACTGTTCCAAGCACCGCCACCAACGGGGATGCTATCATATGCTACAACGTCTTCAATTGAAGTTAGTCCACCCCTTTTAACAGGGAAAACTGTTGAGAAGGCTGCTAGAGAAGTGCCTCCAGTACCTGCGTGAGTTACAAGACCATCACTCGATATACTCGATATTACTGTTCGAGCAGTATCGACTGCGGCTGTTGTAGTCTTGGAATAAATTGTGTCTCCCACATTCAATGAATTGGGATTAGCAATAGTGAAAGAGGTAGCATTACCTCCAATAACTGATGTGTGAATTAGAGACGGAGCAAGTAGTTCCGTATTAATCTCTTTCATGTGGTCAAGCTGGGCATGTTCATTTTCCATTGCCAGCACGTCCCCTACGCCACCCTCTAACTGAGCGTTAAAGACTGACAGTACCGAAGCCCCGAAGGTCGTACCAACTATTCGTGGTAGACTCGACACGACCTCAATATTGGAAACATCGACAGTTGGAAGCAGGTTAGCCGAACCGACTGCCGACTCAGTTATTGGTCGAGAGCGTTCATTCCCTCGATCCGTCCTGATCCTCCAACCAGCAGTATTTCCCCAGACTGTTCTGGGTATTGCGTTAAAAAATCTTGTTTGGTTATTTAGAGCTTGCCAAACCTTTCGTCCATAAGTCTCAGTAAATATACTTGCGAGGCTTGTGCCGTCACCAGTAGTGCCAGTAGTAAAATTCGTACCTGTATAAGCAGCACCTTTATTTATCTGATCGCCAAAGACGGATTGATACAAACCTCTTTGTGATTGAGCTATAAACTCATTCAAACTTGGATTAGCCATTATCATTTCCTCCTATTATCTATTATTATCTTTCGATTATTTCTCTAGGTAATCCATCGGTTTCACCGTTCATTACCTTGAATTGCATGTCTCTCAACTGCTTATACGAAAGATTTGCGAGTTGATCTACAGTATCTACGCCAGCAGTTTCTGCAGATTTAGAGAGCGGGGTAGTTCCGTCAAAGCCTAGGGATCGTGTTTGAGGAGTCATTAAACTGTTTTCCTCTTTAAAGCCCATCTTCTGGAGTCGTTTCTCCGTCTCAGCTTTAATCATTTTCTCCATAGTCTTTTTCATATATTGTATGTCACCACCTTCCTCTTCCTCCTCATCTTCTTCATCGTCAACGACATCCGCAATTGCATCCTCATCTCCGTATTCTTTAGAAAGAGTACTTAATTGCTTCTGCATAGCCTCGATAATACCTTGTACTGAATCAGTATCGGTGTCTATATTAGTTGTCTCAGAAGCGTCATCCTCATTGGAATCACCTTCTGTACTAGTGGTTGACTGTGGGCTGCGAACGTTTTCCCCGTCCGTCTCCATCCCATATGGGGATTCCCCAGCATCAGCCTTAACAAGACTCATTACCTCTTTAGCAATGGCTCTAACGAGCATACTCTTTTCCATAGAAGCTGCTTCAAGTGAAGCTGCCTCCTCAATCTTATCCTTTTCTTCTTCGTCCTCATCCTCCGCTTTTGATAATCGGGAGTCCATCTTTTGAAGAACTTCAGCGACAGCGGCAAGTGCTAGACCATTACCTTCTATCTGTTTTTCCAATCGAGTCAAAACATCGTTATCCATACCATTCCCTCCTGTGTATGTTATAAGATAGTGGTTGGTCTAAGCCACCTCCGACCTCTATCAATTTCATATAAAAACGTGATAAACACGTTAATTTATTATACTACGTATACCAAAAAAACCTACAAAACTTATACTTTTTCTATAGACTCTGTGTAAAAACGTAACATCTCATGCCTAAAATCATATAAAGGTACTTGTATAAGTTTCTTTAACTTTTCACATTGGTTACCTTCGGGGAAAGAAGCCTCAACTAAGTCAAGAATCTTGCCTACCATACGTGAATGTTGCGAAATAATATACTCCTGTTCGGGAGATATTTGTATATTGTCTGTCATCTGGTTCCCTCCTTTGCTATTATCCAAAAGAACTTATTGCGTTATCTATACCTTGTTCTATAGCCTCATCAGTTTCTTGATCAGCCTCATCCCGCATAGTTAAATCAACCGTCCATGCTACCGATTCTTCTAATGCTTCTTTACGATCAAGTTTCTTAGGCTGTGTTTGGTATCCCTTCACTCGTTGGACACCTTTCTTAGTTCGTCTGTTATAACTGCGTATATTCTTTCGTGGTTTTGGTTTTATTGGTGATGGAGGTAACCCTTGTTCAACTGTATGTACTGGTGGTTCGTCTCCGTTTACTCGTAGCTCAAAATCTGTAATTGCATCTACATCAGCAATTAACGTGTTCCCATCTTTCCATGTAACTGTACTAGCTACAGGTAATCCGTATTGTAAACTGCTTACAATTTCCTCTTTTATTCTAGCTATAATTGCGTCAAGCATCTATCCAAACATCCGATAATGTGTCATTAAATATAGTTTTACTCCTATCGTATTTATTTAAATATATAGTCTCCTTACCGATGCATCCGTATTGTGGATGCCAATATGTTAGTATATGTTTTGGTGGTGTAAAAACTTGCAGTCTTTGTAACGCAAATTCATCCCCACCTTTCATAGTACCTACTATATGAATCTCGCCTGTACCAATATCATATTCATCAATACGATGGAAATGTCCCATCATAACAGAGTCAATATGTTTAGGTATGCTTAAATTTTCTTCATCTACTGTTCGTCCATACTCAAAAACAGATCTCATTTTCGTGATCGAATTCATGACAGCTGCTCCCGATCCTGATCCTGATACCATATCCCCATGCAAAATTACAACAGTTCTTTCATGAACATTAAAAGATGTTATAAAACTACGAGGAATGTCAAACTTTATATTCTTCTGATCACGGCAAAATGCTGCAACCCATTGATATAACATATAATCCCAATCCATATACTTATCTTTCATCGGAGGTTTCCTAGTCATGCGACCGTGATTACCCACAACACAAGGCACTCGTATTTCATTGAAATGAGATGCAAGGAACATTAAGGCTTGCCCTATTAAATTTGCTCCTCTAATCATTTGCCCCATACAATTGTCAATATTAGTACGTGCTAACTCATCATGAATATCTCCACTAATCATATCACCTAACATTGGAATAACTAATTCGTTTATAGGCGCATAATTTCTTCTTAACTCTACTAACTGTACTATTTGATTTGCCCACCCATATAACCTACGATTAAAAATATCCATATTATAGGAATTTAATCCTATCATTTGATCTCCTTCTACCCGATCACCTATATGGGTATCCGATAACGGAGCTACAGCAATTTGAGCTTTCTCTTTTTTAAACTCTTTTGTAGGCTGTGGTATTTTAACTGCTTTAAAAACGGGTGCTAAGTCAGCTATTGTCTCCTCTAATAATTCCGTCTTTGCCGTTTGTTTTATTGCTTGTTCGTAAAGCTTTTTCCAATAAGTAGATTCAGCTTTAAAGGTCGCAACTTTTTTATCTAATTTAATCCTATCGTCTCCCGACAATAAGGAATCACCTAAGTCGGAATAAACCTCCCTGTCGTGCCATCGTTGAACTGTTGTTCGGTGTACTGTCACTCCATATTCTACCTCTAGATGCTTGGCTAGACTTGTCCAACTCTGCCCTAATCTTTTCCGTCTTACTATATCTTCTCTCGCCTGTTCTGGAATCATTAAATCCTCCTACTAAATAGACTACTTTTCCACACCTAAAACAATCTAAATCTCTATCTACATTAAATCTCATTGGCCCATCACATTTTGGACAGGCATTAAAAATGAACGCTCCCATTTATTTATTACTCCAATCTTTAATTTTTGCTAACCGTCGTTTGTGTAATTCTTCTTTAGTCTTATCGTCTAGTGTATCTAAATCACCCCCTCTTTGTAGAGAATCATATTGCCCGTTCCAAGAACCAATGTCATATGGATTACCTCCTTTTTCCATAGCACTAATAAATCTCCCTGTCGTGTCAGCATTTCGTTCTTCGTGAGCTTTCTTATGCTTCTTAACCCTCTCCATTATATTTCCATCATATTCAATAAAACTTCGTTGAGGATGTTCTATTGTACCATTCTCTCCTTCTTGACGAGTAGGGTGTGTAGTATGAAAATTTTGAGGACTATATTTTTGCATAGCTTCAATTTGTGTCGGGTTATTTTGAGTTGCTATAAACACACCAGTGGGGGTATTTTTCTTTTTCTTAGGTGGTTTTGATACCTGTCCTGTAGAATAGAAATCATTTTGTACATCATTAATATTCTTCCCCTCTTCTAAATTACCCGCATGTCCCATATTCACTACATTATTTTCATCAACTCCTTGAGCAGCAGGGGTATGTTTACTAGGGGTTATACCATCTCTAATACCTCTACGACCATTATCTGCTTCATTAACGAAGGGTGCTATAGGATCATTAGTCATTAGCCTAGGTTCTTTTCCCGCTCCCGTTGCAGTAGGAGCTTTATACGGATTTTTCTCTTTTTGCAATTCTCCACGAGCATAATTAATTAGCTCAAGTACTAAAGTATCTTTATGGAAAAATGTAGTTTTATGAGAATGTGTTGGAATAGTATTTGTATTAGGTGTTGGAGAAGCTGTCCCCATTAATTCCTGTGTATGTCGTCTACGATTCTTTTTATATTGTTTTGTTGCATCTTCATCCTTTTCCATTTTCGGGGAAAAGTCATCTAAAAATGTACCCGCCCGTTCAATACCACTACGTTTCTTAGTTTTTTTCTTATTGTCAGTCTCTTCAGGATATCCATCTTCTGCATAAGCAGTAGTAAAAGTAGTTAAATCATCATCATCTAAATCTTCTTTAACAAAATTTAAAAGTGCTTCTATACTATTAGAATTCTTACTTTTCTTTTTACGTCGTGTGCTACTACCTCCACCATAAGTTTCGGTAAAGATACTATTACCTGTTCCTGCATCTCCTGTCATACCCGTAGTAGCTACAGCACCTCCACCCAAACCATCTTTCTCCATATTCTGTACAGCACCTGCTTGCATAGTTCGTTTATTTTGTTTCTGATCAAATTTTTCGGTCTTATAAGGTTCGCCATAAGCTTTATCCAATTCGTTATAGCCTGAAGCATGGGCTGCTTGAGCAACCTCTTCTGCCTTAGAGCGAGAATCAAATGGGCCTTGCCCACCCCAATACCATCCATCAGACTTCTTAGTTATCGGCATCTTCATCCTCGTCTCTAGTATTCCCTACTTGTGCTGGGTTATAACTAATTTTAGGTGGTGGAGATTGATCAACAAATTTAGCTTTCTGAACATGGGTTATACCACCACTATTTAAATTAGCTACATAATCAATCCCATCATTTATAAACCATAATTGTTTATTATCAGGACTAACCTCTTTAACTACTGGAGTTGTATATCCCTTCTCCATTAATGCTGCCATCCACATTTTTGGTTCTTGTGAGTACAATTGTTTCCCCGGAGGTGTGCCAACATCTTTCAAACCAAAGGAATTATTTTCCCCCTTTCTAGCTCGTTCATCAGCATCATGATCGACATCTTTTTCTTTACGTCCTGTTATATCTGCAAGTGTACTTTCAGGATTCATACCTTTAGTAAGATTCGACCACATTAATTGAAGGGGACTTGCCCCCGGCCCTTCTCCTCCTGCTGGAGCTGCTCCAGTATTTCCGGGAGCTTGATTAACTCCATTCATTCCCGGCTGCTGTGATGCCATTTCGTTCATTTGTTCTTCTTGCATAGCAGCTTGTTCTTCCATTTGTTTAACAGCTATAGCCATTTGTTCCCCTTGCATTTGTGCTAGTGGTACTGGTATACCTGAAATAATGAATTCGGCTTCATCTAAGTCAACCGAATCATCTTTAAGTCGAACATCAAACCCTAATTGCTGGTACATCATAACAACTTGCGCTCTCTGTTGAGCGAAGCTAATTCGTGTCGCTTCCGCCTTTTCTTCAGGGTTTGGTAGAGCTAATTCCCAATCTGTTACTCCCATATTTTCTAATAACATTGGGAAAACTTTTTCATGGAATATTCTTTGGTCACCTTCAACAACACGACTCATAACAACTAACTGTTGAGTTTGTGTTGATAGTCCTCCAAAAGCTTCAGGTGCGCCTTGCCATGCAGGAGTTACACCCCACATCGCAGCAATCCGTTCCCGTATTTCATTTCGTACGGGTAAGTAATCCATCTCTTGTAGAGTATGGAATAGACGTAACATTTCTACTCTACCCCGTTGGTTACGAGAAGATACTGCAACCATAGGTATATAGTTTGGGTCTTGTCGTGTTTGTGATGCTATATTTTCCCGTTCTCGTTTTAAACTTTCAGGGTCATCAGTAAAGACCATCATCATAGAAGCGGGCATTCTCCTCTCAAAGAAGTATCTAAACAGGTTTTTATCCATTCCAATTAATGTTAAAGCTTTTTCAAAGATGGTTAAAATAGGACTCCATCCATATGTTTCAGATGGGTTAAATTTAGAAACGTGTATTACTTCAGAATCAAATAAGTAAATATGCTTATTCCGATGATAATACTTATACATAACAGGCTTACATTCCTGTTCACAGTCTGTTTCTCTACACGTTGCTGGTTCATCGTAGATGTCGTCTCTGTGGATTGGACACATAAAATGTGCATTTTTCGGTAAGCCAGCTGCGTCAAGATCGAACTCGACGAGGGCTGGATTAAGCCGTCGCACTTCTTGTATTTTGGAGATGAGTTTTCCTTCATCCGTAGTCCTATATTCCTTAGCTAAGTATAAAAAGCCATCATCAATAGAATTAACATCAAAATGGAACTGTCGTAATACTTCTTCTAAAGATTGATCAAACACATTACAATCTTGCATATAAGTTTTTATAATTTCTAATTGCTCGTGATCAGGATTCTCAACTGTCGGTACAAAATTTATCCCCCGCCTAAAAACTTCATTAGATATATGATTTAACGGGCCTCGTATTTCTTCTACCGTAAAAGCTACCATCTGTAAATCTTGTACTAATTGTTGTCTATACGCCATTTGATGGCGTACCCATGTATTAACTACATGGTCTAACCCTATAGTGGGAGCTTGCCCAACGTCTCCCCCAGATTTCATTAATTGCAACGTTTCCATTTCAGAATTTAAATTGGATATTTGCTGTGCCATTTCAGGCACTTGGGGCATGTATTCGCCTAATTTCATTTATTACTCCCTACCTAAATTAGTCATGTCTTGCATTGATACTAATTTTAGAATTGATTCCATCGCCTTTTCCTTCAATTCATAGTCTTCTGAATGAGAAACATCTCTAATAACTTGAGATTTATCTTCTTCTAAATTTAGAATTTGTTCATTTAACTTCTGAATCTCCTGCTCTTTCTCTAAAATTAAAGATTCATATTCTGCTTCTCCTGTACCGTACGTAGCATTTTGGAGAACTCCCAAACGAGAAGCTTCCCTCACTACCGCAATAAAAGCTCCTTCAGAAATTAAAGTGACTGCATCACTATCATCAGGAATTTCGTCTTCTGGCCCTATTTTTGTTAAATCATCATGCCATGTATCTAATACTCGCCATGTTTGAGTTGCATCGTCTCTATTTGCTACATATTGCTGATCCCGTTCTCGTAAGATATTTCCTAATACCATAACACTCTCCTATTCTATTCTTTATTATACTTAACTTAAAGCGTTCGCTAATCTTTGGGGGCTGTACCCTGCAATCATCTCATCTCCGATAACTGTTACGGGTGTTACTCTAAAACCCATTTTTACTAACTCGTCTGCATGTTCAAGATTTTCTGAGATATTATATTCTGTAAATTCATAGTTCCTGTCTTTTAACCACACCTTGGTCATAGCGCATGGGCCTCAACCATTCGATGTATATACTGTTATATCAGGCAAGTTCCCTCCTTTGTTTACGTTCACAAACGTAGCATATTTTATGTCCTTTCTTAATATGTAGTTTAACACCACACTTACATTTTGTCCATGATCTCCGTGCCATCTAAGCTCCTATTAATAAAGTACCTAATAATATTATTATTAACCCGGCTATACCACAAAGAACTGCTAGTTGTATTAAACAACCCCATACTTCTGAGTTCTTCCCCCCCATTTTGTATCACCCTTATTCGTTAGTTAAAGTGCTTGTAGGTGCAGCAGTAACGACTTCAACGTTATCGGAGACATTCCAGTTGGCTGCTGTAACAGATTGATGGATTTTAAATTCCTTAGTAGCAAATCCGTCTGAGACACCGGCGTTACCACCACCACCTATTTCATTAAGTTTAATGGTTAGTGTACCGATTTTC
>Ga0310342_100002546_pt1 | contig 11725 bp, 6 predicted proteins | sample S15DNA20500_MG_FD_206155 | JGI IMG/M metagenome (GOLD analysis project Ga0310342, IMG submission 206155) | Marine microbial communities from station ALOHA, North Pacific Subtropical Gyre - S1503-DNA-20-500_MG | ecosystem: Environmental > Aquatic > Marine > Oceanic | place: Pacific Ocean: North... | reverse complement strand
AACAAACGTCCGTAAACATTTTGACACGGCGACACTGTCCGCTCACGTGACATTTTCCGACTTAAATGTCAATTGCGAATCGTGCCATGGCCCTGGTAGTATCCACGTTCAATTGGCAGAAGAAAGATCATTGTTTTGGGATCGAAAACGAGGTTTTGGGTTACACCAACTTAAGAATGCAGACGCTAAAACCCAGGTGGAAACATGTGCGCCCTGTCATTCCCGACGTGGCAAGATACTTGATGGCGGGCAGGCGGGTGACGCTTTTCTCGATCACCATCAGCCGTCACCAATTTTGCCGCACTTGTACCATGCTGATGGCCAAATCTTGGACGAAGTCTATGTCTATGGGTCCTTCGTGCAAAGCAAGATGTATCAAAAGGGAATTCGCTGTACCGATTGCCACGATCCCCACACGACCAGGATCAAGCACGAGGGCAATCGACTTTGTACTTCGTGCCATCAGCATTCTGCGGGCAAATATGACAGCCCGTCACATCATCACCATCAACCGGGATCGGCCGGAAGTCAATGCGTGGCCTGTCACATGCCAGTGCGAACTTATATGGCCGTGGATGATCGGCGAGACCACAGTCTGCGCGTGCCACGCCCCGATTTGTCAGTACGCATAAAAACTCCCAACGCTTGTACAGCGTGCCACCTGGAATCTGACAAACTTCCACCGGATAAACGCGAGACATTGTTACATTACGAGGATTGGCTGATTTCTGCGAAACAAGGTGACGAACAGGTTGACAAGGAATTAGCACGTGTGGATGCGTGGTGTGCAGATGCTGCTAAACGCTGGTACGGTGAACCTTCACCCCATCCCTTTGCCGATGCGATGCACGCGTCCTGGCAGGGGGATCCAGAGGCGGAACGCCCGCTCACAAAAATTGTCAAAAACAAGAAGCTTCCATCTTTTGTAAGGGCTAGTGCACTCCATGAACTGCAGCGATTTAACAGTGAATTAGCTGTGAATATTTCGATCCGTTTACTGCAGGATTTCGATTCGCAAGTGCGATTTGAGGCGACTCGGAAATTAGGTTTCCTGGTTGATCAATTCGTGAGTGAGCGAAGAAGGATTGGGCAGCGAATCAGAGACGTGGAGCAAGTGTTGCGAAATCCACAGCTAGTGCCTGCTCAAGCAATGGTGTTGCGAAAAGAAAATAAAATTCGTCGCAATGAGTTTTTAGAGATCGAACAGCAATTACGTCACGTACTCGATCCCCAACTGCCGCTGCTGGATGATCCAGTGCGACTGGTACGGTGGGAGGTAGCGCGAAATTTAGCAACGGTACCAGACCTGTTTTTGCAACCCACACAGTTGGAATCGCGTCATAAATCACTTGATGAGTTTTTCCAGAACATCTTGACAGCGCAGGAGCCAGCTACAGCATTTATGAATTCCGGCACATTGTATGACAGAATGGCCCGTAATCCGGCTGAACAAGACCGCGCAATTGACGCCTATCGCACATCCCTCCGCATTGGCGTTTCAGTTGTGGGCCTGCGTACCAATTTGGCGAATCTTCTGGAAAACCGGGCAAGGCGCAATGGCCAACCTGTGCCGAACGATGTTCAAAGACTGCGTCATGAGGAGTTGGTTCTTTTTGAACGGGATATTTCTCATCTCACGTCTCGTGTGCCGTTACTGGATCAAGCTGCCATTTATTTCCAATATGGAATTGCGCTCTATCGAAATGGCCAAAATGTTGAAGCTGAAAAGGCGCTTGAACAGGCTAGCAAGCTCGCACCTCAGAACGCGCAATATTTGATTGTTGTCGTCGAGTTGCAACACAAACTCGGATATCTTGAAAAAGCTCGTCAGGGTGCCGAGCGGCTTGTCGACAAGTGGCCAGAGAATCAGGAATACCGGTCACTACATGAGTCGTTAAAACATAAACGACCATCCGAAACCAAGTGACGTGAATGGGTTTTCGTGTGCGATCGATTTCCTCAACGGCGTTTCAAGCCGTATGGCCAAGAGGCTGGTCGCTGGTGGCTGGCTGGCTAGTTTTCTGACTGCTACGGTCATTGACTCTGTGAACTTCCAGGCTTGGGTACTGTCCTGGTTGGTCTTCCGAATACCAACGATCGAGCGTTTGTATCCACTCGCTAGGAGATCTCACGCGAGTAAAATCTTTTCGAACCTCTTTCCAGTTGGGATGCAGGGCGGCATATTTGATACCGAATTTTCGCATCGGAATCGAGCATCGTGTTGGTCCGTAAATTTCCTCGGCAAGCTGGAAATGAGTAAGGATGATATCGCGCTGCTCATGCAACGATGGTGGCGGCGGCAGGGGAGACCCATCAAGGAGAGCTTTGGCCTGAGTAAAAATCCAAGGATTGCCAATGGCGCCCCGAGCAACGGTAACTCCGTCGACACCCGTGTGCCGCAGCATGTCTAAACAATCCTGTGCCGAAAATAGATCACCGCTACCTAGGATCGTTCGATTACCAACATGTTGTTTTACCTTGCGGAGAAAATCCCAATTACTGGGTCCGATATAGCGCTGCTGTACCGTTCGTCCGTGGACGGTTACTGCTGTGATACCCAAATGAAAAATCCCATCTAGAATCTGGAAAAAATGGTCGCGACTCGAATTGGAATCATCAATTCCCCGGCGCATTTTAACGGTGACTGGAATTTTGTCGGGCACAGCATCTCGTGTTCGACGTACGATTTCCAGCGCCACATCGGGTTGACCAAGGTGGAATCCACCTCGACACCGGCCCAGCACTTTTTTAACAGGACATCCGAAATTTATATCGATCACATCAAAACCGGCTTCGACCAGCCGAAGCGCAGCAGGACCAAATTGCTCGGGATCAGCTCCCATCAGTTGCCCACCGACCGGATGTTCTTCCTCACTGACATGTAAGGAGTGGCGGTTTCGACGCCGATTCTTAACGGCTAGTAAAAATTGATCAAGCATCACCTCGCAAAGTGTGTAAGATGCACCTAGCCGTCGAGCGATGACACGCATTGGCCAGTCGCTGTAGCCGGACAGGGCCGCCTGGACAATAGGTGTTTCAAGTTTGATCGAGCCAATACAAAGCATCCCGCCATTATGGCGACCTGCCTTGTGATGGACAACGTGAGTTGGACCGATTGCCAAAGGTTCTTTTGAAAGTGTCTTTTCAGTTGCCGGTGGGGTTGAATCCGGAGATAACGGCGTTGACCAGAACCACTTCAGAATCGGAGTTTGCAAACGGAATTGTTACTGCCGAGCATGGTGGACAACGGTGAAATTGTAGTTGCAGGCCGGTCGGGATTTGTCGAAATTGAAAATTGAAGTGATCTTTGTTGGGCGTGTCTGCTCTAGCAAAGGTGGCGGCTGGTTCGCAAAAAATACCGTCGAATGGAAGTTTTACGGGGTTGTGAGTAAGCCGGTCGAAATAGCGAAAGGACTATGAGGATTGCCCTTTCTTGAGATTTCTTAGTTAGAATGGAACATGAGCGGTGTCCACCTTAAACGTTCGCCAGATCCTATGTCCGCAGTCGTGACCGTTTTATGTCAGTTCATGGTTATCTCCGAAGAATGCATTTAGAGGGACTTGAATCTCGAGAAATGCTCAGTGCGCACGGATTTTTCAACCATGGTGTGTCCCTCGACGTCGATGGTCACTCCGCCAGTCAATTGGAATCCGGGATGCTTCCGGCGGTTGTGTTGGAATTGACCGATCAAGTTGAGTTCCAAGTTGGCCTGGAAGCACGACAACAGGTGCCTCCAAGCCAGTCGCCGGCAACAGGATTGGCGACGTTGGTGCTCAATACGCTGACGGGACAATTAGAAATACAGGGTGAATTTATGGAGTTGCAGGGTGAAGTCCTCGATGTACATCTTCACGGTCCTGCTACCCTGGGCAATCACGCCGACGAGATACTATCGCTGATGTTTTCTGGAAATAACGAGGGTGTGCTCTCAGCAGCGACAATTCTCCCTATTCAGCAGATCGATGATGTTATCAACGGTCGCACTTATATGGATATCCATTCTTCGGCGATTCTATCGGGTGAAATTCGTGGCCAGATCGCTCCGATTGGCACCCAGTTCCGGATCGTTGGGCAGGACGAGTCGGGGTTGATTCGCGTTGGCGATAGTTTCGATATCGAATTTCATGCGTGGGATCAAGCATCAATGCAGTCTGTTTTTTCTGCATATGTTGATGTGTTTTTTGATGCAACATTGTTAGAAGTGACTGAAATTGTATTTTCCGCCAGCTTTTTACAATCTCGCACAGGAGGAATCCAAAACCATCATGGCCAAGTTGACGAAGTGGGTGCAGTAGGAGGGTTGATTCCTGACAATGAAACCCTTGTTTTTACACTGCGAGTGATGGCGCGTGCCGCTGGTTCAACAAGGGTCGAAGCCAGGCCGGCAGATAGCATTTTTTCTGATATCAGCGTTATCGGTCTCGATCGAGATCAGCGCGAAAACACGTACTTCAAGCCACTTTCTCTTACGATTTCACCGGTTCGACCCTGGCAGAACCCACGCGATGCAGGTGATGTGAACGATGATGGCATCATAACGCCCGTAGACGTGTTTCTGATCGCCAGTCGCATTGTTTTAGAAGGTGCAGGTGCGTTATCGGACCCGCTCCCGACGGCAGGCGAGCCGCCACCGTATTACGACGTCAGTGGCGACGGTTTTGTTGCCGCCAACGACGTCTTTCTGGTGGCCAATACTTTGAATACACTTCACATGTCGGTGGCTAACTTGTCAGTTTGGTCGATGGTGCCTAGTGGTGCGCTTACGCAGGAAAAAGATAAAGCAAAAGTGACGGATGCCGAAATATTCAATAATCTTGATCTACATTAAACTGGCGATATGCGTCTTACTGGGCCTGTGTATTTGGGTCATGCCAGCACCCGAGTCAGTGCCAACGACGGGGTGGCGAGTTTTCGCTGTTTTCGTGGCGACCATAGTGAGTTTTCTGATTCGGCCGCTTCCGATGGCACCCATGGTGTTACTTGGCCTACTCGTTCTGGCCATGAGCGGTACGTTGGCGGAACCTCCGGATGGGGAAGATATATCTGTAACGGGCAACACAATCGCTTCTCCGATTCCTGGTACCTCCGATACTTTGGACGTTGAGTCGTTGGAACGTCCGGCACACATGGCGACGGCGCAGCAAGACATCGCCAAGTTGAAAGGAACAAAATCAAAAGTTGCTCGGTCGTTCAAAGCCTGCTTGCGGGGATTTGGGAACAGCACGGTATGGCTTGTTGTTTCGGCTTTTTTGATCTCAGGCGCAGTGATCAGGACAGGCTTGGGAAAACGTATTGCATTGACGATGATTTATGGTTTGGGGCGAACCACGCTCGGTTTAGGATACGCCATCGCTGGCGCTGAACTGATTTTAGGACCATTCATTCCATCAAATACGGCTCGCGGTGGTGGAGTAATGGCCCCCATCGTTAACGCAGTGGCAAACAGTCTTGGTTCCACTTCGCGTGCCACACCACGACTTGCCGGTGAGTATTTGGTTCTCTGTGGCGCCCACCTCAATTTGATTACCGCTGCGATGTTCATGACCGGCATGGCAGCGAATTCCCTTGTTGCCGAAGCAGCTCAAGAGGTGTTTCAAATTGAATTCAATTGGACAACCTGGCTGATCGGCAGTATCGTCCCGGGCATCCTTTCACTGTTGCTATTGCCTTTGTTTATCTATGGGATTGCATCACCGGTTCTCAAAAACGCTCAGGCGGCACGGAAAAAGGCCAGCGATGAGCTGAAAAAAATGGGTGTCTGGACACGTGCGGAAGTCATTATGGCAGGTGTCTTTTTAATACTGATCACACTCTGGTCGACCAGCTCCTGGCATGGATTTCCATCCGGCCTGATTGCCATGCTTGGTGTTCTTGTCTTGCTGTTCTGCCGAGTGCAAACCTGGCAGGAAATGGCCGCTGAAAGTGCGGCGTGGGACACCTTGGTTTGGCTTGGTGGCTTGCTGACCATGTCCAAGGCATTATTGGATCACGGATTTATCAGCTGGTTTGCCGCATCGGTTCAAGCGTATTCGGTTGACTTCTCACCGATTGCGGCGGCGATCATGTTGGCAGTGGTTTATTTCTTTTCTATGTACTGTTTTTCCATGCTGACCGGTCACATTACGGCCATGGTGGGTGCTTTTTTTGTCGTGTCGCTTGCGATGGATATTCCACCCATGTTGATGATTGCGTTGTTAGCTTATTTCTCGAGCTTATGCGGCTGTATCACGAACTACTCCTCCGGCCCGGTGATCATTTACTTTGGATTGGAATATGTTTCGGCAGGACGCTGGTTCGTGATCGGATTAATGGTGGCCCTGTTTCAAATGGCCATCTGGTTGGGGGTTGGCTTGCCGTACTGGAAATTGCTTGGTTGGTGGTAATCGGCGTGGGATTGGATCGCGACCATTTTCAACGAGCGAAAGAAATGGTGTCAAACTGCCTGTCTCAGTGTCATCAGTTTGGGGCGATGTTCGCTCATCTCGACCAGTAACCGGTCCCAATGTGTCGGACTTCCTGGAGTCAGGCGTCCTGCAATTCGGGGTGCATCAGCGCCTGTTACGGCCGGCAGGTTAGCGGGTACCTGATCGACGTAGAGGGCTGCCAGTAATGCCGCAGTCGTGCCTTTCCACTTGGTCGCGGAAAATCCCAGTTCGGAAACCTGTCGAAATGAAACATCAGGAAACTGAGCTCCTAATTCTCTTAACATGAATCCATTCTGACATCCACCACCAGTGACAATGATTTCGGACTGGGGTGTAGGGGAAGGCACGGTATGATTCATTGCCTGAATGATGGTGTCAACAATGTAATGTGTTGCCGTACAGAGTACGTCCTGGAGTGGCCAATGCTGACGGATCGCCTCGCGATAAGCCAGCTCCAGGTAGGGTTCTACTCGAACCCCCCTTGGGTTCCAAGGACTCCGGTTTTCCGTTGCTTCCAGAGCTTGCCATTGTTCAAATAATTCACTGATCCGTCGTCCTTGTACTGCAATACGACCGCCCATATCACAAGTGAGTTGATCATTGGTTAACAAACGGACAATTCGATCGAGCAGTTCGGTTCCTGGACCGATCTGTACTGAGCGCGTACTGTCTAATGCTTGAACACTGTCACCGGGTGTGAGGTAGGTAAGTCGTGTTGTTCCTACCAATTGAATGATGATGCGAGGAACGCCAGTGGGGGGGGGGCGCCGATCACCAAGAAGCAGCCAATGTGGAAACACATCCAACGGGCCGCCGTAGCCGTGATGTGCCAGATCACGACTGGGGAATGCGTCAATGATGTTCAGGCCAGTTGCTTCCGCAACTCCGACTGCCTCGCATAAGCTTTGATGAGTTCGTAGACCATCACTATTTTCGTGCCACAACCCCGGATCAACGATTCCCACTGCCAGGGGATCGACTGGATTTTGAGAAACAAGTTGTTGAGCAACTTCGAGTTCTACTTCAGCCAGCCGAACCTTGAGTTCCGAAACGCGTGAAGGGGGGCCCCGGTCTTTGCGGACAACATCATCGAACAATTGGACCGTACTCTCTGGAACAATTGCTGATGTGGAAGTGGTGATGTCACATTCCAGGGAAAAGCCGCGACCACGACACGCAACAACAACGCCAGCAACTTCACGGCAAAATGACGATACCGAGATACCGGCAAAGTAGCGCGGCGGACCACGGTCTGGGCCGGCATTTGCCAGACCATCCAAAACCACCCCCGCAACAGGTTTGAACGTACCATCCATCATTGCGACCCAGATCGACACTGAAAAAAGGTGATCTAAGCTACCATTCGTACTTCGGATGGCTTGCCAGTGACGCCAGCCAGGAACTCGTCAAAAATGCGTTGGTCCAGGGCTGACGCTGATTCACTTTCAGGATGGAATTGCGTTCCAACCACAAACCAGTCGTCCATTTCACTTTCAATTGCTTCGACGATTCCATCCGGCGATCGTCCGGTAACAGTAAATCCTCGAGCGATTTCATCCAGAGCCATATGATGCATACTGTTAACACGTACCTCACCATCGCCATACACTCGTTCAATCAGCGAGCCCCCGACAACTTCCAGTCCATGTCGGTGTGACCGATCAAGCTGGTCTTTGTGCGGTAAGGCTTTAGGTACGTCTTCTGAAATGTGGAGAAAAAGATTTCCCCCACAAACCACATTCAATAATTGCATGCCGACGCCTATACCAAACACGGGCATCCTTCGCTCGATGATTTGGCCAGCCAGCATGCGATCAAAGTCTTCACGGCGACTGTCCATGGGACGAACTGCCGGATGACACATAAAACCATCGCGACGTGGATCTAGGTCAGGACCACCAACGAGTACAAAACCGTTCAAACGATCCAGCACACAGTTCAAATCGTCTTCATTGGTTAACGGTGGTAGCACGACTGGGATTCCACCGGCAGATTCGACACAGTCGAAATAGCCTCCACACAGCAGTGAAAAAGACGGTCGGTCCGAAGTAGACGGACGATAATCAGTGTTCAATCCAATAAGCGGCTTGCATTGCATCTGAGACTCCCTTTCAGATACTGGATGACGAAATCACGCCACCTTCCTAGGGTAAGGAAAGCCAGGTAAGGCTAGGAAAACCGGGTAGGTGGTGACAACAAAAACATAAACAACCGGGGAGGCTAAACCGACTGATCGCTCGTGGATCGGATGTCAACTGAAACACACCCTATGTCGCTGAATCACACGTTATTCTTAAAAAGCGGACAAACGAATGCCGGGCGTGTAGACACCACAGGTGGGTAATGCATACTTGCACGTAACAGGCTTGTTACCGCCGTTAGGAGAACAGCGAAACTGGGTGGGCAGTGACGATACCGCTGTCAGGCAGAGCGTCGGTGTGGGACTTCCCTATCGGCAGGCCTCTTGGTCTCCATACGAGGTTGAACCGTTTCGTCCAGTAAGGGAATGCAAGTCTCAGGTAAATGTATGAATTTACCTCGACATTACAACCCCCCCCGCTATCTTGGGGGGGAGGAGGTGGCTATCCACAAGATGCTGTATAGGGAGAGGTTGTGTGAACTACCTGGACACTCACCCTGATAGCAAAGCTACTTTGTTTTGCTGAACAGTAACGCCATGACAATTGTTCAGAATCGCACCGATAAACAGGACTCATGTTGTACTCGAATGTTCTGAATAGTCTCCTGTGGTATAAGTAACTCGTGCTTTTTTGTTTTGCTAGGAAGGGGATGGCACTGGTGAAGAAATTGGTATCAAAAATCAAGTAGGAGGATGACGATGCGGATCGCCATTAGTCTGAATATTGTTCTTTGTCTATGTACTTTGTTAATTGCCGACGAGATCTCTTTTACCAAGAAACCAATTTTCGTTGGTGGACTGGACGACATCGTCGAATATCGTATCCCTGCAATGGTGACGACCGGCACGGGGACTCTGATTGCTATCTGTGATGCTCGTGTGGATCGTCCTGGTGACGCAATCAATAATGTTGATATTGCCATGAAACGAAGTAAAGATTTTGGAAGAACCTGGGATCCGATGCGAGTGATTGTCGATTTTCCCGGTGAGGAGGCAGCCTGCGATCCGTGCATGGTATTTGACAAGCAAACGGACAATTTGTGGATTTTTTACGATCATATCCTCGCCGAGCCGGCTAAAAGTGGTACCCGGCTTCGCGAGCAGCGTGTTGCTGTCCTTCATGCGATTCAAAGCCAAGACGGTGGCGACACATGGTCTCCCCCCAGGGACATTACACGGATCGTCCAACAGGCTGGCTGGGAGTCGATTATGGCTGGTCCGGGAAGCGGAACGCAAACGCGGGACGGTCATCTGTTGGTCCCCTGTTACACGCGCCGTACCGATAACGACTATTCACAGGTTCTGGTCAGTAAAGATCATGGGAAATCATGGAAAATCACCAACGCGGCGAGAGCCAATACCAACGAAGCCGCCGTCGTCGAACTCAATGACGGTCGGTGGCTTTTTAACATGCGAGATGTCCATCGAAATGGCTACCGACTGGTTTCGATTACAGCTGACGATGGTCGTCGATGGGAAACACCTTGGGAAGAAACGGGTTTACCGGGACCGTGTTGTCAGGGCTCACTCATACGGTACACGGACGTGCGTGATGGGTTTAACAAAAACCGCCTGTTGTTTTCAAATCCTGCGGATTCCTCGAAACGCCAGAACATGACGGTTCGTATGAGTTACGATGAAGGGAAGACGTGGCCCGTTGCAAAGTTGATTGACACCAGTTTTTGTGCTTATTCCTGTCTGACTGTCTTGAGTGATGGCACGATTGGTTTATTGTACGAACATGGGAAAGAGTCACCGTATGAACAAATCAGTTTCACAAGGTTCGACCTCCAGTGGTTAACCGATGGTACTGACCGACTCGAGAAATAATCAGGAGACAAGAGACCGATTCCTGCCGGTTGCGATGAAGAAGGAAAATCGCGCTTCAGGCGATGAGATCGTGGCAAATCTTGGCACCTGTTGCTTCAGCATCAGAGAGAGTTTCGTTGCGACCCGCTTGTGGAAAGCTGACTTGCTCGTGGTCGAGTCCGAGCAGGTGTGAAATCGTGGCAAAAAGATCAGGCATCGAAATGCGATTTTCGACGGATTCATATCCAACTTCATCCGTTTTGCCATAGGTGAATCCTCGTTGGAATCCTCCGCCGGCCAGCCAGTAACTGATCGCTCGCTTGTTGTGGTCGCGTCCGGGGACATGGTTCCCACCTCGTTCCTGCATAATTGGCAGACGACCAAATTCGCCTGACCAAAGTACGATGGTGTCATCCAGAAGGCCACGACGTTTGAGATCCACGATCAGTGCGGCCGAGGCTCGTTCATTGACACGGCACATTCCTGGCAGGTTGTTTTTAATCCCCCAGTGGAAATCCCACGGTTGACCACGTCCCGCGAATACTTGGACATATCGAACACCCGCCTCGATCAACCGCCGGGCCATCAGGCATCCTCTCGCGTAGTGGCCGGGAACAATTGAATCTTCATTACCATCAGGTACGGAATCCCAAATAGTCCGATCGTCGAGTCCGTAAAGTTTGAGTGTTTCCTCAGTCTCGTTCGACAGATCCATCACATTGGTAGCACTTAGCTGGATGCGAGCGGCCAACTCGAAGTTTCGGATCCGCGTGTCGAGGCCAGAATCATTTGGATATCGCTCACGGTGTTTTTCGTTGAGTGTGCCGAGGTAGCGGAGCATACGGCGTCGAATTTCTGGAGACATTGACTCTGGTGGATTCAAGTTGTGGATCGCCGGTCCGCGACTGCTAAATTCGGTTCCACCATACAGGGCTGGCAACCAACCGCTTTGGGATAGCAAGGTGCCGCCGGTTGAATAACCATCGGGATCACGGATGACAACGAAGGCAGGTAGATTTTCGTTTTCGGTTCCCAGTGCGTAGCTGATCCAGGCACCCAGTGATGGCCGGGTTGAAAAAATCTTCCCCGTGGCCAACACGGAAGTCGCTTCCGGATGGTTATTGTGCAAGGAATAGCCGGAGCGAACCAGGCAAATCTCGTCCGCGATCGAACCGATATGGGGAATCAGCTCGGACATTTCCATGCCGCTTTGTCCATAACGACGAAAGTTGAATGGACAACCCAGCAACATGTTGCGTTCACCACCTGCCTGAAACGGATCCATCTTGATTTGGTAAGTCTCGCCGTCCCGTTTTTGGAGTTCAGGTTTATGGTCAAATAGGTCCTGTT
>Ga0310342_100002544_pt1 | contig 11726 bp, 9 predicted proteins | sample S15DNA20500_MG_FD_206155 | JGI IMG/M metagenome (GOLD analysis project Ga0310342, IMG submission 206155) | Marine microbial communities from station ALOHA, North Pacific Subtropical Gyre - S1503-DNA-20-500_MG | ecosystem: Environmental > Aquatic > Marine > Oceanic | place: Pacific Ocean: North... | reverse complement strand
TGGTCATCGATCACTATTCGAGTTTTGGTTTTCTTGTCAGCTTTGGTTTCAGCGACTTGAGCATCAATCTCTTTCTCAATCAACCGTCGTCTAGTTCCTTGGGTTAGAGCCGATTCCAGACGTAATGCTGTCGTAGCATCAATCGACTCAATACTAGATCTAACTTCCTCTTGAGCAACACCACCCAATTCAGCCGCCATAGTCTGGTTATAAGTCCCGCCGAGATCTTGGGTATGAATAGCCATCGCGGGGGCGGAGAGGTCACCTTTACTCAGAGCCTCAATCATCTGACCACGCGACTCCCACTTCTTAGGATCTGGGTGTTTGAATTTTCGCTCTGACTCAGATATATCAGCCTCAGCCGTGCCCTGTCTTAATAGGTGGGGGAATATTTGCGACGACTGCTCCCTCTTCTGAGTTAAAAGACCTCCCCTCAACTTGGAGTTATTCAGGTCTTCCAACCCTTTCAGGTATTTGATCTGTTCCATCGACTGGGCTTGAGCGTTGAGATCTCGTAACTTTCGAGCTTTGAAGAAACTGTCGACTGCTTTAGCCAACCCGGAAGCGATTACTAATCCTGTTGTAGCCATATCGTCACCTCCTAAACTGTGAATCCTAGAGTGGCTGGCATCTCTGTTCCCGTGGGCAATGAGGTCGGAACACCCCGGTAGCCCAGATAAGTTCCAGCCGCGTCACTGAATAGACCGATGAAATCAGACAGCATCTGCATCTCCATCTGATATTCCATCATTTTCTGTTGCCATCCCCGTTCGGAGATTTCACCTTCCATCTGCGACCTCATCCGGTTGAGTTCACCCAAGGCACGTTGGATAGCTTGACTCTGTGTGCCGGCTATGATTCCAGCCCCTAACGGACTGTCACCCAACCCGCGTCGGTTTAGACCTTGTCCAGTCAGTTGACCAATGGCACTGACCCCTTGCATGGTCTCACCCGTATACTGTCGGGCCATATCCTCGAAGGCTTTGCGACGATTGAAGGCAAATTCACCCATATCAGGTTTATCGGGGGCGAAACCCAGAGATACGATCTCTCCTAACGAAGCTTTGCCTTGATTATCGGACCACCATTTCTTTTTACTCTGATATTCGTCGGCCATTATTGACTCCTAAACTGTACCTCAAAAAATCGTACTGTTTGCGTGCCTGTTAGTTGAAACTTGACTTGATGTTTGTAACCACGGGCGAAAGTTCGTACTGTAAAGTTATTATTCTGATTCAGCGCATATTCATCCTCGGCACCCGCCGGGTTTATCTGTTTAGTAACAGCCTCCGAATCAGTATAAAGATAGACTGTGGTACTGGCATCGCCAACAGTTCCGATTCTGATGGCATCCAAGCGGGCTGGTTTAGCAAAGTTAAAGACTGGCGAAGTGTAACTGGTCACAATAGCACTACCATTATCATCTGTCTGAGAGTCCTTAAACAGTTGAACCACCTGATCCACACTATCGATAGTGGCAATACCAAATAATCCTTGATTATAATCAGTCGCCGATCCTTCGCTATCCAATCCAGCCAAATTAGTCGTGATCCTACGAACAGTGTTGGCTCCCAGGTGATGACTTGTCCACTGATTTTTGAACTCATCGTAACGTAATATATCAGCCATCTCAGAGGCTGACTTGGTCCTCAGTAGATAGATTACACCTCTATCGGCGACTACATCTGTGAAACTGCTCCCAGACTCAGCCTCCATATCACTGATCAGTTTTTCTATCGGTTGAGCAATCCAACTTATTTGGGCCAACGAATCCATACGATAAACGCGATTTTCATTCTGACTATAGAAATAGATATTACCGTTAAAAGTATCCACCGCCCTTTGATTGTTGCAACCCATCATGTTCAATCGTTGCGTCAAATCCAGATCCGTTCCCGGTTGCTGTTTACCATAGATCCCACTAATCACCCCTTGACCCTTAACCAACTGGATCGAAGTTTCACTGAAAGCAGCCAGATAATCCCTAGAAGAAGCGATAGCCGTAATCTTGTCGCGAGTCTTAACAATATGTGGTAAAGCCGTGTTCTCATCTGGAAAGATGTCGTATAACGGCGCGGCTGTATCATCCAAGGCTGAGAAGACTAAATGATCCGTACCGCTGATACAACCCCAAATTCTACCACCATAGAGGGTGATATTAGTTAATAAGTTAGGTGGTATAGCTGCGCTTTCTAACGGACCGGCCAATGGAGCCAAACCAATAGAAGGAACCTTAACATTATCATTAAAAGAGGAACTACCCATACTAGCCCTAGCCAACTCACCCACCCGTTTCAGCGGAGCGTTAGCCGCATTAACCTTTTCATAATCACTGGCCTCATCATAAGTAACAACCGACACCTTCTCGGTCCGATAGATAATAACTTTCTGTATCTGAGCATCCAAGGCTGAGGCACTAGGGAAAGCCCAGCTATAAGTACCATTAGAACCGGCTGTTTGGATTGAACGAGCTGTCAACGGGCTCATAGCCCCGAACAAACCTTCATAAGCGAAGGCATAAGCGTATTCACCCTCACCCAACCCACCGGAGCCAGCAGTGAAAGTAGGAGTCATGGTACTCAAGTCCGGTTTATCGATCCCCCATTTGTATATCACTGGTGGGTCAACGCTAGTGTCAACCCAAAACCGTCCATTAGCAGCCGTATTAGCCAGGAACACTCGGTCACTATTAGCCACCACTACTGAGAAGGTGTCAGCACAAGCGGTTTCAAATTGACCAGAACTCAAGCCGGTACTGGTAGTTCCATCCACAGCCGTAAAGGCATCGTCACCAGATCGATAATATAATCCCTTAGTAGTCTGAGCCAACAGGATACCGTTAGCAAAGAATATCTGTAGAATGTCACCGGCACCACTAGCAGCGATACCACCACCCAAAGTCTCCACGCTAACGAACCCATTCCGAGTCACCAAGGCACCATCAGAACTAATATCGAAGTTAACCAATTCAGCGGCACCCTGCCCTCGCAATTCATCAACCCCAGACGAGAAATTAGTAACAGAATATAGCTTTTTCATGGCTAAGAAGCAGAGACAGTATAAGCAAAAGGTGCAGTAACATTATCACCAGAAGTCCAGGCAATATCGAAATCAGATTCAGCCAAATCGGGATCGATCCAAAAAACGCCAGCCAGACTCTTATCAGGGTCAGCCGTATAAACTTTTATTCTATCAGGTATAGCACCTGTTACACTTAACCAAGATAGAGTGGCTGTACCGGAGGCTGATAATGAAAAGGATGGCATCACAGATAAAACAGCATCATCTATTCCGATAGTAGCTTGAGTGATAGCAATATCATAATCCGTTCCACCATAGACCACATTATTGATAATATTGTCACGATAGGTATTCAAGGTGGCGTTATAGTCAGTACCATCCACCGCCCCCATATTGGTATGGATGAACGTCAAGGTGTATTCAACATCTAGTTTGTCACTGGGTGAGAATCCGGGATTAGCCCAAGTTCCACCACCGATAGCCGTAAAACTGGTCTGCGAAGCCACAACTGTACCGCCAGCCGATTTTAATTGCACCGTGGCTACAGTTTCACCACTAGCACTACCGAATGTCAGCCCGTTCTTTTTATAAACCACACTATTAGTATAAGCATTAGTCCCAAGACCATCAGCCAATAATCTTCTATCACCATCGGCATCTCCACTAGCACTACCTCCTGAACCGGATAGAGTAACCACTATCTGCGAAGGTACATAACCAGCACTGAAGACAGTAGCATTATTGGACATCCGGGAATGAATAGTAGTGGCTAAGGCGGCTACTACCGCGTTGCCGGTTTGATATTCTTCTGTTTGGCCGTTAGCCCGATGTATTCTGAGTTTTATTGAACCGCTTATTCCTGCCATTTCAACCTCACTGGTACATAATTAGGTGAAAGGGAACCAAAACACTATCACCTGAAATGAAATCACCACCTCTAATAGAGATGGTCAAATCTTTGACTTTAATCTCGTCACCGCTGACGTTACTAAAAATACTGACTTTGTTTGGTTCGCCACTGGCCAAGGCAACCCCTTCAAACATGATATTGGAATCTGCTCGTTGATAATTGGCCCCTTGTTGATTGATAGAGAGAGATAAATCAAACGAAGTGCCGGCCAAATAATCAGCATCCTTATATAATTTAGCCATATTAGGCTGAACGAACCTGTAATTATCAGCTTTCCAATTTCCTGACCCCATATACTCATAACCCATCATTACTCTCAACACCTGTATCATCCAATCTGTTTCAGCCCCGGATAAGGTAATTCTATACTTAATCTGCACATGCTGATAATAACGGATATTAGGGTTAGGGTAAAGATTGCCATCTTGGCTATCGGCTTGAGCTAGAGTCTTGTTATCCGACATCAAGAACACCTGACTGATAACAACTGGTTGAAGATCCGAGGAAGTTGGATAGAACCCATTAGCCACAAACTCTATATAACTGTCGGAACCGTCAATTCCAAAATTCCTACCTGTAATCGGCTGAGAAAAATTATAACTAAAATTATCACCACCATAAGCCTGGAGAGCCAAACGAGTAGGAACCAAACTATCATCATAATCCGAGTTATCAATAACCTTATCCAAGATGTCTTTGAAGACATCAGCCCAAATGGTATTGGGCCAAACCGCAATTTTCTCACCATCCAGATACAAGAAGGCTTGACCTTTCAGTTTCATCGATCAACCTTGGGCTCAGCCTGGTCATCAAAGTTGAGGCTGATATAAACATCACCGGCGAATCTGATCTGTGACTCGGTTCCATTATTCAGAGTTGATGCCGCATCAGATAACGATAAAGCTATACTCTTAGCATACAGTGTATGAGAAGTAGCAGTGGTAACAGCTTCATGTTTTAACTCCACCGTATCAGCTACACCAGAAGCTTCGGCTTTACTATATAAAGTATGACTAACCTCGGCTGCACCTGCCGTTCTTACCAAACTAACATCATCAGACAACCCAGAAGACACCGCTTTACTATACAGTGTATGCGATTCTGCTACTGGTGGTACTAGTATAACTATCCGTTCCAATCCAACATCATCAGTCGCAGAAGTGGCAACTGTTTTACTATATAAGGTATGGTCAGTTGCTAATGGTGCCGACTGTTGGTCCAATCCAACAGCATCGGACGATGTTGAAAGCTGAGCCTTGCTATATAAAGTGTGGTCATTAGCTAGAGGTACTTCGATCTCTTGTAAACTGACACTATCTTCCACCCCAGTCGAAACGAATTTATTATACAGTTGATGCTCAGAACCAAACCCCTGGCCATGTTTCAATCTTACCGTATCAGTAGCGGTTGAAATAACCGTCTTACTATACAGCGTGTGATCAGTAGCGGTCGGTGTAACCTTCTCAGCTAGACTAACACTATCGGCAACTGATGAAAGTTCTGCTTTACGATATAATTCGTGTAAGGCACTAGACGGTATAGGTGGATTCTGTATAACTTCGACGGCACTAACCGTCTGATTATACGACTGTGAATCAATCAATCCAGTAGTTAAAGATTTAGCGGCTAGTGTATGATCAGTAGCTGTTACTATAACCCTTTCAGCTAACTTACCGGCATCCGTAACTCCAAGACTGAGAACCAAGGTGCTGAGCCTATGGGTCCTACTGTGTCCAATCTCCCTGCTACCTTGAAGTTTTACGTGTGTCCACTCCATACCCTAACCCTAAGCATACATCACGTTACGCACTGTTCTCGATCCTCGGATATTCCTGGTACGGAGGAACTTGATTATCTTCTGCAATTCCATCTCATAGAGAGCGTAGGCTTGAGCAGACAGGTTATTACGTCCGCCCTCAGCTTTCAAGTGCACCTCATATTCAGCGTGAAGCAAGACTGCTTCCAGAGCTATTTCAGGTAATTCAAATTGATCAGTAATAGCAGTCAACTGACGAGGATAACGGGCATAATAGACTACTAAAGGTGTGTTATCTTTCAGTTTCAGTAACTCATAACTGGCGGTAGAAGTTGAAGTCTCGTCAAACAATCGATACCATAATAAAGTAAATTCTGTCGAGGTGTCACCAACACCGGTTGGATTCAGTGTATGTACCCTAAACCATACCTTCTCTTGTGGTTTCAAGATCATCGAGTCTGTTGATGTTCGCCTAAAGGGTTGGTTCAAATAATATTCAAGAGCCCCGCCTAATCCTGTAAGCGCACCGATAGCCAACTGTTCATAATTCAAATTGGATAGAACACCATCATACAATCTAACCCCATAAAGTTGGAAGGGTGCCACTTCTGTACCGGAAGGTGATAGACTGACTGTAACCGTAGTGGCTATGTCAGCACTGCCGGCTGTCAAGTCATAACTGCCAGTGACTACAGCCTCGGTAGTTGAAGATTGTGTCGGTTGTGGATAGACGTGCAGTATCGGCAACGGTTTCTCCCCGCTTTCAATCACTATCTGATCACCCGGTACCACCAGGTTAGACTTGCCACCATTTAATACTACAGTTACATAATAATTAGCTTGGTCAACATCATTCACCTCGCCTGACGAGCCATCTGTCAGATTGTAGACAATATCGCCCACATTAACCTTGGACAAATCGTCTAGCCCAGACAAATCCAAATCACCTGTGTCCTGATTGTAATCAGCCATCAAAGCGAAAGTTTGATCAATGGAGGTGCTAGTTTGTTCTAAATCTCCCCTAACACTAGCCCGTACCAGTTCTTTACCGGTCTGACCAAATACATCGTAGTAGATAGGTCGATCACCAGTACGGTCAATATCCTGAAAACTCTGTAAGGGTCGTTGTTCAACTTCGTAGCGGGTATTACTATCCTCCCAGAACACCTCTTGTACCCCGATCAGATCATCCGGTAGCCCATATTCGGTTATATTCGGTTCTAGTTGGATTTTCTTACGATCTGTCAGCAAGGCAGTCCCATTCCGATATAAGTCGCTGGCTACCTTACGAGCAGCATCGTTCAACATCATGTCTCTTTCAGTGGTCTCCAGGAAATCCCCGCTAGGATCACCCGTTCTCACGTTTAGCCTAGTTCTTAAATCGGATAGTGTTAATGCCATAATTTAGAGTAGAGAGTGAGGCGAATTAACACCCCACTCATCAGTAAAGGTTAGACGGACGTACCACCCACTTGAGGTGTAGCACCTAAATAGATCCAGAAGTTTTTGGCTCTGTCATCACAAACTAGTTGGGATTTGGTCTTAAGTTGACCTTCAATCACCGCTCGATCAGGATGAGTTTTGAACCCACTAAACTGGGAGTTTAGCGCTTCATGGTTCACCAAATAGGTGTGGTTGGTATTGATACCAATCACTGAACCGGTCGGGATGAACGGGTCAGCCATGATGGTAGTACCGAAGGAGTTCCAGGTCATGTTCTGACGGAACCCAATGTTCGACATAGTGTCGTCACGTTGGACTTGACCTTCCAGTAACATTTCCAAGGCTACATAAATACGAGGATTACAGAAAACGTAATCTACCGCATCGATACCACCCTGAGCGCAATCGTGTAGAGCCAACCCTAACAGCTCTTTAGTTAGGTTATGTTGAGCTCCACCAGCATCCTCAACCGTTTCTACGTTGACGGTCTTGGATTGCCATTTATTACTGGTAGTGAATTGACTGGCGGGGACCGACCCTGAAGTGTTATGGGTGTTAAAGTAACCTGATAACAATCCCAGGTCTTCAGCTCCGGCTTGATCTTGGAAAGTACCCAAAGCTGTACGAGAGAACCCGCCCAGATCGTTACTATCCAACACACTAAAGATACTGTGAATACCTCCAGTTGCGTCGTGATCGTTACCAGCGTTAGTCAAACCGCCAGACCCACCAGTTTCCTGGTTGGCTAAAGCGTAGGCTTGAGCATTAGACATATCATCAGCCATCAACTCGGTCTCACGCGCGAAGATGTTGAAGATTGTCTTGCGGTCTCTCTCCGGTATAGAATCTATGGATTCTATGTTAAGAAGGTCGTTGATGTTGAGCGCACTGTTCTCCACCAACATATCTTCTGTGATACGAACATTAACAGCCAGGTTTTTCCATTGATACTCAACCTGAGCGAACTGACCACCGGCTCCGGTAGTCGCACCGGCACCACCAACATCGTCAGTAGCGTCAGTGGTCGCGTCGGTTCTCCAAGCTGTTAATTGCTCGGAACCGTAGTACCATTGGTGTTTATTCCTGTTGTATCGGACCTGAGCCCGAATCGAGTTACCAGTATCTTCCCTGGCTTTCTCTTGTAGTACCCGTAATAGCGGGCTGGTTTTAGAAAGTAGAGCTGTGTTCAGCCCCTGTTGTGATGGCAAAGTTGCCATCTCGATCTGTTGCAGAATAGTAGTTGCTGCACCACCGACTGCGGCCATTGTAAAATCCCCCAATGGCGTAGGGTGTTATTGACCCTATCGCCTAGCAGTACCGCAACAGGTCTGGGTTGACAGCCACAGCAGAAGCTCTCTCGGTGGGGCTCATCTTCGCCATCTTCTCCCTGAGATCACCTTCACTCACTTGCGGTGGTGTCGATGAATTGGCTCTGGCTTGAGGTAATGGTTCACCGGCTGAGGCTCTCTGTTGGGCTTGATTCTGTTTTTTCTGATTACGCTGTGTATTCAGATTAGCCACCTTATAAGCGCTTTCAAAATCGCCTTGGATGTTGTAATCGTGAATTAACTGAGCGTCTTCAACACTAACCCCAAACTGTTGTTGCAGTTTCGTAATTTTGGAATCAACGGCTTGAGCTTCGTCGCGCTGAGCTTGTTGAGTTTTTAGGTCAACAATCTCGTGCGCAATTTCCCGCACTGCCCGCTGATATACATCTTCTTCTTGGGGTTGATTATCCGCGTAACCGCCTCGTCTCAAGTTATCGATCTCAGCTTGTTGGGATTCCAACTGGGCTTTTAGATCGGCTCGATCCTGACCCATTTCGGTGATCTTCTGTTTAGCTGTTAATCTTTCGCTATCCATTTTCTCACGTAGGGTCGAGAGTTCGGCTTCAATCGGGTCAACGGGTTCAGACGAGTCCTCGGTAACAGTGGTTCCCTCTTGGGGAGTTGTTTCGATGGGCTGCTCGTTCATAGCTTCTTATACTCCTAACTGATTAGCTACATTGGGTTCGGCCAGTCCAGGTTGTGCAGGATTATTGTCTGCCGACAGTCCTAACTCTGGGTTGTTGGCCAATTGTTGTTGAAGAACTTGAGCCTGATCCATGACATCAAAGATCTCAGCTCGCCGTTCTTCAGAAAGTTCGACACCGGTGTATCTGATAAATTCTTTAACATCAAAGACACCAGATTGGACCATAGCAAAAGCGTAATTGATACGGTCGGTCATATTCAAAGGCGCGTCGGCCTTAGATTCGATTTCCACGCTATATAACAGTTCTCGCATGGCTTCATTAAATAACAGGTTTTCACCCTGATCATAAGTTCGCGTCTCTCTGGGATCATCAAACTCTTTATACTGTTGTAATAGGCTGACTTCCACTCTAGCTTGACGACGATAAGATACGTCTAAACTCTGGATCTTGGGTACTTGACGGTTGTAAGCGTTACCGGTCAGGAGACTGACCAGTTTACCCGAAACGTTGGAGCCGGGTGCTTGACCTTGTAGAACAGGACTAACACCGGACACCTGTTCCTGAGCTGTCTGTTCCAACTCTTTAACCAATCCCAACACATCACCTGGAATTGGGGCTGGTGGGATTCGTTGGACTTTACCTATATCTTCCACCGGTACAATCAGACCGGGTTGATTAGTTAAGTCACCATAATCAACTGATCCGTCCTCGATTAACCATTGTGAATTGGACATCAGTAAAGCGTTAGCGATAACAGTGTTATAGAGAATGTTGGTCCCGTCCTGTATCGATAACAGTGGTTCTACTTCAGATCGGCCGTGAAATACGTGAGGTAACGGTGATGAGGTATAACCAATAATAGGAAACTCGTTATGCCAATACGGGTTGGGTTGATCGTAGACTATCTTCTGTTCGTTGATACAGACCACCACTCTGGATCGGTTAGCTTGTTGACGTTCCTCATCGTAACGATAATCAAACGCTTCCGAAATCCCGTGATCAGCGTCGAAATAGACCTCTAGTACCGGATACCTGTTACGCTCATATCGGGTTTCAGTGGTAAGTTCTCCGCGTGGGGCTTTGAAATAGTTCCGTACCCGTCGCAAGAATCCACGTCCACTTTTAACACTATGATCAGCCGATTGATCGGTATCAGCCCCCTCAGCGTAATCGGATTCCTTGACTCCATACAGGTGTTCGATGTCAGCCGCATCCAGATAGGTCCGTACAATCACATATTTGGAGTCTTGGAAGTCCAATCTAGTACCCATCGGGTCGACCAGTACATCTTCCATCGGGATAATAGGTAACTTGATCTCTTGCATATAGGGGCAATAATGGATTTTACGAAACCCGGTCCCGTTGACCAACACATCCATTAACAGCTTACTGATTTCTAAGCCTTCGCCTCGTCGTTGATGCGTAGCATCCAGAATGGTCTCCAACTTCTCAGCCAACTCTTTATCAGTCATCCCCGTCGGGATCGGCATCCCTATATCGTTATCTGAGATAACAGCTTCCATATCAGGGAAATCAGCGCGAATAAAGTATTTAGGTCGAGCTTGGGATAGAATGGGGGCTAATGTATCCACCACCGGTGCCACGATGTTACGGGTCAACCTGAATTTCCAGCTCGGCACTTCAGCATCGACCAGTGCTTCACCTTCTTCGATCAGGTATTGACTGCCCAACAGATACAGCCAGGATTTCCGAGCCACCTTAATACGTTGACTGATAGCGTCTTCAGCTTCAGCCCGCATAGCTTTGATGGATTGGAGTAAGTCGTCTTCGTCGTTGATCAGTTCAAAACTTTCTATTTTATCAGACATAATCCCATACCGATTTAGGTTTACGATCCTCCTCCCATCTACGTTCTTCTACCAATCGTTCTTTTTTCTCGATCCATCTGCTGGGCTTGGGTGCTGGCAACCCTTCGTGAGCTAACAGAGCTGAGATACAAGCGAAGACCCCATCATCAAACCAACCCTGATCATCCTCACCCGGTTTTCGTCGTTGCCCCTTCTTAACAGCTTGAGGCTTACCATTGACGGTCACAAAGTTGTTCAGTTCTTGCAATATCTGGTCATCATAGACCAGGAACTCGCCTTTATTAAAGTAGGTCTGCAACAGTGCCACCCCTAACCGACGGGTAGATGAGGTATTACGCCAACCGAATCGAGATGAATCACTGATCTGGATGTCTCGTTCTCGTAACAAATTACCTGCTCCTCGTTCCGATAGTAGGAGGTTGACCGCACTACCATCAGCATTACTCTCTACACAGATGGAAGCGTTATCGTAATATTTAGCCGCCCACTTAATCTGATCAGCGAAATAATCGAGAGATAACTGTTCACCCTTACCGGCTCGGATAACACAGACCACCTCCATCGGTAACCGTTTCATTACCACGGCACAACTATAATCGCCAGTATCTAACCCCTCAGCCACATCAGCCCCGATAATATAACCCGATTTGTAGGATTCGTCTGGAAATCGATAAACTTTGGAGACAGCTACACCCATCGGTCGAAACTCTACACCACGCGGTGTCTCATTAAAGTGACCCTTCTTAACTCTCGGAGCAATACTTTTCAGTTGACCTATCCGGTTGAGATCGA
>Ga0310342_100002543_pt1 | contig 11728 bp, 4 predicted proteins | sample S15DNA20500_MG_FD_206155 | JGI IMG/M metagenome (GOLD analysis project Ga0310342, IMG submission 206155) | Marine microbial communities from station ALOHA, North Pacific Subtropical Gyre - S1503-DNA-20-500_MG | ecosystem: Environmental > Aquatic > Marine > Oceanic | place: Pacific Ocean: North... | reverse complement strand
GCACGCCCGGTCGCGTCGACAACCTCAGGCTCCTGGCCAGGGCCTCGCCGACGAGCACCCCAGGAACGGCCTCCTCCGTGAACACGTCACGGTCCTGTCTCAGGTCCCCCTGGAACTCCATGAACGGATCCTTGCAGTCCCGAATGATGCGCTCCAACGGGATCACGTCCCAGATGCGCTCCCAATCGACACCCAGGATCTTGATCCCCTTGCGATACTCGACCGGGCCACGGGCTTGCTCAACTTTCGAGAACAAGAAGCCCACGGTGACGAGCCGCGGGGACAGGGAGACGATCGTGCCTCCCTTATCCTCCATCTGCCCGGCGAGCATCTCCTCGACCTTGTCGAAGTGATCTCGAGGCGGACTCTTCATCCGGAAAGTGAGGTCGGGCTCCACACCCCGGACCTTGGTGTGGATCCGGTGACGGAAGCCGTCCATCACCGACGTGATCAGGATCATGGCGGCCACCGAGACCGCGACGAACAAGGCCGCGACAAGGGCAATCCGCCGCGTCCGAAGATAGCGCCGAATCAGGAGGAGGACGTCCATGTGTCCGGCATCTCGACCGCCTGCCGCTGGTCAAGGTAGGGGAAGCGATCGAGGTGGCGACGCAGGTCCTCTTCTTCCTGCGTCGGTGCCGTCGCGGCGGCACCCACCCCCCGTCCTGGACCGCCCGCCGGACCCGCCCCGCGCCGCGTGATCGCGTTCGCCAGATCGAGCACGCGATACACGTGCGCATTCGCTGAACTGTTCAGGTTCCACGACGGCGCCAGCCCCTCCTCATCGAGGATGCGCTGGAGCCGCGCCCGGCAAAGACGCCGCGCGGTAGGGACGTCGCGGTCGAGCTCGGAGAGCAACTCCCGCGACAGCTCACGGACGTCGTCCTTGAACTCGAGGTCCAGATAGAGCTCGAGGCGCGCGCGTGCCCCGGCTCCGTACCGATAGACGTCTCCACAAAGGGCAATACGTCGGATCTTCTTGTCGGAGTTGGTCGACCAGAGCATAAACACGGGAGCGTCGAGGCTGCGCTGGGCGTGCGCCACCACCGCCAAGAGGGCCGCGCGGATGACGCGGTCCTTGGTGTCCTTCTGCATCAGGGCCGCCAGCTTGGCCGCCTCCCGACCACCGATCGAGATGGTGGCCGCAGCGCAGGCAGCGCGGACCTCTTCACGGGGGCTCCCCTCCCACCAACGCCTCAGGATACCGAGGACGCGCTCGCCGCCGAGCGCCGCGAGGGCCAGCACCCAGGCGGCCTCTTCGTCGGCGTCGGAGAACTGTTGTGGCCGCCGCTTCGACAGCGCCTCGAACACCTCTGCATCAACTGACATGCGCGCGATCCCGCGGAGGGCGATGATGCGTACTCGCTTGTCTTCCTCCGTGCGGCGCACCGCACGCGGGATGAGGAGCGGCGCGGCGAGGTCCTGGGCGAGGTACCCGGCACCGATCGCTGCAGCTCGCCGAAGTCCGTCCTTGTTCTGCTTGAGCAGGCGGCGCAGCTGGGGGACAACGGCAGCCGAACCCGTGAGCCCGAGCGCGAGGGCGAGCGCCTCCTGCTCGCGTGTGGGCGGCCCCTCCCCGAGACGCCGCAACAGGATCTTCGTCGCGGACCCTCCGCCGATCCGGCCCAGCGCCAGGTAAGCCATCAGCCTGGAGCGCGGATCGGAGTCATCCATGAGGTGACGAAGCGCCTTGATCGCCGATGAGTCGCGCAGGCGCCCGAGCGCCAACCCGGCGAGCCCGCGGGCGCCGCGCTTGCCGCCGAGGACAAGTCGCTGCAAGGCACGCGACGCGCGATCATCCCCGACTTGCATCAGCACGAGACACATGTGCCGCTGGACGAAGTGGTTGCCCTTCCCTGCCTGCAGCTCCTTGAGCATCTCGGCGAGGTAGCGGTCGACCTGCGCCATGAGCTTCGACCTGACCTCCAGGCGGTCCGGACCGGACCCCTTCCGAAGCTGGCGCAAGATGTTGGTCAGCTCACGCCCCCGGTTGGCGGCGTGCGGCGGCGGAGATGGCGGCGGGAAATACGCCGCGTGCTGCCCTCCAGGCCCCTGAGCATGGGACGCCGAGAGGAGTCCGAAGAGAATCAGGGCCGTTTTCGCGCTGTGCATCACCATGTTCTGCGGAAGCCAGCATCCGCTCGCCCCTCTTTGTACGTCATGGGCGGTCCCCATGCCCACACCGACAACTGTCCCCGTGAGCAATCGTCACAAGTCACTGGTACAGCGGAGTTTTTAACTGGCGGGGCATGACGTGCAGCGTACACTGTGCGCCGGTTTTCCCGCGACGGGGATCGCACCTCCGGACTCTCACCCCGGGCGTCGATCACTCACTACTCGGAGCGAGAGACCGAGTTTGGAGTCAAGCATGAAGCGTTCCGGGATCCTCATGATCCTGTGCTTGGCTCTCGGTGCAGTACGGGCCGGAGCCCAGACACAGGGCCCCGGGGTCAGTTTGCTAACGCAGCCTGGACCCGTGGTTTCGGGAGGCAGTCACCCCTGCCTCATTACTCTCCAGAACGTCACCGAAGGCGGCGACGTCTGGTTTCTTCTCGGCGCCCCCGGCGCCGGCACGGTCTCGTTCCGCGGACACATCTTCGCCGTCCCCCTCATCACGCCGGTGGTGGCGCACCATCAGAAGGTGCGGGGATCGCTTTGGTATGGCCGTGTTCCGGTTCCGTCCGACCCGTCGTTAATCGGCTGGACGCCGATGATGACGGCCGCGGTGATGACGACGTACGGCCAATTCGCCCTCTCGCCCCTGGTCCCCTTCGGACCGATCATCGAAGACTCGATCCAGTAGAGCCCGCCGCGAAATCGCCGCTCACCGGCCCTCGGGCTGGCCGACGGCGGCGTCGCGGCGGTGTACGGCCTCCTTCACGGACGCCACGACCTGTTTGAGATCAAACGGCTTGTTCAACAACAGGTCCACCTGGTTGCGCCGCGCCGTAGCCTGATCGATCTCTCCGCCCCAGCCGGTGATCAGGATCACCGGCGTGAGTGGATCCAAGCGCTTAACCTCACGGGCGACGTCCCAGCCCGTCATGGGGACCATACCCAGATCGGTGATCACCACGTCCGCCGGCCGCGCGCGAAACGACTTGAGCGCCTCCGGGCCCCCGGGCGCCGCCTCGACGTCAAAGCCGGCGGCATCGAGGACGTCCTGCAAGAGCTCGCGCACCCCGTCCTCGTCCTCGACGACGAGGACCCGGCGGCCAGACTCAATCACCATGTCCGGCTCGACGGGCTCGTCGCTGTGCTCCATCGGCTCCGCGAGGGGCAGCGAGACGACCACGCGGGTCCCTTCCCCCGGGGCGCTCTCCACCCGAATCGTGCCTTCGTGCCGAAGGACGATGTTGTAGACGATGCTCATGCCGAGACCGGAGCCCTCAGATCCGCGCGTCGTGAAGTACGGGTCGAAGATGCTCTCACGGGCCTCCTCAGTCATCCCCTGCCCCGTGTCTTCCACGACCGTTTCGACCCGTTCGTTCTCAACGCTCACCCGGATCGTCAGCGCCCCACCCTCGGGCATGGCGGCGACGCTGTTGAGGACCAGGTTCGTGAACACCTCACGAACCTCGGCCAGGTTGCCCAGCACCCAGACATGGGACGGCACCTCTCGGACGATCTCGATCCGCTGGCCCCGACGGAGCGCGTCTCCCTCCCAGCGCGTGCGGGTGAACTCGAGGACGTCCGTGATCACCTCGCCGAGATTGACGCTACGGAACGTCCCTTCGCGACGGGTACGCGTGAACTCCTGCAGGCGGCTGACCACAACCGACCCGTCCTGGGCCGCCTTCATGATCGTGTCGAGGCCGCCCCGGATACGGTCATCATCCGTGAGTTCCGCCATCTGCTGAGCCCGACCCAGGATCGCGGTCAGCAGGTTGTTGAAGTCGTGGGCGACGCCGCCCGCCAGATTCCCCATGACACGGATCTTCTCGTCGCGTGCGAACTCGCGCACGAGGCGCGCGTTCTCCAGAGCGATGGCCGCCTGGGCGGCGAAGATATCAAGGAGCTCCTGGTCCGCTCCCGTGAACTGCCCGGCCCGCGACCGGTTGTCCACGTACAGCATGCCGACGACCATGGACCCTCGCATCATCGGCGCGCACATGATCGACCGCAGGTCGAGGTTGACGACGGATTCGGCCTTGGCGTAGGCGCCGCCCGCGTCGGTGATGCGCATGCTGCGCGCCTTCTCCAGCACCTCGGAGACGATGCGGCGGGACACCTGCTGCTGGGGCTCGGAGATCGGCTCTCGTTCACGGCTGCGGGCCACCGGGATGCGGATGCGGCCGCGCTCGTCCACCGTCAGCAAGAACGCCCGCTCGGCACCGCTGAACTCGACCACGCCATCGACGATCTCGCGGAACAGGTCATCGAGAGGAGCCGTGCTCCTGAGCGCGCGGCTGATCTCGAGGATACGCCGCATCATCTCCTCGTTCTTGCGCGACACCCCTTCCTGCAAACCGACCTGGCGCCGCGCCTCGAACAGGGAATCGCGCACGCGTCGGACCAGGGCTCCGGCGACGCCGGGCAGCATCGAGCGTTCGCTCTTCGCCAGCCCGCTCGCGAGCTCATCCACCTCTTCGATAAACGACTGAACGTCATGGCTCGCGATGAACCCCGAGAGCAGCTCGCTGTCGATGAGCCCTTCCAGGACAGACTCAAGCGCCTCAAGCGCCGTGGCGTAGGACGCGAGGGACTGAGAACGGTCCTCGACCGCGGCACGGAGCGCACCCCGACAACGGGCGCACTGCCACTCGAGCCCGGTCATGCGCGCTCGACGCGCGAACCGCTCACCCTCTTCAACCTGAGCCTCGACCCCGTGCCGGTCGTCGCCCGCCCCCAACAGGAGGGCGCGCGCCCGCACGATGGCCACCCGCGCCGTCGCCTCGCGCGACAGGCCACCGCCATCCGAGGGCAACACTCCCAGGGCGTGGCTGCCCCTCCCCGCCCGAAGCTCGACCTCGGCCCTCGCGATACCGACCTCGGCGGCGAACTCCCGGTCATTGGTGGTTGCGGCGTCATGCGCGGCGAGGGCCAAGGACTCCCGCGCAGCGTCGTGACGCCCCGCGGCGAGATGCAGCCGGCCGGCGAGCAACCGCAGCCAGCCATCCAGGTCGCGGTCACCGCGCCGGCGGGTGACCCGGGCGACCGTCTGGACGAGCTGGTCGCCACGCTCGAGTTGACCGACGCGGATGTACTCGGCCGCGAGGTTCAGCCGCTTGACCAGGGCCCCCTTCAGGTTCCCCACCATACGATCGAGCCGCTCGGCCTCCTCGTAGTGCCGGATGGCCGCCTCGAAACGATCGTGGAGATGGGCGACGGCGCCGAGGGCGTTGAGCACCTGCGCCTGGCTGCGCGCGTCTGAGAGCCGCCGGGCGACCTGGAGCGCGCGGTCGTAGTACTTGACCGCGGCATCGAGCTCCCGGCGCTCGTAGTAGACCCTGGCGATGTTGATGTAGGAGAAGCCCTCCCCCGCCGTGTGCCCGATCTGACGCCGGATCCGCAGGCTCGTCCGGTAGTGGTCGATGGCCTCTGCCGTGCGCCCGACCTTGCGCAGCAGGACACCCATGTTGTTCGCCGAATCCGCCTGCCCGGCCAGATCACCGACCTCCGCGCGCAGGTGCAGGGCGCGGCCGAAATACCTCTCAGCGAGGTCCGACTCCTCCTCTGCCATGAAGATGGTGCCGATCCCGTGGAGCGCGCGGCCAAGCCCCACCAGGTCACCGAGCCGTGAACGCAGCTTCATCGTCGCCAGGTGGCATTGCAGCCCCACGCCCGGCTCGCCGTCGTGACGCGCCAGGTCGCCTCGCAGAGCGAGGTAGCGCGCTACGAGCGGCGCGAGGTCTCCGGGCCAAGCCAGCCGCGGCGCGCGCAGGTCCTCGAGCGGCCCCGACACCTGGGCGAGCTTGTCGAGCGGCACGTGTGGAGCGACCAGCGGCTCGGTCCGCGCCACGATCTCACGCGCATCCGCGTGGCGTCCGGACGACAGCAGCATCTCAGCGAGGTCGAGCAGCAGGTCGAGGCGGTCCGCATCCGAGAGCTCCGCGTCGAGCGCGAGGAGCCGCTCCATGGTGGAGTGGGCCGTCCCGAGATTGCCCTCCCTGTGGTGCAGCCTCGCGAGCCGACGCACCACCTGCGGGTCGAGGAGGCGCGCGTTCTCAAATAGCCCCGCGAGCCGCTGACGCGCCTGCCTCAACTGCCCGCGCTCGAGATGCAGATCAGCAAGCTTGAGCGTGGCCCACCTGCATGCGAACGCCGAGCTCTCCGAGGCCGCGACCACCTCCTCCAACAGCCTGACGGCCTCCTCCTCGGACCGCTCGGCGAGCAAGTCGGCCACCACGTCCCACGCGCGGCCGAGCCCCTCCTGGGGCTGCGTCCCCCGCAGTTGATGCCAGACCGCCTCGTGGGGCGGCTCCTCGGTGGTGGCCAGGACCTCGGCCGCGGTGTCATGCAAGGCGGCGCGGCGATCGCCAGGGACACCGCCGAGGACCACCTCCTGGCTGATCGCGCTCGGCATGCTCCACCGGGTTCCACTGACGCGGACGTAGCCAGTTTGCTCGAGCCGGGACAGCGCCGCCGGCACGTCGTCCACATCAGCAACGACCCGGGAGAGCAGGGAGGTCTCCGCCCCTCCCGGGAAGATCGCCAACCACTCGAGCACCCCGCGCAGCTCCGCCGGACAGACCAGCAGGCGCGAACGGACGACGGCCTCGAGCGACCGGGGCACCTTGCCCTCGCGAGGGCTTTCGGTCGCCAGCCGACCCAGCAGGGTGCCGCTGCCATGGCCGTGCAGAGGGTGGGCGCGCAGGGTCTCGTTGACGAACAGCGGCACCCCTCCCGTCCGTTCATGGACCTCTGACAGGAGGGCGCTGGGCGTCGGCTCTGGCGCCACCAGACCTCGAAGCAGCTCGCCCGTGTACCGCAAGTCGAGCGGCGCGAGGGCGAGTTCCAAGAAGTGCCCGGACACGCTCTCTGACTCGAGATACGTCCGCAAGCCATCGTCGATGGGGACGTCCGAGCGGAACGTCATCACCAGCTCCACCGGCGCACGCCCCGTCTCCCACACCTCGTGCGTCAAGCGACGAAGGAAGTGGAGCAGGAAATCCCGCGACGGGCGGTCGTACTGGTCAACATCCTCCAGCACCAGAACCGTGCGCCGACGGCGCACGAGCCCGAGGACTGAGTTCGTCAACCGGTTGAGCCGACCGAGCCGCTCGCGACTGTCCGCCGAGTCCTCGTCGGTCACCGCTCCGGCGAGCCGCCGCAAGCGGTCGAGCAAGGTGTGGATCGGCTGAAGGGTGCCGACGGGCGAGGGGGCCGGCTCGACGCGCAACACGTTGATCCCGGCGACGCGCCACTCACGCGCCGCCTCCTCCACGAGCCGTGACCGCCCGACGCCGGGCTCGCCCTGCAGGACGACGACGGGACGACGGCCGCGTCGACGAGTTTGGGGTGGCAACGCCTCGAGGATGCTATCCAACTCGGAGCGTCGCCCGCTGAACGGCGGATGGGACAATATGGCGGTGCGCGTGGCGAGCGACTCCTCTGGCCAGCGCGTCCCGCACTCACGGAGGCGATGGATGACCGCGCGCGCGTCCGCGGGGCGATTCTCCGGATCCGGATCGGTCAGCTCACGAATCAGGTCACGCAACCAGCGGGGCGCGACGTCCCCGGGATCAAGCCCTTCGGCTGGGCGGTCCGTGGAGGCCGGACGCCCTGTGAGGATCTCGGTCAGCGTGACCCCGAGTGAGAACAGGTCTGATCGGCCGTCCGGCACGGGGCCGGCGCCCATCGCCTCGCGCGAGGCGTACGGAGGTGTGCCCCGCCCGACCGCGCTCTCCGGGAACGCCGCGAGGTCGAGGTCAACGAGCGTCGTCCGGCCAGACGCACGGTCCCACAGGACGTTGCGCGGCTTCACGTCGAGATGCAGCCAGGAGCGAGAGTGGAGCAGGTTCAGCGCGCGGCACAGGTCGACCGCGACCGCCACGACCTCGTCGACGGCGAGCGGCGCGTGGGCCTCCAGCGTCTGCCCCGGGGCGCGATCACAGATGAGGACCGTCGAGTCGGTGCCCAGGTCGTAACCAAAATCGCGGGCTCGCGGCAGCCCCGGATGCCGCAAGGACGAGAGCAGCCGGTACTCGTGTTCGAGTCGGGCAGCCCGCGGCGACGAGGCACCCCTCCCTGTCACCCGTTTGCAGACGACCGCGCGGTCAGGATGGACGAGATCACGGACGGCAAGCACCTCGCCGTCCTGGCCGGTATGCAAGGTCTCCAGCACCTCATATCGGCCAGCGACAATCCGCCGATCAGCGGTGTCGGGTTCCATTGCCGGCTCGCGGTCGGTCGTCAAACGCTTCAACCCCCCGCTACGAGTATAATCCCGTCCCGAGCGTGCGACGAGCGCGACCCCTTACATCTCACGCAGATAGAGCCCACCCATGCCGGAGATCGTCTCCAAGGAGGACCTGCAGGACAGCCTGTTTCTACTAGACGGGTCCGCCCTCGCTTACCGCTCCCACTTCGCCATGTCCCGATCGAACCTGTCATCGGGCGACGGGCTCCCGACAGGCGCCACATACGGTTTCACCATGGAGCTGAAGCGGATCCTGGACCGGGTCAAGCCCCGCTGGATCGCTGTGGTGATGGACACGGCGGCCCCGACTTTCCGGCACGAGCAGTACGCCGACTACAAGGCGACGCGGGAGAAGATGCCCGACGACCTGCTGGAGCAGATCCCCTGGATAAAGGACGCGTCCCGCGCGCTGGGGGTCCCCCTGCTAGAGCTCGACGGATACGAAGCGGACGACGTCATGGGCACGCTCGCGCGACGCGCCGAGGCTGACGGCAAGCGAGTGTTCCTGGTCTCGGGTGACAAGGACTTCATGCAGCTCGTGAGCGACAAGATCCGCATCTACAACATCATGAAGCGGAACGTCGACCTGGAGATCCAGGGCGCGGGCGAGGTCTTGGAGAAGTTCGGTGTCACCCCGGACAGGGTCATCGACGTCCTCGGGCTGATGGGTGACTCGTCCGACAACGTCCCCGGTGTCCCGGGCATCGGTGAGAAGACCGCGAAGAAGCTGATCCACAAATACGGCTCCATGGAGGCACTCCTGGACGACCCCAGCGAGGACCTCTCCCCGAAGATCCGCAGCGCCCTGCAAGACAACAGGGAGATCGGGTTGCTGAGCAAGCAACTCGTGACCATCGATGTCGAGACGCCCATCGGCGTGACCATCGATGAGCTCGAATACGCCGGCCCGGACAGGCCATTCGGGGCAAAGCTCTTCGCCAAGCTCGGCTTCCAATCACTCGTCGAAGAGATGAAGGAGCGCACCGAAGTCGCTGATGTATCGTCCGACTATCACATCGTGCGCACCCTCGAAGAGCTGGATGACCTCATCAAGCGCATGTCGGCGGCGCCTCTGTACGCGGTGGACACCGAGACCACGAGCCTCAAGTGGCGACAAGCCCGCCTCGTCGGAGTGAGCTTCGCTGACGGCCCTGGCCAGGCCTGGTACGTCCCGATGAACCTCGATCCCCCGATCATCGAAGACGCCTTCGGGGCTTGGCGGGGGGAAGCCGTGCTGGAGCACCTGCGGCCCTTGCTGGAAGACCCGCGGATCGCCAAGTGTGGGCAGAACATCAAGTACGACATGATGGTCCTGCGGACCTCGGGCGTCCGGATGGCCGGGGTGCGCACAGACACCATGATCGCCGCCTATCTCCTCGAACCGCAGCGGCGTGAGCGCAACCTCGATGCGTTGTCCCTGCGCCACTTCGACCACGTCAAGGTCAAGACGGAGGAGTTGATCGGCAAGGGCAAGAATCAGCTCACCATGGACATGCTCCCGATCGACGACGTCGGCACCTACGCCTGCGAAGACGCCGACTTCACCTGGCGGCTGGCCGACCTGTTCCTGGGGCGCATGGAGGCGGAGGGGCTGCTGTCCCTCCACGACGAGGTCGAGATGCCACTCGTGGAGGTCCTCTGCGACATGGAAGAGGCCGGCGTCAGGGTCGACCGCGACCTGCTCAAGCAGATGGCCAAGGGGCTGCAGAAGCAAGCGGACGAGCTCGAGGAGCGCATACGAGACATCGCGGAAGACAACAGCCTCAACGTGAACAGCCCGCGCCAGCTGGGCGAGGTTCTGTTCGGGCGCCTGAAGATCCACGAGGAGATCGGCTACAAACCGAAAAAGACCAAGACCGGCTGGGCGACCGGCCAGGAAGTGCTGGAGGCGCTGTCCGCGCATCCCCTGCCTAAGCTGATCCTGGAATACCGCGGCCTGACCAAGTTGCTGTCCACCTACATCAACGCCCTGCCGCTCCTGGTGGACGAGGAAGACGGGCGCATCCACACATCGTTCAACCAGACGATCGCTGCCACGGGGCGCCTGTCGTCCAGCGACCCCAACCTGCAGAACATCCCCATCCGTACGGAGACCGGCCGCAAGATCCGCGAGGCCTTCCTCCCGGCCGCGGACGGCGACCTCCTGCTCGCCGCCGACTACAGCCAGGTCGAGCTACGGATCATGGCCCACCTGTCGGGCGACGAAAATCTCATCCAGGCCTTCCAGGCCGGCGCCGACATCCACTCGGACACGGCCTCTCGCATCTTCGGCGTCGACCCTGCCGAGGTGGACGTGACCATGCGGAGCCGCTCCAAGGCCATCAACTTCGGCATCCTCTATGGCATGGGACCCCAGCGACTCGCCCGCGAGACGGGGCTCACCCTCGAGGAAGCGAAGGCCTTCATAGCCCGGTATTTCGACGCCTTTCCCGCCATCAGGGGGTTCGTCGACGGCTTGAAGGAGTTCACCCGCTCGAAGGGCTACGCCCAGACGATCATGAACCGCAAGAGACCGCTCCCCGACATCAACTCCTCCAACGGCATGCTCCGCAGCCAGGCCGAGAACATGGCCGTCAACACACCCATTCAGGGCTCCGCCGCCGATATCCTGAAGGTCGCCATGGTCCGGGTCGCCGGACGCCTAAAGGACGGTGGATTCGAGGCCCGGATGATCTTGACCGTCCACGACGAGTTGGTCCTGGACCTGCCAGCGGCGGAACTCGACCCGGTCCGGGACCTGGTCATCGAGGAAATGGAGGGAGCGGCGGACCTCGCCGTGCCTCTCAAGGTCGAAGTCGGCGTCGGAGCGAACTGGCTCGAGGCCCACTGACCGGGCGGCGGAGGGAGCTCAGCTGCGGTTGTCCCGGCCGCGGTGGAATCCACACCGGGACAACCTACAATCGCCGGCGCGCGGCGTCGTTGATGCTTTCTGTCTCCAACCTGGACCGGAGTTCTGTGCGTGGTCATCGGTAACACCAACCATCGCGGTCGCTTAAGCCTCGTCGCCTGCGAAGCCGGCAGGCAGTTCGCATCCCGCGTTCACCAACACCTGCAGGAGATCGTGAAGGTCGTGGACGGAGAGGTCGTCTCCGCGGCTCGCGATAGCCAGGAGATCCTGTTCGCGAACGGCGAGATCAAGACGGTCGTCAACGAGAACATTCGGGGCGACGACGTCTACGTCATCCAATGCTTGGACGACCCCCTGTCGGACCGATCCGTCAACGACAATTACATGGCGCTGCTGACCGCCGTCCACGCGGTCCACCACTCGGACGCCGACTCCATCACCGCGGTCATCCCCCAGTTCCCGTACTCGAGGCAGGAACGGAAGAAGGCTCGCGAATCGATCACCGCGAGGCTGGTGGC
>Ga0310342_100002542_pt1 | contig 11732 bp, 10 predicted proteins | sample S15DNA20500_MG_FD_206155 | JGI IMG/M metagenome (GOLD analysis project Ga0310342, IMG submission 206155) | Marine microbial communities from station ALOHA, North Pacific Subtropical Gyre - S1503-DNA-20-500_MG | ecosystem: Environmental > Aquatic > Marine > Oceanic | place: Pacific Ocean: North... | reverse complement strand
TCTCGCCACCCGCGGCGATCACCACGCACGAGACAAACACTCAGTTCATTAGGAGCTGAAATCTCTGAGCGGTCAACGTGCAGGTCCCGAAAGGTGCTTTTTTCGCGCGCCCGGTCTACACACAAGGCGTCCGATGTTATGACGCGGCTTTGCGGGCGGCTTCAATCTGATCAATAATCACGTCCAGGCCTTTGCCATGCTTCACCTGAGCAAACACAAATGGTCCATCACCGCGCATACGCTTCGAGTCGCGGTCCATCACGGCAAGATCTGCGCCGACTAACTCAGCCAGGTCGGTTTTGTTAATCACAAGAAGATCTGCCTGCGTTACCCCCGGACCGCCTTTGCGCGGAATTTTATCCCCTGCCGAAACGTCGATCACATAGATCGTAAAATCAGCCAATTCGCGACTGTAGTGCGCAGCCAGATTGTCGCCTCCCGATTCAACAAAGAGCAACTCTGGTGAGAATTTCTCCATCAATTCTTCAAGGGCCGTGATATTGATCGATACGTCTTCACGTATCGCCGCGTGCGGACATCCACCGGTCTGAACCCCGATAATCCGATCTTTCTCAAGCGCTTCGTTGTGGATCAGAAACTCAGAATCCTCCTGAGTGAAGATGTCGTTCGTCACAACGCCGAGGTTATGCGTATCGCGTAGGCGTTCACAGAGCGCGCACAAAAGTGCCGTTTTGCCGCTACCGACCGGACCGCCTATTCCGATAGTAAAAGAGCGTTTCCCGAAATCTCGCGTTTCGTTGACGAGTTCGCGCAATTTAAAATTCTCGGGTGTCGTCATCACCTCGTGCTCGTGATCATGTGAGTGTGGTCGTCCGATATCGTGCATCATTGTCTCCTTATTCAATCAAGACTGAAACAGCCTCGTATAAAGTCTTCCGTGTGCCCCTTGCATAACGTCCAACAACGGGGCACTGCGAAATGCCTCACTGTGCTCTGCAGGCGCTTCTTTTACGTGCTCCGGAATCCGCGTCTGCAGGCGGCTCTGGATACGTGCTGCATCTGTAGGGCCGATGATACTCAAGCGGATTGCAGCGCTTACCTGGTCACGTATTATAAGAAAGCAAGCCAGGTCACACAGATCAGACTCGTCGATTCCAGCTAGCGCCATTCCTGCACCGGATATTCCGGTGATATGATATCCGTACGTTTCGCGACCACACACATCTGAAAATGGGTCCCAATCAACGTTCGGAAATATAGCGTGATAAACGCGAAAACAGTTCCGGCCTTGCGTCATGCTGCTCTTACGGATTTCCGGCACGGTAATAAATGCGTCCTGATCAGCCATTAGACTCAGGTAGGTTTCAGCGCACAGCCCTCTCCGCGCACATTGATAAGCTGACCTCGCGAAAGGTAGATCACTTCGGCAATACTGACGCAACACCGAATCACAATAGCGAAACAGTTCATCCTCAGTGCTGAACAGTCCATGCCGCGCGGCGGCTTCCAACCCGTTCGAGAACGCATAGCCGCCCGTAGGCAGCGCGCTATCTGCCAGCTGAAAGAGCTTTATCGCATTTGACATAACAGGCGCTGGCCTTAGAAGAGGTTGTACAGTTGAGCCAACGGCAGTTTCTCCGCGGGTTCGCAGGTCAGATGTTCTCCGTCCGCCGTCACTTTATACGTTTCAGAATTCACATCTATCTGCGGAAGGTGATCGTTGAGCTTGAGGTCTGATTTCCCGATATCCCTACAGGCCTTCACAGGCGTCACCTGCTTAGCGAGGTCGTAAGTACCGTCGACATGCTCACGAGATGCTTCTGATACAAACGCCAGACTACACTGGCCGACAGCAGTCCCCATTGCAGAGAACATCGGCCGCGAGAAATAGGGCTGCGGTGTGGGAATCGACGCATTCGGGTCGCCCATCTGCGACTGAACGATCATGCCCCCCTTAATTACCATCTCTGGCTTGGATCCGAAAAATATAGGTTTCCAGAGAACCAGGTCCGCCAGTTTGCCTTTTTCGATTGATCCGATTTCATGCGCAAGGCCATGAGTAATGGCTGGGTTGATTGTATACTTCGCGAGATAGCGTTTGATTCGGTGATTGTCGTCATCCGTTCCGGCATCTTCCGGAAGTGCACCGCGCTGCTGCTTCATCTTATGTGCCGTCTGCCAGGTTCTTGTCACAACTTCGCCGATACGCCCCATCGCCTGTGAATCCGAGGCCATCATTGAGAACGCACCGATGTCATGTAGAATATCTTCTGCCGCAATTGTTTCGCCGCGGATGCGACTTTCCGCAAAAGCCACGTCTTCAGGGATATTTTTATCCAGATGATGACAGACCATCAACATGTCCAGATGCTCGTCGATTGTGTTGACCGTGTAGGGTCGCGTAGGGTTCGTTGACGATGGTAGTACATTCGACTCGCCACAGAGCTTGATAATGTCCGGTGCATGCCCCCCACCAGCGCCCTCCGTGTGGAACGTGTGTATTGTGCGCCCCTTGAAAGCCGCACACGAGTTTTCCACAAAACCGGATTCGTTCAAGGTATCTGTATGGATACATACCTGAATATCGTACTCATCGGCAACCGACAGACAGGTATCGATCGTCGCAGGCGTTGTGCCCCAGTCTTCGTGTAGCTTCAGCCCACAAGCGCCACCGGCCACCTGTTCAAGCAGCCCGACGGGTAGGGACGAATTGCCCTTACCGAAAAACCCGAAATTCATGGGATACACATCTGTTGCTCGCAACATCATTTCAATATGCGTCGCTCCCGGCGTACATGTCGTCGCATTGGTTCCGGCTGCCGGCCCTGTGCCACCCCCGAGCATCGTCGTCAGACCTGATGCCAATGCCTCGTTGATCTGCTGCGGGCAGATAAAATGAATATGCACGTCAAGGCCGCCTGCAGTCAGAATCAGCCCTTCCCCGGCAATGGCTTCAGTCGTAACACCCACGATCAGATCCGGGTCCACACCCGGCATAATATGAGGATTTCCTGCTTTCCCGACTCCGGCAATCCGGTTGTTCTTGATCCCGACATCCGCTTTATAAATGCCCGTATAGTCAATAATCAGCGCATTTGTGATGACCACATCCAGTGCATCATCCTGATGAACGCCAGTGCTCTGTCCCATGCCATCACGCAGGACCTTGCCACCGCCGAATTTACACTCTTCGCCATAAACCGTGTAGTCACGTTCCACGCGCGCAACCAGGTCTGTATCCCCCAGCCGGAGGCTGTCCCCGGTTGTGATTCCGAACATGTCGGCATACGCTTTTCTGTCGATTTCCCGTGCCATGCCTAGATCTCGCTCCCTGCTGACTCGTGTGCAAACCCCTGATCAACCGCAGCCTTTAGAGCTGCGGCACGCGCAGACTCGGTGACCTCACCGGATGTCAATGCGTTCCCCCCATAAATAATTTTCTCACCTGAAACGGCCACCAGTTCAACATCTTTAGCCTCCCCCGGTTCAAATCGAATCGCGGTTCCGGCAGGAATATTCAGCCGCATGCCGAAAGCTTTTTCACGATCAAAGCTCAGCTCGGGATTAGCCTCAAAAAATGGATAATGCGAGCCTACCTGTACGGGCCGGTCTCCTTTGTTGGTCACGGCTACGGTCACCGTATCGCGACCTGCATTCAGCTCGATAACGCCATCCGCAAGAAAGTATTCTCCAGGCGTGGCAGAGCTACTGTTGTCCACATCAATGTTAGCGCCATCAACACGCGTAAGTGCGGAACCATGAAGCGCCAGATCAGCATCACCGTGCTCTGCGCAGACCGGTGTATGCACCGTCACCAGCTTCGTTCCGTCAGGAAATGTTCCTTCTACCTGAACTTCGTGAATCATGTCCGCAACACCCGGCATCACATCATCAAGACCAAGGAAGCGTTTCCCGAGGTTCATTAGTTCGGCCACCGAGCGCCCTTCCCTGACAAACTCAAGTATTTGCGCTGCAATCAATGCGACCGCTTCCGTGTAGTTGAGCTTCAAACCACGGGCATAGCGTTTCTGAGCCACATATCCGGCGTTGTGCAGCATCAGTTTCTCAATTTCTCTCGGCGATAATCGCATAGTAATCCCTCGGCATTGCAGTGCGTTTCAGATTTCCGCATCACCCGCTGCATGTTCAACACGGGCGATGGAATAAAAAAGGTGCGCCACCAGAAGGGAATCTGATGACGCACCTAAAAATAGTCGCTTGAAGCAATGAGCGCTATGGGAAAAAGGAGAAACCATAGCACCTCATTAGCGAGGTTCTATTTAGAACGTTACGATAGCTTCGAGTGCAACCTGATCTGTGTCTGCGCCGCTCACATTATCTTTCGAGCTGGAATATTCAGCGATCAGCGACAGGTTTTCCGTCACAGCAAGCGACGGAGCAATTGTCCACTTTTCGACATCTGTCACAGATGCGCCTGCAGCGTCTTCGACGTCCAGAGCACTGGTACGAAGCGTCAGCGCGATAGTTTCAGTCAGGCCGACGTTAATCATCGCCAACCAGCCTTCGCCATCGTTGTCAGATCCACCCCAGTCAGAGACATCATTGAACTCAGCTGCGAGGGTGATGTTGTCACCGACTTTGTAGCTGGCCCAGACGTTGACCAATGTAGGGTCATACTCGCCCATAGCAGGCATCTCTGCAGTCGCTTCAACAGCGCCGACTTCTTCAGTCGCGAAACCGACAAAGACGGTCAGGTTTTGAATCGCGGTCAGGCGAATGTTACCTTCGAAGCCCATGTCTTCAGTGTCGGTGTCAGTTGAGTCCCAGACGCCTGCAAGAGCAGAGCCGTAGACTTCAAAACCTTCACCGGCATATTTCGCGCCAGCACCGTTCATCATACCTGGATACACGAGTGTCGCGGAAGTCGAGTACTGAAACAAGTCAGGGGCATGGAAAGCTTCCCAACCGAGAGCACTCAGGTACTTACCCGCGATGAGCGACACATTGTCGTTCACGGCATAAGTCATGTGTGCCTGCTCCAGATCGAAATCTTCGTCTGAACCACCAGCAACGTGAGCTTCGACGCCGACACCGTCAGCGACTTCAGTCTTGAAGCAGAGTTCCAGAGTATCAATGCCAGCCGAATCATCACTCGGCATGCCATCCGTATCCGTGCTTAAAACTGACATATCGAGGTAACCCGACACATCGACGTCCAGTGCTGAACTGTTCATTGCGGCCGCAACAAATAATGAAGCCGTAGCAACGCCAGTAAGCATGTATTTTGCTTTGTGCATGTTGTTCTCCCTACTCATCTCATTAAAGATCGATCCCCGACGGTCAGCGACGAGTTTACTTTTCACGATCTTTCTTCTCTCTTCACCTAACAACACTCCGCGTACAGGTCATGTTGTTCCAATATTCTCGCGCATTCGCGCAAAATTCTTTCTTCTACATTTCATGAAGCCATTGAAAAGCGGCGCTCAGACATGCAGATACTGCTTCACAATTTCTTCGCTTAGGTCACCGGTCGAGCCGCCCTCTACAACCGATCCTCTATTCATTACGTAGAATTGATCTGTGTAGTCTCGCACAAAATCAAGGTATTGCTCAACAATAAGTACAGTTAAATTGTGTTTTTTTACAAGCGTCTGAAGGACCTCTCCTATCAACTGAACGATATTCGGCTGAATTCCTTCGGTCGGTTCGTCCAGAATAAGCAGTTTGGGATCGGTCACAAGTGCCCGCGCGATAGCGAGTTGCTGCTGCTGACCGCCCGACAAATCGCCTCCCATACGCTTCAAAAACTCCTTTAAAATCGGGAAATACTCGAAAATATGCTCAGGAAGCTTCTTCTTGCCGTCTTCGCGTGCGGCGAGGCCCACCCTCAGATTCTCTTCGACGGTCAGCCGCGGAAATATCATCCGGCCTTGCGGCACGTAGGCCATTCCACTTCTGGCTCGAGCATGCGCGGGCTGCGCCTGCACATCTTTCTCCAGAAAGTTGATCGCTCCCGCGGAGGGCTCAAGTACGCCCACGATATTCTTCATCAGCGTCGTTTTCCCGACACCATTACGTCCCATCACGCATACGATGTTCTGCGCGGGAATTTCCATCGTCACATCTCGCAACGCAACAACTTCGCCATACATAAATGTCAGCTTATCAAGTTTCAGCATGTCATCGTCCCAGATACGCTTCAATAACGTCTTCGTTTTCCTGCACGTCCTGCAGCGTACCTTCCGCCATAACCTTACCCTCGTTCAGCACGGTTACAGTTGAGTTCAACTGTCTCACAAAGTCCATGTCATGTTCAATAACAAGAATGGTATGCGCCTCCTTCAGCTCAAGCAAGAGCTCGCCGGTCAGATGCGTTTCAGAATCCGTCAGCCCGGCAGCGGGTTCATCCACCAGGAGTAATTTCGGGTCTGAGAGAATGAGACTGCTAATCGCCAGCCACTGCCGCTGCCCATGACTCAGATAACGGGCTTCCGTGTTCTCCTGACTTTCCAAATGCACACGTTTGAGAATGGTCATGATGCGATCACGCTCGTCGGCCGTACGCTTGCAGAATAGATTTGACCACAGCTTTTTGTGCCCCGGCAACGCCAGCTCCATATTCTCATAAACCGTCAGGCTGTCATAAACAGTCGGTGTCTGAAACTTTCGCCCGATACCCATCAGCGCAATATCCATCTCAGCGTCGTCCGTAATGTCCTTCCTGTCAAAGTGCACGCGGCCCGTCGTTTCTTTCGTCTTGCCTGTCACGACGTCGCACATCGTGGTCTTCCCGGCTCCATTCGGTCCGATAACCACGCGCAGTTCGTTGTGCGCGACACCAAATGCGCCGACGTCGAGTGCGGTGAAGCCATCAAAGACTGCTGTAATACCCTCAAGAAACAGGAGATATTCCGTATGCCAGAGTGCATTCACGCTCGGCAGATGGTCATTATAAGAAGTACTCATGTCGCGACCTCCGTTCCTTCAGTCGCTGGCGCGCTATCGCCTTTCCGGCTCACCACGCCTCTCAATGACTCCCAGAAGTCTTCAGCCAATCCTACCAGCCCGCGCGGGAAGAGAAGCACCACTGCGACAAACAGCCCCCCCAGAATATACGGCCACAACTCCGGATATGAACTGGTCAGCGTGTTGTAGAGAATATTGATCGTCAGCGCTCCGGCAATCGCACCTTTGAGCGTCCCACGTCCGCCGACGGCGACCCACACCACAATCAGAATTGATTTGGCAGCTTCCATTTCGGCCGGCGCAAAGATGGTCTGCTGTGCGGCATAGAGCACTCCCGCATAGCCCGCAATCATTCCCCCGATGGAAAAGGCGAAGGTTTTATATATGTACGGATGATAGCCGGAAAACCGGAGAGTGCTTTCATCATCGCGAATCGCCACGAGAATCCGACCCAGTCGCGATTTCACAATGTGGCGACAGCCAAAATAGACCGCGACAAGACTGAGGAAACTGACGACATAAAGACCGAGCTTGACGCCCGTGGAATTGATGTCGAACCCGGCAATTGTCTTGAAGTTCGTCAGGCCGTTCGTCCCACAGAAGAACATGTTGTTCATGCAGAACACCAACCAGGCGGCGACAGTGATCGCCTGAGAAAGGATCGAGAAATACACACCGCGAACGCGACTCTTAAAGCCGAAGTATCCGATGATCGCGGACACGATCCCGGGGATAATGATGCCGAGCGCAACGGCACACGGCAGCCAGTAACTTGCTTTCCAGAACCACGGCAACGTCGCATCAGCAGGGGCCTGCCCCACCTTATATGGATATACGACATATAGGCAGGCCGGAATATCCCAACCATTCGCCCCCTCCGCACCACCGGCTCCGCCGTGATGCGCGAGGTACATACCCATGGCATAGCCGCCCAGCGCAAAAAAGAGCGCCTGGCACAAGCTTAACACTCCTGTATAGCCCCAGACGAGATCCAGTCCGAGAGCCACGATCGCGAAGGTCATGTAGCGGCCATACAGATTGACCTGCTCGATCGATATCTGTCCGGCAAAATACAGCCCAGGAATCACAACCAGTCCTGTAATCATACACGTCGCAAAAAGCCCGTACTTCTGCATAAAGGAGGTCGGACGTTTTGTATTGGATAGACGATCAGTCATCAGCCAACCGTCCTTTCGGTGCGAACACCCCCGAGGGTTTGAACTGAATAAAGATCACCACAATAACCAGCAACAAGACTTTCGCCCAGATGGCACCAATCGTGACGCCGCCGATACTCGCCGGCTCCAGCAGTTTGGTCGTGACACCGATACCCAGTCCCGAAACCGCAACACCGGCCAATTCACCGACACCCCCGGTAACGACCACCAGGAAGGCATCCACAATGAAGTTCTTCTGCCCCATATCCGGTGTCACACCACCGATCAACGTCCAGGCGCATCCCGCAATGCCGGCGATACCTGACCCGAAGGCAAAGGTCATGCGATCCACCATCTGAGAGTTCACTCCCAGACTACTCGCCGTGTCGCGATTCTGCATGGTCGCACGCATGCGCAGGCCAAGCGTGGTCTTGCGCATGATGAAGTAGATCAACGCAACACTCGCGATGCACAGGCCGATAATAAATACCCGACCGTATGGCAGCACGACATCCTGCATGATCTCAACGCCACCACGCGCCCACTCCGGAGCATTGACACCAATATTGTCACCGAATGCCTGCCGCACGAGCTGAATCAGGATGATGCCAACACCCCAGGTCGCCAACAACGATTCGATCGAGCGGCGGTAGAGATGTCGCACGACCAGAATTTCGATAATGTAACCGACAAATGCGGCGATAAGGAACGACGCCGGAAGCGCAAACAGATAGTACAGATCGAAGTCGGCCGAAGGGAACGGCCCCAGTTTGAAGCCGCCCATAAAATTCGGGCGCACGGCATAGGCGACGACAAACGCGCCCAGTGAAATAAAATACACGGGCCAGTTAAGCCGTTTTCGTGTCAGGCAGCCCATCCAAATCGTTGCACCGAGCATTCCTGCCGCCAGAAGCCACTGCGCGTTACGGAACAGCAGAAAACTACATGCAGCAAAACCGACACACACAACGATTGTCGGCCAGCGCAGTTTGAAACGCGTAAGATAAATCCCATAAAGGCTCAGGCTGATCAGGAGAATGCAATCAGTCGTGAATCCGAGCCCCTTCGTAAACATCATCTGCGTCTGGTACGTGGCATAGGCTCCGATCATCATGAGCTCGCCATGAGCCATGTTGATCACCCCCATCAGACCGAAGGTTATCGCGAGCCCCAGGGCCATCAGAATAAGTACGGACCCGAGCGAAAGGCCTTGAAAGACAACCTCTGCTTTATCAACAAAAGCCTGATGCGATTCAATTTGCGCGAGAGAGGTCTTGTAGACGCCGAGCGCTTCTTGATCAACCTTCCCGGCTGTCGCTTCGTCGGAAGTCATGGCCGTGATCATGTCGCCCAGGATCACTCGTCCTCTGAGACTCTTGACGACCCCGAGCTCCGTAGCCGCCACCAGATGCTCAGAGCGCTTTTCTTCCAGACCGGTTGCGCGCAACGTGATCAGGAGAATACTTTCCTGCGCCACGGCACGAATTTTCGAATCAGAGTCGGATTCCGCCATCCCCTTCAGCTTATCCAACGCCGCGGGAACGCCCGGCGGATCCCCGCATTTCTTCGCACCCGACAACCGCGCCGTTCTTTCAGGCGAGGAGAGACGGATCAGGTATCTAGCATCCCGAATCAGAGCGCGCACTTTGCGATCTGCCTCAAGAACCTCTGCGTCTTCGATGGGAATCACGAGAGCCTTGCCCTCGTGCATAACAGGCTCCCGCGTGATCAAGTGCGTCAACGGGAGAAATTCGTCAAGATCATCGTTCTCGATGACTTCTTCACACACGTACAAACCATCTTTGTAGACATAGATGGATTCGTCTCTGTACGCCTGCAGAATGTCCGCAACCCGATCATCTCCGGTTCCGGCCAGTGCGAGCAACGCCTTGCGTTGCTCGTCCGTATCGTCCGTATTCAATTGACCCGCAAGGGCCACCAACTCTGGATCTTTAATCCCGGTTACGTCTTCAGTTCTTCCCGAAACAGATAAAACAGCGCTGAATACGGCAATCGCAGCCACTCTTACGATTCCCTTAGTACGCATCAAAACCCCTCCTCTTTTGATGTGCATGACTCGCCTTGCAGCGAATCGTTACCTGCCGGGAATTAACCGCAGCAGGTAACCGAATAAGCAAGTGGCCACACCCCGTTCTAAGGCGTGGCCACTCTAAACTAAAGGTAGACTTTATTTTTTCGGGCCACCTGTAGGTGCCGGGAACTTCCCGTCAGGGTGAAGGTAGGTGCTGTATGAGTCAGGAGACACGAGGCCGTCTGAGCTCCATACGATCTTGAACTGACCGTCCTTCTTGATTTCGCCCATGTAGACAGGCTTCAGCGTGTGCTGGTTGTCTTTGTGCATTTTCTTCTTACCACCCGGAGCATCAAACTCAAGGCCGTAGACAGCTTCACGCACTTTATCAACGTCGAATGATTTTGCCTTTTCAACAGCGGCTTTCCAGACGTATACGCCGAAATAAGCAGCTTCGATCGGGTCATCCGTCACGCGCTTGGAGCCGCCCGGAAGGTCGTTCGCTTTGCAGTACTTTTTGAAAGCTTTTACGAATGCTTTGTTGTCTTTCGACTTGATGGATTCGAAGTAGTTCCATGCAGCCAGGTGACCCACCAACGGCGGTACGTCCATGGCACGAAGTTCGTCTTCAGCAACAGAGAAAGCAATGATCGGGCAGTCATCAGATGTCAGGCCCTGGTTTGCGAACTCTTTGTAGAACGGAACGTTACTGTCACCATTGATGGTTGACAGAATCACAGCGTCACCACCAGCAGCGAATTTCTTCACTTTGGAGATGATGGTCTGGTAGTCCTGGTGATGGAAAGGTGTGTACTCTTCCATGATGTTTGCATCCGCAACGCCTTTGCTTTTCAGGAAGGCTTTCAGCACTTTGTTGGCTGTGCGAGGGAAAACATAGTCCGTACCGAGAAGGTAGAACTTCTTGGAACCGAGCTCATCAATCGCATACTGTGCCGCAGGCACGAGCTGCTGATTCGGTGATGCACCGGTGTAGAATACGTTCAGAGACTGCTCTTCACCTTCGTACTGCACAGGGTAGAACAGAAGTGAGTTGTACTCTTCGAACACAGGCAGGCAGGACTTACGGCTGACAGATGTCCAGCAACCGAATGTTACGGCAACCTTCTTGTCAACGATCAGTTCTTTTGCTTTGTCCGCGAAGAGCGGCCAGTCAGATGCCGGGTCGACGACTTCAGGAACAATCTTCTTGCCCAGTACGCCACCGTCAGCGTTGATTTCTTCAACCGCCATCAGCACAACATCACGAAGCGATGTTTCAGAGATGGCCATCGTGCCACTCAATGAATGCAGAATGCCGATCTTTACCGTATCTTCTGCCTTGACTGTCGCGGAGGCGACAACAGACAGCATCAGGATCGCTGCGAACAGCTTGCTTACTCTCGATTTCATTCTCAGTCCTCTATAATTGACTGACGAAAAGCCGTCAGATCATGTTTCCACGTAATCCATTACGGCCCGAGATGACCCTTTGGACATCCTGCCGCTCAGGAAGTTCGGGCTACTTAATGCAGGTAGCCTGCCAAGCACGCAACAAAATTGATAGGAAATCGCTTTTCCTGAGGCATGAGCACTCGCCCGCTGGGCCCGGCCTGAAGGAGCGCTTTGATGGGGGAACCGGTAGCTGAAGCGGGGTG
>Ga0310342_100002541_pt1 | contig 11732 bp, 9 predicted proteins | sample S15DNA20500_MG_FD_206155 | JGI IMG/M metagenome (GOLD analysis project Ga0310342, IMG submission 206155) | Marine microbial communities from station ALOHA, North Pacific Subtropical Gyre - S1503-DNA-20-500_MG | ecosystem: Environmental > Aquatic > Marine > Oceanic | place: Pacific Ocean: North... | reverse complement strand
CATCGTTCATCACTTCGCAGATCACCGCAGCCGGTTGCAAACCGGCAAGCCGGGTAAGATCCACCGACGCTTCGGTATGACCGGCACGCCGCAGGACTCCCTCTGGATGAGCACGAAGTGGAAACAGATGGCCTGGCCGCTTGAAAGACTCCAACTTCGAGGAAGGATCCGCCAGAAGACGAGCAGTACGAGAACGATCAGGAGCACTGATTCCCGTGCTGGTTCCGTCCCGGGCATCGACAGAGAGGAAAAACGCACATTCATCCGGGTCGGAAGGGTGATCGGTCATGGCAGGCAACTGTAAGCGATCGATAATCTCTGAACCGAGGGGAGCACAGATCAAGCCACGCCCCTGGGTCGCCAGGAAGGTGATCTTGTCAGGTGTGACCAACTCTGCGGCGATGACAAGATCCCCCTCGTTTTCACGATCGGCGTCATCGACGAGTATCACCATCCCCCCGCGGGAGATCTCTTCGACCAGTTTTTCGACAGTCGCGAAGGTCAACGGTGACTCCTGTCAGATCCAGGTCTTGACCGATATGAAACCGAGCACTACACACCCATTCTATGGGCTCTCACTCGTCGATTGGAGTGATTCCATCCCTCCTGAAGAACTGATTTCCACCTCGTGGCACACCCCCCCCAAACGTTCTACCAGCTGGCGGATCCGTGCCGCGAGCCGTTGAGCGGCACCAGGAAGCTCGATAGTCCCCCAAATGACCATCAAAGCATTGCGGGTGGTTTCGTCAGTCTTGGATCGCTGCGAATCCTTGACGCCATTGGCACAGGCTCCCGTTTTGTCTCTCAGACACAGCAGACCAGCGATATCGATCTCCTGGCCCGACCGGTTGAAGACGTACTTTTCCCCTGATGATCCCAACGAGATGCTCAGTGGCGCCTCGATCCGATCCAGATCGACCACACTCAACGGGACCCCGACCGCCAGCGATGCGGCATTTCCGACATCGACCAGAGGGAGAATCGAAGCCAGTTTGCCCTCGGAGGCACTCCGAAGTAGCCATTCACTGGAGGGTTTGCCGCGACCGGCCGGTCGGTAACCGCCATGACGAAGCAACTGCCGAACCGCTTTCTTGCACTCATCGCCGATCTCTGCCACCGCCTGCGGCAGCAGCAGCTGCTGTAACCACTCCGGGCTGCTGGTGCCCTGGGCAGCTGCCAGCTCAACGTGAATCGCCACCGGATCAAGGTATCGGTGTGGCTCCAACTCGATGACCCACGATTCCGCTGAAACCACTCCACGGATCCTCTCGTGATACTTGTTCAGAAAGCTCGGCTCGCTACCATCGGTCGAGGCCCGGCACACTGCCGGGCAGGGTGTCCAGTCGGGAAGGAAAGCAGGGTGCCACGAGATTCGCATTCGATCCATGGCAAGATCGTGCTCGGATCCGGGATCTCGACCGAACTGGCCACAAACCTACTGGAGGCTCCGGCGGCATGGATCATCGCTGAGGGACGCCGCGGTCGACTCGAACGTATCGATTGGCAAGGCCAGCATTACGCCCGCAAAATCTATCGGGTCACTTCTCCAGCGTCTCTCCAGCCGTTCCTTGGGCTGGTGCCGGGACTTTTCCGCTGGGGTCGCGCCCGGCGATCATGGCAATCGATGCAAAGAGGGATTCACAGTGGACTACCCCTTCCCGAGCCAGTGGCCTTGCAGGAACGAACCGATGGCGCCACCCTCATCTGCTCCTGGATCCCGGGAGAGCCACTCCACCACTGGCACGCTCGGTCTCTTCAGAAGCAGTGGAAAGCGGTCGATGAATTCCGTTTCGCACGCTGGATCGGATCAGAACTGAAACGCGCCCTGGCCGGGGGACTGAACACCCGCGACCTCGCCCCCCACAACGTGCTGATCGATGGCCCGCCCGAGGGCCCATGGAAGCTCGGCATCGTCGATCTCGATGATTCACGAGTCGGTTCGCCCCCGGCACGCCAGCGTGTACTGCATTCGCTGGCCCAGATCGGGCATCTACCACCCACCATCGCCCGTACTCTGAAGTGGCGTGCCATCGAAGCGTTCTTCAGTGACGGTGGCAACGAACTGGTAGGCGACCGGCGAACAGCGATCGAAGAAATCTCCGCCAACATCTCACGACTCGACCAGCTGAAGGCGAAGAGATTGCTCGAGAGAGGCAAGACCGGACCGTTGGCCGGCTGGGGGCTCGATGAACAAGGCTTACCGGTACCGTTCGTCGGGGCGCGCAAGGGTCCATGAAGTGAACGACTCGCCGGAGCTCAAATCGAGGTCGTTATTGAGTCCGGGTCGATATTGCCTGTAGAGAATCGAGACGGACCACTCGCCCATCCGCATCGACCTCACCAAAGCGCAAAACTGTCGTAGGACACTCCTCGATACAGGCGCTGCAGCGGACACACTGAGGATCCTCGACCGGAATCCCGCGCTGGGCAAACGCCATCACATCGACCCCCTGGTGGCAAACCGCGGTACAGACATTGCACGAGATGCAGCGGGCCTTTTCGGCAACGATGCGAAAGCGGGAGAAACGAGCATAGATGTTCATCAGTGCTGCCAGGGGACAGGCAAATCGACACCAGACCCGACCCGAGAAGTGCCAGTAGAGGCCGACTCCGAGGATGCCGGAAAAGAGCACATCGACGGTCCACTCGTAACTGAGCAGCGGGATCCCGGTCAGGATCGAGCTGTAGACGTTGCCAGACCAGAGCCCAATCGTGCTGTCAGGAAATAGCCATGAGATCACCCTCAGATCGCACATCACGCAGCACAGAAGCAGCAGCCCCTGGCCGATGAAGTTGAGGCGATTGGTCATTTTGCCGTGCGGCATCTTTCTACGCTGGGTATCGCCGAGAGTTTCTGCCAGTGCTCCACAGGAACAGATCCAGCCGCAATAAACTCCCTTGCCCCAGCGCCTGATCGCCAGCGGCAGCAACACAAAGGTCTGGATCAGTGAGATCACCAGCCACGCCATCAACGGTTGGTCGGTGAAGACGTTCCAGAAGAACAGCGGCCAGGCGAGGATCAAACCGAACGCCCGCCAGTATTCACGCCCGGGACCGTAACCTTCGGCCACCGGGAACAACGCATCGGCGAAGGTCCGGCCCCAACCAGCATCGAACAGACCGTTGTTGCCGAGCCAGGGCAGGATCAAGTACGGCAACACAAACAGCGGCAACGCCTGGATCGAGATCAAGGTCCAGGTTTGCCAGCGAACGTAGGGAGTCGGCCTGCGGCGCATCCGACGGATTCCAAACACCAGTACGATCAGGGTGTAGAGGAGGCTGTACCAGAAGCCAGCCTCAGCGACACTGGTGGCAAGAGTTCCGATCCACGTGGTCGAATCGGAGAAGGACCCGCCAAGTCCTGTCCACCAACGATCGACTCCTGCCGGAAAACCACCCTGTGAGCTCCACCACTCCGAGATGGGTAACCAGACGCCAGGCCTTTTCCAGTGGTAGAGCAAGGTACAAAGCGCCAGCACCAAAAACAGACCTAGCCAGCTCCGCCCGGTCCATTCGCCTCGAATCTTGACGCCGCAGCGGCGCAGGAACGCGAGCGGGGTCTCGCGACCGATCAGGGCGTAGACGGATGTCGCCTCGAGACGTTTTTGTCCCTCCGGTTGAGTGACAGTCACGGTGTCCTGATCGATCGCCAGCACAGTAGACAGGGGCTCGACCTGGAGCATCCGGCGACCCGCTCGCTCGTTGACGCGTTCGATGTTCTCACTGCTGGGGCGAACCAACTGATCGCCTCGGTGGGCGAGAGTCACCTGTGCTCCCGCGTCAGCCAGTGCTACCGCTGCCTCGCAAGCTGAATCGCCACCACCGACCACCAGCACAGCTTCACCACGGTGATCGCCAGGGTCGTGCAGACGGTTGGAGACATGATCGAGATCTTCCCCGACCACTCCCAGTCGCCGGTAATCACCACTGCGACCGACCGCCACCACCACTCGCTTCGCCTGGTACTTCTGGCCATCGTCGCCGTGAACCTGAAGACCATTCTTGTTGGTAGTCACGGACTCGACACGACATGTGATCGGTTCGATGGCTGCTTCTTGCGCCTGCAGTCGTAGGCTTTCGAGCAGGCCTTCTCGATCGAGATCGCCCTGTGGAAGCTGGAAATCTCCGGCCGGCTCCATCTCGGGTGGACAGGTGAAGATCGGTTTTCCTACCGGAAAGTTTTTCAGAGTATCGAGCAAAGCGGAAGATTCGAGCAGGCGATGCTCGATGCCACGGCGATGGGCTTCGATGGAAGCTGCGACTCCGGCAACGCCAGCTCCGATGATGACGAGGGGAATCCGATCCCCTGCTGAATCGATTTCCGATTGGGGAATCGCTCTCACCACTCGAGTACCCGAATCCACCGCAAACTTGAGCAGCGGAGTTCCGGTCAGATCTCCGACGATGAAGAGTCCCGGGACGTTGGTGGAAAAGTCAGATGCCACTTCCGGCAGCGGTTCGACCTGTCCCGATGGCCACTGCAGATGCAGCCAGTCGGCATAGCTGGTCAGCGCCCCCGACACGACCGATCAGACCCCGTGTACCAGCTCGACCTTGCGGTCGAGGCTGGCAATCATCACGCCAGGATCGAGCGGCTGCCCGGTCGCATCCTCGAGTAATTCGAGGGGCATCCGGCGACGACCAGGACGGTGAACACGGCTGTGCAACCACTCCAGGATGGCACCGAATCGACCCGCCCCGACCTCCCCTTCAATATCGATCTGCTCTCCGATCGCCTGATAGAACTGGGCCGAATAGAGAGACCCGAGCAGGTAAGTGGGGAAATATCCAAACGCACCAAAGCTCCAGTGAATGTCTTGAAGAACCCCATCACGATCATTTTCCGGTTCAACTCCGAGATATTCCTTCATCTTCTCGCGCCACAGGCCGGGTAGATCGGAAGTGGTGATGGAGCCGTCAAACATGCCCTTCTCCAGTTCAAATCGAAGCGCAATGTGCAAGGAGTAGGTGACCTCATCCGCCTCGACCCGGATCAGCGATGGACGTACCGGGTTGACCGCGGCAGCCATCTCCCTGGCGTTGACATCGGCCAGCTGATCGGGGAAGTACTTCCGCATCTTTGGCAAGAAATGACTCCAGAACGGCTCTCCACGACCGATGTCATTCTCCCAGAAGCGGCTCTGTGATTCGTGGATCCCCATCGAGATGCTGTCGCACAGCGGTGTATGTTCCCAGGCAGGATCGAGACCCTGCTCGTACATGGCGTGGCCCGCTTCATGAATCACTCCATAGAGGTTGCCGATGAAATCATCGGAGGAAACACGGGTCGTGATGCGAACATCATGAGGAGCCGCCGGAGAGGTGCAGAAGGGGTGCGCCGTCAAGTCGATCGCCCCACGCTCGAAGTCATAACCCAACTCAGTGGCGACCTCTTTGGCAAATGTGAGTTGCTTGTCGGTGTCCCACGGCCCTTTCATGAAGGCGGGTTCCGGGGTCGGGTTCTCAGTGGCGCGTTCGATGATGTTACGAATCCCCGGGACCACTTGCTGGCAAATCTCCTCGAAGCGCTGCGAAGTCATACCTCGTTCGTACAGGTTCATCAGGATGTCATAGCGACTGGTGTTGCCGTCTTGCAGACAATCGGCGTATTGCTCCTGTAACTGGATCTGCTTCTTGAGCAGCGGTTCAAACAGAGGAAAGTCATCGTTTTCTCGTGCTGATCGCCATGCCATCAACGTCTTCGAAGACGATTCAGAAATTTCAGTGGCCAACGTTGCGGGAATCCGAACCGATTTGTCGTAATCGTAACGGACCTCTCGTACCAGCGATTGAAGATCGCCATCGCCGCAGTCGGCTGCGACCTCCTCGGCCCGTGAGATGCAATCTCCCAGGGCTGGATCCTGCGCTCTCTTGTGCTGTAGGCCGACCAGCTCACCGAGAGACGCGGCACGGGACTCGGTGCCCCCGATGGGCATGTGGGTTTCCTGATCCCACTCCAGCACGGTGACAGCGTGCTGCAGCAGCGAGATCCCCCGCAACTTGTCCCTCAACTCTGTGATCACCGGATCGTGTGGGGAGCTGTCGCTGTTGGCATCGTTCATGAGGTCAACTCACTCTCAGCAATCTGGTCATCGATCCCCTCGATACGGTCGCGTTCGAGAGCTTGCACAAAGTGAAGCGAACAAACCGGCTGAAAAGTCTCATCTCCACCAACCTGCTTGCTCGGTCCAACCAGCATCGCGACTCCATCGATACACTTCAGATTGAAGATCGCCTTGCGGTTACAGCGCTGACAGGTGGTCTTCACCTCCTCGATGGAATCTGCCAGCTCCATCAGGCGACGGCTTCCTTCGAAGAGCCGTGATCGAAAGTCGGTTCTCAGGCCGTAACAGATCACCGGCACTCCGACCTGGTCGACGATGTCTCGCAGTTGTTCGATGTGCGCCACCGTCAAGAACTGAACCTCATCGATCAGGACGCACTGAACGTCCGAGAATTCAGACATTTCTAGACGGTTGGAAGGTGACAAGATGATGTGAGCTTCGCGGTGCAGCCCTGCCCGCGAAGCGACCTCCTGGTGGCCATATCGATCATCGAAACCAGGCTTGATCACGATGACTTTCTTACCCTGACGCTCGTAATTGTGAGCCACCGCCAGCAGGTTCAGCGTCTTGGCGCTACCCACCGTTCCGTGTCTGAAATACAGCTTGGCCATCACGCTCCTCCTGCACCGGGATCGGTCTACCCCGCCTCAGGGTAGCCCGGAGCGACCCCGCAATCCATGCTAGCCGTCGGAGCCAGGCTCTGGCTCCACGTCTGGTTGAGGGGCTGGTAGCGGCTCTGGCTCCGGTGGAGCGGCTCGCAGGGTATCGAGCTTCTTGAGTAGAGAGTCTCGCACCCAGAGGCGCATCACTGAAACCCGCTTTTGCCCGATGACACGCCCGAAGACGCCGTTACCGCCAGAAGTCAGCGGAGTTTCGAGACCGAATTGGATCGCGAAAGTAGAGCCGTCCTTCAGTTCTCCCTCGATGAAGGAATGGGGCGGCTCGAGTCCAAGCGCTGCCAGATCGGAAGGATCGGTCGGTTTTTCCGCCTGCACATTTTTGAGTGCCGAAAGAATCGCTTTGACTGTCGATTCATCGGCGGGTCCACTCTCTGGCTCCACGATCACCCACGAAGAATCTGCGGGTTCTGCCGTGTCAGTCGACTCTTCATCCGTCACAGCAGTTGCCACATCCTGTCGTTTCAGTCGCACCAAACCTTCCGGGGTGGCGATGGTCAGGCTCTGGACTTCGGCATCGGCAGGCAACTGGTACAGATTCCTGTCGGCCCATCTTCCAGCCTCAAGTGAGCCGCCGGCGAAGCCGGGTCGAAAGAGCAGATTCGGAGTGACACTGTAGACCTCGTCGCTACCGCTGAATCGGATGAAAGAGCGGCCGGTACCGTCTCTCTTTCCCAACCACAGATCTCCCATCGAAACTCCTGTCGCATCCTGGAGGGAAATCCTGAGACCGTCTTCAGCCCCGACCTGGAAATTGGAATGGGTCGAAGCAGAAGAGGCTCTCTTCTCCGGCGAAGCGATGGAACGGATTTGATTGAGCAACTCACTGATCTGTGCCCGGTCTCCGGGGGCATCCCAGGCAGAGGGAAGACTCCAGCCTTGATTGACCCGGACCAGCAGAACCGAGGAATCACCCTTCGTCATCTCGATACGCGCCACTTGATTGATATCCAACTCAGCCAACGAGGCGATGGCCAGCGGAGTTTCTAGAGGAGCGGTGTAATCACTCTCTGAAGTGAGGTAAAGACTGGCTGCGCCGAGGATGATCGCCAGGATCATCAGCTGTACCGTCCGCGGAGTCATTGAACCACCTCCTCCAAATCCTCCTCGGCAATACTCCGGGAGCGGAATTCCGACTCGTACTTCTGTGCCGAACGGTGACGCCTGGCCATCGAAACCATGTAGTACATCAGCAACAGCATTGGAATTCCGACCATGTTGCCGTAACTGACGACCCGACGCTCTTCTCGAGTCGTGTCGCGCAACGCACTGGGAATCTGCACCTTGGAGCGAATCGTCGCCAGAGCGGGGTCGAGAGCGAGCGCTTCGGTAGCCCCGAGCAAGAACTGCACATTCTGCCGGTACTGGATCAAAGATCCGTACTTGGCCATATCCGCAGAGCCGAGTAACAGCACTCGACTGGCACGAGCATCTACTTGCGGAACCGTCGCCCCATCCTGATCACTGGTCTCCTCGGATGGATCCCAGGCAGGAATCGGAGTTCCCGCAGCAAAGGTCATCGGGAAGGTGCCTTCGATCAGTAACGCCAAATTGTGCTGGGAGAGCAGCGACGGATCTTTCGGTTTGTCTCGCATCTGCAAGGTGAAATTGGGCCTGAAGGTAGCCAACCAGGCATCGGAAGAAGATCGAGCCAGCACCGTCACATCAAGACCGGCAGCGCTCGCCACCTCCTGGTTGATGATCAACGGGCTCGCGAACGGGAAGACGATCGATCCGATCCCGCGAGTCAGCGGCGAGGTGCCGTCGAGACCGTTGCCGGATGCCAGCGGACACAGCGGTAAAGGCACCGGTCTCTGCATCGGACCCAGCGGCGTGTTTTGCATGATCGTGATCGAACCGCACTGCTCGCTTGCAATCATCTGGTGCGGTTGAATCTGAATCCCCCATGCTCGCAAAGTCTCATCGAGTCCTGGTGCCAGGGGAGTCATCTGGACACTCTGATCCAGTTTCCCGGAGGTCGTCGATGCGAAGAAGACCACCGGTCGACCATCAGCGATGAAACGTTCCAGCTCATAACGCTGTCGAGGTGTCGTCGCGTTCGGTTCGGCCACAAACAACAGCACCGCCTGCTCGGCAATCGGCTGCTCTTTGGAAAGGTCGGTTGTTACGACCTCAAAGCGTTCCCCCAGAATCTGCTCGATGAAGGGGGAGAAATGCCCGGTCGGTTCCGGCAACGGTCTGCCGTCGGGAGTGGTCGAGATCTGATCTTCCGGACGACCATGGAAGAAAGCAACGACCGGCTTTTCTTGCATCGACAGTTTTACGATGCGGCTCACCAGCTCGTACTCAAGTCCTTCCAGATTGGAATGGACCGGAATCCCCTCGGTTTCACGATCGAGGTACTTCAGCAGCAATGCGCTGTAGAAGGGAACAATCTCGAATCCATCGTCCTTGAATGATCGGCCCTGCAATTCTGGGATCCCTTGCCGTGCCAGTTCCTGCTTCTTCTCATCGGCCGGTGCCACTGGACCACCCAGAAAAGCCTGCATCGGGTTGGACTCCGGTACTTCTCCCGCCGCTTCCTTCTCCTGCACATAAGCCTCGATGAGGCGGTTGGGATCCCGGACCTGAATCTCCACCTTCGCTCCGGCAGCACTGGCTGCCCGCTGAAACTCATCGAGATAATCGACGGTATCTCGGCGCAGATTCTGCAAACCGGAAGGCATCTTGTCGCTGACCCAGTACTCGATGGTGATCGGTTCCTCGAGACGGGCCAGAATCTTGCCGGTTTCGGCACTGACGGTATGGACACCGGCCCGGGTCAAATCAATACGGCGATCAAATCGCCGAGCCACTCCGTTACAAACCACCACCAGAACCAACAGCAACAACAAGGAAACGGACCAGCGAAGTAGGAAGTTTTTCTTTCTGTTGATCATCGATTTCCCCTCACTGTCTCTTCAGTTCGACCTGGAACACCGTCAGTGCCAGGAAGAAAAGGGATCCGGAAAGGAAATAAACCACATCACTGACGGCGAGCACTCCCCTTTCGATAGATCTGAAGTGCGATTGAACACCGAAGGACTCGACGACCCGTGACAGGGCCGGATAGGTCCCCGACAGGTAGGCGGCAAAGTCAGGACTGAGGACCAGAATCAGGATAATTCCGACGAACACTCCGACCAGCAACGACACCACCTGGTTGCGTGATAAAGCAGACACCCAGCAACCCAGTGCCAGGAACATCATGCCCGCCAGGATCGTGCCCAGATAACCGCCAATGATGGGGCCCCAGTCGACCGGACTCGCCGCCAACCAGAAAATCGTCAGCGGAATCCCAAAACTACAGACGACGCTGGCCAGAAGAACGACCACCGCGGCCAGCCACTTTCCCACCACCAGGTCCTGAACACGAACCGGTAGCGAAAGAAGTACCTCGGTGGTGCCGGTCCGCATCTCTTCAGACCACAATCGCATCGTCACAGCCGGCGCAAACACCATCAACATGAATGGGGTCAATCCAAACCAGACCCGCATATCCGCGCTCTCGATGACGAAAAAGGGTGAGAACTGGAAGAAAAAGAAGGACAGGATCGCAATCTGCATCGCGATGAAAATCCAGGCGATGGGGGTTCCAAAATAGGATCCACATTCACGCCGGGTGATGATGAAAATGGACTTCATTGCCGCCCCCCCTGACCACCGGTGAGACGCAAATAGACCTGTTCGAGAGTCTCACGAGCACGTCCGATGTGAATCAGTGACGATCCACTATCTTCGATTTGGCGCGACAGGGTCGCGAGATCGGGGGCCGATTCAGAGAGCCAGGGATGGACGGTCTCCCCTGGAGCTCCCGGCACTCCCTCGGCCACTCCCAACCCGATACACAACTGCGGGGAAATCCCTTCGCCGGCCACCACGACTTCCCATCCGGAGGAAGAAACTCCGGCCAGTTCTTCCGGCGTGCCGTCGGCGATCAACTTTCCCGAATGGATCACGATGATCCGGGTGCAGATCGCTGCGATCTCCTGGAGGATGTGAGTACTGAAGATGATGGCCCGCTCCTGGGACAATTCTCTTATCAATTGACGGACCTCGATGATCTGTCGTGGATCGAGGCCATTGGTCGGCTCATCGAGAATGAGTACATCGGGATCGTGGATCAGGGCTTGCGCCAGCCCCACACGCTGACGAAATCCTTTGGACAGGGTGCCACAGCTGCGTCGAAGCAACGGCCCAAGTCCCAGCCGCTCACAGATCCGCGTCACGCGCTGCTCCAGATCGGTACCTTCGAGTCCGCGAGAGTGACCGACAAATCGTAGGTATTCGGTTACTTCCATCTCGTCATAGAGAGGGATCGACTCGGGAAGATAGCCAAATTGTTGGCGAGCCTTGAGCGGATCCTCCGAGATCTCGACACCACAGATCCTGGCACTGCCGTGATCGGGAGCGAGCAGGCCGGTGATCATCCGCAAAGTGGTGCTCTTGCCGGCACCATTGGGTCCAAGAAAACCGAGGATCTCACCACGACGAATCTCGAAGGAAACATCATCTACCGCTACCGTAGCCCCGAAGGTACGTCGCAGTTGTCGTGCTTCGACTATAGCCTGGTCGCCGCCAGATATTTCCGCTGCGACCACGGTCTGTTCACTGGTCTCCACTGCCATGCGGGCTCCACCCTTTCCAAAGATACGGGTCCGGTCGGAAATCCGACCGCGCCGATACCAGATGAAAAGGTTCAGGTGAGCCCATTTCAAGCAGTCTTGAGCCCTTAAATCACCAGATTTCTGAGCTCCTGGAGGTTGCGGACATCGCGCCCATAGAGCAGAGCCGTGGCCCCGACCCTTCTAGCCTCAGCTGTATTGGCCGGTGCATCGTCGACAAACAAAACCTCGTCGCTGCGAATCTCTACCCCCAATTTATTACGGATTTCTCGAATTACTTCGAGAATCGCCTCTCCCTTTTCCATCAAGCCGTAGCGAGGATGGAAGAACAGCTCGCTAATTCCGAAAGTCTCGAGCAATTCGGT
>Ga0310342_100002540_pt1 | contig 11734 bp, 7 predicted proteins | sample S15DNA20500_MG_FD_206155 | JGI IMG/M metagenome (GOLD analysis project Ga0310342, IMG submission 206155) | Marine microbial communities from station ALOHA, North Pacific Subtropical Gyre - S1503-DNA-20-500_MG | ecosystem: Environmental > Aquatic > Marine > Oceanic | place: Pacific Ocean: North... | reverse complement strand
GAGCTTCTACCGCGACCTCGGAGCGGAGGTCGAGGTCGTCGAACTGCTGCCGGAGATCCTGCCCGCCGAGGATCACGAGGTCGCCAAGGCGGCTCGTCGGAGCTTCGAGAAGCGTGGGATCGGGATCCACACCGGTGCGCGCGTTGCCTCGCTCGCGCCCGAGGGTGACGGCCTGCGCGCGGAGATCCAGTCCGAAGCCGGTGAAGCACGAGTAGCGGAGTTCGACCGCGCCATTCTGGCGGTGGGGATTGCGGGCAACGTCGAGGGTCTCGGTCTCGAGGGCACCGGCGTCCAGGTCGAACGGGGCCACGTCGTCGTGAACCAGTGGCTGGAAACGGGCGAGCGCGGCGTTTACGCGATTGGCGACCTGGCCGGCCCGCCGTGGCTCGCGCACAAGGCGAGCCACGAGGGAGTGCTGTGCATCGAACGCATCGCCGGGGTCGAGGGGGTTCATCCGCTCGACACGACCCGGGTTCCCGGGTGCACGTACTGTCGGCCGCAGGTCGCGAGCGTGGGATTCACGGAGCGGGCGGCACGGGAAGCTGGACGGGAGGTGCGGGTGGGTCGTTTCCCGCTGACCGCGAACGGCAAGGCGCTCGCCCTCGGTGAGACGGAGGGTTTCGTCAAGACGGTCTTCGACGCCGCGACGGGGGAGCTGCTCGGCGCGCATCTCTTCGGATCCGAAGTGACGGAACTGGTCCAGGGATTTGCGATCGCCCGCACGCTGGAGACCACCGAGGCGGAGTTGATGCAGACCGTCTTTCCCCACCCCACGCTCTCCGAAGCCATGCACGAGTCGGTACTCGACGCTTTTGGGCGCGCCCTGCATTTCTGAGACTGGAACGGCGTTCGATTCCGCAGAGCGCGTGCCTCGACCCCGGCGGCTCGAGACGGGTTATTCTCACAGGTCACGTTCTCGTCGCTGCCTGGGGGTGTCCGTGCGGATCAGCGCTGTGGGGGTTCGGGAGCGAGGTCGGACTGCGGCGGCGACGGTGCGGTGACGCACTCGATTGTCGCCGAAGAGATCGATCTCCTAGATCGTGTCAATCGGATGCTGGCCGAGAACCCGGAGCCGCCGCCGCCCTCGGAGGCTCCCATCATCGAGGAGCTTCAGCGAGTCCGCGAGCAGCTCGTCGCTCGCCGAGAGTCGAAGGACGCGATCTCGCTCAACGAGCAGTGGCACCGCCAGAACGCGCTGCTCGAGCAGCTCCGCAGGAACCGCGCCGCACCGCAGGTCGACCTGCGCTCGCCGTACTTCGGGCACCTCCAGCTGCGCGAGAACGGAGAGGTCCGGGATCTGTGCCTCGGGCGCGCGACCTGTATTCGGCGCGGTGTGCGGATCGTCGACTGGCGCAACGCCCCCGTATCGCGGCTCTTCTATCGCTATGCCCAGGGCGAGGACTACGAAGAGGAGATCGCGGGGAGGGTCCGGGTCGGTGAGGTGGTGGCGCGGCGCACCGTGACGATTCGGGAGATGGCGCTCGAGCGCGTCGAGGCGCCGGAGGGCACCTTCGCGATCGAACCCGGCGACTCCGATGGCTGGGGGCGCCTCGAGCGCGAGGCGGCGCGGTTGTCTGGCGGCGAGGGCTCGGCGCTGCGCGCCCACGCCCCCGAGGCCGGTGAGTCCGGTCGGCTCGGCTTCGACAGCGCGGGCGTGCGTCGTCGCGCGGACAAGCGCCTTCCCGAGATCACGGGTCTCATCGATCCGGCGCAGTTCTCCCTCATCACTCGTCCGAAGCCGGGATTCCTGGCGATCCGCGGCGCCGCTGGCTCCGGCAAGACGACCGTGGCGCTGCATCGCATTGCCTACCTGGCCTACGACGACCCGGAGATCGACTCGAAGCGCACGCTCTTCGTCGTCTTCTCCCGCGGTCTGAGGAACTACGTGAGCTACGTGTTGCCGGCGCTCGGTGTCCACGACGTCGCGATCCGTACCTGGCACGAGTGGGCGAGTCAGCAGCGCTTGCGCCACTTCCCGGCGCTTCCGAAGTCGCAGCGCCACGACGCGCCGGCCGTCGTGCAGCGAATCAAGCTCCACCCGGCGTTGTCTGTTGCGCTCGCCGAACAGGTCGAGAGCGTGGAGGGGCCCGCGACGGCGGAGCAGGCCGTGGACGACTGGGCGAGCGTCCTCGTCCACACGGAGCTGCTCGAGCGGGTGTTCGAGGGTCGCGGCGCGGGCGATGCCAGCCGGGCCGCAATTGCGAGCTTCGTCGATTGGAACCGGCGTCAGCTCGACGACCTTTTCGCCCGGCTGGCCGGCGACCCCGAGATCGATGCGGCGCTCGAACCCGAAGACGATGCCCTGCTGCTGCGGGCCTGGCAGCTGCGGGTCGGACCGCTCCAGGCGGGGAAGCGTGCGCTGCGTCACCGGCACGTGGTCGTCGACGAGGCGCAGGATTTCGCGGCATTGGAAGTGCAGGTGCTTCTCGACACCCTGGACGCAAGCCGTAGCCTGACCCTGTCTGGGGATGCGCAGCAGCACATCGTGCAGGGAAGCGGTTTCACCTCCTGGTCCGCGTTCCTCGATGACCTCGGCGTTCCCGGCGCCGAAGTGCAGACGCTGCGGCTGAGCTACCGCTCCTCTCAGCAGATCATGGACTTCTCTGCCCGTGTTCTCGGCGATCTGCGCGACCCGGACCTGCCGACGCAGGCCACGCGCGAAGGGCCGCCGGTCGAGGTCTTCCGTTTCACGGCACCCGGGGCCTGCGTGGGCTTCCTCTCCGACGCGCTGCGCCGCCTTGCCGAAGAGGAGCCGCTGGCCTCGGTCGCGCTCCTCACGCCCTCACCCGAGGCGAGCGACGAGTATTTCTCGGGTCTCTCCGGAGGAGACCTGCCGCGGCTGCGGCGTGTCGAGAACCAGGAGTTCAGCTTCACACCGGGGATCGAGGTGACTGAGATCGAGCAGGTCAAGGGGCTCGAGTTCGACTACGTAATCGTGGTCGATGCGAGCGCCGAGCAGTTTCCGGATTCGTCCCTGGCGCGTCGCCGGCTCAATGTTGCGGCGACGCGCGCGATCCACCAGCTCTGGGTCACCTGCGTCGGGACGCCCTCGCCGCTGGTGGAGGTCCCCGGCGGCGCTAGCGCGTGAGGTAGCGATAGGTCCCGTCGCGGTCGACCTTGAGCTCGGCGTCGCCGGCGATTCGCAGGTGTTCCAGGTGGGCGAAGGTCTCGCTGTCCGCCATCGAGCCCCAGGCGCGGGGGTGGAAGAGGTGATGCGAGAACTCCGGAACCGTGGCCGGCCGACCGTACTCGCGCGAGATGTCCTTCAACTTTTCGAGGCGCTCTTGATGGTGGTGCTTGATCGCCACGGTGCGCGCCGCGAGATGCTCGAAGGGGTGGCCGTGGGCCGGAAGCACCCGGCCGACGTCCTTGATCTCGGCGACGCGGTCGAGGGAGTAGAAATACGAGGCCAGGGGATCGGGTGAGGTGGCCAGCCCCGAGATGTGGGGCGTGATGCTCGGGAGCACGTGGTCGCCGGCCAGGAAGAGCCCGGTCTCCGGGTCGTGCAGGCAGAAGTGGTCCTGGGTGTGCCCTGGCGTGTGCACGACGAACCACTCGCGACGGGCCAGGCGCAGGACGTCGCCGTGCTCCACCGGATCGCTCACCACGGGGACGATGCGGCCGCTGATGAACCGAATGGCCCGCCACTTGAGTCGGGTGCGCCAGCGGGGTCGCGGGAGTTCGCCGCCCCAGGGCGTTCGGGCGCGCGTGAAGCTGGCGAGCTGGTCCTGGATACGCTCGTCCGGTTCCTCGTCCTCGGCGGCTTCTTCGGTGTCGGACCGGCGTTGGGCGGCGAGATCGTCTGCGGAGACCTCGGGGGTGGCAGTTTGCGCCGCGGGCGGGCCGAAGGAGAAGCTGTGATGCGCCACGACCTTGGCCCCGGACTCCTTGGCGATTCTCGCGGCGCCTCCGAAGTGGTCGGGGTGGGAGTGGGTGATGATCACGGTGTGAACGTGACGGGTCTCCATCCCGATTTGCTTCAGCCGGTCCTGGAAGGCCCGCCAGGTCGAGGGGCCCGGAAGGCCGGGGTCGACGACGGCCACACCCTCGTCGTCGACGATCGCGTAGCAGTTGACGTGTCCGAGCCCCGGGAGGCGGATCGGCAGCGCCATGCGCAGCACGTCGGGTGCGATTTCGACGACCTCCGGAGGGGCCGGTTCTTGTTCTTGTCTTTGAGCCACGTGCGCACCGTAGGCGATTGCGGGGCGAGGTGCAGGGCGGCGTGCTAGCTTCGCGTCTCCTGGAAGGGGAACGCCGTTGTGTAGGGTCGCCGCGTGGCTCGCGGCGTGCAGCCTGGCGGCGGTCGGCTGCGGCGGGTCGCCACCTCCGAAACTGCTACTCCTGATCACTGTCGATACGCTCCGTGCCAACGAGCTCGGGGTCTACGGCAGCTCTCGCGGCCTCACGCCGAATCTCGACGAATTTGCTGCCGGGGCCAGTGTCTTCACACTGGCGTACGCACCGTCGTCGTTCACGTTGCCCTCCGTTGCCGGCCTCCTGACGGGTCGCTACCCGGAAGAACTCGGCATCCGGGACAACGAGTCGGGTCTGCCCGCTGACGTGCCCACGCTTGCCACCGAACTCGGCTCGCGTGGGTGGCAGACCACCGGTGTGGTCGGCAACTGGGTATTGAGGCGAGAGTCGGGAGTCGCGCGGGGCTTCGACCGTTTCGACGACCGATTCCCCCAGCAAGAGACGGTGCGGCGCTGGCCCGAGCGAAGCGCCGAAGCGACGACCGATGCCGCGCTCGAGCTTTTGGAAGGCTGTATGCTGGTCTCGTTGGCGCGCTGCTTCATCTGGGTGCACTACCAGGACCCGCACGGACCCTACGATCCACCCGGAGACGCTCGCGAGCGGTTGCTCCCTGCGGAGCGGCGGGCCGAGGACGGAACACGTTCGCTGTCGGTCGGCGAGGATCACCGGGGTGAGGGCGTGATCCCGCGCTACCAGTTCCTGCAGGACCGTCACGAGGTTGCGTGGTACCGCGCTGGCTACCGCGCCGAGGTTCAGTTCGTCGATCAGCAGGTCGGCCGCCTGCTCGAGGCGGTGGAGTCGGGGGGGCTCCGCGATCGAGCCGTAATCGTATTCACGGCGGACCACGGGGAGTCTCTCGGCGAGCACGACGTCTGGTTCGCCCACGGCTCCCGGCTCACCGATGAGCAGGTGCGCGTACCGCTGCTGGTTCGCATTCCCGGGCGCGCGCCGGCGCGGCGCGACGACCCGGCCACGCTGATCGACTTGATGCCGTCGCTGCTCGCGTTGCTCGAAGACGTGCCCGTGAAGTCTCGGGGAGCGGGTCGCGATCTGTTCGGCCCTGGGGGCGAGGGCGGGACGAGCACTCCCTACTTCACCACACTCGGCGCAGACGAGGTGGAGCGCGTTGGGATGATCGCGAACGGCTTCAAGTTCGTGGCGGTGGAGCAGGGTGACGTGTACGTCGGTCGCCTCTACGCGCTGGGTGATGAGGAGGCCGAACTGAGCGCGGCGGCCCCCCAGGTCGCCGCAGAGTTGCGCGCGAAACTCGGCGCGCTGCGAGACGGCCTCGAACCCACGGCCGCGACTCGGCTGCCGCTCGATTCCGAGGGTCGCGAGCGCCTTCGCCAGCTAGGCTATCTGGATGAGTAGGTGCCCCGTGAAGTACCGGACGACGCGGCGAGGTCCCCCAGATCCGGTACCATTTTAACGCGAGTGCGGCACTGGGCTTGTGCTGCCGTGCATGGGGGAGAGCGATGCGCCCGACACGTTTCGCATGTGGAGTGATGCTGGGGCTCGCGCTGACGGGCTGCGGCGAGACCGACCAGCTTCGCGTCAAGGCCTGGCTCGGTGGCGTCGACTCGCAGGTGAGACTCGCACGCCGCTACTCGCTCGGCGAGAGTGTGGCCAGAGACGAAAAGGAGGCGGCGTACTGGTATCGGAAGGCCGCGGAACAGGGGAGTGCCGCCGCTCAGTTGTCACTCGCCATGCGGTATATGGCTGGCGTGGGCGTCGAGAAGGACCCGGTGATGGCGGTGGAGTGGCTCGAGCGCGCTGCCGAGCAGGGGCGCCCCGAGGCCATGGTGAACCTCGGCGCCTTCTACCTGGAGGGTATCGGCGTACCGCGCGACGTCGATCGGGCGAGCGCGTGGTTCGAGCGCGCAGCGGCCCTGGGTAGCGAGCAAGCAAGAGCCACCCTCAGGAATCTCCACCTCAGCGGCGCAGTCGGCGACCCGGTCGAGATTGCCGAGTCCTACCGGTTGCGGGCTGAGTCCGGGGACGCGGAAGCTCAGTTCATGACTGCGATGTTCTATATCCACGGACTCGGTGTGCCGGTGGACCCCGCCGCAGGGATACGCTGGGCGGAGCGCGCCTCCGAGCAGAATCACACGGTGGCGTTCTCGCTTCTCGGCGACGTGTATGCGAGAGGAACCGCTGTACCGCTGGATTATGCCCGCGCAGTCGAGTTCTACCGGAAAGCCGCGGAGGCCGGTTCCATGAGGGCGCAGTATTCCCTGGGAGATGCGTACCGCAAGGGAGTGGGCGTGGGTGCCGATTCGGAGCAGGCCGCGTACTGGTTCCGGCAGGCGGCTGATGCGGGTCACGTTTTGGCGCAGCGCGACCTGGCAGCGTTGTACAACGTCGGCCAGGGAGTGCCCCAGGACTTCGGAGAATCCGCGCGCCTGTGGCGGCTGGCCGCGAAGCAGGGGGAGCCCGCCGCGCAGCACGATCTGGGGAACATGTACGCCACGGGACGCGGCGTCGAAAAGGATCCCGCCGAGGCGGTTCGCTGGTTTCGCGCATCTGCCGAGCAGGGCAATGCGTTCGGACAGTCGCGGCTGGGCTTGGCGTTGCTTGTGGGCGAGGGCGTGACCCCGGACCCGGTGCGGTCGTTCATGTGGCTCAGCCTGGCGGACGGCTCGGCCGATATCGACGTTGCGAACGCCTTGAACGTGGTGCGTGAGCAGCTGACTCCGGAGCAGGTCGCCGAGGGCGAGGAGCTGGCCGCGTCGTGGCAGAATCGGCGAGCCGGCACCGGAGGCGCAGCGAGTCCCTAGGGTGTTGCGCGCCGTCTACGCGGCCGGGATCCTCGCGCTCCTCATGGGCTGCGCCGAGGCGGAGACGCCGACCGGCGCCCCCAACGTGGTGATCGTGACCCTCGAGTCGATCCGCACCGACGTCGTCGGTGCCTACGGGGGCGCGAGCGTGTCGCGTCCCGCGGTTCCGGTCACGCCGGCGATCGATGCCTTCGCGGAGAGCGCGACGTTGTACGAGAACGCGTACAGCGTCACGAGCTGGACGCTCGCCGCCCACGCGAGCCTTTTCACTGGTCTCTACCCGTCTGCCCATCAGACCGACGGGCCACACGACCGGCTCGACGATTCCTACCCCACGCTTGCCGAGGCTCTAGCGCTGCGCGGTTTCGCGACTGCCGGTGTGGTGAGTGGACCCTACTTGCGTCTGATCCACGGCTTGAGTCAGGGCTTCGAGGAGTGGGTGGACGGAATCGCAGAGCCGATCGACCCCCTTGCGCACGACGATGTCACCAACCCGGAGATGCTCGCGGCGTTGGAGCGCTGGCTCGACGCGAGAGACCCGGAGCGTCCATTCCTGCTATTCGCCTACTTCTGGGATCCGCATTTCGATTTCCTGCCCCCGCCGCCCTACGACGAGATGTTCGTCGGGGACGCGGGCGAGCCCATCGATGCCTCTTCCTTCGACACGAATCCGGCGATCCATCCGTACATGGCACGGGAGGACCTCGACTGGATCCGGGCCCAGTACGAGGGAGAGGTGCGCTGGACCGACGAGCACCTGGGGCGGTTGTTCGCCGCGCTTCGGGAAAGGGGACTCTGGAACCACACGCTCGTCATCGTGACGGCCGATCACGGTGAGGAGTTCTTCGATCACGGTCAGAAGGGGCACAAGAAGAATCTCTACGCCGAAACGGTCCGCGTGCCGCTGATCGTCAAGTATCCGGACCAGCGCGAGGGCTTGAGAGACGATCGGCTCGCGAGCCTTGTCGACGTGGTTCCGACGGTGCTCGATGTCGCGGGTATCGAGCCGGACTTCCCGGTGCAGGGGCACTCGCTCATTGGAGTCCCGGCGCCGGAGCGGGTGATCTTCTTCGACCTGCTGGCCACGCGCTACACACGGCAGGCGGGCGGAATGGTTGCGGAACGGGTGCAGCGCTTGCGCGCGGCCCAGGACGCCGACCACAAGCTCATCCAACGTGGGCAGGCCGAGGCCGTCGAACGCGAGGAACTGTACGTCACGCGTGGCGATCCCGGCGAGCGCGAAGACCGGGCGGAAAACCTGCCGGAGCCGGTGTCGCGGCTTCAGGTCCTGCTCGGTGCTCACCTCGATGAGAGCGCGGGGATCGCGTCGGAATATCGGCGCGGCGGCGAGGTGGAACTGAGTCCCGAGGATCGCGAGCGGCTTCGGGTCTTGGGTTACCTCGGTCCCTGACGCGGGGACAGCCGTTCCCGGGCCCTTCCGAGGGCTTTATGGAAACGCGGGTCTCTGGGGACGAGATCCAGCGCACGTTCGAAGCGGATCACCGCCGTTCGGGGGTCGTCCATTTCCAGGGCGATTTGCCCCAGGTTGAACCATGCGAGCGGATCCCGGGGATCCCGGTCGGCTAGCGTCTCGAAGGTCCGCGTGGCGGCTTCGAGGCGGCCGCTGCGCATCTCGAGCATGCCGCGGTTGCCGAGCGCGGGCGCGTAGTCCGGATCGAGTTCCAGCGCTCGTGCGATCTGGGCCGCGGCCAGGTCGGGTTCGCCGCGCTCGATGTACGCGGCGGCCAGGTTCGTGTGCACCCGCTTGTCCACCAGGTGCACACTCGCCGTCTGCCAGAGACGCACCGCGTCCCGCCACTCGAGTGCGCGGGTGTGGCTGCGGACGGCGCCGGCCAGGGCGAGGGCCGCCGTGAGCAGCGTCGCCGCTACGCGTACGCCGCGCGGCGCCAACGTGCGCCGGAGCAGCGCGCGGCCCGCGAGAGTCGCCAGGAGCACGAAGCCGAGTGAGGGCGCGAAGAGGAAGCGCTCCGCGAACAGGGCCCCGATGGGAAGCGCGTGGGAGGTCGGGGCGAGCGGAAACAGCAGCAGTGCAAACGCGCAGAGCGTCGCGGCGCGCGCCGGTCGGGTCTCGCCGGGCGCGCGCAGGTGGCTTCCGGCGAGCGCGATCGCCGCCGCGACGAGCGCGGCCAGGATCGCCCAGCCGAGGAGGGCGTCGGCCGTCGCCGCCTCGACGAATCCGATCTTTGCCTGGTAGTAGAAGTCGAGTTCGAGTCTCACGGGCGCGACCAACTGCACGAAGTCGACCCAGAAGACCGAGCCCATGGTCCAGAGGCGGGTCGGGAGATCGGCGTCGCCGAGCACCGCGTTTGCTGGTGAGAGGCCCCTGAGGACGACGGTGCGCACCACCGCGTAGGTGAAGAGTACGACCGCGTGTGGCGCCAAGGAGCGGAGTGCTGCGAGTTGGGCGCGAGGCCGGGTGTCCGCGGCGGGCCGCAGCGCGAGTGCGTGGACGGCGAGCACCGCCAGCAGCACGCTCCCGGTTTCCTTCGAGAAGCAGGCGAGGGCATAGAGGGTGGCGGATCCGAGCGCGGCCGGCGAACGCCAGCCGTTGGCGCCCACGCGAAGGAAGAGCACCAGTGCGCCCACGGAGAAGAGCAGCGACAGCACCTCGCTGCGCCCGGACACGCTGTCGACGGCATCCGTGTGGACCGGATGCATCGCGAAGAGCAGCGCGGAGGCGAACGCGAAGCCCGGGCCCAGCCGGTAGGCGAGGGCAAGGCGGTGGACCAACACGACCAGCAGCGCGTAGAGCAATGTATTCGTGCGGTGGAAGTCGGGTCCGTGGAGTCCGCTGATTGCGGTATCGACGGCGTAGGTGAGGCCGGTCAGGGGACGGTAGAGTGACCGCTCGGGCTGTGAAGGAGGGAAGGGCAGAGCGAATCCCACGAGCCCATTTTCGATGCTCGTAATCGCGGAATTCGTCTGCACGAAGTCCCGGTCGTCGTAGGTGAAGTCGCCGCGGTCGACGGGCCAGTGCACGGCGATCGCGGCGATTGCGAGCCAGAGGGGCGCCGCCCGGCGGAAGAAGTTCATTCGGGCCGTCCATCCCCTGGCAGGGGAGTCACCCGCACGGTGACGACGTCGCCGGACGCCGGAGTGGGGTCGGCGGCAGCGTCGAGCACGACGCGCACAGCGCGGCCCGGAAAAACCAGTTCGGCGTAGGCGGCGACGCTGTAGTCGGCGAGACCGAGGGCACTGTGGATCCCGACGCGCTCGATCGGTGCGCCGGAGCCGATGGGGAGCCCCTCGACGGTCACGACGTCGCCCGGCTCGGCGTCGGCGAGCGCCGCGTCGAACGCGCGTAGGAATTGCGCTGTGTCCCGGCTCACCGACCGCCAGCCTGTGTAGTCCTGCACCGGGTCGGATCGAACGATGTGGCTCACGACCAGCACGGCCACGAGTGCCGCTGCCGCTGCTGCCGGGCGTCGCGAGGTTTCCCAGCGCCGGTGTGCTGCCCGCGCGACGAGGCCCAGGAGCAGGGCGTAGGGGGCCACGAGGGGCGCCACGTACCAGGCGGCGGGATCCCCGGAGACGCCCGAGAGCAGCAGCAGCGTGCCGGCCCAGACCGCGAGGATCCATGCGACGCTGCGCGCGAAGGGGTCGTCGGCCAGGGCCCACCAGGCCGCCAAGCCGAGTCCGCCGGTCAGGATCGCCGCGATGGCGAAGTCGACGAGGGGACGTTCCGTCCAGGGCTGGGGCACGAGGGCGAGGTGGACCCACGTGCCGGCTCCCAGAACGCCGGCGACGGCCCCGCCGAGCAGCGATGAATCCGGGTGGCCGCCGAGCCCGCTCACCACCGTGGTGTGCAAGACGATGACGGCGAGCGCCGCCAGCGCCGCAGGCCCGCCTCGCACACCCGCCCGCTGCAAGCGGGCGCGTGGGGTGGCAGGACCGGGCAGCCAGGCGTGTGCCGCGAGCACTGCGGGGATGACCACGGCGCCGGTCTCCTTGGCCGCGACCGCGAGGGCGGCGCAGAGCATCCCAAGGGCGAGGCGTAGGCGCCCGGGCGCTGCGTCGAAGCGTTGGAGGGCGAGCGCGCACGTGACGAACGCCAGTGCCAGCAGGTCGGAGCGCCGCGCCGCGACGGGAACGACTTCGAGCATCGCGGGGTGGACGGCGACGATGAGCGCCGCGATGCCCGCCGCCCCCACGCTCCTGAGCCAGGCGCGCGCCAGGACGTACACGGAAGTCACGGCGAAGAAGAGGCAGGCGAGGTTGGTCCACTGGTAGCCCCGAGGCTCGAGCCCCCAGACGGCGTGGTCGAGGGCGAAGCTCAGTGCGCTCACGGGGCGGTAGAAATGACCGCGCGGGTAGCGGCCGCCCATCCACTCCTCGGTGAAGAGGCCGGGAAGCTCACCCGGTCCCCCGACGCGGCTCGCCGCGATGATGGGGTAGGTGTCCCAGCCCACGAGGGCGAGGTCGAGAACGAACTGGTGGGCCAGCCACGCGGCGGCGAGGGCGAGTCCGAGTGCGAGGGCGTCCCGGGCGCTGGGCTTCACGCGCCGCGAGTATACTCGCGCTTTCCCGCGGGTCAGACGAGTGCCTCGTCCTCTTCTTCGGCCGGCGATTCGGCGACCGGGTGGGGAGCGTATATCGGCCCATCGTTCCAACCGGGAAGCGTGCGGGCCTGGGCGAGCCACGAATCGGCCAGGGATTTGTCGAGCACGACGACCGCAGTTCCG
>Ga0310342_100002536_pt1 | contig 11743 bp, 6 predicted proteins | sample S15DNA20500_MG_FD_206155 | JGI IMG/M metagenome (GOLD analysis project Ga0310342, IMG submission 206155) | Marine microbial communities from station ALOHA, North Pacific Subtropical Gyre - S1503-DNA-20-500_MG | ecosystem: Environmental > Aquatic > Marine > Oceanic | place: Pacific Ocean: North... | reverse complement strand
CCCGATCGTCCCCGCTTACGCCCTCCTGGCACGACCCTTCTGGTACGACTTCGACTTTTCGGCACACTTCGATTCTGTCCTGGGCCGCCCGCGTTTCCACGGCCTGGACTCGCTGGACAACTCGGGATCGCTGGCCCACTTTCCGCTGGCAATTCGCCGCCACCGGTTCGGCCACAGCCACGTGTCGGGAATTCCTCGCGAGTTCACCCCTGACGGTCATTTCATCGGCCGATTCACTCACGAGGAAACATCGCACCCCGCCTTCATATACCCGCGGACTGTCGACGGGCAGAATCGGAGCCCGATGGACGGCAACTACCAATCGCTCGGCCAGAGTCCTCAACTCAATTCCGACGGTGTCGTCACAGCGTTGGCCAACGGCCCCCGTCGCGCCGAAGATGTCCTGATGACCAACGTCCACTCCTTTGACGTCAAGGTGCTCCGCGACGCATTCGCTCCGTGGAGCCTTCCCGAGTTCCGCGACGAGGATTTCGATACCGCACACCCCCAGAGCATCTACGCCCCCGAGGACCAAGACGGCGACGGCCAGTTGGACAACGGCGAGGATCAAAACGGCAACAACCTGCTGGATATCAGCACCTTGCCCCTCAGCACCCTGCCGCAAGCCTGGCAGCGAGGAATGCTCTACTCATTCGAGTGGGACGCCAACAACAACGGCCAGTTGGACAACAACGAGGACCAAAACGGAAACGGACAGTTCGATCCCATCTGGGTCCGTCCCTCCGGACACTACCGGGGCCTGTGGTATCGGTCGATCGGCCGGGTCGGCCAGTCGACCAGCACCACCAGCGGCCTGGTCGAACCCGACTGGCCGCAGAAAGTCGGCCAGCGAGTGATCGATGGATCGATCATCTGGGAAGCCGCCTACGACCGGTACCGGGCACTGGCCATCCAGGTGACGGTCCAGTTTCTCGATCCGCACAGCGGACACATGAGGCAGGCCACCTTCCTGCATTCCCTGGTCAACTGATCCGGCAACCCACACCAATTCGACACCGATAACACAAGCGAACATCCGCCCCGGGCCGGGCTCATTTCCGGAGTTGCCCACAATGAGACGTGTCTTCGATTCTCTCCGCACCGCAGATCCGCGTCGCGGTTCGGTCTTCGTCGTCGTCCTGGCGCTGCTGGCCCTGCTGTCGATCATCGGGCTGGCATTCGTCACCTTCACCGGGGCCGAGAAGGAGAGTGCCGAGTACTTCGTGGCCACCAGCAACCGCGAGGTGGCTCCGCAGATCAATACCGACGACACGCTGGATTTCGGCATCCGCCAGCTCGTGCTGGGGGCCCGCCGCGACCAATACAACAGCGCGCTGTGGGGCGGACGGCACTCGCTGCTGGCCGGCATGTTCGGCAACGACCTGAACCCGCACTCCGGGCAGGGCATTCACGTCGGCATCAACTCCAACACCGGCGACTTCTTCGTCGACCAGGACTTCGACGACCAGCCGGACCAGACGAACCCCGACTTTCGACTGGATATCAACGATTCACCGGTGATCCAAAATAATTTTGTCGCTCGGCTTGTCAACCTCCCGCAGCCCGATGCCGGTTATTCCTACCCCGACATCAACAACGTGTTCCTGGCATGGCGAGGGCACACGCTGGACCCGACGATCCCGCCTTCGAACACGATGTTCAGCCTGCGGACATTCCTGGTTCTGCCGTCATTCCATCGTCCCGGGTTGCTGCGACATTCTGCTTACAACGGCTTCCCACAGACATCCCCGGTCGGGCAGCCGTTCAAGAGCTGGGAGATTGACCCGCGATCAAAAACGAAGGTGCTCCGACCACATCCGGAACATCGACACGTTTATGCAGACGGCGTCAACAGCCCGTTCCCCCGCTTTATTCGCTTCCAGTCCGAATCCGACTACCTGAAACTCAGCGGCCCGTTTCCGTGGGGCACCGAAGACTTGCTCGTCAACAACGGACAACTGAACACCGAGGACCAAAACGGCAACGGACAGTTGGACAACGGCGAGGACACCAACGGCAACGGGCTGCTGGACTACGAGGACACCAACGGCAACGGCCGGCTGGACAACGAAGGCCATTTCGGCGTCTGGACGATGACCACGTCATCCGCTTCCCCGCCGCGGACCGGCCAGTGGCGCCGCACGTCCAACGGTTTCTATCGCGGTGGCACCGTCGACAACAACGGGAACCTGCTCCAGCAGAACTTTGTCCCCCACTACGCTTTCGACGCGGATGCCGACGGGGACGGGATCAAGGAAGCCGTCTGGCTGGACCTCGACCACCCGGTCCGCGTACTCGCTGACGGTCGCAAGGTGATCCCGCTGTTCGCCTTCACCGTGCTGGACGCCGACGGGCTGGTCAATGTCAATACCGCCGGCAACGACTCGAACCGCCGCCACTCGCGGAACCCCGGTGGCCGGGTTGTCGGAACCACGCCGTTTGGCGGCACCGAGGACGTCAACGGCAACGGACAACTGGACAACGGCGAGGACACCGGCAACCCCGGCAACCAGTTGCTCGACACGCACCTGATCTCCGGCTCCAACCTCGGTCTCTCTCCCTCGGAAGTCAATCCGCAACGGGTGCTCAACGCGCACCCCTTCTTCGATCGGCCATCGGACCAGTCTCCGGTCGAGCTGTTTCACCAGCACCGGACGAAGTTCGGCCACAGCCCGGCCGATCGGGCCGAGGCGGCGAACATGGAATGGTGGTTTGCCCTGAAGGGGACACGTCATCCCGACTTTCCCAACGAGTTCCTGGCCGGCCGGGCCGGCGAGGCACAACTGCTCAGTGGTGGCGGAGTTCCCGGGGCCGGAATCTCCAACATCGACGACAACAACAACCGGGGCGAGGGCCAGTCAATCAACGTGAACGTCTACGCCCTGCGGCCCGAGTCCCTGGCCGGTTTCCTGTCGTTCCGTCACCCGCTGGACTTCCGAGGAAGCGGCCAGTCGATCTTCTTCGGGTTCGATTTGACCGACCCCTTCAATCCCGGCGACCAGGTGACCAACAATCTCACTGCCGGAAACACCTGGAAATGGCGGCCGGGCATGGCCGTCAACAACGCGCTTTCCGTCGGGGTCCGTGTTGAACGCTGGCACCAGTACAAGGGCTACCAGTTCTTGTCCTTCCAGAACAACAGCAACAACGCCCGCTGGAACCGGTACCTCACCAACGGCACGACGCCCCCCGGCCTGCTGACCCCGTTTCCGTTCCAGGATCAACTGCTCGACGACGAGGCGGAAACGGTGGTCGACTACCGGTACCGACAGCCGTCGGATGCCGTGTTTGCCGCCGAAGAAAACTACTTCCTGCAGGCCAGCGATTCCGACGCCGAGTTGACCGCCGCCGATTCGCGGCTGGCGGCGCTGATGCCATACAACCTTCGCACCAATCGTCGTGCCGAGTCGATCCGGCACAACCTGACAACCGAGAGCTGGGACCTGAAGTCGTTTCGACGTGGGCTGTCGAGCCGCCGCGTCTGGGAATTCACCCACCCGAACCCGAACCACGTGCCGGGACGGCTCAATCCCGATTTCGGGTTCAGCTCATCGTTTCCCAACAGAACTGTGCTGCGGCGGGCGCTGTTCCGGTTGCTGGACCAGTCCGGCGAAGTTCCCGGTTTGGCCTGGCCCGTCCAGGTCCAGTCGCTCGCACAACCGATCAACACGAATGGCGTCGTCAACTTCAAACGCAATTTCGAAACGCGTCGCTACCGGCTCAGCCTCAACCACCTGCTGACGTGGAACAACGAGTTCCCCGACGAGGACCGAAACGGCAACGGACAGCTGGAACCGAGCGAGGACCTCAACGGCAACAATGTTTTTGACAGGTCCTATTTGGTCATGCGTCCGTTGACGCCACACCCGACAAACCTGGGAGCCGGTGTGGTCCCTCATCCATTGCCCGGTCTGCCCGGATCCTGGGACCCAGCTTCGACCTCGCCGTTCCCCACAACGACCACCCAACAGCAGGAAGGCTGGGCACGCTATGACCGACAACGGATGGCCCGGGACATCTACTCGCTGCTGTACCTCTTCTGTGGGGGACGCGACAACATCCCGCCCCACACCACGCCCAACAACCCGGCGGGAAACACGCCGATCTACACCGAACACCGGCTCCGCGAGATGGCCCAGTTCGCCGTGAACCTGGTCGACTCGATGGACCGGGACAACATCAACACCCGCTTCGAATACGACAAGAACCTCGCCGACGGGTGGGGCCTGGATGACAACGCCTACGGCAACCCGGAAACCCCGGTGAACATGCGGGGAGTGGTGACCGGAGTCGAGGCCCAGGAGCTGACAATCAGCGAGGCGATGACCGTGGTCACTCTTCTGGTACAGGCCAACGGCAGCCAGAAAAACATCCCGGAAACCCCCGATGATGACCGGAAGGCACGCGCCTACGGGTGGTTCGAGATCCGGAACTCAGGCAACGAACCCGTCGACTTCAGTACCGGGGCCTGGAAACTGCAGCTGCAGGTCAACACCGGAGAAGACACCAACGTCAACGGCATGATCGACCCGGGAGAGGACACCAACAACGACGGGATTCTCACACCCGGCTTCGGGACCACCTCCGTCACCCCCCGTACATTCGGTCTCGGCAACCAGACCGGGACCGTTCTGCAGCCGGGAAAGGTACTGGCAATCGGCACGGCGGCCGACCGGAACCACCTGATGGTCCCGGACCCGAACGACGCAACCGCAGAGATTCCCGACCCGACCAATAAGCTCCCGTCCTTCCTGCGCGTTGACACCACCGTTGGCGGAACCAGTTGGAAGCACTTCGCGCCCGGCAACAGGGCACCAACCGGGCCTTACATCGACCTGATCACCAGCAGCACCGGCCAGTTCGACCTGACTTTCGAACGGGGTCCGGGCAACCTCCCCGTGAAAGTCACCAAGACTCCGGGTCTCGCAGATGTGGACGACCCGTTCTATGGACTCCTGTTGAGGGGCCTGAAACAGACGGACACGACAATCCCGCCGCTGCCGGCCAACCCACCTCAACCGAGCCAGCCGGCCGGCACCGGCCTCGCGGCCGCCCTGGCCTATCAGCTCGAGCTGCAGGCCATCCTGCAGGACAAGCCGCTGTACATCCTGCTGAAACGACGACTGCGTCCCAACCGATCACCACCGACCAACGCTGCCCAGGAGGCCGACAACCCCTGGATCACCGTTGACCGGATGGTGATCCCCCGCCAATCCAACGGCCCCGGACTCGGCATCTGGAAACGAGAACTGGAACTGACCGACCAGGACGCCGGAATCCAGAACAAGCTCAACCTGCTCCGCAGCCGCGAACGCAACCAGCCGTTCGGCCGAATGAACTCCGACAACAAGTTCAACGACAACGTCATCGCCATCGGAGCGTTCTGTGACCCGAGCCGGGCCCTGCAGTTCTATGGTGACATGGTAAGACGGGGCAACACGATCGGCAACGCGATCTACGGACCCAACAGCAGCCCGATCGAAAACACGACCAGTTTCCGGAACTCGGCGCTCCCACAATTTCCGCAACTGCCGCTACCACCCATCAACCTCCTGCAATTTTCGGTCACTCAACAGCATCTCGACCGCGACTTCGCCTCGCCGCTGGAACTGCTGAGGGTGCCTCTTTACGGTCCAGAAGAATCCACACGACTGCTCAAAGACGCCAATCTCAAACCAGCGGAACAGCACCTCAAGTTCAACCTGTCCGTCAACCTGTATCCAAATGGACCGTTTTTCCCGCTGCCCCAGGGCCAGGTCTCGACACAGGGCAACCTCACCCCGGCCACTGACGCGACGGTGGCCGCCGGACGGTTTCTGGCACCGGACCATCCCCAAAACTCGGGGATGCAACTCCAGGATGACCCCCGTGACAATCGCTGGCACCGGTTGCTGGAATTCGTCGAAGTGGCAACGCGGATGGAGCGGTTCGAGAGCATCAACGAGGACGTCAACGGCAACGGACAACTGGACAACGGCGAGGACCAAAACGGCAACGGGCGTCTCGATCCCCACCTGCCGGCGGACCGGCGTCACCGTGTGCCCGGCCGGATCAACCTCAACACGATTCGCAGCCCGGACGTGCTGGCCGCGCTGCTGGATGTCCCCTACACGGTCCATAGGAATCACAACCTCGGCGGATGGCCGAACCGACACCTGTTTGACAGGTCTGAACCTTCCCGTGACTGGTGGACAGAGTTCACGTTCTCGCGCGACCGGGTCGATCCTCTGACCAAGTTCCTGCTGCCCGGGATTCCCGGATCCCGACCCTTCCGGGGCTTTGGCTTCTTGGCCGCCAGGCACAACAGCATCGAACACACGCTGCTGAGGTCGCTCCCGATGGACGTCAACGATCTGGGCAACACCGACCGACGACGGTTGTTTTCACTCGGGACACGGCACCAGTGGACGAGGAACGAGGACGCCCCCGGCTCCGGTGGCAACAGCACGGCAAACAGCCAGTTCAACAACGCCTGGGACGTCATCGGTGTTCAGCGCGAGGGCATCCTCAACCCCCAGGACATCTACGATCCGGCCAACACACGGTTCGAACTGCCCCTGGACCTGGCTGCCCGACAGCACCTCAATTCGAAGATCATCGGCAACAGCACGGTTCGCAGCCACGTGTTCCACGTGTTTCTGAAGGTCGATTGGTTCGAGGCCTGGCGGGGTCCTGTGCAGGGCAATCCGGCCAGGCAGGTGACCCGTATCGGTGCCCGGGTCACCGACGTGCCGTCACGTCGAGGCTTCTTCGTGATCGACCGTTCCCGCGCCATCGAACAGGCAACCGGGATCGAGGTGCTCCCGCACCCGATTGAAGACTCCAACCTCAACGGGGCGCTGGACCCGGGCGAGGACCTCAACGGCAACGGGAAGCTTGACCGAGCTTACAATTTCGCCGACGCGGTCCGGCCATTCGACGTGGCCCCCCTGATCCTCTACGAGAGGATCATCGAATGAACCAGAACAGCCACAGAAAAAAATCCGAGAGCACATGGATGCCGGGGGAGCCGAGTGGCTTCCACCGTTTCCCGTTGGTTCTCTCACCCGGTTTTTGGGTGACATTTTCCCGAGTCAATCAGCCATAATGGTGAAAGGAGGCAAGCCTCACGTCTGACACCGTGTCAACAGGCGGGCCTTTTCGTTTTCACTCGTTTTCACTCGTTTTTCCGAGCGTGTTTTCCACGCTTTCTTGCCGGAGGGCTGACCCGGGCTAAACTTGTCCCGGTGAGCACCTTCGAAGACAACCAGACCAGGAGTTTTTCCACGATGACCAGAACCATGACACGACACATGCCCCGTGCCGTATCGCGGCGCCAGGGCTTTACCCTGATCGAATTGCTGGTGGTGATCTCGATCATCGCCGTGCTGGCATCCCTGATCATGCCGGCGATCATGAACGCGCGAGCTGCTGCTCGGCGGACCCAGTGTGCCAACGGCCTGAAGCAACTGGCCGCGGCGACCCAGAACTTCGCGGGTGCGGCCAACGGCAAGCTGCCGGCCGCCTACGACTGGTATCCGGTCCTGGACACCAGCACGAACCCGGCCACCCTCGTCTCCAAGGCAAGAATTCGTCCGTGGCCGGTGGCGCTGTTGCCGTTTCTGGACCGGAACGACCTGCAACGAGTCATCGCCGACGGAACGCTGGGTGACCCGCTTGTCTCCAGCGGGGTTCCTCACGTCGAGGCATTCACCTGCGTGGTTGACGACAACAACTTCAACCAGAACGGCGGGCTCAGTTACGTCGGCAACGGCGGTTACATGGAAGCGGCGGCGTTCAACAACGCCAACCTGCAGAATGCGTTGTTGGGCACCAACTCGACGCCGACCGCACGAATCGCTCACGCATCGGGCGTGTTCTGGGCACCCGACGCCAGCCTGGCCAGCCTTGTGATCAATGGCGGGTCGCTTGTGGTTCCATCCTCTCCGAACTACGTCCCGGACAAGTTCCGGATGTCACTGGACTTCATCAGTGCCGGCGACGGCAACTCCAACACGATACTCATCGGCGAGAACATCCAGGGGGGAGACTGGGCCTGGCAGAACGCGCACAACCAGGGCGGATCGCTCTTCGGTGTCCTCGTCCTGGCGGGACTCAACGTCAGTACGGGTAACAGCCTGAGATTGCCTTTGAACCCACCGGTCGGAACGGGATCCGCGGCTTTTGATTCCGCGGCCGTCGTCGCCGGACGACTCAACAAGAACCTCACCGCCACGCAGTTCCTGGCACCTCGCCCGAGTTCCAACCATGGCGAACTGGTCAACTTCGCGTTCTGCGGTGGCAACGTCCGCAGCATCAACATGAACGTGGATCCTCGGGTCTTTGCCCGGTTGGTCACTCCCGACGGACAGCGTTTTAAACAGATTGTCGGCAGCGACGAATAACAGGAGAGCGGATCACGCCGATCGAGGGTGGCGCAGCCGTGGTGCCACAGACAGCTTGGTCCTGCCTTGGTCTTCGCGGCGTTGCCACCGACGTGTTCACCACGCCCCGTTCTTCGTTTCGATTGAATCGCAGAACGGGGTGACACGTCCCCCCAGACTGGCAACTCCTCGCCACAGCCCCTAGACTCGGGGACTCACTCGACTTCCACGACCACAAGCGGACAAGTCACCTGCATGCCCAACTCGGTTAGTGCCAAGAAATCGCATCGCCAGAGCCTGAGTCGGCGGGCCAGAAACCGTGGACAGCGATCGGCGCTGCGTACGGCTGTCAGGAAGGTCCGAGACGCCGTGGCCAGCGGAGAAATCGAACAGGCGACAACGCTGCTGATCGCTGCCACCAAACAGCTCGACCAGGCCGCGTCGAAGAACCTGATCCACGCCAACAAGGCCGCTCGGACCAAGAGCCGGTTGGCCAAGCTGATCAACAAGGGCGGCAGTTAGAGCGACGGGTGCTGCTGAAATCTGCGGCCGTCTTCGGGTCCGCGCCCTCCGGCATCCCGAGTCCGGCGGCTTCAGCCAGGACCACCGAATCGGTCGCATCGGCCCTCGCGTTCCCCAGGTCCGCCCATTTCCGGTATACTGACCGTCCCCGGACGGCCGAAACGTCTGACAGGGGCCTGCACAAATCCACAACGGATCCAGCCGTCATGCTGACGATCTCCCACGGACACCGCCGCGGATTTCTCAAGATCGGCACCGCCGCCTTCGGCGGATTGACCCTGGCGAACCTGCTCGAAGCCAAGGCCGCCTCGGGCGGCTCGTTCCTCCGCGACCGCGCCGTCGTCGTCATGAACCTCCAGGGCGGGCCGACGCAGTTCGAGACCTTCGACCCGAACATGCAGGCGCCGCGCGAGATCCGCAGCATCACCGGCGAGATCCCCACCTCGCTGCCGGGGATCACCTTCGGTGGCACGCTGCCCAGGCTGGCCACCCTGGCCAACCGCATGGCTGTCATCCGCTCGTATCGCCACGGCATCTCCAGCCACGGCCCGGCCGCGATGCACGTGATGGCCGGCGGCAACCCGACCGGGGCCCAGATGGGCTCGATCTACTCGCGGATCGCCGGGCTGACCGAACCCCAAAGCGGCATGCCCCGCAACATGCTGGTCACCGCGCACGCCGTCGGTGAGGAGTTCAAGAAGAAGAAGCTCTACACCAATGTCGGGCGACTCTCGCAGACCGGGACCCTGCCGGATGTCTACCGACCGTTCGATCCCAGTGCCGGCGGCGAAATCGTCGACAACATGAAGTTGCAGATCGCCCGCAACCGACTCGACGACCGTCGCGGCCTGCTGACCGGACTCGATTCGCTCCGTCGCCAGTACTCCGAAACGGGCCTGGCCGACGCCTCGGGCCGCTTCCAGCAGCAGGCCTTCGATGTGCTGCTCAAGGGAGTCGCCCGCGCCTTCGACATCTCGCGGGAACAACCCGAAACGCTGGCCCGCTACGACACGTCGATGATGGAAACCACCGACGCGGTCAAGAAACGCAATTCCTACGGGGCCATGTTCTCGCCCGTGGCACTCGGCCGCCAGATGCTGTTCGCCCGTCGACTGGTCGAGTCGGGTTGCGGCTTCGTCACCGTCGGCAACGGCGGCTGGGACATGCACGGCGGTGGCAAGGAGTTCCGCGTCGACGACGGCCTGGCCACATTGCTGCCGGCCGTCGACAAGGCCGCATCGGCGTTCATCGAGGACATCCACCAGCGGGGCATCGCCGAGAAGGTGCTGCTGGTGATCACCGGCGAGTTCGGCCGGACGCCGCGGATCAACAAGAACGGCGGTCGCGACCACTGGGGCAACCTCTGCACGCTGGCGTTCGCCGGCGGCGGCCTGAAGACCGGCCAGGTCGTCGGTCGCTCGGACCGCACCGGCAGCCGACCCGCCTCTCAGCCGATCTCCAGCAGCCAGGTCATGGCCACCATCATGCATTCGCTGTTCGACATCGGCCAGCTCCGCGTCCAGGCCGACCTGCCCAAGGACCTCGAGCAGATCGTCGTCAACCGGCAACCGATCCCCGAGTTGTTCTAGGCCCGGCTACTGGCCGCTCCAGTAGTCGAACACCAGCACGTCGGCCACCCGCGGACCGACCAGCTTGACGAACTCCTGGTGCGCCGGGTGCGGCAGGTAGATGTCGCGTCCCTTCTCGTCGCCGAAGGTCACCACGAACCCGTGGGTGAATCCCTTCTGCTTGTTCTCGACGCTGACATCGATCCCGTGTTCGAATCCGACGATCGCCTCGATCCGCTGCGGCAACGCCGCGAACGCCCGCACCACCTCTTCGACCTGCGGCTTGGTGACCTCGGGCTTGAACTTGAACAGCACCACGTGACGAAGCCGCCGTGAACCCGGGCCACCGACGCCCAGGGCCTCGAGCATCCGGGCGGCGACGAATCGGTTGCCGGCGGCACTCAGGTGGACCCCGTCTCCGGTCAGCACTTTGCTCTCGGCTTCCAGAGGATTGTGACGACCCAGGTAGGCGTGAAACTCCCGGTTCAGGTCCAGCAACTGCACGCCGGTTCGTGCGGCGATCCCTCGGGAGATGGCCGAGTACTCGGCCAGCATCTTGTCGAGCGGGTTCGATCCGGCCGGTTTCTCACCGATCACGCTCGGCGTACAGAGCACCACCCGCGCACCGGCCGTCTCGATCCGTTCGATCAACCGCCCCAGTCCCGCCTCGAAGTCCTTCTTCGACGTCCCCTTCCCCTGCAGCGAGTGCCACACGTCGTTGATGCCGATGTAGATCACCACCACGTTGGGCTTCTTGGCCAGGACATCGCGATCGAGTCGTTTGTCCAGATCGGGCACCTTGTGGCCGCTGATCCCGGCTCCGACCACGTCGATCTTCATCTCGGCGTGCTTTGTCTTGAAGTACTTCCGGACCAGTTGAACATAGCCGTCGGGACGTTCGCCGAACTGGGTGATCGAATCGCCAAGGAAGACAATCCGGTCACCGGTCTTCAGCTTGCCGTCGGCGGCCGAGGCCGGGTTGACCACCAACGCCAGCGCCGACAGGGCAACGGCCAGGGACACGAAAGACGGAATCGTCTCACGGAGCAACATGGGACAGGTCAGCGACATCACGGTGTCCAATCTGATCGAGAGAACAAACGGGCCGCCGGGCTACTGGCCCAGCAACCAGGGAACGGCGGCCATCACCGCATCGGACTCGGAGCCCTTTTGCGAAACCACGTACTTGGATCGTTTCATCGCCGTGTAAGCCGCCTGCACCCGCTCGGGAACCCGGCCCTTCTCTCCGGCCAGCCACAGCGGCAGGGGCGCTGCCAGTGAGAGCAGTCC
>Ga0310342_100002535_pt1 | contig 11746 bp, 11 predicted proteins | sample S15DNA20500_MG_FD_206155 | JGI IMG/M metagenome (GOLD analysis project Ga0310342, IMG submission 206155) | Marine microbial communities from station ALOHA, North Pacific Subtropical Gyre - S1503-DNA-20-500_MG | ecosystem: Environmental > Aquatic > Marine > Oceanic | place: Pacific Ocean: North... | reverse complement strand
GCTATAATTCCAGCATTACCAGTAGATTTCACTCCATATTTATTAGCAGTAGTCATATTATGAAGATAGTTTTTCAAGATACCATTTTCAATAATATTTGTAGACTGTGTAGGTATACCTTCATCATCAAAAATACGATTGTAAATACCACCTTCAGGATTTCCAATATCAGAGATTGATAAATTCTCAGATGAAACTTGTAAATTTATTTTGTCAGTAAAAAATGAATCACCAGAATCAATAGAGTCGGCAGAAGCAGCATGACCAACAAATTGGAATATATCGGCAGCTACAGTAGGGGCAAATAAAATATCATATTTTCCTGGTTCACATAATTTTGGATTTATTGATAATTTAGCATAATCGCCAGCAATTAAACCGGCATTTTCAGAATCAATATCATTAATTGAAGCTGAACAAGATATTCCATGTCCACTAGATTTAGATTCAGTGAATGCACGAATATTTAATAAATTTGTAAATGAGTCGTCGTGAGATTCGATTCCAGTAGAAGTTTTCAGGAATATTTCAGATTTTGTACTTGTAAATGAACCACAGACTCTTGATGCGCCAGATTGCAGTCCAGAATTTATTGAATTTTCGACATGATCAATAATAGATTCGTAATTATTTACTTCATCAATATCGATTGAACGATTCGGACTATAATTAAAAGGTCCTGTAGGAAGATTTGTATAATCATTATTTATTGGAGAATCATTACAAAATTGAAACAATGAATCTATATACTTAAGAATTGAATTTTCGTCTAAATTATATAATACTCCTCCAGCACGTTTTTTATCTTTTCCAAGATAAATTGATATAGAAATATTTTCAATATTATCAAAAACATCAATAGAATTATTACTAAATCGAATTAAATCTTCATGTTCTTTACCAAGAAGTAATGAATAATCATCACAATTAAGAGAAGAAATTTTTGTATCTACAATTGATAATATATTATCTATATTCATGTTCTCGTACCTACCCTTAGATTTCTTAGTCGAACATCAGGAGCACCGGTCCAAACAGGAGCACCCTGCATAGGTATTCCTTTACCACAATTCGCAGCTTTAAAATTAAGATTCTTAGAACGAGCATCTACGGAAGACCAAAATTTCTTCGATGTGAGTCCCAATACAGGAGATTTAATATTTATATCTAATTCACCATTCTTGATTTTATAAGCTTCAAATCCAACATAACGTTGATTTTCTCGCCTATCGTCAATATTCCATTCCATGAAATTTTTAATGTATACTCCATTTTTTATATCTGTCAGTAATTCATCTAATTCATAATCTCCAGGTTCAATGAATGTATTTGACATTCGAATAATGGGTTCTTTGTCAAATTCAGTACTTCGAGATGCAGCATTACTATGAAGATTTATTTTATATGAAGTTTCTCGATTATGCAATAAATCAGTAATTACACCAGCAGTAATTAATTGCCTTTTCTTTGATTCAACACCTTCATCATCAAATAAATAGAAACCCATAGATCCAGGAATTGTTGGATCATCACTAACATAAACTTCTTTACTACCTATTTGTGTGCCATTACAGTCAAAATCAAGATATGATTCTCCAGCTTGAGCAGCTTCCCTTCCAAGAATTCGATCAGCTTCAAAAGGATGACCGCAAGATTCATGAGCGACTAAACCTGCAATATCAGGACCAACAATTACATCTATATCTTCATCAAATTTTTCAGATTTAGATTTAATTGAATTTGACGCAATAACTAATTGTTTAGGGACATAATTACTAAGATCAAAAGTTTTAATCACTTCCCAACCTCCAGAACGGCCAAGTCCTGCGTAACCGGCAGGAATACTAAATGAAGATAATTGTCCATTGTAATTAGCAGTAATCTGACTATGAAATGAAACTCTAGGAACACTACTCAACAAATGAGTTCCATCAGTATTAACATAAAATTTTTCTTCAACAGAATTATCTAAAATAAGAGTTCGATTTGGTAAAGAAATATCAGAATTAAATGAAGTAATATATCCGTCAACTTCTTTAAGAACAGAAATCATATCATCGACATGAATATTTTTTAAATTATCTTTCTCGATAGCAGACCATTCCTTCTTATTTGATTTCTCTGGAGAAAATTTAATTTGAGACTTTGATATTTTCTTGGAAGATTTAGCTTTCATGATTGTCTTTTCTATAAGTTCATTAATAGAATCATCAAACATGTTAGTTGATGCAAATACCAGAACTCCATCATAAATCAAACGAATACCAATACCTTGTTTTTCAATTGAAATAGTAGGCTTTGGTTCTCCATTCTGTAAAATAGCAGCAAGTTCCTTTATAGAATGAAATCTTGCTTCGGCATATTCAACATTAAATGTTTCTAATTTTTTAAGAATAGAATACAATACATCTTCATATTTAGATAATGAATTCAATAGTAGATTTATAATAATCGGCAGATATTAGTTTTATTAAATATGAATAAAAATATGGATAAATTTGATAAAGTAAAGATTGTTCCAGACACAAGTATAATAATAAATGGAATATTATCAGAAAAAATAAACAATAATGAAATAAAAAATTCTGAAATCATTATACCAATTGCAGTATTAGACGAATTACAAGCACAAGCATCAAAAAATCAAGAAATAGGATTTTTAGGATTAGAAGAATTAAATAAAATAAGAAGCATTGCTACGGAAAAAAAGATTAAATTCAGATATCTAGGAACAAGACCATCTCTAGAAGATATTAAATTATCTAGAAGTGGAAGAATAGATGCAATAATTCGAGATGAATCAATAAAAAATGAAGCAATTTTATTTACAGGTGACTATGTACAAGCAATAGTAGCAGAAGCAATGGGTGCAAAAGTTAACTATATACCAAAAATAATTAATGATAAAGAAAATACTCTTGAAAAATTTTTCAATGATGAATTAATTACAAGTGTGCATATTAAACAAGGAATACCAATAAGAATAAAAAAAGGATTACCAGGAGATACAGAATTAATATCAATAGGAGAATCAATAGAAGAAAATGAAATAAATAAAATAATTAAAGATATAGAAGAATTTGCAAGGATAAGTGAAAAAAAAGACAAGCAAATAATTCGAGATGGAGCAAAAGTAATTCAGCTTGATAAATTTAGAATAACAATAACAACACCGCCATTTTCTGATAGAGCAGAAGTAACTATTATAAAACCGATAAAAAAATTACAAATCAGTGATTATGATATATCAAAAAAATTAATGAATAGGATAGAACAATCAGCTGAAGGAATTTTAGTAGCAGGAAGTCCAGGTTCAGGAAAAAGTACATTTGCTTCAAGTTTAGCAGAATTTTATTCTTCAAAAAATAAAATTGTCAAAACAATTGAGTCACCAAAAGATCTTCAAGTAAATCCAGAAATTTCTCAATATGGACAATTGGAGGGAGACTTTGAAAAGACTGCAGAAATACTATTGTTAGTAAGACCAGATTATACTGTATTTGATGAAGTAAGAAAGACTAGAGATTTCATAATTTTCGCAGATTTACGCTTATCAGGAGTAGGAATGATAGGAGTAGTTCATGCAAGTAATCCTGTTAATGCCATTCAAAGATTTGTAGAAAGAATCGAATTTGGAATGATAAGTAGTGTAATAGATACAGTAATTTTTCTAAAAAATGGAGAAATATCAAAAACATATCAACTTGAATTAGTAATGAAAGTTCCAACAGGAATGCTAGAAGCAGATTTAACTAGACCTGTAATCGAAATTAGAGATTTTGATGATTTAATACTCGAATATGAAATTTATACATATGGAGAAGAAAAAGTAATCATACCAGTTATCGATATTGAAAAAAAGGAAATAATTGAAAAAGAGGATGTTAAACAAAAATTAAATAAAATATTATCAAAATATAAAAATGAAATTGAAGTTGAAATGACAACGTCAAAACGAGCAACTGTTAAAGCAGAAAAACAAGTCATTTCAAAAATTATTGGAAAAAATGGTCAAGAAATAACTAGAACAGAAAAAGAATTAGGCATAAGAATCGATGTAGAACTATTAACAAATTCACTTGGAAATAATATCAATCATACAATACATGAATCAGGAAATTCGATAGACTTTTTATTTAAAAGAAAATTAAATGGAAAAGAACTAAATGTATATGTTAATAACGAATATATTTTTTCTGCAACGGTAGGTAAAAAAAATAAAATTAGAGTAGCAAAAAATTCAGAAATAGGAAAAACAATTATGAGTTCAATTATTATGAAAAAAAATATCATAATTACAAAATTATAATAATTTAAAATTTAATTTCTACCTAAAGAACGATTAATCAGAATTTTAATTTCTTCTAAAACTGAATAAAAGGAAATAACAAGTCCAGCGACAAAAAGTCCTCTAGCATAGAGATAAGTTAAATGAGATCCTGCACGTATAGTCGCTAAATTTTCATCAGAAATTTGAATTAGTCCGGCTTGTTGATCAAGAAGTTGCTGTTCAACAGTTTCAATTTGCGCAATAGCATTAATAATTGCAATAATACCAAGAACAGAGAGAAACAATCCAATAATCAACCAATTTCTTTTCAATTAATTCACATCTTTAACCAATAAATTTTCTAACCAGTATATTCCTTTAGTAGTAATTTTAAATAAGATTTGTTGTGTGGAATTTTGTTTAGACACATAATTTAATTTTTGTAATTCACTTAATCGAGAACTTATGGATTTTGGATTTAAACTAGTCAATATACTAAGTTCATTTATAGATAATGATGAAATATTTGTCTTTCCTGCTAGATATGCAACATGATTAGCAAGTAATTGTAAACAAATATGCTCTCTATCGCTTAATTTCTTAGAATTTATCCAAATTCGAGGTCCTTCAGGAGTTATTTTGATAATATCTGAAAATTTCAGAATAATATCTTCCAAAGAGTAATTTTTTGAGATCTTTTTTGCTATACTAATATTTGGTATTTCTTTTAATAAAAAGTCGTTAATAGAACACAGGACGACTTCAGGTTTTCCTTTAAAATCCACAGTAGTTTGTTCAAAAGTTATTGTGACTGAAATATTATCCAAAATATCACCGATCAATTAGTAAGAATATCGAATTCATTATTGTCTACATCAGATGATAAAAGAGAATTTGAAGCAGTATAAACATAATCACCGGCATTGCTCTTAAAGCGTCTCAACTTACCAGACTTGGCCATTCTAAGCAAAGTAACAGCAACAGTTTGTTTTGGATAGATCAGACCATAAGAGTTCAGAGTTTCACGAATTTCATTAAGTTTTTTTGGATTATTAGACCAAGAACTTTGGAAAATTTTTATAAGAACGTCAGTTAACGAATCAGATTTATGAATATTAATATTTGGAGGCACATCCAAAGTAGAAGAATTTACATTAATTTTATTATTTTCATTAGAAGTATCAAGAGATGATTTTTTTAATATTTGAATTAACTTAGGTATTTGAGAGAAAACCTTATCCATGTCAGTCAAAGAACACTCAAGTTCTATTTCAGTATTAGATAAACGTAATTTTATTCGAATTGGCTCAGTCATTCAAAGTATTTTCAACATTCAAATTTAATATACCTTATGGTGGAGGTTTTTTTTGCACATATCTATAATTTCTTATTGAACCAACTCTAGTCAATACATTTTCTCGTACTAAATCTGCCAATGAATGAGAGATACTTGTTTTATCATAATGGTAGCCATTACGAGATAATTCTTCAGATACGTCTGATAAATTTTTTTCAATTCTAAACCAGTTCTCGTGCCATAATGAATATATAAGATCACGACAAATAACATTGGGTTTAGGAGTTTTAGACTCAGAAATAGATTTTACAGGTTCATCAACAGCAGCTACAGGATTTGAAATTAATTCAGGTTCTAAACCACGAATAACATTTTCTACTGTTTGTTTAACTTTTTCCTCTGGGCAAGTTATTTCAATTTCTGTATTTCCACGTTTTAATTTAATAGTAATCATATTATCGTCTTTAGACATGGTTATTGTGCATCTTGCACAACATTTATATTTCAATGTTTCTTAATACATGTTGGGCAAGATGGCCACGGAAATATATTCACAATTAGAAAAAAGAAAAAATGCAATAGAATTACTTGACGATCTAGAAGATGCAAACAATAACTCTGAAGTCAAGGAATTATCAAAAATTCTAAATAAACTTGTGAATATTAAGTTAAATGAACTTGGAAAAACTTACTTTGAAGTAATAAGAGAAAATAAAGTTAGAGAAAATCAATTAAAAAGACTCAATGCCTGGGAAAAATGGCTTCAAGATAATAAAGAATTATTAGAGTAAATTTAAAAATATACGTCAAAATATATAAAACTTCGATGATTAGCTAATATAATGGACAATTCCGATACAGAAATAGTTGCAAAAATTGCAGGAAATATAATCACTAGTAACAATCCAGGAGAAATGTTAAAAATTTGGAGAAAAAGATTGAAAATTAAACAAATTAATTTAGCGCAAAGAATGAAAATATCTCCATCAGTATTAAGCGACTATGAAAGTGGAAGAAGGCATTCACCAGGAATTATTTTTATAAAACGATATATTGAAGCACTAGTATTTATCGATAAATCAAACAATAAAACATTAACTAGATTATTAAAAGAAGAACATTCTGCAATATTGGGAATAGGAGAATTTAATAAACCAATTACTGCTGAAAAAATAAAAAAACAATTAAAAGTAGAATTATTAAACGGTGAAGACAGGTTAGATACAAAAATTTATGGTTTTACAATTTTAGACAGCATAAATACAATTTATCTATTATCAGGAATTGATTTTTATAAAATTTTTGGAGCAACAACTGAACGAGTGTTAATATTTACTCGAGTAGGAATAGGAAGATCTCCATTAGTAGCAATAAGAGTATCACAATTAAAACCAAGAATGGTGATATTACAAGGTCCAAATGAAGTAGATAAAATAGCAACAGATCTTGCAGAAAAAGATAATATAATATTAGGATTAATTAAAAAAAATCATGAAAAAAATCTCAAAGAAATATTATCAAAATTCTAAAATCTTTTATAGACTATAATAAGTGGAACTATATACATGATTGAACAGTATATATTATTTTCAATAATTGTCGGAATTGCGTCAATATTTATATTAAAATTCAAAATTCTTGATTTTAAAGGAACACTACTTTCAATATTTATGGGAAATATTATTTATTTATCAACAGGAATTATTGGATTTATTTTAGTAATAGAATTTTTCATAATATCATTTATATTTACGAAATATAAATTTAAACAAAAAAGAAAAAAAGGAATAGCTCAAGAAAAAGAAGGGACGAGAAGTTGGACAAATGTAATTGCAAATGGATTTGGATTTACAATATTTGCATTATTATATAATTTTTACAACATTGATTTATTATTAATAGGATTTATTACTGCAATTGCTGTAACAACAGGAGATACATTAGCGACTGAAATAGGACTATTAAGTAAAAAAAATCCCAGATCAATAATAAATCTAAAAGTAATTGAACCAGGAACATCTGGAGGCATAACAATTTTAGGAACAATTGCGGGAATACTTGGAATAAGTATAATTCTTATTTCCTCATTATCAACTAATTTTTTAACAGATTATTTTTCAATTCTATATATATTAATTGGGGCATTTTTAGGTATAATGATTGACAGTATATTAGGAGCTACAATTCAAGCTCAGTATTATTGTGTAAAATGTAATAAATACACTGAATTGTCCACTCATCATAATACTAAGAATAAATTAGTAAAAGGAAAAACAATTATTGATAACAATATTGTAAATTTATTATCAACAATTTCAGGTTCAATAATTGCAATATTATTATTCATATCATTGTAATAATTTTAATTTTATATCATCAACAGGAACACGAATTTGTTCCATCGAGTCTCGGTATCTAAAAGTAACGTCATTATTTGTAATTGAATCATAATCGACAGTTATACAAATAGGAGTGCCGATTTCATCTTGTCGTCTATATCTCCTGCCAATTGAACCAGCAGAATCATAATATGCGTGAAAATCAAGTTTGAGTCGATTATATATATCAAGTGCCAGTGAAGGTAAATCATTTTTATTAACCAAAGGAAAAATAGCCACGTCAATTGGAGAAAATCCAGGTTTGAATGATAAAAGATTTCTATCGTCGTTAATTGAATAACAATGTTCAATAATTGAATAAAGACTACGATCAACACCCATAGATATTTCAAAGACGTTAGGTATAATTTTTGAATCATTATCTAGAATAGATAAATCTTTGCCACTGATCTGAGAATGTCTAGTTAAATCATAATTAGATCTATCATTACAAGCCACTAATTCTAACCATCCAAGAGATGTCAATACTTCAAAATCAAAAGAATGTGATGCATAAAATGCACGATCGTCATCAGGAAGAATACGAAATCTAGTTTTTGATGAATCTATACCAGTATTATTGTAAAATTGCTGAACTAATGCAAGATAATATGCAATAAATTCATTAGGTAAAACTTCAGTATCGACAAATTCACGACAAGATTTACTAACAGTATTGGAATTTTTATCAAAAATATTTAATTTACAATCACTTACTTCAGAAAATTTATCAAAAGTTAGAACATTCTCTGGATTAAAAAATACTTCAATTTCAGCTTGATAGAATTCTCGTAATCTTAACAAACTTTGTCTTGGAGAAATCTCATTTCTAAAACTTTTTCCAAATTGAGCAAATCCAATAGGTAATTTAATTCGCATAGTTTTGAATAATCTAAGATAATCAACAAAAATATTCTGACATGTTTCAGGTCTAAGATAAGCTTGATCAGACTTCGGACCTATACCCAAATTATACATCATATTAAATCTAGATACATTAGAAAGTTTACTATTGCAACTTGGACACCTAATATTTTGAGAAACAATTTTTTTATCGTAAATATCATTAGATAATTTTTCAGAAATCATTTCGTCAGATAATTCGGATATTAATCGATCAGCTCTATAAATTGATTTGCATTTAGTGCAATTAGTAATTGGATCAGAAAAATTATCTAAATGTCCTGATGCAACAAAAACATTACGAGAAAGTATTTGACTTCCGTCAATTTCTAACATACCGTCACGACGAATTAGATGTTTTCTCCAGAATTCAATGAATTTGTTCCTAAAATTTACGCCTAATGGTCCATAATCCCAAAATCCAGCGGGAGCGTCTGAATAAATCTCAGAACTAGGGAAAAAAAAACCTCGTTCTAGAAATAATTTTTGAATTACTTCATAATTCATATAAAAAGAACCTTATAATTAGGCCTTAAAGTTATCTCTAAAATTAGACTTTAAAAAAAATTGTAAGTTGCCCGAGAGGGCAACTTAATTGATTAAGAACTTTTTGCTCTTGAATAGAGTACGCCAGCGATGACGACTAGAATAACACCTAGACCAATTGCAACATATGAAATTGGACTAATTGTTTCTACTTCGACTTCTGTTTCGACTTCAACGATTCGTTCGACTTCAACGACTTTCTCTACTTCGACTTCAACGACTTTCTCGACTTCTCTGACTTCTACCATTGCTTGATCAGGTAGACCATAAGCAATTACTCCTCCAGGTGCTGTATTACCAACTCCTTGAAGCAGTACACCACTTGTTCGTGAACCACCTGTAGTTCTAAGGATGATCATTTTGCCGTCGCTAGTTGCACCAATTGTAGCTTGGTTTACTGCAGGTTCCATGACTTTGTCGAAAACAACTTCACCTGTCTTGATGTCAAGTGCTCGGAAGTGTCCGTCAATAGGTGTAGGGAATACTAAGCCACCAGAGGCCATAGTACCTCCTCTATATCCGGTTCCGTCAACTGTAAAGTGCCATAGCTCTTTACCAGTATCTACATCAAATGCAGTTACGTCGAAACTGTATTCAGGATCAAATGGAGGTGGAATTGATTGACCAGATCGGAATAGTCCGATGGCAACATATCCATCAGTAGGTTGGACTTGAGCCCAAACTGGATTGTTTTGTGTTGCTGCAATAATAATATTGTTATCATGGTCGAATGCAATATCCGATTCTAGACATCCCCAAACAGGACAGTTCATCCAAGTTGGATCAGTAGAAGGATAGTTCATCCATGGTTTCAATAGATCGGAATCTTTCAATGGATCTAATGGCGCTGCATCAGGAGATATCTCTAATGTAGAGGGTAACAAGTCATGATACGTTTCACCAGTAGCTGCATTTAGAACCCATATATGTCCATTTTTACAACCTTTTATGACTACTTTCTCTTCTGAGCCTTTTACAGTTGTAGTAGTGAGAATTGTGTTCCATGAACAGTCATAATCCCAAAGATCACGAGTTGTTGATTGATGAGCCCAAACTAAGTCACCAGTATTCATGTCAAGTGCGACTATAGCAGATCCAAACAATCTAGGTCCTGGAACATATGTAGCATTCCAGTCAGGTCCTGGCTGTGCAGTACCAAGGTATGCAATACCAGTTTCTTCGTCGACAACTATAGTTCCCCATACGTTGCTGATTCCAGCATTATGAGGCATACCGTTCTCCCAAGTATCCCAGTCATTACGTAAAATATCTTGGTTTATGTCACAGCCGTTAACTGATTGAATCCAGATTATAGCACAGTTATCAATTAAGTATTCTCCCCATGCTTTACCTTCTTCTCGGAATGCAGGATTACAGTTAAGGAATTTTCCTTCAGCTATATCCTGATCAAATGCTTTTTCAGAAGTTCGATCTGATGTTTGTCCACAAGGAGGTTGTAAGAATGTTCTCCATTTCTTTGCACCTGTAGTTAGATCATATCCACCACAGAAGAACCTACCACCATGAACACCTTCACTGTGTCCACCTATACACCAAATGAATGAATTTCCATTTAGATATAAGGATGGAGGATGTTGTGCATAAGAATTATACCATCCACTGTTTCCAGGAATTCCCTTACCGTCAGGACTGTTAAGAGGGATTTCTCCACAGAGCTTATCAATTTCAAATGAAATTTCACCAGTCTTTGCGTCAAGTGCAGTTACTTTACATGCATAATTACTTACCCAGATCTTTCCATCTGCATAATGAATTGCATGAGTATGATGTGCACTAACACCTCGTATAGGTAATTCAGCTACTGCTGCATCATTATCATATTCATTTTCCCAGTACCAAATTTGAGCACCAGTTTCTGCATCAAGTGCAATTATGTCTCTTGCATTATGTGCAACATAAATTACACCGTCAACAATGAGAGGATACGCAGAAGTTCCTTCAGCAATACGGCTGACTCCTGCAAGTCGACCATCACCAGGGGTTAGTCCCAAATTTGCAAGTGATGGAATTGGATACATCCACTTCATTCCCAAATTTCCTACATTACCAGGATTGATTTGTGTTTGTGGATTGTAATTTGTGCCGAGTGAGTTATGATTGTGATTTTCCCAATTTCTTTCTGCTCTAGATAAAGATTGAGCCTCAGCTTCTTTCACATTTACCGTAGTATTACTCACAATGGGCGAAAATAATAGAAGCCCAATTGCTAATAATGCTATTATCGGCAATAGATATCTCTGATTCATTAAATTATTGAATAAAGTATGAAATATAAATGCAACTCTAAATAATCAAAAAAAATATCAAATATTGTTAAAATTTCACATATAA